>Ga0247727_10014790_pt1 | contig 12906 bp, 14 predicted proteins | sample WisWelCaveWW1625_FD_202498 | JGI IMG/M metagenome (GOLD analysis project Ga0247727, IMG submission 202498) | Biofilm microbial communities from Wishing Well Cave, Virginia, United States - WW16-25 | ecosystem: Environmental > Aquatic > Deep subsurface > Groundwater > Cave microbial mat | place...
CCCGATGATCTTGCGCTCGCAATAGCGCTTGCCGGGGAAATCCATCAGCGACACGCCCAGCAGGATCGTGAGAATGCCCTGTCCGGGCAGAAACAACAGCGCGATGCCGACCGCCAGGAATACGACCCCGACGGCATTCTTCACGATGAGGCCCAATAGCCGCAGGACCGGATGGTGGTCCGGCATCCAGAGACGTGGATGCCGTTCGTCGAAATAGTGCGCGGGAAGGCGTACCAGGATAAACGGGATGGCGATGAGCGTGCCGACGAAGAACACAACCGACGCGATGGTCAAACCGATCAGCACATCTTTCGTGAACAGTGTTTCCGCTTGCGCAATCAGAACGTCCATCGCGCGGCATCGTAACAAGGCACAGGGGAAAAGGCAAAGGGCCCTGAACCCGTGCATTTACGCGGGTGCGGAGGCTGCGCTATAATCCAGCAGCATCGTTCCCGGAGGTCCGCCATGACCCACGCCGCACGCCGGTTCCTCGCGCTCCCGGTCGCCGCCCTGATCCTCACCTGTGCCTGGGCCGCCCCCGTTCATTCGGCCGATCCGCCCGGCGGCGATTATCAGGTGGACGTCTCGAAAAAAGGGCTCGGCAAGGAGGCCCTGATCAAAAAAGGCGACAAGGAGTGGTTCATGATGATCGAAGTCACGCCGGAGAACACGGTCATCATCCGGCAGGAAAAAGACAAGGACGTCTATCTCGTGGATGAAAGCGAAACCCACGACCGCGCCATGACCGCGGATGAGGTCAACGCGGCGATCGAGGCCTTCGTGAACGGCGTGAAGTCCCAGGGCAGGCTGAAAAAGAAGTGATCTGGCCTGCATTATTCATGAATGCTTCTGCTGCAATCGCGGATTCGCTGCTGCGACGAGCTTGGCTGCGGGTTCTGGCAGCCAAGCGGGCGGGCTCGCCGCTCGGTCGGTCAACGTCCTGTTTCAAGGACGCCTCCCACCCTTGCGGCTCCACGCGCCCGTCTCGCGACGCGACTACGCGATTTCGCGACGAACCGTCATGAACAATGCAGGCTAGCCGCTTGTCCCCATCAACCCCGAACGGTATAATCCGCCCGCCCCTGTGAGCGCATGACCATGAGCCAAAAACACCGCTTCATCATCTTTGCCCATAATTCCCCATACGACAAGCTGCACCAGGTGGCCACGCTCGGTCTGACGGCGGCCGCCATGGGCAAGCAGGTGACGGTGGTCCTGCTCTTCTGGACCATTAAGAAACTGGCCGAGGGCCGTATAGATGAGATGGACTTCTCGCCGGAGCATCAGATAGACGGCAAGGAGGTCGCGCGCCTGCTGAAAGAAAAGAAGGTGCCGAAGATTTCGGAGATGTTCGCAGAGGCGAAACAGGTGGGTCATTTCCGCGTCGTGGCCTGCAGCGCCGGCCTGGAATATATGGGCGTAGACCCTGACGCGGTAGCCAAAAATGTGGATGAGGTTATGGGACTGCCCGCCATCTTAAATCTAACCGCCGGGGCAGAGACAACGCTGTTTATCTAGCGCGACTCGTTTCTCGCTTTTCTCGCCAGTCCCGCGTTTCATGCCTGCGCTCGTCAGCGCGAGCGCGTCACGCCGATGCGGTCACAATACTCGATCAATTTGCACTTACTGCACCAGGGCGAGACCGGCTGGCAGAGGTTCTGGCCATAGGGCACCAGCAGATCGTTGTAGGTGATCCAGTAGGGCTTCGGGAGTTTCTTGCGAAGCGCCTCCTCCGTGTCCTCCGGCGTCTTCGTCTTCACATAGCCCCAGCGGTTGCTGATCCGGTGGACGTGGATATCCACGCAGATGCCCGGTTTGTTGAAACCGACGGTCACCGTCAGGTTCGCCGTCTTCCGACCCACGCCATTGAAAGTCAGCAACTCCTCGATCGAATCCGGCACGCGTCCTTGGTAGTGCGACAACAGCCGCCGGCAGATGTCTTTAATCTGTTTGGCTTTATTGCGGTAAAACCCGACCGGATAGATGGCTTTTTCGATCCGGCTGAGCGGCAGCGCGAGCATGGTGCGCGGCGTGTGCGCCAGCGCGAAGAGCCGCCGGCTGGCGTCGGCCGTGGTTTTATCCTTGGTGCGAAGACTCAGAACGCAGGCAATCAGGACAAGGAAGGGATCGCGGGATTCCTTGGCGACGACGCCCAGAATGGGCTCCTGCCATTGAAGGATTTCCTTGCGGAGAATGCGAATGGCCGGATGGATTTGAGACGGACGCATAGCGTGCTACCTAGCAGGATGTTGAAAAAAACCGCCAGCGTCGTTCTCGCATCGCTCAAAGGCTCAACGTACGGAAAAATACGCCTCGCCTTCTCGCTCGCTGTGGTCTAGCTGGACGGTCTTTTTGACCATCCTGTAAGAAATTTTGAGGGTGAGTCGGTAGGAAACCGAGTGAGAACGACAGGCGCGTTCGCGCTAGTCCATCCGGCGCTTGGAGAGCCACTTCTGCCGGCGCCGCTGCGCCTCGCGCATCTTGGCTTTCTTCCGCACGCTGGGCTTCTCGTAATACCGGCGCCGCTTCAGTTCACGAAACAGCCCCTCGCCCGCCAGCTTCTTCTTGGCGACCTTGAGGGCCTTTTCGACGTTGTTATTGAAGACCTTGATTTCCATCGTGCTCGTGTACGTCCTGCTGCGTAAATTAATTTGGACTGATTAACGAAGCGGAAGTGTAGCACAGCCTCCCGACATTCTACAAGACTCCAGCCCGCATTATTCATGAGGGTTCGTCGCGAAATCACGCAGTCGGGTCGCGAGACGGGCGCGTGGAGCCGCAAGGGTGGGAGGCGTCTTGAAACAGGACGTTGACCGACCGAGCGGCGAGCCCGCCCGCTTGGCTGCCAGAACCCGCAGCCAAGCTCGTCGTAGCAGCGAATGCGTGATTGCAGCAGAAGCATTCATGAATAATGCGGGCTAGTCCACCCCCAAACCGGCCTGTTCAAGCCTCGTTTCGAGGATTTTGGAGGGGTCGAACGAGTCAATCTGGATGCCGGCTGTCCGGGCCTGCGCCACCGCCTGCCGAGGCACCAGCCCGATCAATTCGCTGCCGGCCACCCGCACCCCGTGACGCTCAGCCTCCCGACGCACTGCCTCGAAGGCGACATGGACCGGCGTTTCGTCAATGTTCACGAGATTCATGGCCACCTGCATCTGCCTGCTGCTGGCCAGCGGCACCCCGATGGCTTTCACGTGCGCCAGTCCGCCATTCGATTGCCGCACAGTTTTCGCGATGGCTTGCGCGATACTCAGATCATTGGTGCTGAGATTGACGTTGAACGCCACCAATATTCGCCGCGCGCCGACGACCGTGGCGCCGGCGGTCGGATGCAGCCAGGGCGGTCCGAAATCCGGTGTCCACTCAGGATTGGTTTCCATGCGATGCGCCAGGCCGGCCAGCCCGCCCAGCCGGATCGTTTCCAGCCTGGCGTGATCCGGTCGTGTCGTCGCCTGCTCGTAGAGAAACACCGGAATCGTCAGTTCCTCGCCGATTCTCCGGCCGACGACGTTCGCCAGTTCGATGCAGTCGCGCATGGTCACGCCGCGAAGCGGCACGAACGGGACGACATCGGTTGCCCCGACGCGTGGATGCACACCTCGATGATGTCGAAGATCGATGCGCGCCGCTGCAGCCGTGGTCGCTTGAAAGGCCGCCTCCGCCACGGCGTCCGGCGCGCCGGCAAAGGTCAGCACCGCCCGGTCGTGATCCGGGTCCATCGTGTGGTCCAGCACCGCCACGCCGGGCACGGCGCGCACGGCTTCGATGAGCGCGCGCACGGTCGCCTCGTTCCGCCCTTCGCTGAAATTTGGCACGCATTCGACGATACGATTGGCCATGAGACGGAATGCTAGGGCGGCGGAGCGGTGCCGTCAAGCGGCGCGAAAAATCCGTGGAAGGATGGAGGAAGCGTTGCGCTCAGCGCAGAGCGCCGGCCAGCGCGCAGGTCGGGCACCCCTCGATCGTGCAGCGCCATCTCGTCCCATGAGGAGCGGACGAACGGGACGGATTGTCCGACGGGCGGTAGCGGTGCAGCCAGGTCTGTTCGATCTGGGCCGCATCCTCGGCGGAACTCGCTTCGACGAACCAGAAGTAGCGGTAATCGGACTGCCCGGCGAAACGGCCCAGCGTGCCGATCAGATCCTCCGCGCTGGCGCCGACATAATCCGCCGACCGCCCGTTTCTGGACAGGATGAAGGCACCGGCCGAGTTCGAATCGACGAACATATGATGGTATTTGAGGAGAAACGGTCCCAGCATGACGTCCCCCTTGGTGAACAGTCCCGATGCGCGCACACGCAGACTGGTTCGGACTAAGACGGATTCGAGGACGCGGGAGCCATCCGAATCACGTCGATCTTCGACAAGGTCGCCAACAGCATGACGGAATTGTGAATCATCATCTCCGCCGGCACGTAGAGAACTGCCCGGCGCGCCTGCACGCGGGCCATCGTACGCTGCACCGCCTTGATGTCCACCAGCGAGAGGACCGCCTGCTCGCGTCCGCACACGACGATCCGTTCCAGCGAGGAGGCCACCAGCACGCCCTCCGGCTCCCCGTTCTGCTGATCGATGATCGGCAGCAGCGTGGATTCGCCGGCCTTGGCCACCGCCTGGTAGGCGACGTTCGACACGTACTCGTTCAGAACGAGACCGCGAGAACTCATGGGCGTACCTCCTTGTGGCTGCCGCGTGGACGGCGAAAGAGCAACAAGCGACGATGACAGCGGTCGGGAAGATTGATGAAGAAACATCCGGCGCCGCGAAGCGGCTCGAGCGGGGCGTTTGAATCTGACCGTTCCAGGCATGGCACCTCATTGGACCGCCCCGGTTCATCGGGGCTTGAATGGTGCTTGATGGAAGCCCGGCCTCAGCCTTTTCAGGATCTTGGGTCGATGTCTATAGCAAGGACTCCTTGAGGTGTCAAGAAAAAACGCAATATACAGGGTATTTGAATATACTCATGCCCATATCTGGTGGTCACTGCGGGAAGGCTGACATCAACAAAAAAGCCGCATCGTGGATGCTGCCAGCTCCTTGCAGATGCACTCGCGCTTACTTGGATTTTTTGACGAAGGCTTTGTAGATATGTTCGGCGTCTTTAGTTTCTTCTTCGAGGCCGACCATTTCGTGGCCGGTGGTCTCGCACCAGGCGGGCATGTCTTTCTTGATGCCTTCGTCGTCCGACACCACTTCCAGCACCTGCCCCAGCGTCAGCTCCTTGATCTTCTTGGAGGTCATGATGATCGGCATGGGGCAGAAGTAACCAAGGGTGTCGAGTTTCACATCAGAACGGATCATCTCTTTGCTCCGCAAAAGAAGCGCGTGAAATGCGCGAACAGCTGGACTCGCGCGACTGGTTTCTTGCTTTTCCCGCCTTCTCGCTCGTCGCGCCCGTCTCGCTCTTCAGATAAACAGATTGACGCTGCCCTGGCGGGCCTCGGCGAGATAGGTGCTGACACCGGCCAGTTGATCCACGCCTTCGACCAGGGTGTCTTTCGTCACGCCCATCATGCCCATCGTGGTCGTGCAGGCGATGAACTTCACGCCCAGATCCTGCGCCGTCTCGCGCAGCTCCGCGATCCCGGGCATGCGGTTTCGACTCATGACGCGCTTCATCATGCTGGTACCCAATCCCCCAAAATGAAACCGGGAGAGCGGCAGGCGCCCGGCGCCGCCCTTGTTCAGCAACCCGAACATGCGGCGCAGGAGATCCTTCGCTCCGCTGGTGGCCCCCTCGCGGCGGATGACGTTCAACCCCCAGAAGGTGAAGAACATCGTGACCTGCATGCCCATCGCGGCCGCGCCGGTGGCGATGATGAAAGCCGCCATCACGCGGTCGAAATCTCCGCTCAGGACGACGATGGTCACCCGGTCGGGCTTGCTTTCCTGCAGTTCTGCCAGCGCCACGGCCGGCTCAAGTTTGGTGGGACCCATGCGCTCACCTCACACCGCCGTTTGCCGCTCCAGATGCGGCGAACGAAAGTCACTATAGTATGCGTTTCTTTGGACTGTCAAGGAAGCCTCCGGGGCCGGCGCGGCCGTCACACTCTTGCGGAAACCATGGGTTGTGCGTATGCTGCGCGCGCCTTCTGCGAGGAGTCCTCGAATGTCATCTCGCAACCGATTGGCCGATCGCGTTGTCATCCTCGTGCTGGCGTTGCTCGCCTGTCCCGCATCTTCGTCCGCCGTCCGGGCGGAATCGTCCCGGGTGGTCAGCGTGCCCGCTCTCGCCGTCAGCATCATCGGCGGCCAGCAGGTCGGGAATGTCTATTACATCGTGCTGCAGTTGGATCGGGACCCGCAGGGAGGCGGGCCTGCCATTCTCTTCAGCGAAGCCTCAGCCGGAACGAACGTCGACGAGGTCTGGAAAGACGGCGCGCGTACCGCGATGACCGCTGCAGCGCGGGTGATTGGAGAAGATGAGCGTAACTGGCGGCTCACGATCAAGAACCGCTCCCGGTTCAGCCTGGCCGGCGGATCCAGCGCCAGCAGCGCGATCGCCGTCGGCATCGTCGCCGCCTGGCGTGGCGACAGCATCCGCTCCAGCGTGGTGATCACCGGCGTGATCTCCCGGGACGGCCGCATCGAGGATGTCGGCGATCTCCCCGCCAAGCTCCAGGGCGCGGCCACCGCCAACATGCGGTCCATGCTGGTGCCGAAAGGCGAGGCCAAGACAGCCGAGTGGGATCTGTTCGAGTTGGGACGTCAGCGCAACATTAACATCGTCGAAGTGGCGACGCTGCAGGAAGCATATGAGTTTATGACCGGTATCAGACCCTAGCCGTCGATCACTGCGCCTTCTCATCCATCAGCAACCCGATCGCCCGCCGGATTTGATCGCGGGTTCCCAACAGTGAGAGCACATCGCCTTCCTCCAACCGGGCCTTCTCTTTGGGATTGGACTCGGTCACTCCCCGGCGGGTCAGCGCGATCAGCGACGCGCCGGTCCTGGGACGGATCGACACCTCGCCGATGGTCTTGCCGAGCGCCGGCGAGTCGGCGCCGATGCGGCAGGTGTCCACTTCCACGTCCGTGAGCGTGCCGCGGCGCAGGTGGTGCGCAAGATCAGGCAGTTCGCCGCGCCGGAACAGCGCGTACCCTTCCTTCCGGACCTGCTCCGCCTTCTGGACGATGACCGACTGCGGCATCTTGTACGTCTGCAGAACCAGGGCGAAAATCTCGATCGACGTTTCGAACTCCTCCGGCACGACCTCGTCGGCGCCCAGTTGATGCAGGTCGTCCATCTCGCGCAGATAGCGCGTGCGCACGATGATGTGCAGGTCGGGATTGAGTCCCCGCGCGATCTGCACGGCGCGGCGTGCCGCGAAGGGGTCCGAAATGGCGACCACCAGCACGCGGGCATCGTCGATCCGGACATGATGCAGCACGTTGGGATTGGTCGCATCGCCGTAAAAAATCTTCACCCCGTTCTGCGCCTCGCGCCGGACGGTCTGGCCGTCCAAATCCAGCGCCAGGTAGGGGATTTCCGTTTCTTCCAGCACGCGGACCAGGTTGCGGCCGCTGAGTCCATATCCCATCACGATCACGTGGTCCTTGATCTTCAGATGGCGTGATTCCTGCTGCACCGGCGCGGCCGTCTTATCGGGATACCAGTGCCGCAGGCGCTGAACCGCCTCGACCCGCCTCGCCAGATGGGGCGCGCCCTGCATCAGCAGCGGCGTGATCACCATGGTGAGCACCGAGACCGCCAGAAAGACCTGATAGGGCTCGCCGGTCAACAAGCCGGTCCGTTCGCCCTGCTGCGCCAGCACGAAGCTGAACTCCCCGACCTGTGCCAGGGAAATCCCGGCCAGAATCCCCGCGCGCAGCGGGTAGCCTGACGCCATCACCGGAATCGCCCCCGTTACGAACTTGCCCACGAGCACCGCCCCGATCAACGCGACGACCAGAACAGGGTGGGACACGAGCACCCGCACGTCCATCAGCATGCCGATCGAGACGAAAAAGAGGCTGTTGAAGCTGTCCCGGAACGGCAGCACTTCCGCCATGGCCTGGTGGCTGTACTCGGACTCGGAAATCACCAGCCCGGCGAGGAAGGCGCCCAGCGCCAGCGACAGGCCGCTCAACGACGTGAGCCATGCGATCCCCAGACAGAGCACAATGATCGTCAGCAGAAACAACTCGCGGCTCCGGCTGCGCACGATCTGCTCGAGGAGTTGGGGCACCACGTACCAGGAGGCTGCCATCAGCGCGCCGACCAGCACGACTGACTTGCCGAGCGTCAGCAGCACGTCGGGGCGCACGCTGTCCGATGGATGGGTGAGCAGCGGCAGCAGAAGCATCATCGGCACGACCGCGAGGTCCTGAAAAATCAGGATGCCGACCGTGGCGCGGCCGTGCAACGAATCGCTTTCTCCCCGCTCCGCCAGGGCCTTCAGCACGATGGCCGTGCTGCTGAGCGACAGCAGGCAGCCCCAGAACAGGGCCTGCCGGGCCGGCAGGCCCGCGGCGAGACCGACGGCCGCGGCCAGGAACAATGAACCGACGACTTGCAGCGGCCCACCGACCAGCAGCAGGCGGCGCGCCGCGGCCAGGTGAGCGAGCGAAAACTCTATGCCGATCGTGAACAGCAACAGCACGACGCCGATCTCGGCCATGACCTTGACCTGCTCCAGGTCCGAGACAAGATTAAGTCCGTGCGGGCCGATCAACGCTCCGGCAGCCAGAAACCCGGCGATGGGAGGGAGACGGAACTTGTGAAACACGAATACGATCCCGATGGAGATCGCAAAAATCACCAGGAGATCGGTCATGATCTTGATGTCGGTCACAGCATCCTCTCCGCTTGCGGGGACTATACACTATCTCCTTGTCCCTCCGAAATTGGCCGCGGCAGTGAAGGACGCAGATGCGGTCTATCCCGGCCTGAAGGCGATCACCTTCGCCGAGATCGAGAAATTGTTCCGGAAGTAGCTGGCGAAGAGTCTGTCTGGTCTATTCGGTCTATCTGGTCTGTAAAACCGACTGGACAGACCAGACGGACAGGAAAGACCGGATAGACTCCGCGCTCAAGATCCGTAATAGGACCGATACCACTCGACGAAGCGCCTGATGCCTTCTTCGAGCGGCGTGTCCGGTTTGAAGCCGACGTCGGCGATCAGATCCTGCACGTCGGCATGGGTCGCGGGAACGTCTCCGGCCTGCATCGGCAGAAAATTCTTCTTCGCGGGCTTCCCCAGCGCCTGCTCCAGAATCTCGATGAAGCGCAACAACTCGACCGGCTGGTGATTGCCGATGTTATAGAGGCGATAGGGCGCCGAGCTCGCCGCAGAATTGGGCGCCAAGCCGGACCAGGCCGGGTCCGGCTTGGCCGGCCGGTGCAGCGTCCGCACGACGCCCTCGACGATGTCGTCGATGTAGGTGAAATCCCGTTTCATCCGGCCGTGGTTGTAGACGTCGATCGGCTTGCCGGCCAGGATCGCCTTCGTGAACAGAAACAGCGCCATGTCCGGCCGTCCCCATGGCCCATAGACGGTGAAAAACCGCAGGCCGGTGCAGGGAACGCCGTAGAGGTGCGCATAGGTGTGGGCCATCAGTTCGTTGGCCTTCTTCGTCGCGGCGTAGAGCGACACCGGGTGGTCTACATTGTCGTGCACGGAGAACGGCATCCGGGTATTGCCGCCATAGACCGAGCTGGACGAGGCGTAGACCAGATGTTCAACTTTCGCGCGGCGGCAGCCTTCCAGGATGTTCATGAATCCGACGACGTTGCTGTCGGTGTAGGCATGGGGATTGACCAGCGAGTAGCGCACACCCGCCTGTGCCGCCAGGTGCACGACACGGCGAAACTTATGCTTGGAAAAGAGCGCGGCCATCCCCTTGCGATTGACCAGGTCCAATTTCTGAAAACGAAAAGTCTTGAACGGCTTCAACTGGGCCAGCCGCGCCTTCTTGAGCCGCACGTCGTAGTAGGGGTTGAGGTTGTCGATCCCCACGACTGCCTCGCCCCGCTCGAGCAGACGGCGGGCGACGTGGTAGCCGATGAAGCCGGCGGCGCCGGTGACCAGGATGGGTGCCGTCCTGGGTGCCATCATCGCCGTGCTTGTCCTGCGCCCGGTTTCATAAACGGCGGATCGCCGTGATCGCGCCGATAGAGCGCCAGGGGCGAGAGCGGCTCGGCCAGCGACACCACCTCGGTGCCTCCATCGGCCTGCGCCCGGAAGGTATCGAGGGCATGCGCATAATGGTAGCCGCATCCCTGCGGGGCCAGCAGATCCTTGAGCTTCCCGGGCGGCTCCCAGTGCGCCGTGATGAGCGCGGTGCGGGCGGGGTTGCGCCGGCTGAACGTGAACGACAGGTGATCCGGCAACCAGTCGGCGCCGCCGGTCGCGTAGGAGACGAACAGTTTCGCTTGAGCCGTGCCGGCCAGCTCCGACAGATAGCCGTTGGTCAGGTAGCCGTTTTCGCCCGTCTCGAGCCAGCGGCCCGGATGGGAGAGGCAGGCATGCGCGGCGTGGGCGCGGATTTCCTGTAATTGCTGCTGCGAGGCGAAGAGCGTGGCGATCGGGCCGTATTGTTTCACCAGGCCGCCCAACACGCCGTCCTTCACGACGGACCGGCCGTCGTTCGTGGGACCGCTGTCCACGTGCACCATCGTGTTGCGCCCGCGGTCGTTGATCAGGTAGCAGTTGCGCGGCATCTCGATGTCGCAGGGGTCTTCGCCGAAAAACGGCACCGACACCACGGCGCCTCCGTCGAATGCCCAACTCTCCCCGTGCGCCAGCTCGACGATCCGGCTGAACCCCAGTTCGCGCAACAGCGCGGGATAGTCGAAAAAGAGCGCGCGGCGGTTGCGCTTGCTCGGCACGACGACCGGCACGTCCTTCGGCATGTGCAGCAGGGTGCGGGGGTCCACGTGATCGTCGTGATCGTGCGTCAGAAAAATCGCCGAAGGGCGCGGCAGCAGCCCGTTCCACAGCGACGGCGCCGACGATTCGGCGAACCAGGGCAGCAGCCAGGGATCAAAGAGAAAGAACTGGTCTTGCCGGCGATACAGCAGCGCGGCGTGGCCGAGGTGCACGATATCCTGATCGCGCGTATGGGCCAGCCACTGCTCGCGCACGGTGACAGCGGAAGACAGGCTCAGGCAGTCGTATTGGTGCAAGGCCTCCATGACCTGCAGCATGATGCCGGAGACCTCGCGGCCGGACGACGTGACGACGGTCTTCAGCTCCGACACCCGATGCGTCCCGTCCAGAAATCCCAGAAACTTCCCGATCGCCGGGGCCACCGGCCGCTCGAATCCCACCGGAAGGGCCTGCCGCGCCACCGAGTTGAAGATGCGCAGCCCGGCATGGGTGATCGTGGCCGACTTCGATGCGTCCTTGCGGAATTCCCACTGAAAGGTTCCGTCCGGCTTGCGGCCGCACTGGATGTGGGCTTTCAGGTGCGGGCGCGAATGGACCAGTTCGGCATAGGCATCTTCGAGCCGCATGCGCCGGTCGGGATCGTCCAGCGGGGCGCGGTGCGAAAACACATCGCTGATCGCGGTGTCGACGCCGCTCTGCAGCAGGCTGTGCGCTTCATGGAGGCTCGCCACGACCTCGGGATCCACACCGCCCACGAACGGGAACGGCCCCGGCGCCTCGGCGCTTTCCAATTGCATCCAAACCCACGGGGCCAGACCGACGTACTGATCGCTTTTAAGGGAATCCCAGAGTTGGCTCATAATCATCAGGACTGAGGACTGAGTGCTGAGGACTGAGGTAATGATCTGAGCTTGCGCATCTTGACCTTACCTGTGTCCCGCTGCCTCTGAACCGCTGAGCGCAAACCGCCGATAATACGCGCGACTTCCTCGGCTTGAGCTAAGAGCCGCAAGCAATTCTCCTGACTGATATGCTGGGCATCCATCGTTACGTAAAGCTGTGACCGCAGTTCTGCGCAGGACGCTTTGGCTACGCTCAGGAACTGATGGAACTCTGATCGTCCGCCACGCTCAAAGCCTTCTGCAAGGTTAGACATAATCGAAACAGCCGCACGGCGAACTTGATCTCGCAGCCCATGATCGTGGGCAAGAGTACCTGTACTGGTTGCCTTGTAGACCTCGCGCGTTAACGTGCGTGCCTTTTGCCATGCAATCAGATCTTCAAACTTCCTTACCGTTTTCTTTTCCGTCATACCTCTCAGTCCTCAGTCCTCGTTACTCAGTCCTGAATTTGAGCTTGCTGATGGTGGGTTCGTACAGCACTTGGACGACGTTGCCGTCCGGATCGGCCATGTAAAAGGAATAACTGCCGTCGCGGTGCTGTTGGGGAGGCTTGACGATGATGGCGCCGAATCGTTCGGCCTGCGCGAACAACCGATCCACCGAGGCCGTGGAATCCATGATGAATCCGAGATGATCCAGCAACTGGTCTTTCGCGGACCTGTATCGGGACACGTCGGCCGCCGGAATCTGGTGGAGCGCCAGGTTATCCAGGCCCGAACTCAGATACACGTTCTCCGGATCCGGCTCCCAGACGACCTTCATGCCGAAGCATTCTTCGTAGAACTTTCGCGAGCGTGCCAGATCGGTGACCTTCAAGGCCAGGTGCCGCAGCCCGCGAATGCCGGAATCAGCCGATTGGTTCATGTGGTGATCTGGTGATTTGGTGATCTGGTGATTTGATGCGCTTGTCGGAGCGTCCCGCCCGACCTTCAGCAAATCGCCCAATCACGAAATCGCACAATTCCCCCTGCCTGTTATATGACGGGCTCTCTACCCCGTCAACCGAAACGTGCGTCTCCCGCTGTGCATTGAATGAAACGATATGATACCATCAGCCCCTTGGAGGAGCCCCCGTGAGAATGCCCTCGCTTCACACAATTCTGATCGGGTGCGCCGTGTTGCTGGCCGGTCCGTTGCACGCCGCCGAACCGGTTGGAAAAGACGGCGCGCCG
>Ga0247727_10014791_pt1 | contig 12906 bp, 11 predicted proteins | sample WisWelCaveWW1625_FD_202498 | JGI IMG/M metagenome (GOLD analysis project Ga0247727, IMG submission 202498) | Biofilm microbial communities from Wishing Well Cave, Virginia, United States - WW16-25 | ecosystem: Environmental > Aquatic > Deep subsurface > Groundwater > Cave microbial mat | place...
ATTCGCCGATGGCATGTTCTTGCTGGTAGCGGGAGGCCTTGTCCTTGAGCAGGACGTCGACGATGGCGGGCCGGGTGGCAGGAGTGCCTGCGCGTCCGAATGTGACCTCTGCATGGTTGAGGATGCGCTTCTCGAGGTGGCCGCCGGCGACAGGAGTGCTGACGAGCATCTCGCCCATGCCGCGCACGTCGATTTTTACCGGTTGACCATCCGCCGCATACGTGACGTCCATATAGGGTGGATTGCCGTTTGTATCTTTGGTGGTGAAGCCACGGATGGATGGTGTGCCATCAGGCAACTTCACGAGACTTTCATACGAGACCGGGCCGCGTATCTGCAACGTCGTGCTCGTGAATGTCAGGTCGACGTTGCCGCTCTTGTCGCGTGCGCTGTAGCGCATGCCCATGTATTCGACATTGCTGCCATCGACGATGAGCCAGTGGATCTGTCCATTTGCATCTCTCACTGCGGTGACGCCGCCCTCGAGCACTTTGAGCTGGCCATCCAACCCGACCCCCGAGACGAGCGTGCCTTGGCCTGGTGCTGAGATCGATTTGAGCACGCCATCCTCGCCGAGGATGTTCGAGCAGCTCGTGCCGCCTGATTGCACGACGCAGACGGTGAATCCGTTGAGCGCTTTGCCCTCGGCAGTGTCGCCTGTCGCGGTGACGAGCACAGGAAGTCCGCGGCTCTTTGCCGCTCCTGCGAGTTCCGCGATGTTGAGGCCGCACGCGCCTTCTTTGCAGAATGCGCTGTTGCGCAGCACGCCGTTGTCGAAGACGACAACGCTGCCGGCACCAAGCGACGCGTCGAACGTGAGCTGGAGCGTCGTCGCACCATATAGTTTGTTGATGGCGCCGTTGAGCGAGGCGACGTTGAGCTCTCTCAGATTGCCGATATTCTTGAGCACCGTCGCATCTGCAAGCTGCACGTCGTTGAGCGCGGCTTTCTTGTCAGGTGGCAGCGTGCCGAGCTTCGCACCGGCTGTTTTGAGCTGGTCGACTGTCAGGAGTGACATCTGGTTGGCAGGGATGGCATCGAGAATCTTGTTGATGGTGGCCTGGTCACTGACCTGTTTGATCGCGGCTTGGACCTGCGGGTCGGTCCACGGGAGGTTCGGCGGTGTTTGTCCTAATGCCTCATTGATCGTCTGTGCATTCCAAGGATGCTCCGCTCCTTCGATGTGCGTTGAACCGACAGGCAGCGCGCTGACCAGGAGAATGACGATTTGCAGGAGCGCGACGAAGCGTTTCATCCGCCCACCTGCACGGTGATAGTCGTGCTGCTGCGTTGCATGTCGTCGTCGACGGCGTTGATGGTGACGCCGTACTCACCTGTGACGCTGCTGCGTATCGAGAGCGTGTTGCCGCTCAGCGTTGCGATGGCGCTTTCGACGTCGAGCTTGACAGTGCCGCCATCCGGGTCGGTGACGTCGACGGTGAGCGTGCGCAGTTCATCACGTGCGAGGGAAAGGAGTTGAGGCACGGTGATGCGCGGCGGCTCGAGATTCTTGCCGCGCACTGCGAAGAGGAAGATGAGGTTCTCGGAAGTGAGGTTCCCGAGACGTGTCGAAATGAGGTAGTGGCTCGTGTTGTGCGGCAAGAGTTCATGGGAGAATTGGTCGGCGGCAAGCACGCTGATGTCAACGACGCCATCACGCGCATCGTCTGCCGCGGAGGCCGCGCTGAGGTAGAACTGTTCGTACGGGATTGCGAGGGAACCGCTCACGCGACCGTAGGTGTATTGCGTCGATGCCTTGCCGACACGCGCGCCCCAGTCGACGACCGCGCGCAGTTGCGTTGGCGACGAATCGACGGTGACGTCAGGCACGCTGTCCGTGAACGTGTAGCCTTGCTCGCGCAGCGCATCGCCGTCCACGCATCCGCTGAGTGTCGTGGCGACGAACGTCGTGATATCGTTCTCGACGCTCTCGAGCGAGGGCAGCGTTGGCTTGCCGTGGTCGACGCCGTAGCCGATGGGGGTTCCATCGACGTTGAACGAATCGATCGGTGCAATCAGATACCCGCCTTGCGCGCTTACGACTGTCGCGGCTTTGAGCAGTTGCTGTTCGATGCAGTCGCGCGCGATGGTTTCGGCAGCGCGGAATTCGAGCGGCGCGCGCAGCGGCTCCTCAAGCGTCACGGGCTGCCGGAGCGCGAAGAAGAGGCCGAGCGAGATGAGGAGAATGAGGCCGATGATGATGAACAGGGTGAGTTGTCCGCGTTTACTCATGCGTCTCACCCCAGCGTCGCCAGAAGCGCTCGTAGCCATGAAGGATGACGGCGCCGGCGAGCGCATCCATCGTCTCGCGCGTCGCCGTCGCGAAGCGGAGTTCGTTGCCGTTGATGACGTGCTTGCCGTGCTCGTGCTCGCTCAAGACGACGATGCCGTGCGGACCTTTGACTATCGCGAGCGCGGCAGGGACGTGTGCGGCGATGGCACGCGCATCGTCTGTGGCGTGGTGCGCGCGTTGCGCGCTCGCCCAGCAGAGCGCGCCGATCGCGCGTTCGTCTCGCGCGTTGAGCGTACATTCGAGCGCGCCGCCCACGCGCCGCATCCGCAGCATGCCCTCTACGGCAAGGCGTTTGGCGTGCGTGTACGTCCAGCCGTAGCTTTTCTTGATGGCGAGCGAGAGTTCGTGGATGGTGGGCGAGGCCAGCGGCCGCTCTTCGAAGTACTGGATGATCGCCTCGCCTTGCATCTGCTGGCCGTTCGTGATGAGAGTATATAAATATTATCTATTTTTTGATAATTAATTCAAAATTAGTTATGTTATCAAATAATTGATAATAAAAAACGAAGGAAAAGCGATCACGCGAAGAATCACGTGCGGAACAAGTCCGCAAAAAGCGCTAGGAAGAAGCACTGCGCGACGAACGATGACGCCCCGACGACCAAGAACGGCAGGAGGATGGTGGGTGCAGTGAGGACTGTCAGCAGCAACCCTGCCCCGAAGATGAGGAGCGCGCCGATTGTGGCGGCAAGCCATACTTTGAGGTAGGTGGCAGTGGTCACGGAATAATAGATCGCAGGCGCGTCAAGCGCGGCGGCGAGCGAGCCCGCACGGCCGTAGACCGCGATGATTGCCGGCAACACATAACTGATGAGGACGAGATACGTGAATGGAATCAGCCAGAGCGTGCGGCCACTCACCACATTCTGCGCGGCAATCAATACTTGCGTGATGATGAGCAACGGCACCATTGCAGCGAGCGTGAGAAGAAGCACGAGCACGCCGTCACGGACAAGGGGGCCGAGCGGTCGCCACGACGGCAACTGGTAGGGCTTCTCGGTGGACGACGCGCCTGTGCATAAAGCATACCCGGTGACGATGAGATTGACGCCAGGAATCGGGGCGAGCACGCTGCCGATGAGCAGTCGTCGCCAGTCGCGGAAACAACGCAGGAGCGCGGCATTCACCTTCAGCATGATGTCGTCATTGCATCAATGTGCTATAAACCTTACCACTCGCCCAGCTTCTTCTGCGTCTTTGGCTGGCTCACTGCCGTCTTCTTCGGCTGGGCGTCTTTGAAGGACTCTCCATCATCCGCAACGGCCGGGACCTTCATCCCAGGAACACCAAAGTTCGAGAAGTCAGGCGTGCCGTACACGCCGTCATAGCCGGGTTTGAACGGGATCGTCTCGTCGCGGTTGGCGACGATGAGTTCCGCGAGCTTTGCGTCGTTGCCTGTCGCGGCAGCGATGTCCTTGGCGGCAGCGTCGAGAAGGACGGCATATTCGTTGCCGAAGCGCTTGATGAGTCGGGTGTGCACTTCCCACATCTTCTTCGACGCGACAGCAGTGCCATGGCGCGACGCGATGAGTTCGGAGAGCGGGATGAGGTGCTGGAATGGCTTGGCGTTCGGTCGCTTCTCGCCATCCGGCCTGTCGGCCAGGTCGTCGACGCGGTGCATGACGCCAATCGTGAGGCTGCGGCCGCAGTGGGGGCAGAGACCGTTTTTTGGGGTCTTGGACGGATGGAAGCGGACGTTGCACGCACGGTGCCCGTCGTAGTGGTATTTGCCTTCTTCCGGGAAAAATTCTATGGTCGAGGAGAGGCCATTGCCTGTCCGTATCGCGCCGATGACATCCTTGTACGTCAATTTCGTGTCGAAAATCGTGGCTTCCCTCCCCAACTTCCACGGCCAGAACGAGTGTGCATCGGAAAAGGAGACGATGTTGAGCCTGTCCAGCTGCTTGACGCGCCAGTTCATCGGCGGGTCCGAACTCAAACCTGTTTCGAGCGCGTGGATGTGCTTCGATTGGTCGCCGAAGCATTCCGTGAACGAATCAAAGCCGGATGCCGAGCCGAACATCGCGAACCACGGCGTCCAGATGTGCGCCGGGATGACTTCGATGTCGTGGCTTATCGTGCGCAGTTCCTCGACGATCTGCTCGCACGTCAATTTGAAAATAGGTCGGCCATCATAATCGATGCGGCCGTGCCGCAGCAGCATCTCCTGCACCTGCGCCACCACATCAAGTGACGGGAACAAACAGACGAGATGCACGCGTCTGCCTTTGTCGCCCTGCGAATAGATGAACGAGAGCTCGGTCTGGAGCATGAATGGATAATCACTCGCAGTCCGCCAGATGCCATCGCCATCATCGTCGTTGAGTTCCGCTTTCAGTTCCTTGAACCAGAGCGGATGCTGCGCGTCGCCCGTGCCCAGCAGCGTCACGCCTTTGATGCGTGCCCACTTCTCCATGTTCGGAATCGTCAACTGGTTCGACGTCGCACGGGCGAAGCGGGAATGCACGTGCAGGTCGGCGATGATGCGCATGCAATCTGCGTGCATACACGCGATATAAAGATTTGTCTCTACTTGATATTCAATTTCTTACGGAGGGCATCGTACCTATCGAACGAAATACTATGCGTTTCCGCGCGACTTGTATACTCAAATGTATGTTTATAACCCAAAACCTCAGACGTTTCTGTTGGTATAACCGTGAACTCGACCATTTCCCCAACAATCCGCGGTTGAGTAATCGTGAGACCGTAGCCGCTGGGAAGCTTTTTCTTGATTTCAGGAAAGAACTCCTTTGCTGTCGTAAGCTGCGGCTTTGTCAGCGCCAGCTGTCCTTCTGGGAACGTAGGGAGCGTTGGCGGAGCGATTTTGGGCTCGACCTCCGGCACGGGAACACGTGGCGGTGGCGTAGTCGGTAGTGCCGGAATATACGTTGTTGCGCTGATTGGTGGTTCTTGTGAGGTAACTGGTGGTCGTGCCTCGGGTTGCGCCCCGCCAGTCGTAGGAGCCACTGCCCTTGGCCCTATGGTTAACTCTTCCTTGTCTTCCGGAAGCGTGGGAGGCGGCGTGGATTGCTTGGGCGTGTTCGGCTCTTTCTGTTCACTGAGTGCACGATGGAGGAGTTCACTCAACGCGACATCCTCCAGCTCCTCCGGGGTCGGCCCAAGCGAGTTCCACCATGCAAGTCTATCATACTCCGCTTGTTTCTCGCCCGCTGATGCTTCTGTCGGCTTCCCTTGATTTGCGAGCGCCAGGAAAAAGTCCTCCGGCACAGCGCTGCCTGTCAGTGTTCCGAACGGCGTGGTCACGCTCGGTGATGGTGTGTTCGGGTCGAGGCTGAGCGGCAAGTTGGTCTTCGGGTCGGTCGTGGAAACGAGCATGCGGAGCGGGTCCTGCTCAAGCCCTGGCATCACGTAGCTGCGGACGTGGCCCTCGGCGTTGTCCGTGTCGATGGTCGCGAGGAGTGAGTCCGGAGACGAGAGTGTACGACGCACCGTTTCCGGGTCCTTCTTCGCTAGTTCATGCAACGTATACAGCGCGTTTTTACGCGCCTCGGCCGGGTCGATATTCTCCAGTCCGACCTTGCCATCGGCGATGGTGACAAGAGTGTTGTCCGACATACGTGGAATGCCTGGCGTGACGTGCGTCGATCCTTCTTCGGTCTTCGTCGACAGTCCCACCGTTCCGAGGCCGGCAACGCCGTTCGGCGTGAACGCTGCGGCACCATAGCCGGGGTCCGTTGCCGTGGAGAGGTCTTCCCTCTTGTCTTCCAGCACCTTGATATCATCATCGTACGACCTGGTGTAGAACGCGACGTCCTTGACGCCTGCATCGCTGAGTTCCTTGGCTTTGAGCTCCTTCGCTTTCGTGAGTTCGCTGATGCGCTGCTCGACGCTTGCGATGAGCGCTTGGTGGCTGACTGTGGCGCTTCCGCGTAGCGATTCCAGCGTCTTGATGTCTGTCTTGCCTGTGACGAAGTCGACGGCGATCTTGCACTTGCAGTTCGTGGTGATGCGGGCGACGGTGTCGCCAGGCAATGTGGAAGGCAGCGCGTCGCTGATGCCTTTGAGGTTGACGAGCACGCCGCGTTCAACACCCTTCGGACCGAACTGGACGTTCTCCCAGTCGCCATAGAGTTTCATCCTGTGCTGCGTGCCGTCGGCGTTGAGCGCAGGGAACTCGCCCTTGATGCTGTCCGCTGCCCGCAGGAGCGGGAAGCCGCCCTTCCATTCGACATCGACACTGCCGCCGTCGAAGAGGGATTCGAGGTAATACGTTTCGCCAGCGACGCCGAGCGCATCGCCTGTCATCTTCCACGTGCCGCTGGCATGCGCGACGTGCTGGTCGTTGAAGCGGATGTCCATGTACCGCAGTGGACGGTCGTTCGTATACGTCCCGCGCAGCTTTCCACCGACCGAGTGTGTGAACTTGCCGCTTCCTTCGATGAACACGTTGCTCGGACCGAGGGTGACGAATTTGGTGTCCTTTGTCGGCGTGACCTTGAAGTCGCCCTGCGGTGTGCTGAACGAGAACTGCTTTTTCGCACCTACGATTGTCATGCCGTCCGGGCCGACGATGATCTTCGCGCCTTTGAGGCCGTCCTGCTTGACGTCGATCGTGATGGCACCCGTTCCGGCGTCGACAGTGAACGTCTTGCCGTCTTTACCTAGCGAGAGTGTGGTGGGCGTGCCGAACGCGCACTCGGCCGTCTTTCCCAGCGCCAGGCAGTATTTGCCGGCAAGCGCCACGCTTTTCGTGTCAGGCGGCGTCGGGATGCCTGTCTGTAGATAGTCACGTGCGACATCGCGTGCAGTGCCGTCCTTCTGGAAGTTCACTGTCGGCTTGTTCAGGAAGTCCTTGAACGCTTCGACATTCTTGGTGCGCAGGTACGCATAATCTTTGGTCGTGGGCGTGCGCGTCTTCGCCAGGAACTCGATGTCCTGGAGCGTCGGCTGTGCGAGCGCTTGGAAATCCGCCGATGTCGGGCTCTTCAACAGGAGGAAGTTCTGGTTCGTTGGCGCCTTCCGGAACTCCTCGGGTGTGATCCAGTGATTGTCTGCAAGCACGCTGCCTGCGAGCAGCACGATGATGACGAGCACAAGGAGTGTTCTCATGCTATCGTCACCTTGAGGTCGACGTACTCTGCAAGACCGTCCTCATCAGCCACCCGGATGGTCGGCACGAAATAGCCGGGCGTATCGCTGTGGATAGTCACGATGCCGTCCGAGGTGATGGTGAACTCGTTCGAGATGATGTCGAACAGGACAGCGCCCCCTTCAGGGTCGTATGCCCGGATGGGGAGGCGCAACGTCTCGCTTGTGCCGATTTGGACGTCAGGCAGCTCCTCGACGACAGGCGGCCTGTTGTCCGTCGGTCTATCGAGTCGCACCGCGAATGCCATGGCGAACGCGCCGGTAGGAGGCCGAGGCGTCTGTTCCATGACGATGATCTTGTCACGTCGCGTGTGGTTGAAGACGGTGTTGTGCGTCGGGAACGAGAGGAGCAGCGTGATATCAATAGCAGTCTTGTCGTACGCCAAGCGTCGAGTCACCTCGCGCGCTTGCTCGAGCGCTGCTCCCAGGGGCGTCTTTGTCGTGACCGAAAACGCGTCCATGCGATAGCTCGCGTCGCCGAGCGTGGCCGTGACAGGCAGGGTCACGTATGCCGTGACACTGTCAGGAGCGATCACGACGCTTGCGGTCGCCGGCTCGTGCTTCGTGATGCTGAATCCTTGTACGGTCGGTGCCGCGCAACCGTCTGCCGCGGCACGCAGGTAGTCGGAGAGCTGCTGTTCTGCCTGCTCTTGCGTCAACGCATGCGCGTTGCCGCTCTCCCACCAGTACGGCACGAACACGTTCTCGAGCGGGATGGCTGGAACCGTCTCAGGCACGAGGACATACCCGCCTTGCGCTCCTGCGAGTGCTACCGCTCCTTCCAACCGCTGCTGGAGACAGCTTTCGATGGCCTGTTGCACTGGCCTCAACTGCGCAGATATCACTGGCTGGTCTGGCGCGTGCTGTGATACCTGCAGCACGAACGCGACGACGATGACGAGCACGAGGCCTATCATGAAAAACAGAGACAACTGCCCTCTTTTCATCATGCGTGATGCTGGCGCTTATTTGTTATATACACTTTTACTGTGCGAGGAGAGTCCTTACCGTGCGATGGCGGCGAGTTCCGCGATGAGTGGCTCGAGGCTAGCGCGCTTGGCACGGTCGGCCTGGTTCTCCTGCACGTCACAAACGGGCCGCTGAGAGAACATCTTCCGGCCAAACGACCGCAACACATAAATATGTGAAGTCACATAACTCACAGAATGCCGAACATCACATTATCCATCCCGGACGACGTGCACCGTTTCATCAAGGAGCACAAAGACATCAGCTGGAGCGAAATCGCGCGGATCGCGATACTCAAACGGATAGAGCGAGAACGTGCATTTGATGAGATGGACAGGTTGGCGTCAAAAAGCATGCTCACGCCGGAAGATGTCCGGGAAATCAGCGACAAGATAAATGAATCAGCACGCCGACGATTCATGGATGAAACTGGTCGTCGACACAAACGTTCTGATAAGCGCAATCCTCCGTGATTCGACAACGAGGAGGTTGCTCAGGACCACACGGGAGGAGATATTTTTTCCGCAGTCGGTCGTCGAAGAACTCTGGCAGCATTGGGATATGTTGTTGGAGAGGTCGATGATGACTGAAGAGAACCTGCGGCAGCTGGTCGGATTGTTCCTCGGGCAGGGGTCCATCGTGCCGCTCTCGTTGTTGCGTCTGCACTGGGAGAAGGCAGCCGCGGTCATGGATGCCATCGATCCTGATGACACGATGGTCGTCGCTTGCGCGCTCGCCGTTCAAGCGGACGCCATCTGGACAGAGGACAAGCACTTCCTACAGCAGTCAATCGTGAAGGTCGTCACGACGGAAGAACTGTCGAAGATGTTGTAAGCTCGTTGCAGCCCAACGTTCTCAGCGTGCGATGCCCGTCAGTTCCGCGATGAGCGGCTCGAGGCCAGGGCGCTTTTCAGGAGTGCGGTTCTTGTTCTCATGCACAAGTCGCCCCAGCGGCTTGAAGAACTCAAGGGAGTCCTCGAGGCATACTTCGATCGTGCGCGCCATCGCGTAGTAGTCCTCGGCGACGCTGGCGCGTATCGGGGTGTCGGTGTCGAGCGCGTGCTGGATTTCGGGCGCATAGAACATGGGTGTGATGACGCGCGGCACCGAGGCATGGCCGACGCGGACGCTCGTCCCGAAGTCGATGAGTCGCGCACGGTCCTCGTGGTCGTATGCGATGTTCTCGGGTTTCACGTCGCGATGCACGATGTCTGCGCGGTGGATGTCCGCAAGGCCGCGGCACGCGCCCAGGAGCAGTGACGCCATGATGTGGGGGCGGTGCTGCAGTTCATGCACGCGTTGATCGAGCGCGCCTGCCTGGATTTCGGTGGCGACGTGCGGGATCGCTCCTTGCGTGTCGTAGAGCGGCAGTATCCGGAGGGGGAGCACGTGGTCGCTCACACATGCCGCTTCGAAATGCGTGTCGCGCTCGCGTTTGAGCAGCCCGCGCTCGAAGTCGCTGCTTGGCAGCTTGAGGAACAGCGGGGTGTAGTTGTCTTTATCGCGGAAGGTGATGGTGTACAGGTCCACGCCGTTGTTCTGGTGGACGTGGCTGCAGTGGCCCAGCGAGCCGTGTGCCAAGTATGTCGAGAGGTCTTTCATCTTCACTCACTCAAGCGGCGCGGCCTCGAAACGATATTTAAAGCTTGCCCTGTAGATATATAAATGCGCGAAGGATGTCCCTGTCCATGCAAAAAGAGGTTCAGCGGTCGCTTCTCGATCGCCTTGCGCGCTACGTCGCGTGGCGTGTCTTCATCAGCGTGGTCTACATCACCGGGCTGACGCTGCTCATCCCGCTCGTCTTCCTCTATATCTTCCCGGACCAGGTCGAGGGTCTCGTGCTTGCGCCCTCTCCCGTCATCCTCTGGCTCTCGCTCGCCATGGTCGCGGCAGGCTTCATCGTCACGCTCTGGCACACGAAGTCATTGGGCGGCTCGCTCAAGTCGCTGGGGAGGATAACGTTCGTGCCCGGCCTTATCGGTCTGGTCTTTTCGTTCTTCGGCCGCGACACGATGCTGCTGTATCTCGCCGGCACGCTGCCGAAGTTCCAGCAGGCGCAGCCGCTGCTCGAGACATATCTCGATAACGCGGTGCCGCGCGTGCGCTTCCTCACGTTCTCGCTCTTCATCCTCGGCGCGCTGCTCTGGTTCGTGGGCGACAAATTAGAACGCGACGCTGCTATGCTTCTTCGTCGTCGCTGACTTCTTCGCTGATTTCAGCAGCGTCGCTGAACTTCTTCGCGATGACGGCTATGCGCTTTCGAATCGCTTCGATGCCCTCACCTGTCGTCGCCGTGACGCGCACGCCTTCAGAAACTTCAGACAGCTCCTCTTTCGTAGCGACGTCCGCCTTGTTCACTATCACGAGGAACGGCGCATCGAATTCGGTGCGTAGTTCGGCAAGAAGCTTGAGCTGGTCCTTGAGCGGGTAGCCGCAGCGCAGCGTCGGGTCGATGACGAAGAGCACGAGCGATGCAAGGTGCCGGATGGCGAGCGCGGCGCGGCGCTCGATGACGTTGCGTTTCTCGGCAGGCCGCTCGAGCACGCCGGGCGTGTCGATGAACTGCACTTTCTGCTTATTGAATGTGGTGTAGCCGAGCATGAGCTGTTGCGTTGTGAAAGGATAAGGCTGCACTTCAGGGTCGGCGCCGGTGAGCGCGTGCAGCAGCGTGCTCTTGCCGACGTTGGGCATGCCAGCGATGATGACCGTCGGCATTCCCGTCTTTATCGTCGGGAGCTCGCGCAGCGTCTTGCGGACGGTCTCGAGCTCCTTGAGTTCGGGGTTGATCTGCTTGAGCGTGCTCGCGACGCGGCCGTAGAACGCGCGTCGGATGCCTTCGAGCTTGCGGAAGTCCTTTTCGGCGGTGATCCGGCGCAGGTGCTCTTGCGTGAGCTTGCCGATCTGTCCGTGCGCCCAGTCGATCGCGCCCAGCGCGTGGCGCAGCTCGTCCATGTCGATGAGCGTGCGCACGAGTTCTGCGTAGAAGGGCGGGAGCTGGTTCATCGATGGGAACGACTGTAGCACGTGGGCCAGCTGTTTCTCGATGGAGTTGCCGGCGCCGAAGACGCGTTCCTTCTCGGTCGCGCGTCCCTTGATGAGGCGGTTCTTGCCGGTCAACTGCTCGAACGCAGCGTCGCGCCGCTGGCGTGCGGCGCGGAATGCTATGTCGAGCATCTCGTCCGCGTCATCCACCCGTCCTGTCTTGATGAGCGACATGGCGTTGCTGCCTCGACATTTCCTATATAAAATGATGCCTAAGTTCTCGTCGGTGCCACCCTCTCATTATTTATACAGGTCTCTACTCGGGCGGAGTAGTATGAGCCGATTCTCATACGGCCTCGACGTCAGCGAGGAAATCGCCCGGGAAAAAGAGGTCAGGCGAAAAATCGCGTCCGCCAAAGAGGAGGATGAATCCGTGAAGCTTGACCCCAAGTACCAGCAGGAGATTGATGCGCTGTCAGAGGATGGTACGTCCGTCCAGACACGTGCTGAGGCTGCAGAGGAAGACGATGTCGTGATCCGCCCCGCGAGGGTGCGTTCCGCGCGACGCAACGGTAATGGCCGCAAGAGCGAGTCCAAGGCTGAAGCCAAGTCCGATTCTAAGTCAGATTCCAAGGCCGACAAGAAGGCGGCGAAGTCAAAGCCGGCACAGTCAGAATCTCCCGCATCCCCAACACCTGCGCACTCGCACACCGAGCCGCAGCAGCCAGGGGATGGCACCGCACGTCTCGTGCTCGTGCTGCTCTTGATTTCCGCGCTCGCATTGGCGCTCATCTATGTCGGTCTCTCATCGCAGAAGACGCCCGTCTCCGGACAGGCGCACTGCTACTACGAATTCGCACAGAACAACCGCTACTCGCTCGCGACGCTCGACAATCTCAGCGACGCGCGACGCCACTGGTTCCTGCGCGCGCTCGAGGCGGACAACGAAGCCGAGGCGGCCGCGCTCATGAAGATGGCGCTCTGCAACGACAAGGCATTCGACGACGTGACGCTCGAGAGCAACCCGCTCACCTATCTGCGCTGCGACGTCGGCGGCAAGGCGTTCGCGGTGCGCGAAAGCGACCTGCGCGCCCTCGTCAACCTCAGCGCACCGATCACGTGCGAGTCGCTCGACGGCATCATCAGCTGCGATGGCGGCTGGACCGTCGATGGCATCGTCGCGACCAGGGACAACGTCAAGCCGAAGTTCTTCATCGCGCGCAGCGGCGGCTATTTCACCGTCGTCAAGGACGTCCAGGGGAGTGACGCCGCGTTCAGCGTGATGTCGTCCAAGGACGACGACTTCGTCGGGTACACGCTCGAGCCGGGCCGCCACATGACGATGGGCTTCAAGTTCTTCGTCGGCGACCAGTTCAACCAGTTCACGCGCGTCTACCTCGACCACCACGTCAGCGCCGAGCGCGTCGTGGTGTACGAAGTGGTCTAGTCGAGCACCACCCGTAGCGTCGCCTGGCTCACCCGGTGGCGTTCGTGCTGCATACTCGCATAACGCCGTTCCTTGCTCTGTTGCGAGTTGGTGTACGCTGCCA
>Ga0247727_10014792_pt1 | contig 12905 bp, 10 predicted proteins | sample WisWelCaveWW1625_FD_202498 | JGI IMG/M metagenome (GOLD analysis project Ga0247727, IMG submission 202498) | Biofilm microbial communities from Wishing Well Cave, Virginia, United States - WW16-25 | ecosystem: Environmental > Aquatic > Deep subsurface > Groundwater > Cave microbial mat | place...
TACCGCGATGTGCAGATTGCTTTCGCCAATGAAGTCTCGTTGATTGCTGAAGCCGCGGGCGGCGACGTGTGGAAGGTGCGCGAACTCGTCAACAAAAGCCCCATGCGGCAGATGCACCTCCCCGGCGCGGGCGTTGGCGGGCACTGCATCCCGAAAGACCCGTGGCTTCTCGTGCATGGGGCAGGCGAAAGGGGAGTCCCGTTGCGATTGATCCCGGCTGCGCGCGAGATCAACGATTCGATGCCGTCGCATGTGGCGGACCTCGTGAAGGACGCGTTGAAAAAAATGAACCGCGACATGCAAGGCGCGCGCATTGCCGTGCTTGGATACGCCTATCTGGAGGACAGCGATGACGCGCGCAACAGCCCAAGCGAATCGCTCGTGCGCCTCCTTCGGGACCTCGGGGCTGATCCTGTCATCCACGACCCGTGGATTCCCGAATACAACAGCGACGTATACGAACGCGTCAAAGGCTGTGACGCGGTTGTCGTCATGGTGGCGCACAGCGCGTATCGTCAACTGGACCTGCACAAGGTGAAATCCATCCTGCGTTTTCCCGTCCTGGTGGACGGGCGAAGAGTGTTTGATGTTGAAGCGGCGCGCTCCGCAGGACTCCAAATCGTTTCAATCGGAAAATCCTGAACCCGGGAATTTTGAAAATGTTCAAGCGCAACGTGTTGGCGAATTTCTTCGGCAAAGTCTGGCCCAGCCTGCTGGGTCTGGTTCTCGTTCCCATTTACCTGCGTTACCTGGGTATCGAAGCGTATGGTTTGATCGGTTTTTTCGTGGCTCTTCAAGGCTTAATAACGTTTCTGGATTTGGGCTTAAGCACCACTTCGAATCGCGAAGTGGCGAAGGGGCTGATCCTCCGGGAGCAGCGGGAGCGGATGCGCGATCTTGTCCGTACCCTCGAAGTGATCTATGGATTTGTTGCTTTGGTGATTACGCTTGGCTTCTTCCTCTCAGCGGATTGGCTTGCCATGGAATGGATCAATGTCAGGGAATTGTCCGTAAATACGGTCCGATTGGCAACGATCATCTTTGGAATTTCACTGGCTTTGCGCTGGCCTGTGGCATTATATGGCGGGGTCCTGCAAGGATCGGAGAAACAAGTCTTATATAACAGCTTGTACGTTGGGATATCCACCCTGCGCGGCGTCGGCGCGGCGCTTGTAGTTGCGTTCGTTTCACACACTATCGTGGCTTATCTGATCTGGCAGTTGATTGTGGCAGTGGTCGAGCTTATGCTCATGGCCTGGGTTATTTGGAAGGTACTAAATCAGGATTCCATCCGTACACCGCGTGTTGATTTTTCCTCCCTGAAGGATGTATGGAAGTTCAGTGTATCGGTGGGGACTAATTCATTGATTGCCGCGTTACTAAAACAGTTGGATCGGATTATCATCAGCAAACTCCTCCTGCTCCATGAGGTGGGGTATTACTCCACGGCTAATACGGTTTATTCTGCGATTCCCCTTCTCGTATCTCCGTTTGCCACTGCCGCTTTCCCGCGTTTCACTACGTTGATCGCCGAGAATAATGAGACCGAGCTTGCCGCCACGTACCACAAAACGGCCCAATATGTTTCGTTCGTTATTGTGCCGATTTCAGCCATCTTGATATTCTTTTCAAAAGATGTTCTTCTGTTATGGACGCGATCTGAGGATGTGGCAGCCAACGCCGCGCCCACCCTGTCCATTCTTGCAATTGCCGCCCTGTTTAATTCCATGATGCAATTGCCATTCATGCTGCAACTTGCAGCTGGTATTACGTGGATTAGCTTGTGGAATAATTCCATCAACCTTGTCGTCCTGGCACCCATCATGGTTTTTCTGATCAGCCATTACGGGGTGACCGGCGCGGGAATATCCTGGGCTTTGTTCAACATCTTGTATTACTTGATTGTTCCCCACGTTATGCATCGTCATATCCTGCCCGGCGAGAAGGCTGGTTGGTTTCTCAAAGACACCCTATCTCTCATTCTTCTGGGGATTCTGCCTTATGGGATCATTTACATGACGGGACATGGGAGTTCCGTCATGCTGTTCCTTGAGATTGCGCTGGGTAGTGTTTTCTATCTTGCCATCGTATGTCTTTTTTACCCGGTCATCAGAATGGCGGTAATGGATTTGGCCCTAAACAATCCACTTGCGCTAAAGGTCCGCCGAATGCAAATGGAGAAATCATGAGTTCCAGGTTTGAAAAACTTGTTAGTGGATTGAAGGCGAATCCTTCGGATACCTTGATTAGGGGAATTCGATTCTTGTTTGGGTTGGCCGGTTCAATTTTTGCCAACCTTCTGTATTTTTTCTTCCGCATTCAGACTTACATTGTCCCCACCCAAACCCTTGCGAAATTGAAACAGGCGTTGAATCCCACAGTTAGGCTTGATTACTCGCGGCATCCGATTTTCCTTCATGCTGATTCGGAATTGAGTCTTTCCCGTGCGCATGCTTGTCAAAAGGAGCCGGAGACAGTAGCTTGGATAGAAGAATTAATAAAGCCGGGAGAAGTATTTTATGATGTAGGCGCGAATGTGGGCGCTTATTCATTGGTCGCATCCAAATATTTACACGGTGATGTGATTGTCCATGCTTTTGAGCCGAGTTTTTCGACCTATTATGAACTTTGCAAAAATATTGTTCTAAATGAATATGGTCAAAGCATTTTTCCTCATATGATTGGTCTTTCAAGCGCTTCAGGTTCTATGGTCTTCAACTACCACTCATTGGAGATAGGAGATTCACTCCATATTCTCGGGGAGGATCTGACGGTTGCGGATGCACCACTACGCCCGGTTTTTCGGCAAAACATCATGGCTTTTACCGTGGATGACCTAATCCTGCGATTCAATTATCCTGTTCCGAATCATATCAAGCTTGATGTGGATGGAACAGAGCTCGAAATCTTGATGGGTGCTGAAAGGACTCTGCGGGACCCCGCAGTACGATCGCTATTGGTTGAGGTCCATCTTCTAAATGGGCAGGCGGATAAAGTAAAAACATTTCTCTCAAAACTTGGATTTGAACATGTTTCAGAAACGGCGCGTGGTGGACCGTATTGGAATTACATTTTTTCCAGGTGAGAAATTGATATGCTGCAGAAGCCCAGCCATTATTGCAATAAGGAGCGATTAATATATGCCTAAATACATCCGTTGGATTGGTTTGAAAATCCGGGCGGTTTTGCATTTTATGGGAGTTGATGTTTATCCGCGAAAGCCAGGCTATCATTATGTGCCGGATATTTACGGGCATGCCGCCTTCAAGCAAATTCCCGTTAATGACCTGCCGGTATTCGGGGACCTGGCTTCGCGGGTCATTCAGGATCGACGTTCCTCGCTGTATTACGATCGCCTTCACACGATATTTCAGTCCCTGGCTCATATCAAGGCGCAGTTCAAGCCTTCTGAAAAGCTCAACCTGGTGGAGGTGGGGGTGTATAAGGGAGGGACGAGTTACTTCATTGCGTCTGCCGCAAAGCATTTCGGCTTGCAGGCAACCCATCATTGTTTCGACACCTTCAAAGGACACGATGCAAGGGATATAGATCCTACTGTTGATATTTGGCATCGTCCTGCCACGTTCAACGATACTCATTATGAATCTGTGAAGGATTACCTGAGTAGATTCAACAACACGTTTGTGTTTAAGGGCCGCTTTCAGGATACTTGCGGGGAGCTCCATGACAAAAAAATCCATTTTGTGCATTTCGATGTGGATATCTACGACCCGACCATTTTTGGATTGCAATTCTTTCACAAGCGGCTTGTGCTCGGTGGTGTGATTGTGGTCGATGATTATGGGTTTACCACCTGCCCCGGTGTGCAGAAGGCGGTGGATGAATTCATTGCCGTGACACCCGGATATTTTTCGATGTCCCTGCTCACCGGTCAGTATCTATTGGTCAAATTGGGAAAATAGGAATCAGACATGACGCGAACCCTCACCATCGACTCTTTCACCATCTCCGACGACTCAGACTGCTACATCATCGCCGAGATCGGCCACAACCATCAGGGAAGCCTCGAGAAAGCGAAACAATTATTCAAAGCCGCGGTGGAATGCGGCGTGAACGCGGTCAAGTTGCAGAAGCGCGATAACAAATCCCTGTTCACGAAGGCAATGTATGACAAACCGTACGATAATGAAAACAGTTTTGGTCCCACCTATGGATTGCATCGCGAAGCCCTCGAGTTTGGGCGCGCGGAATACGTGGAATTGCAGAAATATGCGAAGGAACTCGGCGTGACCATGTTTGCCACCGCCTTCGACATCCCCAGCGCAGACTTCCTCGCCGAACTCGACATGCCCGTTTACAAGATCGCATCGGGCGATTTGAAGAATACGCCGTTGCTCAAACGTGTTGCAAAGATTGGCAAACCGGTCATCATCAGCACCGGCGGCGCGAACATGGAGGACGTGCAGCGCGCCTACGATACGATCACGCCTCTTAACCGGCAACTGGCGATTTTACAATGCACCTCATCGTATCCCGCCGAACATCACGATCTCAACCTGCGCGTCATCGAGACCTTTCGCGCCAAATACCCTGAAAATGTCATCGGGCTGTCTGATCACGAGAACGGCATCGCCATGGCAACCGCCGCCTACGTGCTGGGCGCGCGCATCGTGGAACAGCACTTCACCATCAATCACACCTGGAAGGGAACCGATCAGGTCTTTTCGCTTGAACCCATCGGCATGAGGAAGCTGGTCCGCGATCTGCGCCGTGTGCGCGAGGCGCTCGGCGATGGGGTCAAAAGCGTCCACCCCAACGAGGTGACGCCCATCTCCAAGTTGGGTAAAAAACTTGTCGCGAGCCGCGACCTGTCCTCCGGTCACGCGTTGAGCGAGGCGGATATCGCCGTCAAATCGCCGGGCGACGGCCTGCCCCCGTATGAGTTCGATACCGTCCTTGGTAAAACGCTCAAACGTCCGCTTGCTGAGGACGAGAACATCCTGTTCGAGGACTTGTCATGATCCCTGAAAAGATTTTCAATTGGATTGGCGGCGAGGAACGCCCTGCCATTGCAGGCGAGTGGTTCGATAAGCTGGATCCATCCAACGGACGCCTCCTCACCCGCGCCGCCCGTTCTCGCGCCGACGATATAACTGCCGCCGTCCAATCAGCGAGGCGCGCCTTTGAGAGTTGGTCCGAAACCCCCGCCGTACAACGCGGACTCCTGCTTCACAAACTGGTGGTTGCGATGCAAACCCGTCAGGAGGAGATCGCGCGCATCGTCGCCGCGGAAACCGGAAAGTCCCATAAAGAGGCGTTCGGTGAAACGGGCGGGGCGATCCAGTGCGGGTTGTTCTATGCCAGTGAAGGTCAACGACTCTATGGGCGCACAACCACAAGCGGCACGCCAAACAAATACGCGATGACCGTCCGCCAGCCGATTGGCGTCGCCGGGCTCATCATCGCCGCGAACACACCGATTGCCAACGTGGCGTGGAAGATTTTCCCCGCGCTGGTGTGCGGCAACACTGCGATTTTGAAAGCATCCGAAGATACGCCTGCCACCGCGTGGATCGTTGGAAAGATTGCAAAAGAAGTCGGTTTGCCGGATGGTGTCTTGAATATTGTTCAAGGTTTTGGCGAAGAAGCAGGCGCGCCTTTGGTTGAACATCCCGATGTTGGCGTGATTTCATTCACCGGCTCCACTGCCGTGGGAAGGTTCATCCAGCGCGCGGCTGGCGAACGCTTTGCGCGCATCTCGCTCGAACTGGGCGGCAAGAACGCGCTGGTCGTCTGCGACGATGCCGATCTGGAGAACGCCGCGAAATGGGTGTTGCTCTCCGCCTTTAGCAACGCCGGGCAACGCTGCGCCTCCACCAGCCGCGTGATCATCTTTGAATCGGTTTATGAAAAATTTCGCAACATGCTGGTCGGGAAGACGAAGAAACTACGCATGGGAACTTCAGATGAAGACGACTTTGGTCCTGTCATCAACGAAGGTCAATTGCAGGGCATATTGGACGCGGTAAAGCGCGCGAAGGAAAACGGAGCGAACATCCTCACCGGCGGTGGACGATTGACGGATGACTCACATCGTTCAGGCTTATATATGACCCCCACGTTGATTGACGGCGTGCAACCGCACGATGAAATTTCAGAAAGTGAATTGTTTGGTCCTGTTGCGCTTCTCTATCGTGTAAAGGATTTTGACGAAGCGTTGGCTCTTGCAAACGATTCGCCTTACGGCTTGACCGCGTCAATTCACACAAAATCCATTCACCGCGCCATGCGTTTCTGCGATAAAGTGCAGACCGGCGTGGCGGTCGTCAACGCGGGAACATACGGCTCCGAACCTCACATGCCTTTCGGCGGACGAAAAGGATCAGGCAACGGCTCGCGCGAACCCGGCACCGAAGCGTTGAATATTTATTCCGAATTGAAAGACTTGTATATCAATATTGACCCTTCGCAGTTATGAGCAATAAATCCCCCTCCATCGTCGCATTAATCCCTGCCCGTTCCGGTTCCAGGCGCGTGGCGGACAAAAACATCCGCCCGCTGGCGGGGCATCCCGTCATCGCGTTCACGATTGCGGCAGCGCGCCAGAGCGGAATCTTTTCTGCGATCGTGGTTTCAACGGATTCAGAGCAATATGCCGAGGTTGCACGCAGATACGGCGCGGAGGTTCCCTTTCTGCGTCCCGCTGAATTATCCGGCGATGTGTCTCCCGATATTGAATGGGTCGAATTCACACTCAATAAACTCAGGGAGATGGGTCGCGTATACGACTGCTTCAGCATCCTGCGTCCCACGAGTCCGTTTCGGTTGCCTGAAACGATCCAACGCGCGTGGAAGGAGTTCCTCGCGGAGGCAGGTGTGGATTCCCTGCGCGCAGTCGAAAAATGCCGCGAGCATCCCGGCAAGATGTGGGTCATCCGCGGCAAACGAATGACGCCGTTACTGCCGATGGGTCCCGCCGAATTGCCCTGGCACAGCACACCCTATCAGGCTTTGCCTGAAGTGTACGCGCAAAACGCCAGCCTTGAGATCGCGTATTCACGCGTGGTCTTTGAGGGGCGCACGATCACAGGTGATGTGGTTATGCCGTTCCTCACTCAAGGTTATGAAGGGTTCGATGTCAACCGTCCCTACGATTGGGGACTGGCGGAGGAACTGGTGAAAACAGGGCAGGCAAAACTGCCGGAGATTTAACCCGTGATAGCGAGGATGGTCGAGTAGCCGCGAAGCGGCGTATCGAGACCTGACGAGGCAAACTCCCATTCATGAAGGGATTGCTTCGTGGTACTGAAGCGCTATTCGCAATGGCATAAAAGGAACTTATGGTTGCAATCAAACTTATCCCCTTTGAAGAATTCCAGCGCGTGCGAAACGCGCCGTTCGATAAATACCAGAAACTCGCGCTGATCGCGGATATGAACCGCGCCAACACGCTCGCCGAGGTCAAGCGCGCGGGTTCGGGTCATCTCGGCTCCTCGTTCAGCGCGATGGATATCGTCACATGGTTGTATTTCGAGGAGATGAACGTGCTTCAAGTCGGCTTCGACAGCCCCAACCGCGACATTTATTTTTCATCGAAAGGTCACGACGTGCCGGGGTTATATGCCACGCTGTATTCCCTCGGCGCATTGCCCGAAGAGAAACTCCTCAAACTTCGCCGCTTTGGCGGGCTGGACGGTCACCCCGACCTCAACATACCCGGCATCGAAGCCAACTCCGGTTCGCTGGGCATGGGCATCTCGAAAGGTCGCGGTATGGCTTGGGCGAAGAAACATTTTGGGAACGGCGGGCAGGTATACGTCCTGACCGGAGACGGGGAGTGGCAGGAGGGTCAGAATTACGAGGCGCTCCAGTCCGCAGTCCAGCAAAAAATTGATAACCTCACCGTCATCGTGGACGACAACAAAGTGCAGTCCGATATGCTCGTCGAAAAAATCGTGAGCCTCGGCGAGATCGAATCGAAATACCGCGCCTTCGGCTGGCACGTGCAGCGAATCGATGGTCACGACTATCGCCAAATTGAACGCGCGCTGGCGGAAGTGAAGAAAGTCAGGGGCAAACCGCAGATCATCATTGCGGATACGATCAAAGGACGCGGCATCTCGTTCATGGAACATCCTGTTGCGCTCGAAATGGGCAAGGGACTTTACCCGTGGCATTCGGGCGCGCCGGATGATGAGTCGTTTGAAAAAGGATATAGCGAACTCATCGGACGGCTCAACGCTTCATTCTCCAATTTGGGCTTGACTCCGTTACGTTTAAAAGATGTCGCATCCGAAGAAAAACGCCTGCCCGCCGAAATGCTTGCCGGCGAACCGTTGAGCCAGGCCGCGCAGGAAAAACTTTCTGCAAAGGCTACGGATGAATTCGTTGTGCGCGCATACGGGCAGGCGTTGGTCGAGATTGCCGCACGCCGCAAGGATATCGTTGTCCTCGATGCCGACCTCTCCTCCGATTGCAAAACGCGCGACTTTGAATATGCCTACCCCGAACGCTTCATCGAAAACGGAATCGCCGAACAGGACATGGTCTCGATGGCGGGCGGGCTGGCACAAAAAGGATTATTGCCCATCGTCAATTCGTTTGCCAGTTTTCTTGCCTCGCGCGCCAACGAGCAGATCTATAACAACGCCAGCGAGAAAACCAAAATCATTTATGCCCTGCACTACGCGGGTTTGATCCCGGCCGGTCCCGGTAAGTCGCATCAATCCTTGCGCGATATTTCACTGTTCGCCGCGCTCCCGAATTGCACCATTCTACAACCCTGTAACGCGGAAGAAACCCTTATGGTGGTGGAATACGCTGTTGAAGAAGCCAAAGAGAATGTCGCGCTGCGATTCATCATCGGTCCCTCCCCGCGCAAGATTCAACTGCCCAAAGGGTACAAACTCACGTTCGGGAAAGGCGCCGCCCTCACCGATGGCAATGACGCGATCATGTTCGCTTATGGTCCCGTGATGTTGCATGAGGCGTTGCTTGCGAGTGAATTGCTGGCAGAGCGCGGCGTCGGCTTGAAAGTGGTCAACATGCCCTGGCTCAACCGCGTGGACGCGAAATGGCTGGAGGAAACAATCAAACCATATGAACTGGTCTTGGTGTTGGAAGATCACTATCCCGCAGGCGCCTTATATGATCATATGATTGAACCCTTGGCCGGGAACCGCAACAACCTCCTGGCGAAACGCCGCATGATACGCTTTGCCGTCGAAGGCTGGCCCGCCTGCGGCACCCCTCAGGAGGCGTTGAAGCATCACCGCCTCGACGGTGCCTCGCTGGCGGAAAGAATTCTGGCAGAGATCGATTGATGCAAATGCAGGAAGTTGATGTCGTTTACTTGTATGAGCACGCGGCGCGCGAGCTGGATGTGGCTTGTGCAATAGTTGCCATCCTCGAGCGCGAACATCGCCTGGCTGTCAAGGTTGTTCACTGGCCGGCGGGATTTTCCCGAGTCGAACATCATATTCGGCCGCGTCTGGTCGTCCTTCCTTATTGTTATGGAGAGGAGAATTACACATTTCTGCTGGCAAAATGGCGCAATTCGATATTCTTTAATGCTTCGTGGGAACAGCTCTTTTATCTAGGGAATCTGATCTCCAAAACTCCACACGGTCGTTTTGCCATAGAGCACGTAATCCATCATTCGTGGAGCACGCATTATGCCGGCTTCTTGAGAGAGCAGGGAATCCGGGAAGATCGAATCCTTCTCAATGGACAGCCATCCTACACACTCTATAATGAACCGTACCGGCGATATTTCACTTCACGATCTGACCTCGCAATCCGCTACGGCTTGGATTCGGGCTGTAAGTGGATTCTGTTCCCGGAGAACTACAATTGGGCATTCTATACTGATGTAAAACTGGCATATTTTATTGAACAGGGACAATCGTCAGAGGATGTCCATATCATGCGGGATTTCTGTGAACGTTCTCTCACCGAGACCGTTCGGTGGTGCGCTCGGCTGGCGGCAAGGGAAGATGTCGAAATCATAATACGACCGCGTCCTTCAACCTCCATGCAGGATTTCCTCCGTTCAGTCGGAGAAATACTTCCGGATCCTCCGCAACACTTGCACATCATCCAGGAGGGGAGTGTTCGGGAATGGATACTTGCAAGTGACGTTGTTGTCTCATCATACAGTACCACTCTGATCGAGGCAGCTGTTGCAGGAAAATCAGTTTATATGCTTGAACCCTACCCTATCCCTGAATCACTGCGGGTGGGATGGCATGATTATCTGCCGCACCTCAAAATGTATGAGGAGTTTCTTGCGAAGTGCACGAAGACAACGGGCCTGGATTCATCGCTTGGTCCATGGGCCAGAAAGACGCTGATGTCAAAAGGTGATTCGATACATCGAATGGCGGATTTCATCGCCCAGTTGGTTCAAGGAACGATGGAGTCCCCCCCGGCGCCTTCCTGGGAGACGGTCGTTCCTGATCCTGGTTATAGAAGATACATTCAATTAAGAAAGCACTATAGGAAAATTAGACACCTTCTACGGATACCCAAGATTGAGCCGGTTCCGCCGGAATATTCGAAGGATGTCAAAAGCATCGAAGAGACTACTGACAAGATTGGAAAGTGGATGGATATTCTCTATGCCTCCGCGCGAAACTGATTTGCCACATATGCGAAAGGGTTTAAAGGGTTTAATTGTTGGCGCCTCCGGTTTTGTAGGCAATAACCTGGCGCGCCAGCTTATTTCAACCGGATGGACCATCCATGGGTTTGATCGAGTTTCTTCCTCCACTACCGAAGTTGAAACGACCCAGGGCGATCTTTTTAACCGGACTCTGCTCGCTCGAACAGTAGCCGACACACAGCCGCATGTGATCTTCCACTTGGCTGGCATCTTGAAATCGGATCAGCCCGAGTTGTTGTATCGTATACACGTTTTGGGCACAGAGGCACTGTGTGACGCCGTTCTCGAAGCGGGAATCAGACCTCTGATCATTGTTGCTAGTTCCAGTGCTGTGTATGGGCCTGGCTTGGGGAGCAAGCCGATTACAGAGGGATTCAAACCGCGACCCGTCACTCATTATGCAATTAGCAAACTGGCGCAGGAAATGATCGCCTTCCGTTATTTTCAGTTATATGACCTTCCAATCATCAGTGTGCGCGCCTTCAACCTCATCGGCCCAGGTCAACCTGCCAGCCTGGCTTGTTCCGCCTTTGCCCAGCAGATTGCTCTTGCCGAATTGCGAGGGGGTGATTCTATTATGATTGGGGATTTAAGCGCCTGCCGTGATTTTGTTGATGTCCGCGATGTCGCTCGGGCCTACGAAATGACAGCGTTACATGGCCATCCGGGACAAATCTACAACGTGTGCTCCGGACGAGCCGTTTCAATTCGTGAATGTTTGGACGAATTGATGAGATTGACATCTCGCCCGCTTCGAGTCATCGTCGATCCCCAACGGGTGCAGAAAATGGATGTATCCATCCAGGTAGGCAGTGCAGAACGATTGCGGAGATTAAGCAGTTGGAGACCGGAGATATCCCTTCAGTCATCATTGGCTGATCTCCTGGGTGCCTGGCGCCAAATAGTACAATCCCAAGCGGAATAAGAGTGGGTTATAAAGTAACTGGAGACTTGATGGAAAATCCGAAAATCAGTGTGATCATCTGCACAAAAAACCGCCTGGATGATTTCAGTAATACTGTGATGTCCCTGGTCAGGCAAAGTCGACTACCCGACGAATTGATTGTTGTGGATTCATCGGATGGGCCGATCATCCAGGATTATGTGGCTGCGATTGATGTCCCATTCCCTTGTCTCTATTTTCGCGCTGCTCTTGGACTGACCCGCGCGAGGAATGTTGGCATACAGAACAGCTGCGGTGGCCTGTTGTTCTTCTTTGATGATGATGTGGATTTGGAACCAAACTACCTCGCCCGAGTTGAGCAAGTCTTCAAGTCCGACCACATGGTTGAGGTCGGGGCTGTTGGAGGGCGTATTACCAATGAGATCCCACATGAGCCTGTTGCGCCTTTGCTGTATATTAAGCGAAAGATCTTTGACCTTATTAGGACGGTATTCCTTCTCAGCAAATTGGGGAACGGAAGATTTCGTTACTCAGGTATGCCAACTCAGCCTCATGCCCTGACGACAAGCAGGTTTATCGAGTGCTTATCCGGGGGATGCATGGCTTTTCGTCGTGAAGTTTTCGAGAAGGTGCGCTTCGATGAAAGTTTGATTGGTTATGGGCATGTGGAAGATGCTGATATATCGAAACAGGTCTTGAACGCAGACTATCAAATTGTTTATGAGGCATCTGCCGAATTGGTTCATAATCCCAGCTCCCAGGATAGGCCATCATCCAGAAAACAGGCTGAACTGACTGTTGTGAATTACGATCGCTTCTTTCGAAAACACTGGAGTCAGACTCCTCTACGTAGGGCAGCTTTTTGGTGGACATTGGCAGGTCTATGTCTGATGTATATCCCTGGAGCTGGATGGCTGGGTGTAATCCATGGTATCAAGCAAATCATGCGTGAAGTTTGATCCTGGAATCGGATCAAAAAAATACATCAAGAAAAAAACGCAGCGAAATGAAATCGAAAAGGTAAATTGGATTTGGAGAGCAAATGGATATGAATTGGAACAACAAGCAGGTTTTGGTAACTGGCGCGGGCGGATTCATTGCCAGCCATCTTGTGGAGCGTCTGGTCGCCGAGGGAGCGAAGGTGCGCGCCTTTGTGCGTTACAACTCGCGCGGCGATGCGGGCTTGTTACGCCTGTTGCCTGTTAATGTGTACTCGCAACTGGAAGTGGTTGCCGGCGATCTGCGCGACCCGGAAGCCGTGCGCGAAGCGATGAAGGATGTGGATACGGTCTTTCATCTCGGCGCGTTGATCGCCATCCCGTATTCGTACGTGCATCCGCGCGAAGTGGTGGAGACCAACGTGATGGGCACGCTCAA
>Ga0247727_10014793_pt1 | contig 12905 bp, 9 predicted proteins | sample WisWelCaveWW1625_FD_202498 | JGI IMG/M metagenome (GOLD analysis project Ga0247727, IMG submission 202498) | Biofilm microbial communities from Wishing Well Cave, Virginia, United States - WW16-25 | ecosystem: Environmental > Aquatic > Deep subsurface > Groundwater > Cave microbial mat | place...
GAAAGCGCTCGAGCGCCGTGTTGCATCCCAGATACCGTCCCTCACGATTTTTGTAAAAAATGGGGGTCGGAATCGTGTCCATTAAATTCTGTAAAAACTCAAACTGATCCTTGAGAGCCTTCTCCACCTTCTTGTCTCTCCTCAAATCCCTTGATCAGATCCTGTTTTTGTTTAAACGATTGCTCAATGAGTGCCGCGATCCGGCCGAACCACATAAGCAGGAGATTAAAAGCAACAAGCGCGGCGGCGCACAGGAGGAGAAGTTTATTTTGAACTTTCATCGTGAGGTCGCCCAGTTCTCATCATACCGCTGGGAATTCGTTTCGACGGCATCATCGAGACTAATACACTATCAAGAAACATTCCAAATTTCCCGAGCGTATTCACGGATGGTCCGGTCACTGGAAAAATTTCCGGCTTTGGCCACGTTGAGGATGGACTTCTTCGTCCATTCGGTTTTATCCTGGTAAGCCATAGAAACGGCTTCTTGCGCCTGGCAATAGGAGTTGAAATCCGCGCAAATCAAAAATGGATCCGTGTTATAGACCGATTGGATAATCGGGTCAAAAAGACCAGGATCATAAGGACAAAAGAAATGGCTCCTCAACAGGTGAAAAATTTCCCTGAGGATAAAAGAATGGTTGATATATTCCTGCGGGTTATAGCCATGATTTTTGAGCTGTTCGACTTCATGGCTTTTAAGTCCGAAAATGAAAATATTCTCCGGACCTAAAAGTTCGGCTATCTCGATGTTAGCGCCGTCCAAGGTGCCGACGGTCAAGGCGCCGTTGAGCATAAACTTCATGTTACCGGTTCCCGAGGCTTCGGTACCGGCCACGGAAATCTGTTCCGACACATCGCTTCCCGGAAAAATTCTTTCCGCCAGGGAAACACGATAGTTCTCCAGAAAAACCACCTGGATTTTATCGCGCACTGTTTTATCACGGTTGATACAATCGGCAATGCTGTTGATGAATTTAATGACCAATTTCGCCATATGATACCCGGGTGAGGCCTTGCCTCCCAGAATAAACGTCCTGGGCTGGATAAATTTCTCCGGTTCATTTTTAATCTTGAGATACTGCGAAATAATATAAAAACAAAACAATAGCTGACGCTTATACTCATGGATGCGTTTAACCTGAACATCAAAAATAGAATACGGGTTGACGGGGATATTCATCGTCCTGGTGATATATTCCGCGAGTTCTTTTTTGTTCGATTCTTTAATGGTCTGCCATCTCTGGCGAAAAAACTGATCATCTTTTAACGGCGTTAATTTTTCGAGATGCTGCAGATCGGTTGCCCACTTGTCCCCAATCATCTCCATGATAAGATTCGAAAGTAAAGGATTCGCCTTTAACAGCCAACGCCTTTGCGTGATGCCATTGGTTTTGTTGTTGAACTTGCCCGGATAGAATTCGTGAAAATCTCTCAAAAGCCGGGTCTTTAAAAGTTCCGAATGAAGCTGGGAGACGCCGTTGACTGAAAAACTGCCGACAATCGCCAGATGGGCCATGCGCACCCGCTTTGGCTCCCCTTCCTCAATAATAGACATTCGGCGCAGGCGATCATTGTCCCCTGGGTATTGGCCGGCCACATCGCTTAGGAAACGGGCATTGATTTCATAGATAATCTGCAAATGCCTGGGGAGAAGTCTCTCAATCAGGGAAACCGGCCAGCATTCCAACGCCTCCGGCATCAACGTGTGATTCGTATAGGCAAATGTCCGGCTGGTAATATTCCAGGCTGTGTCCCAATCCAGATCATAATCATCCAGTAAAATCCGCATCAATTCAACAATCGCCAGGGCCGGATGCGTGTCATTGAGCTGAACGGAAACTTTATCGGGGAGATTTTTCAGATCGGAATTCTCGGTTCTAAAACGGCGGATGATGTCCATCATGGAAGCCGCTGTTAAAAGGTATTCCTGCTTGAGGCGAAGTTCCTTGCCGCGGCTGACATCATCGTTGGGATAAAGCACCTTGGAAATATTTTCCGAAAATATTTTCTGATGCACCGCTTTTTCATAATCGCCGTCGTTAAAATACTCAAAATCGAATTCTTCGGTGCTTCGCGCCGCCCACAACCGCAGGGTATTGACCACATTATTTTTATAGCCCGGGATGGGGATATCGTAAGGCACCGCCAGGACATCATGGGTATCCACCCAGCGGAAACATAATTTACCGTCTTTATCCTGACTCATGATCGTCTGGCCATAAAGCCGTACCTTGACCTTATATTCCGGCCGGGCAAACTCCCAGGGACTTCCCGAGCGCAGCCATTCATCCGGAAGTTCGACTTGAAACCCGTCTTTGATTTTTTGATTGAAAATTCCGTAATCATAACGAATGCCATAGCCGTGCGCCGGAATTCCCATCGTGGCCATCGAATCCAAAAAGCAAGCAGCCAATCGTCCCAAGCCGCCGTTACCGAGTCCGGCATCTAGTTCTTGATCCCGAATCTCTTCAAGATTGTAACCCAGTTCCGACAGGGCGTCTTCAACGGGCTTTTCAAGTCCCAGACTGTACACGTAATTGCCCATCAAGCGGCCGATCAAAAATTCCATGGAAAGATAATAAACGCGTTTGAGATTTTGTTTATGATAACGCTGCTGAGTTTCAATCCAACGTTCGACCAGACGGTCGCGAATGGCAATCGCGATCGCCCAAAAATTGTCATTCATCGTGGCTGTGTATTGGTCCTTCGAGAGGGTGTACTCGCGGTTGACTTGGAAGGAAAGTTTTAAACCCTCTTTGGTCATGTCCTTGTGTAAAGTCTCCCATTCCGTCTGCGGCTTGATATCCATTCGTCCTCCTCCATCGCTTAGACTTTAAGGGCTTAAATTTCAGGTGTCATTATTCTAAGCAAAGTTCAAACGGATGTCTACGAAATATTAAATTATTGACTCCACCAATGACACCCCTTGACTTTAAAAACGAACTATGATAGTTTGTTGCATATTCTGAAGCCAAAATAAAAATAGTCAAAGTGTAAGGAAGATTAAAGCCATGTCGAAGATTAAGAAAGTGACCGCCCGCGAGATCCTTGATTCCCGCGGCAACCCTACCGTTGAAGTTGATATCCTCTTGGAATCCGGCGTTCTCGGCCGGGCCGCCGTCCCTTCCGGTGCCTCAACCGGTGAACACGAAGCCATTGAACTACGCGACGACGACAAATCCAGGTACTTAGGCAAAGGAGTCACCAAAGCCGTTAAGAACGTTAATACCACGATCAGTGAGCATATCGTTGGCCAGGAAGCTGATTTTCAGGCGATTGATAAAATTGTTTTGAGGCTCGATGGCACGAACAATAAAGGAAATCTCGGTGCCAACGCGATTTTAGGCGTCTCCATGGCTGTGGCTAAAGCCAAAGCTAATGAAGACAAGGTTCCGCTCTATAGATATTTAGGCGGCAGCGACGCTAAGATTTTGCCAGTGCCTTTGATGAACATCCTTAACGGCGGTTTGCACGCGGACAACAATCTCGACATTCAAGAATTCATGATTATGCCCATCGGCGCACCCACCTTTAAAGAGGCCCTGCGCATGGCCTGCGAAGTTTTTCACAATTTAAAATCCATTTTGAAATCCAAAAAACTCTCCACCTCCGTTGGGGATGAGGGCGGTTTCGCTCCAAACCTCAAAGCCAATGAAGAGGCCATTCAATTAATCATCGAGGCCATCGGTAAGGCCGGCTACAAGGCGGAAAAAGATGTCTTTATAGCTCTAGACGTGGCGTCTTGCTCTATTTACAAAAACGGCAAGTATCAATTTGATGGCAAAGAAATTACTCCAGCCGAGATTATCGACGTTTACCAAGCGCTCATTAAGAAATATCCGGTTATTTCCATCGAAGACGGTTTGGAAGAGAACGACTGGTCCGGCTGGAAGGCGATGACCGATAAGCTGGGCAAAAGTGTTCAACTCGTCGGAGACGATTTATTTGTTACCAATGTCAAAAGGCTTGGTGACGGTATCAAAAAGAAGGTAGCCAATTCCATTTTAGTTAAGGTCAATCAAATCGGTAGTCTTTCGGAAACGTTGGAAACGATTAGGCTGGCCAAGGCGAATCAATATACCTCCATCATCTCTCATCGCAGCGGTGAGACGGAAGACACCACCATCAGTCATGTTGCGGTGGCGACCAATGTCGGTCAGATCAAGACAGGTTCTTTATCGCGCACAGACCGCATTGCCAAGTACAATGAGCTTTTACGGATTGAAGAAGAGTTAGGTAAGAAAGCAGTTTACGGTGGGCCACTCTGGGGGAAAATTTGGTAAATGCTCAAGAACGCCTTTTGGTTATTTGTCATAACGATTATTGTTCTTGTGATTTTTTTACCGTCGTATTCTCAGCTTCAGGATTTAAAACAGAAGAATTTTGATTTTTCGCAAAAGATTCAGCATTTAACCCAAGAGAACGCACGTCTTAAGGAAGAGAGAAGACGCCTTGAGGATGATCCGGTGTATTTAGAGAAAATCGCGCGAGAAAAAATGGGTTTGATCCGTCCGGGCGAGGTGGTCTACCGGATTACGCCGGTAAAACCAAAAGAAAAGACTGAGGGTAATTAGTGGTAAGGATTTTAAATAATGGAAACCCCAGACCTGCTTAGCAGGTCTGGGGCGATTTCATCCCGATTAATATCGGGGTTCATCGTCGCGGGGCAGTCCCGCTACCACAATGTGAAAACCAGATAGCCGCGGGGTAGAGCAGCCTGGTAGCTCGTCAGGCTCATAACCTGAAGGTCGCGCGTTCAAATCGCGCCCCCGCAATTTTATACCAAAAAGGGAGATGGTCAGTTATGACATCTCCCTTTTTAGTTTCGTGGTTAAAATCGTTCCGTGATGCCACGGTGATAACCAATCATTTTAAAGGTATGGCTTCTGGAACAATTACACAAAAATTTGGCGATGAACAAGTCAAAGATAAAAGATTAAACCCGAAAATTTTTCCCGAGAAATTCCAAGAAATTTGTAGTTTACTTCACAGACCGGATATGATACTTTATGGTTATTCAAAAATAGGAAATTCCGGAACCCATGAAAAAATTCATCATTTATTTTCGACTCCACTGGCTCAAGATTGTACTCTTTTCTTTGGGGGCAATCCTTCTTTTTATTATTATCTTCTTTCTTGCCTCGGGTCTGCAGAATTACTTCTCCTTGGAATCTTTCAGCCGCAAACAGCTCTCCGCCCAGATGGGATTCTTTTTTATCATCGGCATCCTCACGGCCTTTATCCAGTTGCCGCTGTTTTTCGGTATGCATTACTATTTTCTTCAAGGCGGTAATCTGGGAAACATCAAACTCGGCAAGTCTAAAGTCAATGTAAAGTGGGATACCGTGATTGGATTGGAGGAGGCTAAAAAAGAGGCCTGGGAACTGGTCAAACTCCTCAAAGACCGGGCCCTCTTGAAAACTGTCGGGGGAAAAATTATTAAGGGGACCATCATGATCGGGCCGCCGGGCTGCGGAAAAACATATCTGGCCAAGGCCATCGCCACCGAATGCGGACTTCCCCTCTTAGCTACCGTTGGCAGCGATTTTGTCGGGATGTTCGTCGGTCAGGGCACAGCCCGCATGAAATCTTTATTCCAGCAGGCCAGAGCGCTGGCCAAACTTGAAGGCGGTTGCATCATCTTCATCGATGAAATTGATTCTTTCGCCCGTCCCCGGGGAGCCGATATGGGATTTGGCGGCGGCAGACTGGACCAAAACGCCACCATCAACCAATTCCTCACGGAAATGGACGGACTGCGCAATATCGAAAACAATATCGTCATCATCGCGGCCACGAATGTCCCCGAGCACGAACTGGATTCCGCCATCATGCGGGCCGGACGATTTGACAGAAAGATTCACGTCACCCGGCCGAATTTAAAAGAACGAGAGGCCATCTTCAATCTCTACCTTTCTAAAATAAAGGCCGACGCTTCCGTCAACGCGAATGTTTTAGCCCGAAAAACTGTTTTGTTTTCTCCCGCGGAAATAGAAAGCATGGTCCGGGAAGGCAGTCTTCTGGCCCTGCGAGATAGCCGGGACACCGTCAACATGAAAGACCTTTCCGGGGCCTATGAACGGGTCTCCTTTGGACAAAAATCAAACATCATCCTGACACCGGAAGAAAAATATTCGACGGCTTATCATGAAACCGGACATGCCATCCTTTATTATTTGATCCATCCCACCGATGATGTCATGAAAGCCACCATTGTCCCGCGCGGGGGGGCATTGGGCTATGTCTTCGCCCGTCCGACCGAAGAAGTGCACAGCGAAGACCGGGACCTTCTTCTGGCGGAGATCAAGGTTTCAATAGCGAGTTATGTTGTTGAGAGAAAAAAATTCGGAAAAACAACCTCCGGGGTCGGAGGAGGACGCGGTTCTGATTTTTATCAGGCCATGCAGACCGCTCACCGCATGGTATGGCGGTACGGCATGGGAAAATCCGGCATGATCGGGGACTTTCACGCCTTAACGGAAACCGGATGGAATAACTCCGGTTATCTTTCCGAGAAAACCAAGGCTATGCTCGATGAGGACACGCAGGACATCCTGCAAAGCTGCCTCAAAGAGGTGGACGGGATCATCACGAAACATTGGGATGCCGTGGTCTATTTCGCCGAGGAACTCTACAAAAAAGAAGAAATCGATTATGATGAAATCGAGACCATCTTTACTAAATTTCAGCTGAAGAAACCTATCCGCGCGAACAAAAATGAAACAATTTAAATGCGCATCCCCCGAATAATCTTTTTTATCTTGTTCTGTCTATTCTTACCCATTTGTCTAAGCTGCTCGAAAACCAAATCTCCCTCGCCTTTCGTTCAAACACTCTCGGAGGCGAATCAAAAATTTATAAAAATCTGTCAAGAAGAAGCTAAACTCAATCCCATCACGAAATCTTATCCGCACACCCTCTGGATTTATCTGCCGACCGAAAAACGGCTGATTGATTACAAGTCCACCAAAGACGGCCCCACCAAATCCAAAAATTCTTCCGAAAAATTCACCCTCCACTATTTAGACGCTTATTTCTCTGGAGACACTTTTCAAATCGAATACGATATCCGTAAAACCATTGATTATCCGCTCAGTCATGGATACACCTCTATTTACACCGACGACTACCAGGACCTACAAAATCAAATCCTCACCTCCTTACACCGTGCCTACTCCGGTTTGGGGATGGAAACGGATGACGGTCCCGGTGTCAAAGCCGAACGGCCGCCGGATTTTATCGTTTTAACCATATCCGATGTCAAGACAGGCCTGGAGATTGTCTCGCTGTTTAATTATGAAGATTTTAAACGGGCCATGACCGACCCAAACTCCATGCCCCAGGATGAATTCGCGAAAAGAAACATATCGGAATTAAGAGGGCACGATTCCATCATTGAGGATGCCTCCGGCCGACACATCGAATACAAAGATATTCCCTGGCCGGAATTTTTAGCCAAACAAATCATCCAACGCGTTCGATTCAAATATCAACACAGTGATTTTAAACCCGGAGAAGACGCGGAAGAGGAAATCATGACAATTGTTTTTGAAACGATACAGGCTTATCATTTCGTGAATTTCCAGACTGTGAAACTCTACAATCTCCAGACCAATACCCCGTTCAAATTTGACCGCTCGCAATTGGCGGCTTTCGGATCTTCGTCTAACCCTTAACCAAAACCTTCCTGGCCCTTATCCGCAAACGGCCGCGGGCAAACAAATCAATCGCTCGGGGATAAATCTTGTGTTCCACTTTATGGATTCGTTTTTCGAGTGTGCTTAAAGTATCGTTCGGCTTAACGGCGACGGCTTGCTGCAAAACAACCGTGCCGTGGTCGACCAACGCGTCCACAAAATGAACGGTCACGCCGGTTACCTTCACACCGTATTCAAAGGCATCGGCAATGGCACGGCCCCCCCGGAAAGCGGGAAGAAGCGATGGGTGGACATTAAGAATCTTTCCTTGGTATTTACGCACGAACTCCTCGCTTAAAATCCGCATGAAACCCGCCAGCACGATGAAATCGATCTTTTCCTGTTTGAGATATTTCACCATTTCCCGGTCATAACTTTTCCTGTCGGCGAAGGCTTGGGGATTAATGAATACCAATTTGATTTTTGCCTTTCGCGCCCGCTGTAAGGCATAAGCCTGAGGATTATCGCAAATTACCAAAGCCAGCTGCGCCCTGATCTTTTTCTTCTTGACGGCATCAATGATCGCCTGAAGATTCGTACCGTTACCGGATACAAGCACAGCAAATTTCATATTTAAAGTAACCCTCTAATAACACCTACGAGGTGTCGTACGAAATATCTTCAAACGACACCTCGTAGGTGTTATGCTCTTTCTTTTAATAAGGTCAAATTTTCCTTCTTCATAAAACCCACCAGACCGACGATTGAAAATATAACACCAATTCCGATCAAAATCCAATGACGGGAGACGTGCTCGGCTAAATACGAACTGATAAACATTGATACCAAAAAAGCAAAATGAATGACCACTTCCAATGAGCTGAAGACTTTGCCGCGCATGTTCTGATCGCTGACCTGATGGACCACAGTATTGGCGGCGATAAAAATGGGACCGGCAATCATCCCCAAGAGGACCGCGAGCAGAGAGGCCAAAAATAAACTCTGAATCCTTTGCACCAGACTGGCAAACAAAACGAGCATCAAGCCGCCGAAAATCAGACAAAAGAAAATCGTCTTAAATTTCTGAAATCTCTCGCCCCACTTCCCGTACAAAAATGCCCCCAGAAAAAGTCCGATGCCTAAAAAAACCGCCAGGATCCCTAAATCTCTGGTGATACTGCCAAAGGCTTCCTGAATAAAAACGATGATGACAACATATATGGCTCCGGCCGCTGAGAATAAAATAAAAAGCATATTAATGATAAACCGGATGTCCCGGTGATTGACCAGATAGCTTATCCCTTCTTTGAGCTCCGTCACCACCGACTTTTGGATGTCCGATATCATCTCTTTACCGACATTTATGATCTTCGCCTTGTCCATTTTAAATTTTAAATCCCGGCTGACAGAGGCAATCAATAAACCTGAAGTTAAAAACGTAAAAGCGTCGCAGACAAATCCGCCGCCGGGGCCGATTTTCTCGACAATAAATCCTCCCAAGGCGCAGCCTAAGACAAAGGCAATCATCCCGGTCATGGTCACCAAAGAATTGGCCGGCAGCAAATCTTTCGAATCCACAATATCCGGCACAATCGACATCTTGGCCGGAACATAAAAACGGCTTAAACAAAACGACAGGAAAACGACCATGTAAATGGGGACCATTGAACCGCGGGACATAAAAAGAAGCGGGATGGAAAGGACCAAAACTGCCCTTAAAAAATCGCAGATGAAAAGAGTCGTCCGCCGGTCCCAGCGGTCCACATAAACGCCGGCAATGGGCCCAACGATAAAAACCGGAATGATCGTAAACGATAAAATCTTGGCCAATTCCATGGCCGAGCCGGGGGAGCGGCCGGCCACCAGGCCGATCAAAGCCATTTGGGTGATCCGGTCGCCAAATTGCGAAACGATTTGGGCCAGCCACAAAAATAAAAAATTCTTATTTTTTAAACTCTCGCGATATTTTCCCACAATGTGAAAATAGTATACACCTACTCCTTAATCCTGGCTACTTTCCTTTTGGGAAATCAGCGTCTCGTAATGTTTCAAATAACGATCCCTGGGAAAATGTTCAAAGGCCTGGCTTAACATGTCCCTGGCATTCTTCAAATCGTTTAATTCCATATAACTGAAAACAGCGCAAATGTAGGCCAAGATATTTTCCCGGCGTTCAATCATTTTCTTAGCCGAGGTTATCGCCTCGGGGTAATCTTTTTTCTGAACATACGCCAAGCTCAGATCCAAAAGCGGATGCACATAATCGGGTCTTAAGCGCATCGCTATTTTGTATTCGATAATGGCCCGGTCAGGATCTTCGGTATAGGTGCGGCCGAGCATGTGGTGAATAAAATAATCCTGCCCCATCGCTTCCACAAAAGGATTATTGCGGCTGATCTCCAGGTATTTCTGCAAATTTTCCCGCGCCTTCTTATCTTTACCCAAATTCAGATATGTCAATCCCAGAACCCAGTAAGGACGCGAGCAATCCGGATAATTCCGGACCATTTCTTCGCAGGTGGTAAGATTATTTTTGTAATACATATTTTGTGGGAACGTCATCGCCATGTTGGTTCCCGTAAGAATCAAAAGCAGGATCCACCGGGCATTTGGCATCTTTAACCGCCGGTTGAAAAATAGAGCTGCTTTTTCGATACCTAACGCCAAAATAAGACACAGCCCAATCACGGGCAGATACATAAAACGTAAAGCGAAAGGATTCGGGGCCGGTAAAATGTAGGCCGTTGGGATATAGTTTACCCAAAACCAAATGAGCCCAAAGGTGAGCTCTCTGTTTTTTTTCGGATAACGGATGATCAGAAATGCAGAGCCAACAACAAAGGATATCGTGAGCAACAACTCATAAATTCTTACCGAGGAAACCGCCGGGGCGTAAAGCGGCGGCAGGACCGTGATCTTAAACGGCCAGAGAAAAAGACTGATGTAATGGTAAACGATTTTGCCGGCCACAAACATCCGTTCAAAAAAATTATCGCCGATTTTCAATAAGGTCGGGCTGTTGGCATTGGGAAAGACAAACAAATAAATATACAGATAAAAAAATAAGAGGGCGAAGAATCCCAGATAAATCCATTTCCTCTTTTTGAAAACTTCCCTCCAGGGGTCTTTCGATAATAAAACATCATACGCGAGGATCACCGCTGGCAGACTGACGGCATTTTCCTTGGAAAAAAGGGCCAGAAAGAACGCCGCGAAGGAAACGGCCAGCATCATCTTCTTTTTTGAGTCCGGTGAATCTCGGTATTGAACGTAACTGATGAAGGACGCCAGATAAAAAATCAATGATACAGGGTCCGACCGGTAACTCATGATGTTAACGACTTCGGTATTGATGGGATGCGTGGCAAAGATCAAAGAGCCGATCAGGGCGAGTTCTTTCGACTTGCCGATGAGGAAGATCAAATAAAAAACAAGCAAAGTGATCAGGATGTGCATGAGGATCCCGTCCAAATGGTATCCAGTGGGATTGTCCTTCCAAAGAAAATAGCCGATAAAAATAGTAAAGGCCGTCACCGGCCGGTAGGAAACCCCGGCCGAAAACGACCGCTCGCCAAATTGATGCGCGATATCGATGTCAGTGAATTTGACGATGTAGTCGTTGCTGAATAGCTTCGGGAGATTCGAAAAATCCTTATAAAAATTGTTGCCCACAAAAAGGACATTGTCGTCGCCGACAAACCCGTTCAAAAACGAAGTCGAATAAGTCGCGAAAATAATACAGATGATCAAAAGGATGGTTGTTCTAACAGACATGTCGGATGTCGATTGAAAGATGGTGAGTACGGCGGAATACGAAAATATTCACTCTCCGTTTTGGGGAATGGATTAAGTTGACTATTGACTTCTGTAGAAATAATGTTGCTTTGGGTCATGCCCGCGAAAGGGCTGGGTCAAATGAGTATTAGTTTTTTAGAAGTGGAGCGGCCCATGTTCCACCTACGAGGTGTAATCTTAGAACACTTAAATTACACCTCGTAGGTAGATTAAAAGTGGTTTAAAATTTTCAAAATAACGCATTTGACCCAGCCGCGAAGGCGGGCATCCAGACGGAAATTTTATGAATTCCCGCTGGAGTTTATCCCCGCTTAGATTCCCGCTTTCGCGGGAATGACAAACAGCGGGGACGGGAATGACATTACTTTTACAGAATTCAATAATAAGCTGGCGAGAGAAATTGAATCCCCGCCCTGGCTTTCCTTAATATAAATATACTTTGCAGAGGAAGCCAGGACAGTCCCAGCCTCATCTATAAATTTTAAAGGAAGGCTGGGGCGACCCGCACCCCTCTCTTATCGAAATTTTCAAATAAGCCGATGAGAGGGATCGAACCTCCGACCCGCGCATTACGAATGCGCTGCTCTACCAACTGAGCTACATCGGCAGTAGTCTCCCGCCTACAGTGCCGCACCGACTTTTCTAAACAAAAATTATTGTAGCCGGTACAGGCACTTACTTTTTCTAAATTCAAAAAGAGAGCAATATTAAAATGGTGCGGTCAACGCTCCTTCGTACTCTTATGGCGTTACCGTACTTGCTTCCCCAATAACTTAGAAGAAACCTGTGCCGCCCCATCTTTCTTTTAAAAAATTTTAAATGAAGATGGGACAGGCACTCGCTTTTTCTAATATCAAAAAAATAATAATATTCAAATGGTGCGGTAACGACTCTGTGCTTTACTGATGGCGTTACCGTACTTGCTTCCCCAAAATCTTTTATAAGGAAAGCAAGTGCCGAGGCCCAGACTTGCACTGGGGACGCCAGGCTTTTCAGGCCTGCGCTCTACTACCTGAGCTACCTCGGCAGCAAGAAAATTCCTCCCTTCGGTCGCCCCAGCTTTCCTTAATGTCATTAAAAGAGGAAGCTGGGACTGTCCCAACTTCCTCTAATGGCTCTTTAAGGTAAGTTGGGGCGTCATATCGTTCTTTGCTGTGTAGGAAAGGAATTTTTAGCAGTTAGGAAAGTTTTACAGTCTTGGAAAGTTAACACTTTCCAGACTACTAGAAAACTTTCAAGCAGCAAAGAAAAGTTTTCTTTGTACTTTCCTACACTGTAAAAAACACGCACACATTCTAACAAAGTTCTTTGAGTTGTCAATTATCCGTTATTTGATCAAGGGTTGGCGTTTAAGCGAGGGATCAAATATCTTCATCCAAACGTCTCATGATTTTAACGTACACATCCTGGGCTGTTGAAATGCTGGGGAAGAAGGATTTGCGGGCCTTCACTTTTATCCTGGCCATGGAG
>Ga0247727_10014794_pt1 | contig 12904 bp, 10 predicted proteins | sample WisWelCaveWW1625_FD_202498 | JGI IMG/M metagenome (GOLD analysis project Ga0247727, IMG submission 202498) | Biofilm microbial communities from Wishing Well Cave, Virginia, United States - WW16-25 | ecosystem: Environmental > Aquatic > Deep subsurface > Groundwater > Cave microbial mat | place...
TACTGGTTTTTGAAGGAATGCGAATGGCGCTTCAATGGGGGCAGCCATCAACAGCTTCTCAAGCAGCTAAAACATTGGTATAAACATACCAAGCATTAGGGCTTAGCTACGACAGCCCCTATATTTATATATGGCTTTTGAGGTCATTACCAACCCCCAGTACAGCACCAAAACCGGCTTTACGCAGGGCCAGTTCAAACGGCTCGACGATTTATATTGTCGCTCGGCCTCGGCCAAAATTCTGACCTACCGGACCGTGGAATGCGACTTCGACGAAGGCGTGGCGAGCTATACCTATTACAAAGCCCAGTCGGAAACGCCCTATCTCCAGTTCGTGCTGCGCCGGGTGGGTCCCAAGGACATGATGTACGAGGTCTTCAAGCAGGGCGAGGGCAAGATCTTCCAAAGCGGGATTTTCGACCGCGCTTACGAAGTTTTGCGCGAACAGATTGAAAACCTCCCCGCTTAAGTCTACATCTTAGACCATGAAAAAAATCAAAGTTACGACGCCGCTCGTGGAAATCGATGGCGATGAAATGACCCGCATCATCTGGCAGATGATCCGCGAGAAGATGATTTTGCCTTATCTCGACATTGACCTGAAATATTTCGATCTTTCGATCCAGAACCGCGATGCGACCGACGACAAGGTGACCGTTGAATCCGCCGAGGCGATCAAGAAATACGGCGTCGGCGTCAAATGTGCGACCATCACGCCGGACGAGGCGCGGGTCAAGGAATTCGGCCTCAAGAAAATGTGGAAATCGCCCAACGGCACGATCCGCAACGTGTTGAATGGCACCGTCTTCCGCGAGCCGATTTTGTGCAAGAACGTGCCGCGCTATGTGCCGGGCTGGACCAGCCCGATTATCATTGGCCGCCATGCGTTCGGCGACCAATACAAGGCCGTCGATATACGTATCCCGGCACCGGGGAAGCTGAAGATGATTTACGAGCCGACCAACGGCGATATCCAGGAATGGGAGATTTTCGATTTCCCGGCCAGCGGCGTGGCGATGGGGATGTACAATCTCGATGATTCAATTGAAGGTTTTGCGCGCGCGTCGTTCACTTACGGGCTGCAGAGAAATTACCCGGTCTATATGTCCACGAAGAACACGATCCTCAAGCAATATGACGGGCGGTTCATCGAGATTTTCAACAAAATTTTCGAGACTGAGTTTAAGGCCGAGTTCGAGAAGAAGAAGCTGTTTTACGAACACCGCCTGATCGACGACATGGTGGCGCAGGCCATCAAGTCGCATGGCGGGTTTGTCTGGGCCTGCAAAAACTATGACGGGGATGTGCAATCCGACGTCGTGGCGCAGGGGTTCGGCTCGCTGGGCCTGATAACCTCGGTCCTGCTGACCCCGGACGGTAAAACCGTGGAAACCGAGGCCGCCCACGGCACGGTGACGCGCCATTATCGCCTCCACCAGGAAGGAAAACCGACCTCCACCAACCCGATTGCCTCGATTTTTGCCTGGACGCAAGGCTTGAAATATCGCGGCCAATTCGATAATAATCCGGCTTTGGTTGCATTCGCCGACACGCTTGAGAAGACTTGCGTGGCCACCGTTGAAGAGGGCCACATGACGAAAGATCTTGCGTTGCTGGTTGGCAAAGACCAGAAATGGCTGACGACCGAAGAATTTATGGGCAAAATCGTCGGCAATATAGATAAACGGATGACATGAAAAAGTTTTTTCTTTTCGCTTTGACGCTGAGCCTCGCGCCGATTGCCGCGCGCGCGGAATATTCGCTGCCCTATGTCGGCGACATGGTCGAATACCGCGCCAAGTACGAGGACACGTTTGTCTACCTCGCCCGCGATTACAATCTGGGCTTCGTCGAGATGCGCGCCGCCAACCCGACGGTCGATCCGTGGATTCCCGGCAGCGGCACCAAGATTATCCTGCCGACGCGCCACCTGCTGCCCGAAGCGCAGCGCAAGGGCGTTGTGATCAACCTGCCCGAGATGCGCCTGTATGCATTCGTCAATGGCGATGATGCGCCAAACTCATACCCGATCGGTATCGGCCGCGAAGGACTGGATACGCCCCTTGGCGTGACGAAAGTCGTGCGCAAGACGGAAGGCCCGACATGGACGCCAACGCCGCGCATGCGCCGCGAAAAACCCGAGCTGCCGGCAACCATGCCGCCGGGCCCTGAAAACCCGATGGGCACGCACGCGCTGTATCTTGGCTTTCCGCTGGTTGCCATTCACGGCACGAACCGCGCGTTCGGCATTGGCCGTCGTATCAGCAGCGGCTGCATACGTCTGTACCCCGAGGGCATTATCGAGCTGTACAACATTATTCCCGTCGGCACGCAGGTGACTGTTCTCAACCAGCCGATCAAGCTGGCGTGGGTTGGCGATACGCTGTTTATCGAGGCGCACCCGGAAATCGAACAGGCGATCCGCATGGAGGAGACGGGCGAAATCGTTTCCGCCAAGCTGTCGAACGCCGACATGGAACGCATCATCAAGGCTGCCGGGCCTTACAAAGACCGCCTGCAATGGCCCGTGATCCGCACGGCCGTGAAGGAACGCCGCGGCTACCCGATCATGATCGCCCGCATGCCGGGCGCTGAAGTGAAAAAAGGCGATGTTGCCGCTCTCGACCAGGCCGTGCTCGACAAGAAAATCGTGAAGCAGGAAGCCGCCAAGGCGCTTGAGATCATGTATGCAGGCGAGGAAGAAGTTCAGGATCTGAATATCGATCCGAAAAAGAAGAAGACGCCTTATCTCGAGAACAGGCCCAGCAGGACGCTCAACCCGTAAGCCAGTGGGAACACCACCGGCGCCAGCAGGAAGAAATATTTCTCTTTCCCTTTCAGAAACAAAAACGCGAAGCTGAATACCGCGCAGACTGCCCATGTCGTCATGCCCATGGTGAAATTATGGTGCAGCAAAGCGGCGTTGAAATCAGGATGGTTGATATCCAGCTTGCCGATGCGGACACCGAGATAATAACAAAAGCCGGTTGCAAAGAACCCGGCGGCGTTGGCGGCCACAAGCAGAATGATACGGGAAGGCAGTTTCATAAGTTCTCCGGGCATGTTTCGTGCAATAAAAAAGCTGCTCTTTTACAAGAGCAGCTTTTTAAACTTATCAGCAAGAATTACTTGCTTTGTGTGCTGCGGAACACACGCTCTGCCTGCGGGGCAGGAGCTTGTTCACCAGAAGCTGTGCGCTCTGTTTCGTACGGAGCGGCCGTCTCAACGTTACCGGTTCCCGTTGTGTCGCATGCTGACAGCGTTACAGCCGTACCTGCGATCATAAGTGTAGCAAGAAGTTTTTTCATTGTAGGTCCTCATTCAAGTTGGTTAAAAAAACAAAAACACGGGCCCCGGTAGAGGGGCAAAACCTGTTCGTTTGGACTCTTATACACAAAGGGAAACGGGTTGAACACCCTGTTTTTAAAAAATTTTTCAATTTTTTTTGGAACCGTTTTCCGCGCCGGAATATTTTTTTATAGAAACTGTCGCGGACGCGTGGAATCTCTTAAATGCGCTGGTTTTTGCGCACTTGTTCGAAATACGTGTCTACTGCGTCACCCAGCGCCCGCGCGACTTTCTTGCGGTGGGCCAGTGTATTCAGCAATTCCGATTCCTTTTTGTTTGACATAAATCCAGCCTCGACGAGAACGGACGGAATATCGGGCGCTTTGAGAACGGCGAATCCGGCGGAGCGGTGCGGGGAATCCAGCAGGCGCACCTGGCCGGCCTTCAGTTTCTCCAGCAATTTGTTGGCGAAGAAATTCGACTGGTTCATCGTGTCGCGCATCGCGAGGTCGACGAGAATGTTGGCAACGTCTTCGTCTTCGACGCTGAGATCGATGCCCGCAATCAGGTCAGCGCGGTTTTCCTGCGCGGCGAGTTTTGCCGTCTGGCTGTCGGAAGCTTTTTCCGACAGCGTATAAACCGAGACGCCGCTGACATTGGATTTTTCAATCGAATCCGCGTGGATGGAAATAAAGAGATCAGCTTCCTGCTGGCGGGCGATGGTAACGCGGTCGCGCAGCTTGATGAAAATATCCTTGTCACGCGTCAGGGCAACGCGGTAGCGGCCCGTGCCCTCCAGTTGCGCTTTCAATTCCTTCGCCAGCGCCAGCGTCACGTTCTTCTCGTTCGTCTTGTTGACGCCGCGCGCGCCGGGATCGACGCCGCCATGGCCGGGATCGATGACGATCAGCGGCTTGCGCACGATGCTGTCGGGCGGCGGCGGTTTTTGCGGCGGGACAAGATGCTGTGTTCCCGGCACGGCGAGGACATTGTTCGCGGGCGTTGTCGACAGCGTGCCGTGAATTGTGTTTTTCGCGCGCTGGAATTCGGCGTCATCGACAGACGAGAAATCAATCACGAGGCGGTTGGGCTGGTTTTTCTGTGCCGGGATGATGAACGCGCCGCGCACGGCGACGGGGCGCGCCATGTCAAAGACAATGCGCGAGATGCCGGGCTGCAGATTGCCGTAGCGCAAGGCTTTGACGCCGGACGAGGGCGTGGTGCTGGCGTTGCCCGCGCGCCAGTCGAAATCGGGCAGGTCGATGACCATGCGGTAGGGATCGGCCAGCGCGAAGACGCGGAAATCGGTTGCGGCGCTTAAATCAAGGACGAGACGCACTTTGTCGGGGTGCGCGCCGAAGCGCACCTGGTTGACCGAAAGGGCAAGCGCATGCTGCGGCATGAAAACGCCGAGAAGAAACAGGACGAAAATTGCATGCAAGAAGCGCGGCGTAGACAACGGGGTTACTCTGAATCGTGAATCCTCACGTATTTTATATCACGGGCGCTGATTCTTATGAAAGCAGGGAACGCACGAAATCCGGAACTGTCCTTGATGCCGGACCGGTGATGCTCTGGTGGAAAACGCCGGAATTGAGCGAGAGTTCAAGGTTCAATTCGGCGGTGATGGCGCCGTGGCGCAGGGCTTCGCTGACGAACCCGGCGGCGGGGTAGACATTGCCCGATGTGCCGATGGAGAGAAACAGATCGCAATCGGCCAGCGCCGTAAAAATCTCGTCCATGCGGTAGGGCATTTCCCCGAACCAGACGATGTCGGGGCGGATGCCGCCTTTTTTGCTGCAGCCCGCGCAGGCCAGCTCCACGGACAAATTATCCCGGCACGGGATGGTTGTGCGGCAGAAATGGCAGACCGCCTTCAGCACCTCGCCATGCATATGGATGAGGTTTTGCGATCCACCGCGTTCATGCAGGTCGTCGATATTCTGGGTGACGACGAGGACCTCGCCGGGCCATTGTCTTTCCAGTTCGGCAAGGGCGGTGTGGGCGGGGTTGGGGCTGATGTCCGGCTGCAACAATCCCTGCCGGCGCATATTATAGAATTCATGGACCATGGCCGGGTTGCGGGCGAAGGCCTGCGGCGTTGCGACATCCTCGACCGGGTGGCCGCACCATAGTCCTCCCGCGCCGCGAAACGTCTCCAGCCCGCTTTCAGCGGAGATCCCCGCGCCGGTCAGCACGACGATCGAGGCGTTCTTATTTAGTTTCCCTATAAAAGTCGTCATATCCCCTTCAATCTGGCAAAAATTCCTTTGAAATCAACGGATTTCAACGATTTTTCAACTTTGCCATTGTGCAACGCCGCCGCAGGGTGTTAAGGTGCCCTTGGTTGGCTGAGGCCAGTTTCGCGCATTTTGTAGAATCTCATAGTTTTCGCGGACAGTCTCAGCAAAATTTGTGCAATATAAAGTGCGCTTTTGCGCCGCGCTGCCAGTGTGTCTCCGCTTTACGCGAGAATTAGACCTGGTCAGGTCGGCAGCAGCGCCGATGGAGACTAAAATGACCAAGAAGATGTTGATTGATGCAACCCATGATGAAGAAACACGGGTTGCCGTCGTCGATGGCCGCAAGCTTGTCGAGTTCGATTACGAGAGCAAATTCCGCAAACCGCTGAAAGGCAGTATTTTCCTCGCGAAGGTTACCCGCGTGGAACCCTCGCTGCAGGCGGCATTCGTCAATTTTGGCGGGAACAGGCATGGATTTTTGCCGTTCGCTGAAATTCACCCCGATTATTTCCGCATCCCGATTGCCGACCGCGAGGCCCTGTTGGCTGAGCAACAGGCGATGATCGAGGAACAGGAAGCCGCCGAGCGCGAACGCGAACAGGAAGAGCAGCAGCAGGACGGCGAGGGCGAAGCCCCGGTCGAGAATACCGCGCCCGCTTCGGATTCCGAAGAGGACAATGTTGAGTATCTAGAGCGAGAAGATGACGTCGTCGAGGAAATTGGCGGTGCCGAAGGTTCTCTCAGTAACAATGAAGGCAAGCGCGCGAAGGCGCGGCCTGCCCAAATGCCGGAAGAGTCCGCTGAAGAGCAGGAGTCCCACGAGCAGGATTTACACGACCGCGATTCTCGCGACGAAGATTCCCGTGACGAAGCGCCGCAGGATCAGGATGAAGAAAGCCATGATGCCGAAGCCCAGCCGGAAGGCCATGCCGACGGCGGCGAGAGCCAGGAAGGGTCTTCGCAGGAAGGCTCTGAAGAAGGTTCTGAAGGCGGTCGCGGTGGCCGTGGCGGACGCAACCGTTTCCGCCGTGGTGGCGGTGGTGGTGGCGGACGTGGGCGTGGTGGGGGCGGCAGAGGCCGTCACCGTATGGCCCACCGGAGCAACCGCGTCGAGAAATTCGGCGGTGAAGATTACAGCCAGGAAGACCGTTTCCGTTTCAACCTGCGCCGCAAGTACAAGATTCAGGAAGTCATCAAACGCGGCCAGATTATGCTGGTGCAGGTTTCCAAAGAAGAACGCGGCAACAAAGGCGCGGCGGTCAGCACCTATCTGTCGCTGCCTGGACGTTATTGCGTATTGATGCCGAACAGCCCGCGTGCTGGTGGCGTTTCGCGCAAGATCGCGAATTACCAGGACCGCGCCCGCATGAAAGAAATCATGCAGGAGATCCAGGTGCCGCAAGGCATGTCGGTGATTGTCCGCACCGCGGGCGTTTCCCGTTCCAAGCCGGAAATCAACCGCGACTTAGACTATCTGATGCGCCTTTGGGACAATATCCGCGAGCTGACGCTGCAATCTTCCGCGCCGTCGAAAGTTTACGAAGAGGCTGACCTGATCAAACGCGCTGTGCGCGATCTGTACGGCAAGGACATCGAAGAGATCGTCGTCGCCGGCGATGAAGGCTACAAGACCGCCAAGAATTTCATGAAAATGATGATCCCTTCGCATGTGAAAAACGTGGTGGAGCACACGGATGAAGTGCCGTTGTTCACGCGTCACCATGTTGAAGAGCAAATCGCCGAAATCGGCGAGGCGCGCGTGACGCTGCCATCGGGCGGCTACCTGATTATCAACCAGACCGAGGCCCTTGTGGCCGTCGACGTCAACTCCGGCAAGGCGACGAAAGAGCGCCACATCGAAGAGACGGCACTGAAAACCAATATGGAAGCCGCCAGCGAGATTGCGCGTCAATTGAGACTGCGCGACCTGGGCGGATTGATCGTCATCGACTTCATCGATATGGAAGACCGCCGCAACAACGCCAAGGTCGAGCGCCGCGTGCGCGACGCTTTGTCGACCGACCGCGCACGTATCCAGATGAGCCGCATTTCATCGTTCGGCCTGATGGAATTGTCACGCCAGCGTCTGAACCCGTCGCTGACGGAATCGCAGTTTGAAATCTGCACGCACTGCGCGGGCCTGGGCCGTATTCGTACATGCGATGCGATGTCCATCATGGTGCTGCGTGCGATCGAAGCCGAAGGCATCAAGGGCCGCAGCGGCCAGCAGATCGTTGCCCATGTTTCGAACGATGTGGCGGTGTACCTCCTGAACAACAAACGCAAAAACGTCACCCAGATCGAGGCGCGCTACGGGATGAATATCCTGATCCGCGTCGACGACACTGTGGGCGCGTCCAGCTTCCGGATCGAAGTGCTGAAAGGCGCAGGCATGATTTCGGATGAAGAAGCGCAGGCCGGCCCGCAGCCGGTGGCGCGCGAGCCCCGTCCGCCGCGTGAAATTTCACGCGACGAACCGGAAGATGATTCAGGCGAAGAAGTGCCAGGCGATATTGATGCCTCCGAAGAAGGCCAGGGCAAAGAATTTTCCGGTGACAGAAGCCGGGGTCCGGACCGTGGCGGCGAGCGCGGCGGCGAACGTGGAGAACGCGAGGGCCGCAGACGCGGACGCCGCGGAGGCCGCAACCGTGGCGGACGCCGTGAATGGCGCGACCGTGACGAAAATGCCGACGGTCAGAACGCTGGACAGAACGCAGGGCCGAACGGCAATGCGAACACGCCTGATTTTATCCAGGGCGGCAGCGATTTTGGCGGCGACGATGAATTCCATGACGCGGCCGCACACCAGGCTACCCATGACAAGATCGTCGGCGAGCGCGAGGCTTCGGCTGAGCGTGGTTTTCCGCCGCAACGCGATCATGGCAGTGGCCGTGACCGTGACAGAAACGACAACAACCGCGGCGAACGCGGCGGACGCAACCGTGGCCGCAGAGGCGGACGTGGTGGCGGCGGCGGGCGCGACAGGGCCGACAAGCCTGACCGGGGCGAAGGCGGCGGCGATAATAGCCGTCCGCGCCGCGAGCCTCGCGATCACGCGCCCAAGCGCGAACGCCAGGACGAAGCGCCGCAGGCCGAGCGCAATTTCAACACCCGTGAAACGACGCCCAAGGGTCCTGTGGACAATGTCCGCGCCGAAGCGCCGCAAAGATCGCGCGAGCCGAAGGATTTTGAAACCGTGAATCCCGAGCCGGAGCAGAAAAAGCGCGGCTGGTGGAACCGGCTGACGGAATAACGGCAACTCACCAGGGGCGGGTTTTTCTGTGAGCGATTATCCTGAACCCGAAAAGAAATCGGCGTGGACATCCGTGAAGGAAAGTTTTTGTGTGCCGCGCGTTCTGGCCGCTGTGTTTACCGCACAAACGTCTCTTTATCTTGCGAATGGCTATGATATGGCGGGAGTTGCAAGCGGGATCGCAACAATTTTTCTTCTCGCGGCTCATAACGATCAAATAGGCGCTCTTCCGCGCGAGCTTGGACCTGATTATCTGGAGAAGCGGCTCTAAACGTTAGCGGGCTAGAACCACGTAATAAAAATAAATCACATCGGGGTTGGGGTTAGTGTCGACAAAACACCCGCTCGATCTGCCGTTGAGTTCAAACGGCGCGCCGTCGCCGTCCAGCACCACCAGTGTTGAATTGTATGTCCCGGTGAAGGCTTCCGTGGAAATCCCTGTTGAATCTTCGGGCAGCATGCCGCTGGTGCCGATGCCCAGTTCGCGGTTGATCTGCAGACACAATGTTTCGTTGGCGTCGGGCAGCAGCAGGATAAGGTCGTTGCCCGCGCGGCTTTCCGTCGTGCCGATGGGGTAATCCACCGTCCCGACATTGTTGGCGCCGGTGAAAATCCATTCGCTGCCGTCATTCATGCCGAGGGAGGGCGCCAGGTATGTCTGGCCGCCACCACCATTGGCGAAGATTTTGCAGTCATTCGTCGTGCAGTCCGCATTCGTATAATCGGTCGCCGTGACATCGTTTTCGAAGCTGATATTGCTTTCGGAAATGCCGCGCAATTTCATCTGCTCCAGCGTTACCTCGATGCCTTTCGCCCAGCGCATGATTTGCCCGGCGCGGATGCGGGCCTGTTCGACGTCGCCGCTCTGGTTGACGGATGTGCCGGAACGGCTGAGCAGCACCGTCAGCGCCCCCAGCAGGACGATGGCGACAAGAATGAACCAGAGGGCATTGCCGTGTTGGGATCTGTCGGAAGAAAAATTCATTCCGCGATTATACGGCTTCAACATCGAAATGCATAAAATTTTAGATAATTTTTATTATTTTGCCGCCGCGCACAAAAGAAAGACAAATGAATATCGAATTTAGTTTACTTTGTATTCACCTTCTTTTGTTATGTTAAATATGAGGACTGGTGGTTGCTCTAGCAAAGCGAAAAAGACCAGCGATTTAGGGACCAAGGCCAAGGATGGCGGCAAGCACGGTGCAGGAGAAGGCACCTTTCAGGTTTCAGCAGATTTTCAAGCTTTGCACAGGTTTACCTCTAGTCATGCGCACTGGCCTGTATGATTTCCGGCTTTCTGCTGCCCCCGCACAGAAAAAGCAGAACCGGGTCCAAAATCATACAGGCTCTTTTTTTGCTCCCGTTTTTTTGGTAGAGATAGGCGTTCACGTCACATCCCAGAGGGAGTCCTCCGCCTATGACCCGTTTCCTTTTCCCCGTCTTGTTCCTGCTTGCCCTCGTCGCACACGGCGGCATTTCGCGCGCGGAAGACGCCGCCCCGGCAGCAAAATCCGAGGCGCAGCTCGCCGATGAAGCGGCGGCTGAAAAAGCGACCCAGAAAGAAGAGAAGGTTGCCGAGGAGGAAATAGCCGAAGAGAAAGCAGTTGAGGAAAAGGCTGCAGAGAAGGTGCCGGAAAAAGCAGCCGAAACAGCAAAAGAAGAAACCGAGAAAAAAGAGGAAGCGCCGAAGGAAGAAGAAAAGAAAGCGGAAACCGCCGAAGAAAAAATTCCGAAAGAAATCCAGGATCACCAGAAAGCCTCGGAAGAGGTTTTCAAACTGACCAAGACGATTGCGGAAAGTCTTGGCCCGGAGGAACAAAAACATTTCTTTGTTCTCTATAACAATTACAACCTCATCGGCACCGTGAAGATGGTGAAAGAGGATGTGGGCAATGCCGTGAAATCCTGCGGCGAGAATAACCCTGACATGAAAGAAGGGCTGGATAAACGTTTCACGGAATGGGATGCGGCCGTCAGCCCGGTGATCAAGGATGCGGATGCCAATATTACCAACATGGTGGCGGCGCAGGACTATGCCAAGTCTGCTGACATCAAGAAAATCTTCAAAGGTCTCGACAAGACACGCAAGATGGCCAACAAGCAGATCGACAAAACGCCCGTGACGACGAAAGATGCCTGCGAATATCTGCAGGAAAAAATGACGGACACGCAGGAAAATTTCATCCGCCTGCTGCAAAGCACGCTGATGAGCGTGCCGCAGCTTCTGCCGTCCGTGCCTGAGCCCGCCGCCGGGGATAAAGAAGAAGAAATTCCAGCGAAGGCCGAAGAAAAAATAGAGGAAAAAGCGGAAGAAAAACCGGCGGAAGCCGCCCCTGAGGCAGCGCCCGAGGCTGCCGAAGGTAAAGCCGATTAAACACGGAAATCTATTCTCAGGGGGCGGGGCATGAAAATCCTCCAGGTCATGGCCGGGGCAGGGCGCGGCGGCGCGGAGAACGCCTTCGTCGATATGTGCCTGGCGCTGCACGAAGCCGGCGAGACGGTCGAGACCGTGACGCGGCCCAACGATATCCGTGTTCCCACGCTGCAAGCCGCCGGCATTCCCGTTCACACGCTGCATTTCGGCGGCGTGGTCGATGTGTTCACGCGCTGGCACCTGGCGAAAATCATCAGGGGTTTCCAGCCTGATATCGTCCAGACATGGATGGCGCGCGCGACATGGAAAACCCCGGCGTGGAACGCGTCGATGAACATCCCGCCTTATAAACTCGTGGCGCGCCTCGGCGGGTATTACAAACTCAAATATTTTAAAAGCGCGGATCATTTCATGGCCAATACGCCGGACATCCGCCGCTACCTGATCGAGGAAGGCGTTGCGCCGCAAAACGCGACGCACATTAATAATTTCACGACCGCGGAAAAATCGCTGGCGCCTTTGAAACGCGAAGATTTCGGCACACCCCTTGATGCGCCGTTGCTGGTGGCGCTGGGGCGGCTGCACCCGAACAAGGCGTTCGATATTCTGATCCGCGCGGTGGCGGAACTGCCGGGAATTTATCTCTGGATCGCGGGCGAGGGGCCGGAGCGGAAAAACCTCGAGAAACTGATCGCGGATTTGTCAGCGGGAGACCGCGTGAAGTTGATCGGCTGGCGTTCGGACCGGGCCGATCTTTTTGCCGCCGCAAATATATGCGTGATTCCCTCGCGCCATGAGCCGTTCGGCAATGTTTTTATCCAGGCCTGGGCGCAGAAAATTCCTTTGATTACAACGGCCAGCAAGGGGCCTACCCAGTATGTGCAGGACGGCGATGACGCGCTGGTGGTGCCGGTGGATGATGTGGGAGCCTTGCGCGATTCCATCGCCCGGCTGGTTGCCGACAAAGCCCTGCAAAAACAGATGGTTGAGCGGGCCCATAACCGCTATCTATCTGAATTTACTAAAGAAAACACGGTCCGGGCCTATCTGGAGCTCTATCATTCCCTGCAAAATCCCCCCTCGTAAATTTGTAAGTTCGTCCTTGTTATGGCATAATCCTAGTAACTGACCTTTTGAGAACTTTTTAGTTTTATAAATAATAATAAAGAATCAAAGGGTTAGGGCGGTAAGTGTGAATATAAAAAGGCCGGTATACGGTCGATTTTGAGGGTGTAGTTTCTAATGGCGTCTCAGAGCGTTACCAATCTCGAAGGTATTTTGAAGGACATGGGTTACACCATGGCTCCCGGTCATAAGCCCGGTGTCATTGACGCGGCGTTTGTCGCAACATTCCAGCCTGCTCTGCAGGATTTACTGAAGATTGGCTTCAAGGAGAATGTTCCTGCGGCCTACACGCCCGATGTGGGCGCGCGGCTGAATGACACTATGAAAGAAAAAGTCGGTGATGGGTCAATAGACGCCATGCAGCACTACGTAGAAGGAAAGACATACGCAGGCAAAAAAAGCCTTTTTCTTCCTACTATTCCCGAAAAACTCGGCGCAACTCTGGCAGAGGAAGGTTTTCATGATCATCTTCTTGAGCCTAAGAATGTCGCCGGCGTGATCAAATTCATGAATAATTCCGGTCAGTATATCGCCGACATCAATGCGATTATGCCGGAACAGCAAAAAATTCTGGCGGCGGGCGCTTCTGCTACGACTCCGGCGACCCCGGTAACTCCT
>Ga0247727_10014795_pt1 | contig 12904 bp, 9 predicted proteins | sample WisWelCaveWW1625_FD_202498 | JGI IMG/M metagenome (GOLD analysis project Ga0247727, IMG submission 202498) | Biofilm microbial communities from Wishing Well Cave, Virginia, United States - WW16-25 | ecosystem: Environmental > Aquatic > Deep subsurface > Groundwater > Cave microbial mat | place...
CGTTAAAAATTTTTTCCTTTTGCTCATTATCCCGCTGCAACTCTGCCAGTTGAAACTCTGCAACCGGGGCTTGGCGCAGCTTCGCATTATAACCTGCAATTTGGCTTTCAAGCAGGGTGATCTCGCGATCGAGGCGAACGAGTTGATCCCTCGAGTCTTTTTCGATTTGTGCTTGCACAAGCTCGATCTGCGCCAGCGTCTCCTTGGCGCGAACGCTCACGGCGGAGGTTCGCGCCAAATCGTCGTATTGCCCTTCGAGATCCTTGAGGCGCTCGCGGCTGATGCCGATCGTCGTCACGCCTTCGAATGCCTTATTTGCCAGCAATTCGCGAAAGACGTACCGCCGGTTCAGAATGCCGTTTGCATCGGTAGCCGGGCCGGTCGTGGCGATGCGGTTGAGCAGATCTTTTACTGCCGTCGAATAATTCCTCAGGTCGACGGCGCGCCCCTGGGCCGTGGTCGTGCGCAGGTAGAGATCTTGCGTGCTGTTGTCAGCAGTCGTTTGCACGCTTCTTTGCTGAAATTCCCGAAGTCGCGCACTTGCCTCTTCGCGCGCCGTCTTTGAGATTTTCCACTGTTCTTCCAACACTTCACGCGCCGCCGTCACATCCTTGCTTTTGATGACTTCGCTTTCGCGGACGAAAATGCTGGCAAGGTTGTTCACCGTTTGTGTGACCAGATCGGGATCGGTATCCGTCAACTGAACGGACATCAACGTTCCGGAGCGGTCGACATCGACCTCTTCGCGCTCGCGCAACGATTCGACGGTTTTGCGGAACGCCGAGATTTTGAAGCGAATCTCGGAGGGTCGTTTCGCCGCATCGCTCGCAAGGCGAAATGCAAAACCGTTGATACTTTGGAGCGCCAGCTCCGCGTCGGCAATGGCGCCGCGCGCTATCTCCCTTTCGTCGTCTTCGTTGTCGGGGCTGATTTTCGAAAGCACATAAGTTCCGTTGCCGGGGAACCGCATCACATAAATGCCGTCAACCGGGTTCGTGGTGCTCGTGAATTCGGCAAAGATATCTTTGCGGCGAAGCGGCGTTGGATCATCAGCGTCTTGGTTATCGATGATGCTCATCGTCAGGCCAAGCTCGGCGACCACCCGTTCGGCAAAGCTCCGGCTGGTCAATTCTTGAATTCGAGATTCGCTGACGCCGGTTCCGCTTTTTTCGAAACTCTTGAAGCGGATGACGGCGATTGCCTGATAAAGCGGCTTTTCGTTCTTGACATAAATAATCCACGGCACCGCCACCAGTAAACAGAATATGCTCGCCAGCCACCACTTTTTTTTGAGCGCCACAATATATCGTCTGAGGTCGAGCGATTGGCTGCTCTGTAATTCATCGCCTTCCAGCAACAGCGGTTCAACATCCATCATTTCACCATTAAATTTTATTATTTGGTTTGAACGATAACAAATGTTGCAAGGCCTAACGCAAACCGAGTCACTTCAATAATCGTGCGCATCGTTATTCGCGATTGGCCCGGAATCAGCACCTGATCTCCGGATTGTACCCGCAGCTCTTCGAGTGATGTTGCCTTTTCATAACCCGACATCAAGTCTTTCGCAACAGTCTTTCCCGATCTTTGAATGTGAATCTTTTGGATATTCGCCTGACCATCGAGACCGCCAGCGATTTCGATCAACTCCCACAGCGTCGTTCGCCTCTCGATAAAATAGGAACCCGGTTTTTGTACGGCGCCCAAAACGCTGATCCGAATGAGCGGATAGCAGATCACAATCATGTCGGAGATATAGGCGGCATATTTCTCCTTTATCGAGGTCGCCAGACCCTCCGGCGTGGAGCCAACAACCCGCATTTCACCGACGAGCGGCATCTGAATATTTCCACGACTGTCAATCGTATAATCGCCGGTGATGCCCAAGCCTTGGATATTGATCCCTTCCCGACTCGGATCGCGCCAAACGGCGACGCGCACACCATCGCCTCGCTGAAATTGATTTTGCGCCCACAACGCTGGCGCGGTGACCGCAAAGAACAACACAACGACGCTACATCTCTTCATTGAACGCCACAAGTGCATGATCGACTCCTGAACGATGAGCTATATATACCTACCGACTTGCCGAACCGCAGCAATATCGAACTTATTTGCAGCCCAAAATTTTTTGTCGTACACGGCTCGTCTACCATGAAAAAGCGAAACCGAAACCACCACTGGTGCTTTCGGTCTCGGTTTCCGCAACTATGAAATTGTTACCGCGAACGAAAAAAGCGAATTCTCTTTTCTTTGGTATCGAGGCTGAGCTTGCGTAGCAAGCGATACGCGCCGACCCATCCCAGCTTTACAAAACCAAAGCGCTCCGTGTTCAATTCACGAATAATTCCGCTCACACCCTGTGATGGATTTTCGATGATGACGAGCTTCACCTTCTCGGTCAGGGGCAGGTTGCGCTCATCGATTTTTGGCTTTGAAAAAGTAACCCGTTTTCCAGATCGCGATGCGTCGCCATCCATTTGCCTCTGTGAAGGGCGCTGCGGCATCATCACCGGCATTTGTTTCGCGCCGTTTTCCGAGCCACGGTAGCTTCGGCTGATGCTCTTCGTTATATCCAAACCAATCGCAAGATCAAAATCGTCGATTGCTTCCTCGATGGATTCATAGTGCTGCAAAATGCGATTGAATTCCAGCATCTCAAAAACATCGGCCACTTCGGGCATCATCTGAACAATTTTCAGATCGCCGCCGTGCTCGCGAATCGATTTGATCTCGCCAACAAATACTCCCCAGCCGGCAGAACTAACATAGTTTACCTGAGACATATCGACGATAAGGTGATATACCTTTTCTTTCAACGCTTCGCCGATTTGCTGCAACATGCGCGAGCACGTCTCGGTGTCCAGATATCCTTGTAAACGAAAGAGGGCGATGTCTCGCCGGGCTCCAACTCGCCCGGTTGATATTTCCAATCCTTGCATGATTTCGCTAAACCTTATATTCTCGACTTCATAAAATCGTGAACATACTGCCAAATCGCGTGCCAAAAAAAATATAATCTGTCATCGGGGTAGAAGAAGAAAACTGCGTCGAATAATAAATGTGCTGGCGCAAAAAATGAACTCCGGCGAGTTTATACGCTGTGCTTCTTGGAAACATTGTTCCGCCTTGAGACAAGAACTTCCGGATCAGCGTCGTAACGTGCCAGGAAACATCCACCCCTCACTTCCTGCTCAGGCTTCCAATTTTTTGATAGAGCTTCGTGTATTTTTCCGCGGAAGATTGCAAAGAGAAAATTTGCTTCATCGTATTCTTCATCACGTGTTGCCATTTCTTCCCGTCATCATAGAGCTTGACCGAGCGGTTGAGCGCCTGCATCATTTCAGCAACAGTAAACTTGTTAAAAACAAAACCCACACCGCGCTCGGTTGAAGGGTTATAATCTGAAACCGTCTCCGCAAGACCACCAACAGCCCGGACGATAGGAATAGTTCCGTAGGCCATGGCGATCATCTGGTATAAACCACAAGGCTCGACCTTCGACGGCATCAGCACCATGTCGGCGCCGGCCAGAAGAAGATGCGCTTGCGCCTCGTCGCGTCGAAACGATACTGCGGCATTCCGAGGATGTTTCTTCGCCAGCTTCGTCAACAACGACTGATATTTTTCATCGCCGCCGCCGATGATGATCAGCTTGACGCCCGAGGCGATGATCTTGTCAAAGGCTTCAACGATCAACCCGATGCCCTTTTCTTCGCGCGTGCTATTGATGACGCCGACGACCGGCTGGCGATGATTTGCCTCCAGACCGTAGTGCTTTAACAATGCTTGCTTGTTGGCCAACTTCCCGCTAAGATTGGCTGCGCTGTAAGGCGCCGCAAGATGGGCATCGGTTTCGGGATTCCAAAATATATAATCGATTCCATTTAAAACACCGACGATCTTCGGGCGCTTCTCTCGCAAAAATTTCTCCAAGCCTTGCGCAATATCCTTTTCCGTCAAGATCTCTTCTGCATAAGTCTCGCTGACCGTAGTCGTCAAATCAGCGGTGGCGATGCCGGCTTTCAAGAAGTTAAACTTGCCCATAAACTCGCCAGGGCTGCCCAGCGCCAGGTGATTTTCCGCCAAACCCGCCTTGCGAATAATATCGGCAGAAAAAACGCCCTGCTGCGATGAATCGTGAAACGACAACAGCACACGTGTATTCTTGAAAAACGGATCGTCACGAAGAACCGTCTTGAGAAAGTATGGAATCAAGCTCGTTTGCCAATCGTTGCAATGAATAATATCGGGCTGCCAATGCAAGAGTTTGAGAGTTTCCAAGCACCCTCGACAAAAAAAGATGGCGCGCTCGGCATTATCCGCATAGCCTTTGTTCTGCGATCCGTCGGAAAAGAGGCTTGACCGGTCAAAATACGGCTTGTAGTCCAAAAAATAGATCTGAACTTTTGAGTCGGGAAGAAAGGCCGATTTGCCGTTGGCTTTGAGGACTTGTCCATCCATTTGAATCGACATGTCCTTCAAGCGAATCACATCGCGAAGAATGTATTTGCGTTCATTAACGGCGCGATAGTTCGGCATCATCATCCGCATTTCGTGGCCCATGTCTTTGAGTAATTTGGGCAACGCGCCTGCGACCTCGCCCAGCTCGCTGTTGCTGGCAAACGGCGCAACTTCCGCCGACACAAAAAAAACTTTATATTTATTCTTCATTCGTTCCGCCACTCAAGCTTTATCTCACCTCAACCAAACCGCTCAAACTTGCGCATCGCGCAGATGTTGCGCCGCCATCTCCGGCGGCGTGGGGTTGATATAAAACCCCGAGCCCCATTCGAAGCCTGCTACTTTCGTCAACTTAGGAATGATTTCAAAATGCCAGTGGTAATCTGGTGCGGTCGGATTCTGCACCGGAGAGGTATGGAGAATAAAATTATACGGAGGGCTTTCCAGCGTCTTGTTTATGCGTTGCAAAATTTCCTGCAGCGCCGCTGCGACCCCACGATATTCCTGTAGCTCCATACGCTCAAAGTGCGAATGATGCCGCACCGGCAACAGCCACGTCTCGAAGGGGAAGCGCGGCGCAAAAGGCTCGATGACGACATATTCCGGACGAGATACGACCAACCGCTTACCCATCTGCATTTCCTGGCGAATGATGTCGCAATAGACGCAACGCTCCTTGAAGCTGAAGTGCTTCTTGGCGCCATCCAGCTCCTCAATCACGCGCTTTGGAATGATCGGCGTGGCGATCAACTGCGAGTGTGAATGTTCCAGCGAAGCGCCCGCGGCAATGCCATGATTCTTGAAAATCAGAATATACTTGAAGCGCGGATCGTTTTGCAGATCGAGAATGCGCTCACGAAATGAAATCAAAATGTCGTAAATATGATTGGGCTCCAGATTCGCCAGCTCCGCTGCATGATCCGGCGTTTCAATGATGACCTCGTGCGCGCCGATACCGTTCATCATGTCGTACAATCCCTCGCCTCGCCGGTTTAGTTCGCCTTCGATTTGCAGCGCCGGAAATTTATTTGACACCACCCGCACTTGCCAACCCGGTGAATTCTTCGGCGTATTGTCCGTTCGTACTGCGCTAATCTCAGGTGGCGTTTTGTCTTCATTCCCCGGACAAAAGGGACAAAATCCCACCCCTTTGACTTTGGTGTCCGGCGGCCAGTCCGACGGTCGCTTGCCGCGCTCGGTGGAAATGATAACCCAGCGTTCAGTAATCGGGTCTTTGCGGAGTTCGGGCATAGGGCAGCGGTTTACTTCGACTTTTAATCAAGTCGCGTGCGAGGTTTGGTCTCCGATTAGAAGAATGATGGCAAATTTACGACTCTCTAAAGGCAATTCAAAAGAAATTTTCGAAAAAAAAGGTGGCGCCCAGCCACCTTATTATCAAACCAATATTGCTCACTTCTCAACTATGCGTGCCGAGGCTGCCGCCGGCGGCGCGACTCCATCATGTAAATTTTGGTGAAAATTAATCTCAATGCACTTAAAAGCGGTGGCGGCAAAAAAATCCACCCGCATTGTTGTCGCATTTTTTTCGCGTTGCAAAAATAAGCGTATCACATCTTGTGTACTTTACCGCCCGTCGGCTGCCGCGAGAAAATTTCTGGCTTTGCCGACGTATTCGCTTCGTGGAAAGTTGGCAATCAGTTGTTCAAGCTCGCTGCGCGCTTGATTGCGGTCGCCAAGACGAATATAGCACAGGCCGAGCTTCAACAAAGCCGCGTCGCTTTTGTTGGACCGGGTAAACGAAAGAACTTTTTGAAACTCCGCAACGGCCTGATTGTAATCGCCCAACGCATAATAACATTCACCTACCCAGTATTGCGCATTGTCGGCCAGCGAGTTTTTGTCATCCCTCGCCAAAAGATTTGTAAAGGCCGCAAGCGCGTCGCGATAGTTATGGCGGTTGTAAAGGCTCATGGCCTTTTCATATGCAGCCCGATATTCTGCCGAAACGCCGCCCGACACCTGCGGACGCGTCGCGATCTTGACCGGTCGGGCGCGCTCTGTCTGCAATTCTTGAAGCCGCCGTTCTTGTGAGGCCAATTCGTTGCGCAGGATGACGATTTGCTGATCGCGATCCTGTAGCTCGCGTTCGAGTCGTTGCACCTCTTCGGATGATGGCGTATCGTTTTGCGACTCTGCGGTAGGAGTCATTTTCGACGAGTCATTTGCCTGATCTTCGGGCGAGATGCCTAACAAGCGCAACACTTCCTGCTCTTCGGCGCTTTGTCGCTTTTCCTGCTCGGAGGTGCTCAACAATTGGTCGATGTCTGCATCGCCGCCATCCGATTGATTCTCTGCCTTGTTGCGCCCACCGCCACAAGCCAAGAAGGTCGTACACACCGCCACAAGCGCCAAGCGCGCCGTGCCGAGCGCGAGGCTTTTCATTTTCGCAATGCTTCTTGCATCCATAAGAACCTCCTTGATACCTTCTATTCTGTATCGCCTATTTTTGAGAGCGAAATGCCGCATAAGCAGAAGCTCCCCAACCAAGAATCGCCGCAAACGAAGTTGCCGCACGCCATCCACGCTGGTCGGGAATAATGTTGACAATGTTTGGTCGCCCCGGCAAACCGGAATAGCCGAGTCCTTTTTTGTTTTGATCGACCGCAACCAGACAATACTCCATTCCCTGCTTCTGTAATGCTTCCGGCGGAAGCACAGCGAGATAATAATTCTCTATAGACTTTTCAAGAAGATTGACTTGCCACGATGCGGCGCCGCGAGGCCGAAAAAGAACCGATGCTTTTTCAAGCGGCGCGCGAGTAAAAATCTCAGCGCGCAGGCTCAACGGCTTGCCTTCTTCTGCGAGATGCACCGGTTTATGAATCACAATCGGCGCGACATCATTGACAGCTTCGTTGGATTTCAAAGCAACAAACCCGGCCGTGGAGGGTTGCGTATTTTTCTCCGGCACGCCGTCATGATCGAGATAGCCATCGCCGTCTTCGGGTGATTGTGGCGCAAGATCGAGGGCATCGAAAACTCCATCGCGATCTCTATCGCCGCCGCGCGAAGTTAGATTGAAACTTACGCCGCTGAATAGCGAGACGACGGCGTCGTTTTCATCACCCGTGAAAATTTGATCGAGCGCATCGCTCAATGAATATCGGAAAGTTGCGCCGATTGCAAGATTGATGGATGGCGAGAGAGAAATCTGCAGCCCGCCGGAAGATTTCAGAAATGTGTCCAAGCCTTCTTGTTTCTTCTGTCCCGGCAGCAAGACGATGGTCTGGTCATTCAGAGTCGCGCGCCACCACACGCCGCCAGCGCCAAGCGAAGCAAATGGCGTGACTTTCTTGTAAGGCAACAATCGAAAAACTGCTTCAACCTCGGCGGGAATAATACGACAAGCAAAGCCGGAAGAGTCTTTCATTTTGAGTTTCGCATAACCCAACTCCCCCACGAAAGACAAATGCGGATTGACGGCGAAGGAAAGGATTCCGCTAGCAAGCGGATTGAACTTCGGCGTTCTGGCGTCGGCATCGAAACGGGCTGCGCCAACACGCAAACCGATGCCAAGCTTTTCATTCGATGCCTGGCCAAACACTTGACAGACAAGTACAACAAGGAGCACAGAACAAATCTTTGCGATCGTCATGATCACGGACACACCATGCTGTGATTTTGTCGGCTTTTTCGGCCACAAGGTATTAAACGACGCGGCAAAAATCAAGCTCTATAATTCAATGGGGTTAGAGCTGTAACAACTTGCCCCTTCCTCTTTTCAATTTTGGAAAATTTAGACGAGGAAAAATGGTAGGGAGGAGTTCTCCATTTCACATGACGACGAGAACAGAAAATACTTCTTATCACAAATACTCAAACCGCCTCATCCCCACATTCAAAATCAAACCGACGAGCACCATGTTCGTCCACAGCGCCGAGCCGCCGTAGCTCAAGAATGGCAGCGGAATACCGGTCACCGGCGCAATGCCCACAGTCATACCGGTATTGATCACCACGTGAAAAGCAATCGTGGTAACACAGCCGACGACGACCAAAGATGAGAACTTGCTCTTGGTCTGCGCGGCAATTTGCAAAGCTCGAATGAGCATCATCAAAAACAAACTCAAGACAACCGTCACGCCTAAGAAGCCGAACTCTTCGCCAACTACCGAGAACACAAAGTCGGTGTGCTGCTCCGGCAAAAAGCGCAGTTGCGTTTGGGAGCCTTGTTGCCATCCCTTGCCCAAGAACGAACCGGAGCCAATCGCCACTTTGGACTGATTGACCTGATAGCCCGTGCCTTGCGGATCCTGCTCAAGGCCGAGAAACGTCATAACTCTCGTGCGCTGGTAATCGTGCAATCGATTCCATAGCACCGGCGTGAAAGCGCCGGCGGTCACGTTCAGCAGAAGCACCAACAGCACGGTTCGTATGGGACGGCGGGAAAAATACAACACCCCGCAAATGGCCAGAATCGTAATCAAAAATGTGTAGTAACTGAATGATGAGATAAATGTGATGACCGGAGAAACCATCACAAAGATGATGAACGGTGGCAGACCAGCCCAGAACATGATCGGCGGGATCAGTGAAAAGATCACCAGCGCGGTTCCCAGATCAGGTTGTTTGACGATCAGCAGACCCGGGATGGCGACGATGGCAAAAGCAATCGACAGATCCCGGTATTGCGTCAAGTCCCGAGCATCTGCCGCGACAAAGCGTGCGAAGGCCAGCACCGTGGCGATTTTCGCAATCTCGGATGGCTGAAACTTGAAGCTGCCAAACTCGAACCACCGATGCACTCCCTTTCCCCCGCCGACGAACAGCACCGCGACGAGCAGAATCAGTCCAAGCGCATAAAATATATAGGCGTTTTTGTAAAAAAATTTCATCGGCAATAAAATCACCACCGACATGATGCCGATGCCGATCATGAACCAGATGATCTGCTTCGAGAAATTGTTTTTCAGCATCTCGGGGGTGTTGTAGGCGGTGATGGCGCTGTAGATGGCAAGCAAGCCGATGCCCACAAGGAGCACCATTGCAAACAGGATGCCTTTGTCGAAAAGACGAAAATCGTTTTCTGTTCTTCTGAACATGTTTATCCTTAATCTTGCATTATAAAAGTCAAACCCCGATTTCCTTTAACCCTCAGTGCTCAATTTCATTATTTCGGTGACGTATTCCATATTCTTCAACTCATCCCCCAACCCCCTTCTCTTGCAAAGAGAAGGGGGCTATAAAGCCCCTCTCTTTCTAAGAGCGGGATTTGGGGTGAGTTGAAAAAACTCGTCATAGTAATTACGAAATGGTGCACTCAGCAAATATTTTTGGCACACATCATCGACTTAAGAGCCGGTCATCAACGAGCTGGAACTAAGCCGGGGATCAACCTGCCGGCTTTGCAACTGGAGATGACGCTGGAACGATTAATTTTCCTTCGGAGCGCAAGAGAGACACGATTAACCGGGCGACTGGCGCTGCCGCCGAGCCACCATGCCCGCCATTCTCTACAAAGACACACCAGGCAACCTGCGGGTCTTCATAAGGAGCATAGCCGATAAACCAAGCGTGGTCGTCGCCATGGGGATTTTGTGCGGTGCCGGTTTTTCCGGCGGTAGTCACACCTCGCACAATCGAACTGCGGCCCGTCGCATGATCACCGTTCACCGCCAGACGCATCGCCTCTTTAACGCGGTCATAGTGACGTTGCTCGATGCCTTCGATCTTCACCGAATCGGGAGGCAGTTGTGTTTTTTCACCGCTAACCGGATCTTCGGTTAAATAACGCAAGTGGGGGCGGAAGCTGCTGCCGTTGTTGGCAATGGTCATCGCCAGGTAGGCCATTTGCAGCGGCGTAACTAATAAGTCTCCCTGGCCGATCGCAAGATTAACCAGTTGGCCCTTCGTCCAGCCGTTCTTGCCGTAGCGCTGATCGAAGTATGCCTTGTCGGGCACGAGACCGGCGCTCTCGCCAATGAGGTCGATCTGGCTTCGCTGGCCGAAGCCAAACTTGCGTGAATATTCCGTCCAGTTTTCAAGACCGACTTTTAAACCCATTCGATAAAAATAAACATCGCAAGAGGCCTCGATGGCGCGCGATAAATCCACCGAGCCATGCCCACCTTTGCGATGGCATTTAAAAGCGCGCCGGCCGAATTTGAAGTAACCCGGACAAAAAACTCTTTCTTGGGGATCGATCAAGCCGGTCTGCAAACCGGCCAACGCCAACACCAATTTATAAGTCGACCCCGGCGCATAAAGACTCTGCACCATGCGATCATAAAGCGGATGATCGGGGTTGTTGATCAACTCGTTCCACGCCGCGGCGCTGATTGGCTTGGCAAAAAGCTCCGGATCATAGTTCGGCTCGCTCACCAACGCCAGCACTTCGCCGTTCTTGCAGTTCAAGACCGCAGCCCCGCCGCGCTTGCCGGTCATCGCCGTCTCAATGGCCAGTTGCAAAGAGGCATCGATCGATAGATAAAGATTTTCTCCAGGCACGGAGGGTTTGATGCGCAAATCGGTAATTTCGCCAGCTTCGCGGCCAAGTGCGTCTACCTGGACATATCGGAAGCCCTTCTTGCCCTGCAGCGTCTCTTCGTACTTTCTCTCAATGCCTTTTTTGCCAACCAAGTCTCCCTGCCGATAGCCGCCTTCTTTGTAAGCCGCCGCAAGCTCGCTTTCGGTAATTTCGCCGAGATAACCAAACAGATGGGGCGCACGAATAAGCGTCGGATACTCGCGACGCGATTCGACGCCAGGGATCACGCCGGTCAGCTCGTAAGCATGCTCTTTGATGAAACTCAGCGTCTCAAAACTGATCTGGCGCTCGATTTTCACCGGCTGCACCGGGCTGATGCTGTTGCGCTTGATGCGGGCTAAAATTTCCTGGGGAGTGATCTTGAGAGCCGAAGCTAATGATTCCAAAGTTCTGGGATTCTTCTTCAGCTCCGCCGGCACAACGTAGACCGAATATGCCGGCTCATTTTTTACCAACAAAACGCCGGAACGATCATAGATCAGGCCGCGCGGCGGATTGACGACGATCTCGCGCACCCGGTTGCGGTCAGATTCATCCCTGTACGTGTCACCTTCGATAAGCTGAACGTAGGCAAACCGCACGGTGAGCACGATGAATGCAAACAGCAAGCACCCGGAGTAGATGAGAAATTTGCTTCGTTCATTCAGAACCATAGCGCAATTCCGTTAACGCCTGCCCCACAGCCCTCCCGGCCAGACGGTGTGGACGATAAAAGCAATAACCAAAGTGTAGAGGGACGCGGGCAAAGCAAATCGAAACAACATCCGAAAAAAACTAATATTTGTGCCAAGCTTAAAGATGGTGAAATAGAGCACATCATGGACGACGGCAGTCGCCAGCACGACGCCGAGAGTGACTTGCAGATTGTATTTGACTTTTTCTCTCGAAAAGTAGCCGGCGACAAATCCACTGCAAGAGTTTGCCAGAGATGAAAGGCCGAAGAGGTGCGACACAAACGCATCTTGCGCAAAACCGGCGAGGCATCCCGCGACAATTGCCGCCACGGAACCCTGGCGAATACCAAGCACGATAATGCCGATTAAAACGACGTCCGGAACCAACCCGCCGACCTCGATCAAGGGCAAAAGCGTCGTTTGCAGCAAAATCAAACTAATGAACAACACAAGGTATTTTGCAAATCGCATAGGTCAGTTCGTGCTATCCGCCGGCGTGGCAATGACGACGAACACCTCCTCAAGCTGGGAAAGATCAACATTCGGCGACAGCGTGATGTCCATGAACAGGGATGCATTGTCGGTTTTAATATCTTCAATAAGGCCGATTCGGATGCCTTCGGGAAAAATCGAGCTTAACTCAGAGGTCACGATCAGGTCGCCGCGCTTGATGTCGGAATTTTTTGCGACCGACGTGAGCAACAACCCTTCCCTTTCTTGATACTCGACGATGCCGAAGACCCGACTGCGCTGCACCCGGGCGCTGGCCTTGAAATTATGATTGTTGAGCAACTGAATCGTGCTCGTTCCCTCGCGCGCTTCCAAAATTCTTCCGGCAAGCCCGGCAGGTGTAACCACGGCCATGTTCTGCTTCACGCCCTGTAACGATCCGGCGTCAATTTCCACAACTCGATTGACCGGGTTTTCGAGCTTGGCGATGACCCGCGCCGAAACCACGGAGTAAGGCGAGCGTTCCCTGAAAGTCAGCAATCTTCGCAAGCGGTGATTTTCCAACAACGCTTCACGCAACGCACTGTTCTCCAGCATCAATTCCGTGGCGCGCACGCGCAGGGTTGCCGCTTCCTTTTCCACCGTGAGCAAGCCGCGATACCAGGAAACTTTTTGCTGGACGACGGCAAAACGCTCGATCATCCAACTGCGCACGGCGTCGATCTGCGGTTGATCGCTGTTAAAAATAAAAATCAGGGAAACGATGATGGCGATGATGAGTGTGAAATACTCGCGCCGGGAGACAATG
>Ga0247727_10014796_pt1 | contig 12903 bp, 13 predicted proteins | sample WisWelCaveWW1625_FD_202498 | JGI IMG/M metagenome (GOLD analysis project Ga0247727, IMG submission 202498) | Biofilm microbial communities from Wishing Well Cave, Virginia, United States - WW16-25 | ecosystem: Environmental > Aquatic > Deep subsurface > Groundwater > Cave microbial mat | place...
GCCAAGATTATAGACATCGAACGCGCGATAGGATTTGCCTTCATCGTGAAGTTTACGTTGAAGCTCGATCAGCCGTTTACGCGAGGTGTGAATCGCAAACCGGCCCAGGTCCGTCATGATCCAGCGCCGACCCAACCGTTCCGCCACCGCCCCCGTCGTCCCGCTGCCGCAGAAAAAGTCGGCCACGAGATCGCCTTCGTTGCTGCTGGCTTTGATGATGCGTTCAAGTAGGACTTCTGGTTTTTGAGTGTTGTAGCCGAGAAGTTCCGGAGACTGATTGTGAATTTTGTTAATGTCCGTCCAAATATCTTGGAGGACAGTCCCTTCATATTCGCTCTCGTATCGCTTCAACCTTGGGACGCCGGACTTTGGATAGTGAATACGCCCTGCGCGGTCAAACTCCTGCATTTTCTCTTTCACATACGCCCAAGTGCGGTTCGCTGCCGGCCAAACGCCTTTCCATTCGTAGAGGAGATTACCGCCGTCTCCATGCCTCGGAGCGTCCAATGGAAGTCGTGCGTAACGCTCTTTTCTGACTTCATCGAATTGATCGAAGAAAGTCTCAACATATTCCGGGCTCGGCTTTTGGAAGATTCTATTCCAAGTGTAGTTCTCGGTTTTCGAGAAAAGGAAAAGCGAATCGTGGATCATTCCGCAGCGCGATGGGTCGTTATGCGCAAATGCTCGCCGCCAGATGATTTCGTTGATGAAGTGGTCTCCTCCGAAGATGTCTTCCAACAAACAACGTACTTGATGGCTGACCGTTGGGCCGACATGCACGTAGATACATCCTCGTTCCGTTAGCAACTCCTTCATCAGCGACAGCCGCTCGAACATCATGTGGAGATAGGAATCCATTTGTTTGCCCCACATATCTTTGAACGCGACCATTTCGATACATGATTGGTCTTTGAAGACCGTTTCCTTCTCGTCACCAATCGGCACGTCCATCGTGAAATCCGTTCCCACGTCAAACGGCGGATCAATATAGATGAGGTCAATCATGCCCCTGAACTCCGTCAGCAGGCTGGCCATGACGAGCTTGTTGTCGCCCCAGATGAGCATGTTGCGGAAATCGTCCTTCCGCTTCTTTTCCTTATCGAAAAGCGCCAGTTCGCCCTGGGCTTCGGCCCGGCTGCGCGGCTCATCAATCGTCTCGATCTTTTGCAACGGCATCGCGCAGCCGGCAATATCCACGGCGCGACGATTTCCGTATTCGTCATACTTTCCATCCCAAACCAGCTCCGTCTTGAGACGGGAGAGCGGATGCGGATTGTCGATTCCCCAACGAACGGCGGGAGCTTGTCTTTTGTTCTTTTCAGACATCGGCTGATGCGTTGCGTGCGCGCATTCAGCCGTGTCGAACGGATGGCTTTCCTCTGAAGGACTCCTGTGCCTGAAAAACAAATTGGGACGCACCTACTTGCGTCCCACAACAGGCACCGGAATGCCCTCAGAGAAACGCTTTCGATGCGCCCCAGTCGGGGCGCACCTCGAGCGCCGTTCTCTGATCGAAATTTCCGGTTTCGTTGTGAACAGCAGCCGAAGCTACGCGAAATGAAACTGATTAAAATCTAGATATGGTGATTTTTCCTTTCTTTTCGATGCCATCCTATCCGAGGACTGGCCAGGTGACAAGCTTCCTCGAACCTCCGGCCGACCAAATTCGATATCTCCTCTCATGAGATGTCGAAATCCCGTCCTATGGTCGAACATGCATTTCAGCCGAATGCTGTTCGATACCAAGGTTATAGAGTCTTTCCCTCCCGTATTTTCTCCTTATATAATCGAGCAGAGCTTTTCCATCCTGTCTCTCATGGTCGCAATCGGCTACGTAGATCCGAGATGCCCTTTCGAGATTTTCAGGATCACAGACACCCTCCTCAAAAGTGGACACGAGAGCCGATTCTCTGAATGTCCGCAATCGAGGAGAATATGAGTTGATGCACAGCGAGCCATGTTGGTCGGTGGCCACAATGGCACCGTCCAAAACAGCGCGATGCGTAAAGAAGCTGCTCTCATGAAAATAATAACACTCGCGACTGTCCTGCGGCTTGGATCCAAAATCCACGAGTTGAGCGATCCCATAGAGGGTTGCCCGTAATTGCCTGACTTGCAGCTCAGAGTCACGACCACGCGCATTCAGCCACAGCACTCTAAAGCAATCGCCGTCATCACAGTGTTCGATCAGCTGGTTTACGCCATTTTGAATGACACCTGACATGTTGTTTCGGCTTCCCATGGACTCGGATCGGGAGACAATGTGGCCTTGTTCCAAGAGAACCGCCTCTCTTTCAGTCATCGCAGGATCGTCGAATTTGTCCTTTATCTCGACCACAAAAGTCTGACCGCCCTTTTGGGCCATGAGATCAGCAGTCGATCTCCCCGGCCGAGGACGGATGATATCCACCTTGAACCCCCTGCCTTTCAACAGGGCGGCGATGGCTTGCTTGATTCGTATATCGGCTTCTTTTGGCATATAGAGCGGGTCTCCATTTCACCTTTGCTGAGCGACCGTATTTTCTTTGCAATTGCTGTCGCAGCAGCTCTGCGAAGCAGGTCAAAGCCAACGGTATCAACAAAAAGCAATTCCTCTACGAGATTGACCGTTCCTGGAATCTGGTTTGCTTCAGCATGGTGGATCACGTCTTCCATGGTTTCGCCTTTGTTCGCTGCAATCAGTGTTCCACCTTTGATTATGAACGGACGAACGTCGGTTCTTTCGGTGAGACCGGAATGAGCGGCCGAACAGCGAAACTGCCAGAATTCGTCGGCAAGAGCATCCGCTTCGCTCGGTGATTTCTGCAGATCAATCAGCGCCCTTTTCAACAGCGCCTTCGTCCTGGGTCCGTTATCACGGTCCTTCGGATCCAGAGCATTTACAGCACAAATATGAAGGACAGCGGCCGGCCCCGAAAATTCCCTGAAATTGCATCCATGCTGTTCTCGCAATGCTTCAGCGGCCGCGAACAGTTCAGCAGCCCAGCATACACGTGCAAAATCTGATTGTTGTTTTTCTGTCAACCGCCGTTCGTTCCAGCCTTTTTCAGCGATGGGGTAGAGTCGTCTTTCCTCAAGGTGCTGAGACGCAATGGCGAGGATTTTGCTCAGATAGCTCACAAGTCGGTCTGTCTCGCGATCTATATTCATCTCGTTACTCCACCGGCCAGATGTTTTCCCGATCCAGCCGAACCTCGATCACCTAATGCTTCACTCCGAATCGCCGCTTATTGCAGCCAGTTTTCAAGCCTGATGCCGGGCGCATTCTCGAAGTGTCGCAGGTTGTTTGTGACAAGAAGGGCGTTGTGACGCACAGCCGCGGCCGCGATGAGGATGTCCATTTCCCCCGTCTTCTTTCCGATCCTGTCCAGATACGCCTTCAGGCGTCCCGCGATTTCGGCTGTTGCGATGTCGTAATCCACGACTTGAACCGTCTGCAAAAATTGTCTCAATCGCGGAAGGTTCGCGGCGGCGCGGCTTGACTTCTCGAACCCATAGAAAAGCTCCGTTGCGACAAGGCTGGGAACGGCGATCTCGCTGGCGTGCTCTTGCATCGGACGGGCCACGCGAGGGTCACCGTTCAGATGGGCCACACAGATATTGGTGTCGAGCAGAATCACGAAAAGTCGATCTGCCGACCTCGATCCGCGTGCCGTTTGCGGTCGATCTCCTCAAAGATTGCTGTCAGCGACTCGTCCTTGCACGATCCAAAAGTGGCCATCAAAGCCGAAACCTTTCCGTTTGCGCGCAATTGCTCCCCACCATCATCGGGCACGCTCACGACCACGTGCACCAGCTGATGCGCTCCAACCTGATCTGCCAGTTGGGACGGAATCTGAATCGTCTTTTCCCCTGAGATTTCGCTGTCAAACTCAACCTGTTTCATGACCTCGTAACCTTACCATAAAGAAGTCCCTTTTAGCAAATCTTTGTCCATACCGGAAAAGAACGGTAGTTGTCACTTGCGCCGGCGGCCTCGCACCGTGCAGAATCCCGTCCGCCCATGCAGTTGTCGGTTGTCATTCCCTTCTTCAACGAGGAGGACAGCATCGTTTCTCTCTGCACGGAGCTGAGAGGGGTGCTGGATGGCTTGAAGCTCGGCTACGAAGTGCTGGCGGTGAACGATGGGAGTTCGGATTCCACGCAGGCGGAACTGGCCCGCGTGTCCAGGGAATGGCCGCAGCTTGTCGTGTTGCAGCTCCGCAGGAATTTCGGCCAGGCAGCCGCCATCGCCGCCGGGTTCGACGCCGCGCAGGGTGAGATGGTGATCACCCTCGATGGCGATCTGCAGAACGATCCGGCCTACATCCCCGAGTTCCTCGCCAGGATCCGGGATGGATGGGACGTGGCGAGCGGATGGCGGCAGCATCGCCGCGGAGCATGGTTGACGCGACGGCTCCCTTCGATGGCTGCCAACCGGCTGATTTCGGCCCTGGTTGGCGTCCGCATCCATGACACCGGCTGCATGCTGAAGGCTTACCGACGTTCAGTGCTGAAGGATGTCCACCTCTATGGCGAACTGCATCGATTTCTTCCCGCGTTGTGCCGGTGGAGCGGGGCGCGCGTGACGGAGGTTGCCATCGAGGACCGGCCCCGTGTGCACGGGGTTTCCAAATACGGACTCGGACGCACGCTGCGGGTGTTCTTCGATCTGCTGACGGTGAAATTTCTGATGTCGTACGGGACACGCCCACTGCACATTTTCGGCCGGCTGGGCATTGCGATGCTGCTGCCCGGTTTCCTGCTGGCCATGCTGCTGACGTACGAGCGGCTTTTCCTCGACGAGCCGTTGTCCACGCGACCGGCGCTGCTCCTGGCGGTGCTGCTGATGATGGTGGGGCTGCAGTTTTTCGTGATGGGTTTGCTTGCGGAATTGATCACACGGTCCTACCACGAGTCCACGGGGCGGCGGATCTACTCTGTGTGCAGCCGGACGGTGGGCGGTGTCAAAACGGAGTCATGATCTCCCCCCAGTTCTGCCAGGCATAACGTTCGGTGAGCCAGAGGCTCCAGGCGATCTGGCCGATCGCGGCGATCGCCAGGCCCGCGCGGTATTGCCCGGGGATTTTTTCAAGGATATATCCCGAGGCTGCCGCCATGAGCGGGATGACCGGCAGGACATAGCGGTACTCGCGCCCTCCGATCGCGATCACCACCTTCTTGATCCTGGTCCGGTGCGACCTCGTCGGGAATAGCGGTACTCGCGCCCTCCGATCGCGATCACCACCAGGGTGTAACAAGCTGCAACCGCAAGAATCCAGGCCACCCGGCGATCCTTCGGCTGGTGACAGGCCAGGGCCAGGCCGGGGCTGAGGAGCGCAAGCCCCAGACTGTAGAGGATGATCGGAGGAGGACGGTGAAGGAGCCTTTGGTGCCATGGGCTCGCCGCAGCCACCTCGCGGCCCACCGGTTGATGGATGATCGTACCCCAGGTTTCCCATTCCAACCAGAACCAGTGGGTGGTTGCCAAGAGAACGCCCGCGCCGCAGAGCAGGCACAGGCGCATCGAAATCGGCGCGGGCGTGGAAGGCGTCTTTCGACATTGGATCCAGCGGAGGCATTCGGCGCCAAGGACGGCGACACCGAAGATTCCGGCGGAGGGCTTGAAGAGATAGGCGATTCCGAAGCACAAGCCTGCCCCGAGGGCACAGGTAGGGCTGCCCTTTTCCAGCGAGCGCCAGCCCAGCCACAGAGCGGCGAGGAGAGCCAGCATCAGGGCGTCATCGGTCCAGATGCGTTGCGCGGTGAGGATGTCCACGGGATGGGTGGCCACGAGGAACGCCGCCCACAAACCGGCCTGCGGACCAAACCACTTTCGACCGAGTCCGTACGTGAGGATGACAACCCCCAGGCTGGCGATCAACGCGGGCAACACCCATTTCCACTGCAGGGCGGCCAGCGCGAACGGTCTCAATCGGATGAGGGCCCACGGTTTGAACGAAAGATGGAGAAGGGTCCATCCTTCATCCGGCGGAGATCCGTCCAGACAGTGGAGCACGCTCAACAGGATCGGGTAACCATAGGGGACGTGATGCAGAGGTTCATCATAATAGCCGGATGACTCGCTTTTGAGCCGGCGCAGCAGGTCGCCCTCGCCATCCGGCGGTTTCGCGGGTCTGAGATGGAGCACATCGCTGGCGGGCGATTGATCCAGCGATGTGTATTCCATGCGGACACCACGCAGGTTGTAACCATCGAGGCCGGAGGTTCGCAGCTTCATCGCCAGGGCCACGTAGTGGGGGGAGTCGCCCGTGGTGTGTTGCAGAAAGGGACCGAGCGAGCGAAAGCCGGCCGCCAGCGCCAGGATGCCGAGCAACCACAGTTCCGGGCGCGCTCCAAGGATGCTGTCGCTTTTCGAAACCGGGGATTGCATCAAGGTTGAGAGCGTTCAAAGAGCCACAGGTGAGTTGAAAAATGGGATCCTGCCGGGAGCACCCATGGTTGGGTGGGACGGAACCCGGCCTCCTGCAGCCGGGCCGCGTAGGCCTCGGCGATGCCACCGGTGCGGACCAGCCAGATGCGGCCGGCCTGTCGGATTTCCGGCGGATGCGGTGTTTTTAGAATGTCGCCCGGCTCCCAGAGCACGTTCAGGTACGGGGCCTTGGGGGAACCGCCGTAATATTCCGCGGCAAAGGCGCGGGGCACACTCTGGTGAATCCAGACATCGCCCGGCCGGGCCTGCTCACGGATTGCCTGACCGGCCAGCCGCCAGTTTTGCTTCTGGGGATTGGTGAAATAATTCCAATCCACCAGCACATTGTTCATGGCCATCGCGATGAGAAAAATGACGGGCAGCAAACGGGGAAGCACCGGCCGCGTCAACGCCAGGGCGAGCCAGATGCAGAAGGGCGCGAAAAAGACCATCACGTACCGTTTCCCTTCCACAAGATTGTCCAGGGACCACGAAACCGCAATCATCATGGCTCCCGTGCCGAGCGCGGCGGCGATCCACAACCAGGCGGCCGGCGCGCCAGCCTCCGACTGGCCGTCTGCCCGGGGCGATGGCAGGCTCGCGCGGAGATGCAGGATCAGCAACGCGGCGGCGGCCAGGCTCAAGAGGGTGGCGATGGGCACGGGGCCGTGTTCGTAGATGCCGCAGATGAAATTGGAGAGAACCTTCCAGGGCATCAGATCGTCGGTTTGGAGCACGTAGGCGGCATGCTCCGTGGTGGAGATCCGCTCGTAGCTGGCGCTTAAAAATCTCCATACTGCCAGGAAGTAGCCGGCCACCAGGACGTGGGCGGTGATCACCAGCGGGGCATGGCAGAGACGGTGGCGGCACCACTGCCAGAGACCGTAGAAGCACCCCCCCCCCACGAGAAAGATCATGTAGGCATGGGTCATGACGGCGAAGATTGCAGCGGCCACCCATGCCAGGAGCCAGGTGGGCCGCAGGGTTTTCCAGAACTCGAGGTAGGTCCCGCACACGATGAGGCTGAGGGGTTGCAGCAACCCGTAGTACCGGCATTCCTGGGCGTACCAGAGCATCATGGGAGAAAGCAGGAAAAGCGTGGCGGCGACGAGCGAGGTGGATGGTCCGAGACCCCAGGATCCGGGTCCGAACCGGAGGATCAGCGCCATGGCCGCGATCGCGCTCGCTGCCGAGAAGGATCGCAGGCCGGCCTCGCTGGCGCCGGCGACCGAAGACCACAGCTTGAGCAGCGAGTAGTAGGGCACCATGCAGCCCAGGACAGCCTTGCCCTCCATGTTCGCGTGGCGCGGGTTCCAGATCTCCGCCTGCGATTGATGGATCACCTTCTCGGCGGTGACAAGCTCGTCTGACCAGAGCGAGTGGTAGCCGAGGCGGCAGAAGAAAATCGCCATGGCACCGACCAGCAGGAGGGTTGAACCCGTCGCGTAGGTGGAGCGTTTCAAGCGAGGCAGGAGGGTTCAGGCGTTTTTGCGGGCGCAGACGTACATGATCTCGCCAGTGTCGAGGCGCAGGCGCAGCCTGTCCAGCAAACTCGGCACCGTCAGCTTTCGATTCAGGATGAAGGCGCCCGCATATCGAAGAAGGTAACCCAGGGGAAAAGGTTTGGCCATGCTTTGGATCTCCACCACCTCATAACCGTTTCGCTTCAGCAAGGCAGCCAGGTTGCGGGCTGAGAAATAGGAGAGATGATATTTGTGAATGAAGTGCCAGTATTTTCCCGTCAGTCGCGCCAGGAGGGAGCCGGCATCGGGCGTGGAGATGAAAAGCAGATCGCCGGGTTCCTGCAATCGACCGATCTGTCGCAGGGCGACCGGCGGGGATGCCATGTGTTCGAGCACGTCCCAGAGGCTGATGATTTCGAATCGTCCACCGGGGCAATCGTACTCTTCCAGCGCCACCCTTTCGAAACAGGTTTCTTCACGGAGGTAGCGTTCGAAAAGCGGGAGGGAGGGTTCGATCCCGCGAGCGTCCACCCCTCGCGCCCGGAGGAAACGCACAAATTTGCCGCTGCCGGATCCCACGTCGAGCACGCGGACGCGTTGCGGATTCGCGTGTTTCTCGATCCATTTCAACAGATCCTGGAGGAGGGTTTGTCGTCGAAGTATTGCCTGTAGGCATCCTCCAAGCGATCGAGCGACGCGGGGAAATTGGGATTTTCGCCGCATTCGGCGAAAAGGAAGCGGCATTCGCGGCAACGGGTGTATGGGATCCCGTGCTTGCGAAACGAAAGATGCAGGGCTCTCGAGTCACAGAGCGGACATCGGTCTGCCATGGGAGGGGAGCCATGGTATTCCTGCCGGTGCAGGATGAACCGGCGCAGCGCGTCGGCGGCCACGAAGCCGAGGAGATAGCGGCCGAGAAGGCCGGTTGGATAGCTGAATATCAGTTGGGGATCCACCAATGTGGACTGCAGCAGGAACGCCGCCAGTGTGGCGGCCAGGGCCAGGATCGCCGTCTCGAGGATCGAGGGTGGATGCGGCGAACGGAGCCGGGAAAAACCAACCCAGCCCGCCCAGGCAAAGACGAGCAGGAAGGTTCCGTAACCCAGCGTGGACCCCACCACGCTGAAGAACTGCCGGGTGTAGCAGCGGATCAGCAGCCAGCCATCGGTTTTCCAGAGAGAGAGGTAACGCTCGCGCACATCATCGAGATAATCCTGGTCGTGGGCGAGAATCCGGCCGGAGTCCGGTCCGCGGAGTTGATGATAGGCGTAACCGTCGGCGTAGACGATGCCCCAAGGATTGTCCGGGATGTTGCCGATGCCAAGGTAGAGGGGATGAAAGACGGTGTGGTGTTTCGTCATGCGGTTTTCGCCCGGTTTCAATCCGAGCCGGGAGTCCCGCCACAAGAGAAGCCCGTGGAACAGAAGCCAGACGGCGCAAACGCCTCCCACCAGGCAATACCAGCGCCGGATCTCCTTCATCGACCGGTGGAGACGGTTGCCGAGGTACAAAACCAGGTTCGCCGCGACCACAAGAAAAATCATCAGTCCGATTGCCTGCCGCAGAAAGTAAATGCTTCCGGCGAGAAATCCGGCCCCGACCCATGCCAGCGGGCTTTTGCCGTGAATCGCCAGCAGGACCACCGAGACGGCGGAGAGCGCGAGGGTTCCGTAGAGTGTGAAGAGATCGGGACCGATCACCGCGCGCGGAATGTAGAACGATGGCGCCAGCACCAGGATGGCTGCCACGATCATGGCGACAGCGCTGCGCGTGAAGGTCCCCAGGAAAAGCCAGAGGAGAAGCACATTCAATGCGATCACGATGGCAAAGAAATCCGCGCGACCGAGCGCGCGTCCGCACATGCGGGTGGTGAAGGCGACGAGGAGTGAAAAGCCCATGTCATCCGAGTACACCATTTCGATGGGTCGGAGAGGACCTGAAACCTTCTCGCGTCCGGAGAGGAGAGGCGCCCCGTGATGGGCGGAGTAACTGACCCAGGACCAGAGCGTGATCCGGTCGGCGTAGGCGAAACCACCACGTTGGTCGGCCGGCGCATTAGCTTGAAAGGTGTGAAGGATCCAGCCGAAAACCAAAGGGGTGGCAAGGGCCAGCGTCCAAGCCGCCAGCCTGAGGTGTCGCGGGTCGAGGTGGCGGATGAAGCGTTCGATCATCGAGAGATGGGATGGCTGGCGGCAGACCGTTCGTTCAGCTTGAAGCGGGACCAATTCTCCCAAGGCCAGCGGCACAGGAAAAGCTTGAAAATCGGATCATTTTGACTAATACTCTGGACCATCCTGTGCCTGTGGCACCGTACAGGAGCCAATGGTTTTATATCCATAACCTATTGGATATGAATAGGTTAAGCTCAAATACGCCTAATTTTGGGCTTGCAAATTAGCTCATTTTGACTAGTTTCGTCCTGTTCTTCCCACACCTTTGCGTGCCTCGATGCGCCCCGCAACCTGTTTCATCCAATGACCAGAACCATCAGTATTTCCCACGCCAAAAGTCACCTCTCGGAACTGGTGGGTCGTATGATGTACGCCGGCGACCACATCGTGGTGGAACGTCACGGCAAGGCTGTGGCCGTGATGATTCCCATCGAGGATTACCGGGAGCTCGAGACTGCCCGGCGGCAGAACGCCGCGGCTGCTCCGGATCGGCGGCAGGAAGTGCTTGCTGGTATCGGTTCCAAATGATGTTCTCTTCACCATCCCGATGAGCAAAGCGCCCGCCAGCGTGGTTGGGATTGATCTGGGTTGCAGCACCCTGAAGGCGGTTCGCCTGCAGAAGAAGGGCGTTCAATACGCCCTGGTACGGATCGCCACGCTGCCGAACAAGCGCGACCCGGCGAGCCAGGCCCTGCCGCTGGAGGGCGATGTTGCCGGCCAGATCAAGGAGTTGTCCTCGGCGGTCAAGGCATCCGGTGCGGATGTGCATTATTCCATCAACGCGCTGAACAGCACGGTGCGATACGTGGAGCTGCCCAACATCCAGCCCGATGAGCTCCGCAACAACCTGAAGCTGAACAGCACCACCTACCTCCGGCAGAGTTTCGACAACTACACCTTCGATGCCTGCGCTCTGGATGCCGAAGCGCTCGCGGCCGCCTCTGCCAAGAAGGCCGCCAAAAAGGGGGCCTCCACCGTCATCCACGGCAAATTGAAGATGCTGGTCGGCGGGATGTCCACCCCGGAGCTTTCGCTCTATTTCCACGCCTCGCGCAAGGCGGGCATCAAGCCCCACTCCCTCCAGCTCGCGTCGGTTTCGCTCATCAACGCCTTCGAGGCGGCGTATCCCGATATTTTCAAGACACAGGCGGTCACGCTGTTGGACATTGGCTTCCTTTCCTCTTCCCTGACCATCCTCGACCGCGGCAAGCCGCTCCTCACACGCGCCGTTCCTCTTGGAGGCAGGCAGATCACCGACTACCTGGCCCAGATCAACGGTATTGACTACGCCAAGGCGGAGATCGGCAAGCTGAAAGGCGAGCTGAACATCGGGGAGGCGATCGCGCGCACGTGCGTGACCCTCATCCGTGAGGTGCATTCCTCGATCAATTTTTTCGAGAAAAACAGCGATTTGCCGATTTCCAAGGTTTATCTGTCAGGCGCTTCCACTTCCTCCCAGGCCGTGGTGGATGCCCTCAGCAAGGATGTCGGCCGGGCGTGCGAAGCGCTGGATGCCACCGCGGGACTCGCGGTGGAACTGCCGGCCGACCAGCAGGCCGTTTTCGCCGCGAGCCAGGCCGGGTTCGCCACCGCCCTGGGCGCCGCACGCTCGTACGCCACCATCGAGGCCGTCGTTGAAAAGGCCGCCCCGGCTCCGAAGGAGAAGCCGACCGCCATTCAGAAGCCAGCGGCCTAGACCCTCAACCGTGATTCGCAAACCTCCATGCTACGCCTCAACCTCTTCCATGAACAGCAGGAGATTCAGCGGGCCAAGGATTATGACCCGATACGCCTCACGATCATCGGAGGGATCCTTTTGATGGCCATGATGCTCTGCTGGGGAGGCGTGATTTACTTCAAAGCCAAGCCCATCCGCGACAACAAGGAATATCAGGATACCAAGAAAAAGGGCCTGGACGACAAATTGAAGAAGATGATCAAGGAAGCCGGCGGCCTCACCGACCTGCCCAAAATCCAGGGGCAGGCCCAGGCCCTGCACGATCATATGGCCAATCGCACCATGTTCGCCACCCAGCTCGACATCTTCCGCGACCTGATCCCCACGAACTGCCAGATGACCGCGCTGAAAACGTCGCGCGCGGTCGTCGAGAAAGAGGAAAAAATTCCCGGCAAGAAAGTGGGTGACAAGCAGCGCCCGCCGACCACCGTGCGCAAGAAACTGGCCACGCTCAACATCGTGTTCACCGTCACCACCCAGGGCAAGGACAAGGTGGAGGTGCTCCAGGTTCGCGATGAACTGGAAAGGCTTCTCCACCGCGAACCCCGGTTCCGTGATTGGGTGACGCAGGTTCCGGATGCGCCCGGCAGCAGCAATTGTTGGAACGCCGTGGAAATCGGCCTGCCCATCACCCGGGATCCGGAGGGCGGGCTTCCCGCGGTCGGGATCTTCGAGTTCACGCTGCCGATGAATGTCCGCTACCAGCCGAAGGAACCGCCCAAACCGCCGGGCCGCGCAACCAAACCAAGTGAAACTGAGCCCTGAAAAGCAGAAAAAACTCGCCCTGACCGTGGTCATCGTCGTCGGCGCCCTTTTCGGGGTGTGGTGGTTTGGCATCTGCGGCCTTGAGGAGGGAAACAAGCGCGATGACGATGCGGCCAAACAGACCGAGGGTGAGAACAAGAAGCTTGACGACAAGATCAAGAAGGAGGAGAGCGACCACAAGAAAGCCGACCGGTTCCAGGAGTACATGGCCGAACTTGAGCAGAAGATGCCGAAGGGCAGCCCCGATACGTGGCTCGCCAAGGAATTGGGCGCCATCGCCGGCCGTCAGAAGCTCACGCTGCTGAACACGACCGCCCAGCCGTTGCCGGAACTCACGGATTTCAAATTCGGACT
>Ga0247727_10014797_pt1 | contig 12902 bp, 14 predicted proteins | sample WisWelCaveWW1625_FD_202498 | JGI IMG/M metagenome (GOLD analysis project Ga0247727, IMG submission 202498) | Biofilm microbial communities from Wishing Well Cave, Virginia, United States - WW16-25 | ecosystem: Environmental > Aquatic > Deep subsurface > Groundwater > Cave microbial mat | place...
CTTAATTGGGAACGCTACCCCGATTTTCAAATGGAGCGTTTGACCGAGCGCATCGCAGATTACGTGCAAATGCCGGCGGAAAACGTGCTCGTGGGCAGCGGCTCCAATTCACTCATTCAAGCTTTGCTCATGGTCACCCTTGCGCCCGGCGATCGCTTCATCGTTCCCGAGCCGACGTTCACATTGTACGGTTTGTTCGGAAAGATGCTCGGCGCGGAAGTCGTTTCGTGCCGCTTGCATGCTGAAAATTTTTCTTTGCCGATGGAGGAGATGCTGGCGGCTTGCCGGTCGCCGCGCGCGAAGCTGCTCGTGCTCTGCACGCCGAACAATCCCACGAGCAACAGCTTTCCGCTCGCGCAACTGCGCGAACTCTTGCAAGCATTTCCCGGCCTCGTTGTGATCGACGAGGCTTATCAAGAATTCAGCGCGCAGGATGCGAAGCCGCTGCTGCGCGAGTTTGAAAACCTGGTGATCCTGCGCACGTTTTCCAAAGCGTTGTCGTTGGCCGGTATGCGCGTGGGCTACATGATGGCTGCGCCGGAAATCTGCAACGAAGTACGCAAGGCGCGTTTGCCGTATAGCGTCAATCTGTTTTCTGAAACCGCAGTGCTGGTCGCGTTGGATGAAATTTCATACCTCAAAGAACAAGTGCGCGAGATCATTGCGCAGCGCGAGACCTTGCTGCCGGCTTTGCGCGAGTTTCCCAATTTGCACGTTTACCCTTCGGACGCCAATTTCATCCTCGTGCGCGCCAAGAACGGCGCGGCCTTGTTTCAACATTTGCTGCGCGACGGCATTCTCGTGCGCGACGTGAGCAGCTATCCGGGCTTGGAAAATTGTTTGCGACTCAGCGTCGGGACGAAAGAGCAGAAGCAACATTTGCTGGAAAGCGTGGGCAATTTCGAAAACTAAACTGTCTAATGGCAGGAATCTTCCCTCGCACTGGCACACCGTTCGAAATAGGCCGTGTATCGAGCACTAGGAAAGATTCTTTCAGAATGGCAAATCGCGGGGCTATGCGAAAGCAACAGACTCAATCCATGAATCGCACCGCACAAATCTCTCGCCGAACCAACGAAACGAATATCACGCTCGCGCTCGATCTCGAGGGCAGCGGCAAAGCGAGCATTGCCACGGGCATCGGCTTCTTCGATCACATGCTCAATCTCTTCGCCGCGCATGCGCTCGTTGATTTGGAGTTGAAAGCCGAGGGCGATCTTGCTGTGGATTTTCATCATACCGTTGAAGACGTGGGCATATGCTTGGGCACGGCGCTCGCGCAAGCGCTCGGCGATAAAACCGGAATCCGCCGCTTTGGCGTCGCCCACATCCCGTTGGATGAAGCGCTCGCGCGTACGGTTGTCGACTTTTGCGGGCGCAGCTTTCTCCATTTCCAACACGATCTCAATAATAAATTTGCCGGCGAGTTCCCCGGCGAATTGGTGGAAGATTTTCTTTTGGCCGTGTGCAGCAATGCGAAACTTACTCTGCACTGTGATATTCTGCGCGGCCGCAACGTGCATCACATGATTGAAGTGGTGTTCAAATCATTCGGACAGGCCGTGCGCCAGGCCGTTGAAAAAGATCCGCGGCGCGAGGGTGTGCCTTCAACGAAAGGAGTTCTTTAAAGCCTGTTTACCAAATTTTACTAGTGCGAGGCATTTATGGCCGCGACATGTCTGGATCATCCAACTAAAGCAGCGTTGAGCTCGTGCCATGTTTGCGAGGGCAATTTGGGGGCGAAGCTGCACGTCTATCATAACACGATTGTGGAGGCCGTTGCTGATTCCGAGAATAGCTTTGTCTTACGTTATCATTATGAGCAAGACGAGGATTATTATCAGACTACAAGAGAAGGCTTGACTATTGACGAAGTCAAGGAGGCATTTATCGCTTTCCGAAATTGCGCGCACCACTGGAAAAGCCACTTTGAATGGAATTCTTTTGCGGTCGCCGATGAATTTATCGCCCACAAAAAATCTTCACGGGTTAGGCGCCGCGTGATTCTAGTAATTTTCATTGGCGCTGCCTACATCATCCCGCAGATTATTATGGGCGTTCTAAAATGGCTTTATGAATACTTTCATCAAAGATAACAGTGTCGCCCCAATACGGCCGGAGAGGTCAAAAGGATAAGGATAGTGAAGGAATTTTTTTCATGATCGACGTCATCGACTACAACGCGGGCAATCTTTTCAGCGTGCTGAAAGCATTGCAAGGACTCGACGCGGAGCCGCGCGTTTTGAAATCTCCAGACCAATATCGCGGCGGGAAAATCATTATTCCCGGCGTGGGCGCGTTCGGCGATGCGATGCTGCAATTGCGCGACTCGGGTTTCGAGGAATTCATTCTCACGCAAGTGCGCGCGGGCAAACCGGTGTTGGGCATTTGCCTCGGTTTGCAAGTCTTGTTTGCACACAGCACGGAATCTCCTCACGTGCAGGGACTCGGCATTTTCGAGGAAGCTGTGGTGCGATTTCCGGCGCATGAAAAAGTGCCGCACATGGGTTGGAATCAGCTTGAAGTAAGAGACGATTCTAAAATTTTGCGCGGCATTCGCAGCGGCGATTACGTTTACTTCGCGCATTCCTATTGTGCGCCGGTTCAAGGAGCGCAATACGAGGCTGCGGTGTGCCATTACAGTATTCCGTTCGCGGCCGTGGTTGCCAAGGAAAATTTGTACGGCGTGCAATTTCATCCCGAAAAAAGCCAAAAAGTCGGCATGCGCATTCTCCAAAATTTCGTCGCGTTATGTTGATCTATCCCGCCATTGATCTGCGCCACGGCAAAGTGGTGCGCTTGCGCCAAGGCGAGCGCGGGCGCGAAACCGTTTATAGTTCCGACCCTCTCGAAACGGCGCAAGCGTTTCTTACGCAAGGCGCGCAGTGGTTGCACGTCATCGATCTCGATGGCGCGTTTGCGGAGCAATCCACGAATCGCGCGCTGCTCAAAAAGATGGCGCAAACACTGACCTGTCGCATTCAAAGCGGCGGCGGCATTCGCACGTTGGAAGATATTGCCGAACTATTGGACGTCGGTGTGGCTCGCGTGATCTTGGGCACGATGGCGGTGCGCCGGCCCGAGTTGATAAATATCGCGGTGCAGAAATTTGGCGCACATCAATTGGCAATTGCCATCGATGCCCGCGAGGGTCGCGTGGCCGTGGAAGGTTGGGAAAACACGAGCACTTTGGATGCGCTAGCGTTTGCGCGACAGCTGCAATCACTCGGCGTCGAGCTGGTGATTCACACCGACATTGCGCGCGACGGCATGTTGAGCGGCGTCAATTACGGGGCACTGAAATCATTATTGGAAGGCACTACGTTGCGCGTCATCGCTTCCGGCGGCGTGCGCGACATGAGCGATCTGCACAAACTACGCGCTCTGAATCAATCTCGTCTTGACGGTGTGATTGTAGGTCGCGCACTTTATGAGGGCATGATTCAACTGGGCGATGCAGTAAATTGGAGTCATGGATTATTGGATTGAGGGATTGGTGTTTTACCAAAAATCCAACGATCCAACGATCCATCAATTCAACAATCCTTTTCAAGGCGATGGCACCCATGCTTGCGAAACGCATCATCCCTTGTCTCGATGTCAAAGACGGACGCGTGGTCAAAGGCGTGAACTTTGTCAATTTGATCGATGCCGGCGATCCCGTGGCGCACGCGAAGTTTTATGATGAAGAAGGCGCGGACGAGCTGGTGTTTCTCGACATCACCGCTTCTTCCGAGGCGCGCGCGATTCTCATCGGCATGGTTGAACGCGTCGCGGAGAGCATTCACATTCCGTTCACGGTGGGCGGCGGCATTCGCACGACGGAAGACATGCGCGAAATTTTGCGCGCGGGCGCGGATAAAATTTCAATCAACACCGCGGCGCTTTTGCAACCCGAGCTGATCGATCGCGGCGCGGAAATTTTAGGCAGCCAGTGTATCGTCGTTGCCATCGATGCGCGTTGGAACGGCGCTTCATGGGAGGTGTTCACGCATGGCGGCAGAAAGAGCGCAAACCGCGACGCGCTGGAGTGGGCGAAGGAAGCGCAAGCACGCGGCGCGGGCGAGCTTCTCGTGACTTCAATGGACAAAGACGGCACGCGCTCCGGTTTTGATTTGCCGTTGCTCCAGGCGTTGAGCGAAATCACGGCTGTTCCCATCATCGCCTCGGGCGGCGCGGGTGTGATTCAACATTTCGTCGAGGCCGTGCAACGAGGCAAAGCCGATGCGGTGCTCGCCGCTTCATTATTTCACTTTCGCGAGCTGCACATTCATGACATTAAAAAAGCTTTTCGAGAGAACGGTATTCCCACACGCTATGAATCCTGAATTGCCGGATAAAATAAAATTCGACGCGAACGGCTTGGTGCCCGCAATTTTGCAGGATCATTTCACCGGCCGCGTGCTCATGCTCGCTTATATGAATCGCGCCAGTTTGGAAAAAACTTTGGCGACCGGCCACTGCTGGTTCTATAGCCGCAGCCGCAAAGAGCTTTGGGAGAAAGGCGCGACCTCTGGCAATTTTCAGCACGTGCATGAAATTCTGCCCGATTGCGACGGCGATACGCTGCTCATTCGCGTGCAAAGCGCGGGGCCTGCTTGCCATAATGGAAGCGGGAGTTGTTTTGGCAATGCGGCGTCGAACGGCAAGGCAACAGCAACAACTTTTTTTGAGATGGTAGATTATCTTTCGCGTTTGCTGCACGAACGTAATCTAAAAAGGCCGGAAGGCAGTTATACCACGAAGCTGTTCAATGCGGGCACGCGCCAAATTGCAAAGAAGCTGGGAGAAGAAGGCGTTGAACTCGCTCTCGCTGCAGTTGCGGAAGAGGATGATCGTTTCGCGGAAGAAGCCGCAGACCTTGTTTACAATTTGATCGTGTTGCTGGAAGCGCGCGGCGTGGCATTGGATAAGGTTGGCGAAGTGTTGCGGCAACGTGCGCAGCGTTAAAGCCTGACATTTTTTTCAAGTGTCATTCTGTAAGAACCTTCCGTCGCACTGGACATTAATCTCGCAGATCGCCGTTTATAAGTTTTGAGGAACTTGCTTGTGCTAGATAACACCCCCCTGGCCCCCCTCGAGGGGGGAATTGCAAACCTTTCATCCCCTCTCTTGGAAACATATCTTCGCCCAGCTTGGATAGAGATCGACCTCTACCAGTTGCGCCGCAACTTGGAAATTATTCGCAACGACATGCCGCCGAGGTTGCATTGGTATTCGGTGGTGAAAGATGACGCCTATGGCCATGGCGCGGCTGCGGTTGCGCGCGAAACGTTGCGCGCCGGCGCCTCTTGCTTGGCCGTTGCCACAGTTGAAGAAGGCCTGAAGTTGCGCGACGCAAGTATTCAGGCTCCGATTCTCGTGTTCGGCGAAAGAACGGAAGAAGAATTGGAGTATTGTACTGCACATCAACTCATTTGCTTCGTGAATGACGAAGCGCAAGCCCAAAGGCTGGATCGCCTCGCGCACCGGCACGAGCAAAAAATCTCCGTACACGTCGAAGTCGACACCGGCTTGAGCCGTCATGGTGTGCGTTGGAACAAAGCCGTCTCACACGTGAGCGCGCTCGCAGGGTATTCCAATCTGAAAATCGGCGGCCTCATGACGCACTTTGCGATGTCCGACGAGCTGGACAAAACTTTTGCGCACGAGCAGCTTCGCCGTTTTCAAGAAGTGCTGCATGCTTTGCGCGAACGAGGCATTGCGATTCCGCTGCGCCACACGTGCAACAGCGGCGGCTATCTCGATTTGCCGCACGCGCATTTTGAAATGGTGCGCATGGGTATTTTGCCGTTGGGAGTTTATCCCTCGCAAGTGTGCCGCCGCATTTCCGGCCTCGCGCCGATCATGCAAGTGAAAGCGCGCGTGGCAGCGTTGCAGCACATCGAAGCGGGAGATCACGTAGGCTACGGCATGCGCTACACCGCCGAGAGTCCGCGCACGATTGCGGTGCTGCCGTTGGGCTATGGCGACGGCTATCCGCGCGTGCGTAATGCCGGGCACGTACTCATTCACGGCCGGCGCGCACCGATTGTCGGCGGCAATGCTATGGATGCGATGATGATCGATGTCACCGGCGTTCCGAACATACAGCAATGGGATGAGGCAGTGCTTTTAGGAGAACAGCACGGCGAGACGATTTCGATTCATGATCTTGCCAAGCTGGGAGGAACCGTTTCGTATGACATGATGACGAAGTTGAGTATGCGTTTACCACGAAATTATATCTCTGGAGAATTGGAGTAATGGATTGATGGAGTGCTGAAGCCCGTCAATCCATTACTCCGATAAAACTTTCATGTCAATCGTCAAAGCCGAAGGCATCATAGTTCGCTCCATGAAAATGGGCGAGAGCAGCAAGCTCGTGACCCTGTTCACGCGCGAGCTGGGATTTTTGAAAGTCGTGGCCAAAGGCTCGCGCACGAGCAAGAGCCGTTTCGGCGCGGCGCTCGAACCGCTCACGGTTTCGCGCATCGTGTATTATCAAAAAGAAAATCGCGAGCTGCAGTTTCTCAGCCAGGCCGAGATCGCGGAGCATTTTCCTGACCTCTCTTCGGATTTGGAAAGATGGGGCTTTGCGAATGCGTGTAGTGAGTTGGTCGTGCGCACGCATATCGGCGTGGAGTTGCAGCCCAAAATCTACCCGCTGCTTTTGGAAACGCTACGTGCGATGAACGCCGCGACCTCCGAAGCGCGCCTATGTTTTTGGCGCTTTCAAATGCAAGTGCTCGGCCTGCTCGGCTTCGCGCCGAATTTCAAGCATTGCCAAAACTGCGGCACAGTTGGTTCGGCTGCGAATGTGAGCCGCGAGCAAAGTATGTTTCACTTCGATATTGCGCATGGCGGTGTGTTGTGCGAACGCTGTTCTTTTGCGCGCAGCGCGCAATTGTTCAGCGGAGAAGCCGCGCGCTTGTTGGAAAGTTTGCAAACCGTCGCTTTCGATAAACTTTCACGCTTCAAAATTTCCCCGCCGACGCGCCATGCGGTCGAGCATTTCTTTCGAACCTACTTCGCCTATCATTTGGAAGAGATCGGCAACCTGTCTTCGCTCAAGTTCGTGCGCGAAATCAAAGCCGCGGGAAATTTGCCGCGGAAGTGACACCTTGCTTTTTGAAAGAAAGGGACTATATTTCATGTGGCCATTGCACGCACTGTAACAAAGGGGTTGACTTCTTCCCTCGTTTTGTGCTTTTTGGCGCCGGCATAATTCCCCGTGATGCGCTCTTGCGCGTGACGTCTTTTCGAATCCCTTCTGTGAGGTGGTCATGAGAGCTGTTCTTCGGCGCTACTTTGTAAGAGTCTTTATCGCCCTGTTCGCGGTTTCGATGTTTTCTTTGCGCGAGGCGCAAGCCGGCGGCGGTTGGGTCGCCAAACCGGGCAAAGGGTACTTGCAATTCGGTTACAGCCGCAAAACTGCGGACGTGGTTTGGGATGCCAAAGGCAACGATCTTATCAACCGTAATGCCGCGGGCGATCCGCACTATCATGATTTTCGCTACAGCTATTTTTCCGGCGAGATCGGTTTGTTCTCCCGCGTCTCCGGCCATTTTTTGGTGACTTATTTGTGGGGTTATGAAGGCTTCAAAAATACCGAGTTGGAAGAGAACTTTGGTTTGAGCGATGCGTGGTTCGGCGCAACGTTGCAGTTGCAGGAAGGCGGTTGGCCCATGGCGTTGCGCGCGAATATCAGAACGCCTTTCTTCTATGATCAACACGGACCTTACGTCCGCCATTTATACAGCACGGAAAATTATCGCCGCTCCGACGGCACGGTCGTGCGCGATTCGACTTTTCTTGTGATGAATAATCCCGAGTGGCGCGGACTCTTGCGCTACGATTATACGCTCGCTTACAACATTAGTCATTCGTTTTTGAATTACCGCGCGTGGATGAATTTCGAGCTGGGCTTCACGTATCGGCAAGGCGCGCCCGCGGACGAAGTGCCGGTGAATTTTGAGTTGGGGTACAGGCTGCCGTTGAAGTCCGTCGATCCCATGCTCAAACTCAGCGTCAATATCGTGCGCAGTCTGCACAACGAATCGCGCTCCGTGCCGCACGATCGTTTCAACTTTCCGCCGACCTCGGCTTACACATTCAATGATGCGAGCATGGCGAGGGCGAGTCTCGCGCTGCTTGTTCCGATCAATGATCGTTTCATGGCGCAAGCCGGCTACGGTCAATGGGTATGGGGACACGGCGCGCGGCAGTATAAAGAGCCGTTCATTTCATTGGGGTATGCGCTCGGCGCCGGAAATTAGAAGTCAGCTTCAAAATAAAATTCTGAAAGTTTAAAGTTAGATTTATGAGTCAATCGCAAACCCAGGTGCTACGTCAAACGGCTCGCGGTGCATTAGCGCGGGTCGTATGGAATTGGTTGCGCCTTGCCGCCCAGATGCTGCTCTCGCTTGCTGTGCCGTATATCGTTTCCACGGTATCGAGCGTTTCGACGCGGCGTGAGTTGGGGCAAAAGTAGTGACCGGTTTTCAATCTGATTTTCGAATTGCAAATTTTATTGTAATCATCTACCGGAGATAATCAGCCAGGAGCCTCTCATGCCCGAAATCAAAAACCTCATGGATAAACTCGTGTCGCTCTGCAAGCGGCGCGGCTTCATTTTTCAATCGAGCGAAGTTTATGGCGGCTTGAACAGTTGCTACGATTACGGCCCGCTCGGGGTCGAGCTGAAACGCAACCTCAAAGACTTTTGGTGGAAGGCGATGGTGCAAACCCGCGACGACATCGAAGGCCTCGACGCTTCCATTCTCATGCACCCGCGTGTGTGGGAAGCGAGCGGCCACGTGGCGAATTTCACGGACCCGATGGTGGATTGCACGGTCTGCAAAAAACGTTTTCGCGCGGACGCGCTGAATCCCGACAAGCCCAAGCAATGCCCGCACTGCGGCAGCAAGGACGCGCTCACGGAGGCGCGCAATTTCAATCTCATGTTTAAAACGTTCATGGGTCCGGTGGAAGAGGCGGCCAACGTGGTTTATATGCGGCCCGAAACCGCGCAGGGTATTTACGTGAACGTGTACAACGTCATGCAAGCCGCGCGGCAGAAGATTCCGTTCGGCATCGCGCAAATCGGCAAAGCGTTCCGCAACGAGATTACGCCGGGCAATTTCACGTTTCGCACGCGCGAGTTCGAGCAGATGGAGATGCAGTTCTTCGTGAAGCCGGGCACGGACATGCAGTGGTTCGAGTATTGGAAAGAGCAGCGCATTCAGTGGTACGATGAACTGGGCATTCGCAAATCCAAGCTGCACTTTCACGAGCACACGCCGGAAGAGCGCGCGTTTTATGCCGCAGCTGCGTTCGACATCGAATACGAATTTCCCTTCGGCTGGAAAGAACTCGAGGGCATTCACAATCGCACGAATTACGATCTCTCCAAGCACCAAGAGTTCAGCGGCAAAGACTTGAGCTATTTCGACGATCAAACGCGCGAGAAATTCATTCCCTACATCGTCGAAACTTCGGCGGGCTGTGATCGCACATTGCTCACGACGCTCGTCGATGCGTATGATGAAGACGTAGTCGAAGGCGAGGCGCGGACGGTGTTACACCTTTCGCCGCGCATTGCGCCGATTAAAGCGGGCATCTTTCCTTTGGTGAAAAAAGGCGGCATGCCGGAAGCGGCGGAGAAAATTTATCACGAGCTCAAAAAACATTTCCACGTGTTCTATGACGACGGCGGCGCCATTGGCCGGCGCTATCGCCGCATGGACGAAGCGGGCACGCCGTTCGGCATCACCATCGACGGGCAAACTATCGAAGACCAAACCGTGACCGTGCGCGACCGCGATACGCTCGCACAAGAGCGCGTGGCGAGCGACAAGCTGGCGGCGTACATGGAGGAGAAGATGACGGCGTATGCGCGGAAGGAGTAGCGGCGTGTTGGATTGATGGATTACTGGCCGGGCCTTTTCATGAGTATGAAACCATGCGACGGTATTTTACGCTGAATGCGAGGCGAATCATGCGTAACAAATTTATCGCACCCGACTTGTTGCCGGGATTCGATCTCCCGTTTGCAAGAAGCTTTAAAGGCGTTCCTATACAAACGTAAAGCTGTGAACCTCAAAAGGAGGAGCACTATGGAAGACAAACAATCCTATCTCGACAAGCTGTCCCTGCAACTGCAAAAGTGGGACGACGAGCTTGATGACTTGAAAGCCAAGGCCGATAATGCCAAAGCCGAGGCCAAACTCGAGCTGCAAGAGCAGATCGCGGAATTGCGCGAGAAAAAAGCCGCGGCCCAAACCAAGCTGAAAGCCTTGCAGGAAGCGGGTGACGAGGCGTGGGAAGAAATCAAAGCCGGCGCGGAAAAAAGTTGGACGGAAATCCGAGGCGCATTTGATCGCGCATTCTCGAAGTTCAAAAAAGATTAGTTCGGCCTCGTGAGGTTTTTTCGAACGGCCCCCGAAACAAGCGAATGACACTAAAAACCTCGCGTGTTTCGCGGATAACTAAATGTTGTCGCTTCCAATCAATGTGACGAAATGCCTGTGAAAGGAGGACGCCATGTCGGTCGCACGTGTCACGGAAATCACGGCCTCATCGGGCAACAGCTTTGAAGAGGCTATTCGCATGGGGATCGAGCGCGCCAACAAGACGCTGCAAAACGTCAAGGGCGCATGGATCAAAGACCAGAAAGTCGTCATCGACAACGGCAAAATCACCGAGTATCGCGTGGTGATGAAAATCACGTTCGTGCTCAAAGACTAAATGCCGGAGGGCAAGGCTATAACCTTGCCCTTTGTCGTTTCACCAAAAAATTTCCGAGGGTAGGATGAGCTCCGCCAAAATCAAGATGCGGCAGGTGGTGGATTGGCGCGCGGCGATTTGGGCCGGAGTGGTGAGCGGGTTCGCCTTTCTCATCATCAACATGCTGCTCACGCAAATTTATCTCGGCAGCCCGTGGATCATCGTGCGCCTTGCGGCTTCGGTGCTCATGGGCCAACGCGTTTTGCCGCCGCCCGCAACTTTCGATCTCGGCATTTTTCTCTCCGCACTGCTCATACACTTTCCTCTGTCCGTCGCTTTCGCTTGCGTTATTGCGTTCGTGCTGCACCGTTGGGGCATGCTCGGCGGCATTCTCGGCGGCGCCGTGTTCGGCCTCGCGCTCTATTGCATCAACTTCTACACGTTCTCATTCTTCTTCCCGTGGTTCTTCGCAATGCGCAGTTGGATCATGGTCGTGAGCCACGTCGTCTTCGGCGCGCTTGCGGGAGGAATCTACGAAGCGCTCGAGGTAGAAAAATTTGAGGCAGTGGAAGCGTAGAGCGACGAAGGGTCAAAGGCGAAGAGCGAAAGGCGCGCCCTCGCCCCTCACCCTTCTCCCTTCACTCTTCACCCTTCACCCTTCGTCAAAGACATTCAATTATTTCGGAAACATCTAAGCAAGGGAGCAGCTCATGTACGGAAATTTCGGCCAGCGCGCGTTTCCCATGCCCGGCCGCAGCAGCGGCGGCTTTGCCAAAGGGCGTTTGCTCATCGGCTTGGTCATGGCAGGTTTTGCGCTCTTCTCCTATTTTCGTTCCAGCGTTTATAATCCCGTCACTGGCGAGAAGCAGCACGTCAGCATTTCGGAGGCGCAGGAAATCGCGCTCGGTTTGCAAGCCGCGCCGGAGATGGCGCAACAACACGGCGGTTTGCATCCCGACGCACAGGCGCAGGCTACGGTCGATCGCGTCGGTGAAAGTTTGGTGCGCAACACTGCCGCCGCGCAAACCGCGTATCCCTTCGAGTTTCATTTGCTCGCCGATCCGCAAACCGTGAATGCGTTCGCGCTTCCCGGCGGGCAAGCTTTCATCACGGCCGCGTTGTACAGTCGCTTGCAAACCGAAGGGCAACTCGCGGGCGTGCTCGGGCACGAGATCGGCCACGTGGTTGCGCGGCACGGCGCGCAACGCATCGCGCAACAAGAACTCACGCAAGGCCTGAGCGGCGCGGTGGTCATGGCGACTTACGATCCCAACAATCCGAGCAGCCGGAACACGGCGATGATCGCGATGATGATCGGCAATCTCGTCAACATGAAATACGGCCGCGAGGATGAATTGCAATCCGATCGTTTGGGCGTGCGTTTCATGGCCGAGGCCGGCTACGATCCGCGCGCGCTCATCGGCGTCATGAAAATTCTGGAAGAAGCCTCGGGCGGCGGAGGCGGACGTCCGGAATTTTTCAGCACGCATCCCAATCCCGAAAACCGCATCGCGCGCATACAGGAAGCGATTCAAGAAGAATTTCCGAACGGCTTGCCGGAGGGGTTGAAGCAGTGAGCGAACAAAAGCAAAGACAGAAAAATGGAGGGCAGAAATATAAGATTGAACATGAAATAGAAAACGGTTCTCGCGGATTAAATTGAGATCATAAACATTTTTCTGTCCTTCATGTTTCTCTCAATGCTTTTTTAAAAAAGAAAGCGATAAAGCGCCTTTGCTTTTGAGTGCGAAGAGTTTTATGGTTTTATTTTGAATCCGATTGGTTCTGCGCCATGGCGACAATTCACTTCATTCGTTCACCGGCCACGTCGGAGCAAATCAGCGACATGCTGCAAGCCTTCGATGAGTTCATCAAGTTGGCCGTCGATATTGAACAAGAAATTCTCACCGGCGGCGGCGGCATGCACGCGGATTACGAAGAGGTGTTGCTGCAAGAAGGCAGCGCGCAAGAAAACATTTGGGGCGCGGATTGGATCCCCACAAAACGGCAAGTTGATTTTGACTCTTTAATCAACATTCGGCCGCATCAAAATAACCCGTCGATGACCATCTTACAGCGTTTTTCAATTGAGTGTTCATGTTATGATATAGCCGCAATGCCGAAACCAGCCACGAATATCTTTTTTCGTGACCTGAGCGAATGCTTGTTTCACGGCGCGTCGCAAAGCACTCATT
>Ga0247727_10014798_pt1 | contig 12900 bp, 11 predicted proteins | sample WisWelCaveWW1625_FD_202498 | JGI IMG/M metagenome (GOLD analysis project Ga0247727, IMG submission 202498) | Biofilm microbial communities from Wishing Well Cave, Virginia, United States - WW16-25 | ecosystem: Environmental > Aquatic > Deep subsurface > Groundwater > Cave microbial mat | place...
ACGTTTCACCTCAGCAATTCGCCGCCGGAGGACGACATTGATTATGCTTTGTTCGAAGTCACCGCCGACGATCCCGACGGGCCCGCCGATATCGCGCGCGTGCTCATGCAAATTCCCAGCCTCAACCAAAACGATTCCTTGCGCGAGACTTCGCAGGCCGGCGTCTACGATTTGAAATTGTTTGGCAGCGAGCTGGCCAATGGCCGCTTGCACAGCATTTTGGGGCGCGAAATTTTCTTTACTGCAGAAGATCGCCTAGGCAAAAGACCCGAGCCGCAAAAGTTGATTCTTTTTCGTCTCATCGATCAAGCGCCGGAAATCGTGGCGCCAAAGGATCGCGCCGCAGCCGATTCCACGCGGCCGGTGTTGTCCTGGAATCCATTCAACGCCGCTTTCACTTTCACCTATGGCACGCGCGTGGAAAAAGTCGTAGCCGGCATTCCCACTTTGGCGTGGGAAAAAAGCAATCTGGAAAATGCGAAAACCTCCGTGCGCGTGGACAAAGTTTTGGCCAAAGGCGAATATCGCTGGAGCTTGAGCGTCACGGATGATTTCGGCAACACCAGCACCTCCCGGCCCGCGGCGTTCATCGTGCGATAATATGAGAACCTTCGATCTTTCCGAACCTCCCGTGGCGGCAGCGCTCGACGCGCTCACGCGCATCAGCGCCATCATCAACACTCTGCGCGAGCTGGATCCGCTGCTGGAAAAAATCATGGACATCGCCGTCGAGACGCTGGGCGCGGAGCGCGGATTTATTTTATTGACCGAGGGGCCGGGCGAGCTGCAGCCGCGCATTGCACGCAACATTTCCGCGGAAAACATCCGCGACATTGCCAGCATCTCCAACAGCGTGGTGCAGCGCGTGTTGCGCGGCGGCGAGCCGGTCATTGCCTACGACGCGCAAAGCGACGAGCAGTTGCGCGGAGCCGAAAGCATCATTTTCAATCGCATTCAATCCGTGGCGTGCGTACCGCTGGCGATCAAGCAAAAAAGCATCGGCGCGATTTATCTCGACAGCATCCGGCGGCGCAGCGGCTTCACGGAAACCAGCATGCCTTTTCTCACCGCGTTCGCGCATCAAGCTGCGATCGCGATCGAAAACGCGCAGTTGTACGAAGCGTTGCGTGAAGAGAACCGGCAATTGCGCAAACAAGCGCGCGCCGCGAGCGGCTTCAGTGAGATCATCGGCCAAAGCCCGAAGATGAAAGCGGTGTTCGACACCGTCAATAGCGTGCTGGATTCCGACGCTACGGTGTTGATTCAAGGCGAGAGCGGCACCGGCAAAGAGCTGATCGCACGCGCGATTCACTACAACGGCGCGCGCCGCGACCGGCCCTTCATTGCATTGTTTTGCGGCGCACTCCCGGAAACCTTGTTGGAAAGCGAATTGTTCGGGCACAAGAAGGGCTCATTCACCGGCGCGATCGCCGACAAGAAAGGACTGTTCGAAGCCGCGCATACCGGCAGTTTTTTTTTGGATGAAGCCGGCGACCTTTCGATGAATCTGCAAACGCAATTGTTGCGCGTGTTGCAGGAAGGCGAAATCAAGCGCGTCGGCGAAACGCAAATGCGAAAAGTCGACGTGCGCGTGATTGCGGCCACCAACCGCCTGCTGCCGGAATTGATCAAGCAGGGAAAATTTCGCGAAGATTTGTATTACCGCTTGAACGTGATCAACATTTTTCTGCCTTCGTTGCGCGAGCGCGCCAAAGACATTCCGCTCCTGGCGCAGCACTTTCTCAAAAAATATGCGGACAAAAACCGCAAAGCAATCGCCGGCTTCACCGGCGCCGCGTTGGATCAAATCACCGGCTATCCCTGGCCCGGCAACGTACGCGAATTGGAAAACACCGTTGCGCGCGCCGTGGTGTTCGCCAAAGAATCTTACATCTCCCCGGCAGATTTGCGGCTGGCGGAAACGCAGCAAGAATTATCTTTGCCCGCCAGCTTGACGCTGCGCGAGATGGAACGGCGGCTGGTGGAAAAAACTTTGAATGAAGTGGATTACAATATTTCGCAGGCGGCCGAGCGCCTCGGCGTTTCGCGCCGGTGGGTTCATTATAAATTGAAGCAATGGCAAAATGGCCACTCTCGAGGGATATGAAATTTTTGCCGAGCTCAAGCGCGGGCCCTGGGTCGCGATTTACAAGGCTTTTGACGCGCGCCGGCAGCGGACGGTGCTGATCAAAACCCTGTTGCAGCGCGACGCGCCGGCCGCGGTGCGCGAGCAATTGTCGGTGGAAAACGGGTTGCGGCGCCGGCTCGATCATCCCAACTTGCGCGCCGTTTATGCCGGAGGCCAGGTTGACGAGCGCGCTTATTTGGTGTTGGAATATGTCGAAGGCCCCACGCTGGCGGAATTGATCGCGCAAGGATTGCCGTTCGAGCTGTGCGCCTGGATCACGAAAGAAATCGCACAAGCATTGGCCGCCGTGCATGGACAGGGCCTCTTGCATCGCGACGTTAAGCCGCAGAATATTTTTATCGCGCAGAACGGCGAAGTCAAACTCGGCGATTTGGGCCTGGCCATTGCTTGCAACGAAGTCAGCACGAATTTGGCCGGCACGCCGGCCTATTTTTCGCCGGAATTGATTCTCGGGCAAAAGCTTTCGCCGCGCAGCGATTTATTTTCGCTCGGCGCCGTGCTTTATGAAATGCTGACGGCCGCGCCGCCGTTTGCCGATCACACCACTTCCGCAATTTTGCATCGCATTGCGAATCTCGAACCGACGCCGCCGGAAAAGCTGCGGCCCGAAATTCCGTACGAGCTGGCGGCGCTTTGCCGAAAATTGCTCGCAAAAAATCCCGGGGAGCGCTGCCGCGATGCTGAAGAGGTGAAAGCCGCACTCCGGCAATTCGAGCAGCAATACGAGCTGCGGCTTTCGGCAAAAAATTTGGCGCAATTTCTCGAACAGCCGGAAGCCTATGCTCGCGCGAAATTTCCTCCCGCCGGTTCCGTCGACCGGCATTTTTCATTTTCAAAGCCGCCGGCCATTTCTTCGGGAACAAACCGGCGTATTTTTTCGAAACGGCGGTTCTTGCCCTTGATGTTCGTGGCCGCAGCCTGGTGCGGTTTTATTTTTATGAATTTTGAAAACAGAGCGGAAGAAAATCCGCCGGCGCCGGGCACGCAATCTCTGCACGAGCCTAACGGTGCAAATGCAGAACCGATAACCGTCAAAAAGGAAGCAGAGATTTTGCCGCGGCCGGCAAAGGAAATACCCGCAGAAACACTCTCACCGGTTGCGAAAATCGCGGAGCGCGAGCCAGGCTTGATTTCCGCTCCCGCGGCAACGCCTCGCAAGTCTTTGCCTGAAATCAGCCGCACGCTGCCGAGCGTTTTGTTGCGGAGCGAGCCGCGCGCCAAAGTTTTTGTTGAAAATGATTCTCTCGGCCTCACGCCCGTGCGTTGGACGCCTGCGCGCGCCGATCAAGTGTATGAGCTGCGCTTCGTTTCACCGGCGCTGCCGCAGGTGAGCAAATTGGTCACGCAAAGCATCATCGAATCGGATACGTTCGCGCTCAACCTTTGGCGGGAATTTGCTTATCTGGAAATCGCAGTCAATCCCTGGGGTGAAATTTGGATCGATGGCAAGGCCATCGATACCACGCCGCTGGCCAAGCCTTTGGCGCTCGCGCCCGGCCTGCATGAATTGGATATTCGGCATCCCCAACTGGGCACGCATCGCCAGCGATTGGTTTTGGTGAAGGGCGATACGCTGCGCAAAGTGGTCAATCTGTTTGCGCCGTGAGGGAAAAAGGCCACTCGGTTATTCAGTAGAATCCCGAAAGGGGCCAGGGGATGGGTATTCAATCTCGTTCCCACGCTCTTGCGTGGGAACGCCTGCTAGACGCTCCGCGTCAAATCGGTATTCCAACAAGAAAGACGCGGAGCGTCTGCAAGGCATTCCAACGGAGACCGTTGGAACGAGAAAACGAACGAGAAAGTCGCCGTACTCAAAAACGCTGCTTCATTTCGTCCCCGGTTTGTCGCCCTCCACTAACAAAATCCGCAGCCACACGCTTTAGCTTCTATTCTATATCTCGATACGAGTCCGGGGAAATGATGAATCACGATCGTTGTTGGCGCCATGAATGAAGCTCAGGTTGATGCAAAAATGTAAAAGCCGGCTTTTCGCCGCGGCGTTTTGTTTGGCCGCGCTGCCACTTTTTGCGCAAAGTTCCGAAGCAACGCTTGCCGAAATGCGTTTGGCGTTTCAACAATTGAATTATATGGCGGCCAAAGCCTGCGGGGAAAAAGCCCTGCAAAATTGGCAAAAGTTGGCGCCGCAAAATTTGATCGAGGTCTATCGCGTGCTGGGCATCATTGCTTACACCGAAGGCGATTTTTTTGAGGCGAAAAAGTATTTTGAAGCTGCGCTCTCTTTGGACGCAGATTTGAAATTGGATTCTTTATACATCTCGCCCAAAATTCAAAAATTTCTGCGCGAAGTGAAAGAGAATCTCACCGCGCACAACGGCCACGCGCCGGTGGCGTTGCGTTACGTCGCCGTTCCGGATTCGCGCCCGGCTGCGGCGATGCGCACGCTGCTTTTTCCCGGGCTTGGGCAACTGCAAAAGCATCAGCCGCGCAAAGCACGTGTGATGATGATTGCCGCGAGCGCCGGCCTCGCGACCACCGGCGTTTTGTATTTTCGCCGTGAAGCGGCGCGCGAAAGTTATCTCTCTGCCACCACCATCGCTAGAGCCGCGACAACTTACAAACGCTATAATTTGTTCAATCGCGCGCGCAATGGTGCGGCTGTGGCCACGGCCGGCATTTGGCTGTATTCGTTTTTCGATGCTTTGTTGGCCGCACCGAATCAACCCGCCGCACGCCTCGGACTGGCGCCTGCAATTGGAGGCGGCGAATTTGCGCCGTTGCTAGGTGTGCAAGTTCATTTCTGAAAACCCCGGAGTGGTAATGCCTCAGTTACGTGTGGAGTAGCGCAGGCATCCTGCCTGCAGACAAGATGTCTGCGCTACGTTTTCCACCGAAGACTGAGGCATTACCCGGAGTGAGAGAAATTCGGTTACAATCTGTGGGAAAATTTTTCTCACTGCAAGAACCCGCGCCTAAATCCGGAAACCCGCAGCCGCAAAGATTTCCACGAGTTTTCCCACAAAATGGCAAAAATTTGTCACGATTTTTTTGTGGCATTTGCTTTGCGAAAGAGAGGGATGTCGTGTTTCATATTGAAGAGATTGCTTCGCTCCGCTCGCAATGACAAATTCGAGCGTTTTCACACAGTCCGAATCTTGTGAAGCATCAAGTACAGTGCAAGTGCGTCACAAGATTCTGCTGAATGACAGGGCGCCGGGCAGGCGCGTTTTCACGCCGATGAGCAGGATACTCCCCCAATCCTAACTCACACAAGCAACAGTACAATAATCTAAAATTCTCGAGAGGACTTTGAGGCATACAATGAACGTTCATATGAAATGGCTGGCGCGCACCGCCGTGCTGGCCGGATTATCAACCCTCACTTCCACCGCTTTTGCAGAAACGGACTTCGAAACCAAAACGAAAGTGCGGTTGGTGGAAAAAGGCATTTGGCTCGAAACCGAAATTTCACCGCAAGCGCTGCTTGCCGCCATGCCGCAAATCGACCAAAATCGTGACGGGCGTTTGGATGAAGATGAATTGTCCACGCATCGCGCGGTGATTCTGGCGTATTATGCGAAAAACGTCAAGCTGGCTGCGAATGAAAAGTCTTTAACCGCGGACAGCACCTATTTCGCTTTCCGTTCGCCGGCCACGGCCAGCGCGGTGCCCGACCGTTTTTACATTTATCATTGGTACGCCGTGCTGCGCCGGCCCAAACGGGTGCAACTTGACAATCGCCTGTTCGGTGAATGGCAAAACGGCGGCGCACATCAAGGCGCTATTATCGACGGCGAAAAAATTTTTCCGTTCGAGTTTTTTCATAGCGAGAAAGAGGCAGATAAGGCCGGGCAGCCGGTGGAATTTGAGCTGGGCAAAACCGGCGAAATAACTTTCGTTGAGTCCGGCAACGAAGTCATGCAAGCCGGTTACGTCTGGCTCGGTCTGGGCGTGAGCGGTTTGCTGGCATTGCGCATGGCTTCCTCCGTGCGCCGCAAATTGCGCCGCCAGCAAAAAGCCGAGGCGCGCGAAGCGGAAGAAACTGAAATGGAAGAAAGCGCCGTTTTTAGTTGAACTATGGGTGTTAAGCGGATAAACGAGCGGGAAGTGGAGGCCAGGGAGGGCCGTCACGACTTGAGGTGAAGCAGTTTCCGTAATGCGGCGAGTGTTTGCTCGTCCGTTTTAACCGCGCGCGGCAGAGATGATACGCAGTCCTCGTCTCTGCCGTTTTTATTTTCGGACTTTCTGCTTGCATCTGAAAGTGAATCTTGCTATCATTTCGTCGTATATTTATTCGAATTTTTTTGAGGCAACGATTCAGCCTTTCGCGAAGGTAGTTCCATGTCCATGCTCAAAGAAACGATCGAAATTAAAAAACCGGCCGACAAAGTATGGCATTATCTGGACATTGCACAATGGCCGGAAGTATCTCCGATTTTCAAAGAAGTCGAAATCGTGCAAGGCCCTCTGCAGCCCGGCGCGCAGTTTGTGGTCACGGCCGGCCCGGGGGAGGAAAAAGTGACGTATAATATCGAAGTGATCGTTTGCGATGAAGCTTTGGGGCGATTGGTTTATAAACGCACGGGTGGACCTTTGCCCGGCACCAGCGAATGGTCTTTGCTGAATACGCCCACCGGCACAAAAGTGATTTACACCAATCATTATAAAGACGATTTAAATTCGAACGCATTGAGCTCCCTCACCCGCGCAATGGAGCGGTTTCTGAGCGATCTGAAAAAACTCGTCGAGGGATGACATAAAAGTTAGTTGTTGGCATGAAGTCATATCCTTATGCGTTTCACATTGCTTTGGACGGCAATGGCATCAACGGCTTGGAAGGCATGGCCGGGGTGTGTAGCTTTCTTTTCGATCCCGCCGATAATTCTCACGCCTACAAAATTAAATACTACAACGGCGTCGCCGGCGCGCACGCGGTGCACGTCAATCCCGCGCGCACCTGCGGTTATTTGGGCACCACCGGCCAGCACTTGATGTTGTACGATCCTGCAGGTTTGGAAGAAATCGCGCGCGTATCGACGCTGCGCTACGAAACCAATGACACCACGATTCGCGGCAGCACGCATGTGGTGTGGTTGAGCCAGGAAGAATTCATCGCGGCCATCGGTGATTATTTTTATCGCTTTCACGTGAACGATTTGAGCAAGGGCGAAAAGCTCGGTCCGCACAAAATCATGCTGCCGCATAGCCTGAAGCTCACGCACTCCCGCCGCTATCTTTGTTATGGCTCGATGGACAATCCCAGCCGCGGCAGAAGAGGTGAAGCCAAAATGGTCGGCGTGTGGGATATGGAAACCGGGGAAGCCACCCGCATCGATTTGCCCACCACCTGCTGGCACGTGATCGCGCATCCGGTGAAAGACGTTTTCTATGCGGTCTCGTTTCGAGTGCTGCCGCAGGATCACGTCGATTATCATGAATGGGCCATGGCCTATTACAAAGAATATGCTTTTGAAATCGACGCCGCGGAAAAAAGAGTGGTGCGTCATTGGGTGGGTGGCCGCGAGATTCCGGCGCACATCAATTCCGATGTGACCATTTCCGACACCGAGTTGATTTTTTGCAACGGCGGCAGTCAAACCATCATGTTCATCAATTTGGAAAATTTTTCCGATTTTCGCCTGATCGATGAACGGCCCGATCTGCGCACGTGCTGGCAGAACAAACGCCAAATGGCCACGCAAGTTTACGACGTGATGGCGCGCGGCGGGTTGTTCACCAACACGCGGCATCTCATGGGCGCGTTGCGCATCAGCCGGTTCACGCTCATGGATTCGGTTCATGCCTGCCAACTATCTCAAGATCAAACGTTATTGTTCACTGCCAATCGCGGATTGAATCATATTTCGATTTATAATTATCCTGCTCTCGATTTGCGCTTTCGTGTGCGCATGCCCGATTTGCACGAATACCTCCCTTTGCCCCAGATCGCCGATCCGCGTTTGGGATTTCACCATAGTTTGTTGCTTAGTCCACCACCGCGAAAAAACCTTTAAAAGCGAGGATGACATGGCTGCTCAAAAAACCAAAGCAAGAGCGAGCGCGGCCCCAGTGATTGCGCCGCAATCCACGATTTCCAATTTGGCGGATTCTTATCTGGAGCTGATGGAGACCTCCGCTCCCAAGGCCAAGCAAGCAGCGGATGATTTGTTCGGCCTTTGGCTGAGCGCCGCGCGCGCCGTTTTCAGTCTGGAAAAATCGGCTTTGCGCGCGGTCGGGGTTTCGCCGGCATTGCTGCAGAAAGGCGAGGACCTTTTCACGCAAACCGCTGCCGTTGCGGAAGAAACCCAAAAGATCGCCAGCTCCGCTTCGCTCAATGCTTCATTAAAAACGGTCGCGATCGTGCGCAGTAGCCTGACCTCGACCAAATGAAAAAAACGCCCGCGCCCAAGAGCGCAAGCCCGGTAGCGGTTGCCGTGTGTGAAACCGCCAACGACGATAAATTTTCTCTTTTGGAAGTGGCGCTCGAGCAAGCCGGGTTTTGGCGGATTTTGGAAGCCACCCGCAAAGCGGCTGCCGCCACCCGCAAAAATTTCCGTATCCTGCTCAAACCGGATTTGGAATTTTTTGATCGCGGCGCGCCCACCGGCACGGATCCTGAGCTGGTTGAGCAGCTCATGGATTTGTTGTTTGAGCGCGGTTATCGCAAGATTAGCGTGGGCGACGGATTGAGCAGCACGGACGCGTGGCTGGAAAACCGCGAAGTGATGGTGTTGGCGGAATTGGCCGGTTATCGCTTTGTCACGGCGCACGGCCATCCCTACGAAGTGGTGAATTTGAGCGAAGAAGTGATCCCGCTCAAAATAAAGCAGGAGCATGCGCTTCTGAATCCCGGCCTATCCCGGCATTGGGTGGAAGCGCAGTTCCGCCTCAGTTTCGCCAAAAATAAAACGGATGAAGAAAATCGCTACGCGCTCAATCTGCGCAATCTGCTGAACGTTCTACCGTTGCGCGAAAAAGAATATCATTACCGCCATCGCCTGAACACCGGTGAAGTGTGCGTGGCGCTGCTGCAACACACGCCGGTTCATTTTGCCCTCATCGATGCTTTCGTCAGCAATCACGGCGGCCAGGGCACGCGCGTGCACAATCCTCTGCTCACGCGCACGATGATTGCTAGTCCAAATGTTTTGCTGGCGGATTGGGCCGGCGCTTTAAAAATGGGAATGGATCCTTACGCCTCTGGGCTCAATGCCCATGCTTTGCGCACGCTCGGCCTGCCGAAAAAATATCATTTCCTCGGTGAGCTTGCGCCCTATGCCGGCTGGCAAAACGTCTCGTTGCTGTTGTCGGATTCCGTGCAACAGCGCAATGAAGCCTTTTGGATCGACCGCCTCGCACGGCCGTGGTTGCAATCAGTGAATCATGAGCTGTTTCCTTTCAAAAACGCCCTCGACGCGCAAATCAATTCCTTTCTCACGAAATTCCTCAACGATCGCGAAAGCCGCCCGCTCGCATATGGGGCCATGATCGGTTTGAATTATATGCTGGCAGGTCTGCAAAATGCGGTGCAGGCCTGGAGGATATTATATGACAAAGACAAGCTGCGGCGGCAACAAACGGCGTTGGGCATCGATTTGCAAGCGTATCATCCGCAAGATTACGAGGCCGTGATCGATTATCTGGCGCCGCTGGCGCAGATTGCGCGCCACACCCCGCCCGACCGCAACGGCTTGCGCTGGCGCTATCTGGATCGTTCGGTTTTGTTCGAATATTCCCGCCTGCTGCCGGTACCCTATCACAATTTTGTTGCACAAGTCGAGATCAGCAAAGCGGTGCAAATGATGTACGATAACGTCGGTGGCGCTTGCGTGCCGGTTGCCTTCGATGAAAGCCGGCGCGTGCAGTATCAAGCCGAGCGCAACATTTATTTGCCCCAGCCCAATTGGATGGTGCTCTTCGGAGGCAAAACCATCGACGTCGGCAAATTGGAAGTCATCAAATATGAAACCGGCCGGCAAACGATTTTTTGGCGCACCGTAACCAGCGCCAATCAATCCGCGGACTTTGACGATGGGCAAGTGACGTTTGCGCAGCATGAAGGCGGCACGCTCGTCACCATTGTTGCGCGGCAAAAATTTGCGTTGCCCTTGCTTTGGCAGGCGCTCAATCTTGATTTCCTGCCGCAGCTCAAAGACCTGTTGGTTTCCGCGGCCTACGTCACGTTTTTTTCGCGCACGCTGGCCAATTACGAAGCCGTTTATGAAGGCCGTGACCCTTTCATCGGGCGTCATTGGCAGGAAGCTTACGGCGAGCCGGGCGCAGAAGCGCAGCATTTCGTTGCGCAACAATTGCAAGATTTGCTTTCCGTTTTTTCCGGCCTCTTCGAACGCTTGCTGCCACAAACGCAAAGCACCAATGGCAGAGCCGGAGAGCAGGTGGATGATATGGGATTCCGTCATTTCTCTAACCCCTCCGCGCCGCCGGATTCTCCCGGCAAAATGGCGAAAGAATTTTTCACCGATCTCTCGCAGGCTCTGCAAAAAGATTTGAAGTGGATCGCGGAAACGCCGGACCGGGGCCGATCATGAAAGTGCTGGTGACGGGCGCGAACGGGTTCATCGGCTCGCACTTGTGCCGCGCGTTGATCCTTCGCGGCTACCAGGTTCGCGCCCTGGTGCGCGCGACTAGCGCAGTGCGCAGTTTGGAGAAGCTCGAGCTCGAGCTGATTCATGGCGATATTCTCCAGCCGCAAACTCTTGCGCCCGCGTGTCAGGGTTGCGAAATGATTTTTCACGTCGCCGCGGTGTTCGCTTATTGGGGGCATTCGGCGGAAGAATTAAACACCATCGCGCAACAGGGCACGATCAATATTTTGCAAGCCGCGCACCAAGCCGGTGTTCCCAAAATTATTCTAACTTCATCCTCCATCGTTTGCGGCTCGAGCCCACGGCCCGTGGCTTTGAATGAAAATCATTCGCCCCATGATATTGCAGGTTTGCCGCCTTACGTCGCGGCAAAAATCGCGCAGGAGAAATCGGCCTGGGAGCTGGCGCAAAAATTAAAATTAGATTTGATCGCGGTGTGTCCCACGCTCACCGTGGGCGGTCCGGATTTCGGCTTGACCGAAAGCAATCGCATGCTTGCAGGCTATTTGAAGGACCCGTGGAAAGCAACGTGGCTGGGCGGTTGCAACCTGGTTTCCGTTGCCGACGTGGCACAGGGACATATTCTTGCGGCGGAAAAAGGCGCGCCCGGAGAGCGTTATATTTTAGGCGGGGAAAATCTGGAATGGAGGGAAGTGCATCAAATGATCTCGGAGTTATGCGGCTTGCCGGGCCCGCTGCTGACCGCCAATCATACCTCGTCTTATTTGGCCGCGACGGTTTATGAGATTGCCAGCTTTTTCACCGGCGCCTCACCGCCTTCAACCCGCGCGCAGTCTAAAATGGTTGGGCAATATTATTGGTACAACTCCGGCAAAATCGCCAGCATGGGTTATGCCCCTCGCCCGGCGCGCCAGGCATTGGCAGAAGCACTTTCCTGGCTCGTCACCAGCACGCACATTTCCGCCTCTTTGCGCGCCGAGATGAATTTGTCTCCTGAAATTCACGCTCTGCGCCGGCACGATTAGTTTTTGCTTCGTGATTCCTTTAAAATACCGAAAATTTTGCTTGATTTTTCACTCTACCTTTCTTTATCTTCGCCCGCAATGATGTGAGCAGGATTTCACGTCACAACGAGGTGATATGAATTATCCGGCGACTCTGCCCGGTTGTCGTGATTCCGCCAAAAAGAACAACCACCGCTCGAAGAAAATTTCTCATCGAAAATTTCGAGGCCCATTTATGCTCTACCGGAGTGTGAATGGGCTTTTTATTCTTCAGCATTTTGTGCCAGTTGCAAACGCGGGGCTTCAGCTAAATGACAGCCTAGACTACAAACTAATCATTCGGAAAGGGAAATACCATGAACAGAAATCACGGTTTTGGGTATGATGCGCTTTGTATTCAAGCAAAGTGTAACTCCAATAATTGCTGTAATCTGTCTTTTGTCGCAAAAGTTTATTTATTATTCTTCCTCACTTTCACGACCGCACTCATCGCTCAAATTACATCCCTTCGGGTCGGAGTTCCGTCACCCACTGCAGCGTCTCTTGGAAAATTCGGTGATATTCCTGTAAGCCTTTATACAGGTACACCGGACATCAATATACCTCTTTATGAAGTAAGGAGTCGAAGTTTAGCTTTGCCGGTTACGTTGAAATACCGTAGTTCGGGAGTGATGGTTGAAGAATTGCCAGGGTGGGTCGGTTTGGGTTGGGCTTTGGAGGCAGGCGGCGTAATTACACGCACGATGAGAGGTTTGCCGGATGACTATAGTAATGGGTTTTTGTTTACAGGCCATCAAATCTTCAATAATTGGAATAATCTCCCCTACGGGGCGCCACAAGTATTACTCGATATTGAGAATGGCAGTATTGACTCAGAGCCTGATGTCTTCTATATTTAGCTTTGCCGGCAAAGCAGGAAAGTTTATCTTGAATCCGGAACAACTCGGACAAGATACGCGAGTATTGCCTGCTCAAAAGATGAAAGTCGAATATTTAGTAACAACGGCGCCGCTTTGTGCTGGAACAGTGAAACATATTTATAGATGGATTATTACAACGGAAGATGGAACGAAATATACCTTCTCAGAATTGGAATGTACTGAAACCCTTGTAGTGCACCCCATTTTTTGGACACAAAAAAGCTGATTCTTAATGTACTTTCACCTCCGATTTGTTTTTTTGTTCCAATGGTTTTCGAATTCGATCGGCGTCAAATAACCTA
>Ga0247727_10014799_pt1 | contig 12900 bp, 13 predicted proteins | sample WisWelCaveWW1625_FD_202498 | JGI IMG/M metagenome (GOLD analysis project Ga0247727, IMG submission 202498) | Biofilm microbial communities from Wishing Well Cave, Virginia, United States - WW16-25 | ecosystem: Environmental > Aquatic > Deep subsurface > Groundwater > Cave microbial mat | place...
GTCCGCGCCGTGCCGCCTGGCGTCCAGTGCATTGAGCAGACACAGGCGGAAGCCGTCGATGCCCCACTCGTCGAAGCTGATCGCGCCGGCCACGTCCGGCGAGAGCCCGGGCTCGATGCGCCGCGCCTCCTCGGCGGAGAGCCGGGTGTGGCGGTGGCCGCCCTTGAGCGGCTGGTAGGCGTCGTAGGCCTCGAAGTAGGCCTCCAACGCCTCGGCCGCCAATCGCGGCGTGCCTTTGAAGAAAGGGATGAGGAAAGGGACGCGAAACACCAGGCCGGGCGCGATGGCGCGGATGTGGCCGGCATCCGCACACGAGGCGCGCGTCACCTCCATCTCGGTGGCCAGGTAGCGTGGCCCGCCGTGGATCATGCCCGACGAGTGGCCGGAGGTGCCCGAGCCCAGATCACGTCGCTCCACCAGGGCGACGCGCAGGCCGCGCATGGCCAGATCGCGCGCCACGCCACAGCCGTTGATGCCGCCCCCCACCACGACCACGTCGTAGTGGGAGTCGCTCAAACCTTGAGGCGGATGTGCAGCTCGTCGAGCTGCCCCGGCGCGGCTGGCGCGGGCGCGTCGGTCATCAGGCACGTGCCACGCTGCGTCTTGGGGAACGCGATCACGTCGCGGATCGACTCGGCTCCGCAGAGCAGCATCACGATGCGGTCGAGCCCGAACGCGATGCCGCCGTGCGGCGGCGGACCGAAGCGCAGCGCGTCGAGCAGGAAGGAGAACTTGTCGCGCGCCTCCGCTTCGCCGATGCCGATGGCGGAGAACAGCCGAGTCTGGACGTCGGGGCGGTGGTTGCGGATCGATCCGCCGCCGATCTCACTGCCGTTGAGAACCAGGTCATAGGCGCGCGCCCGCACGCGGCCCGGATCGCTTTCCAGCAGGTCCAGATCCTCCAGGCGCGGCGAGGTGAACGGGTGGTGGCGCGCCCCCCATCCGTGGTCGGTCTCTTCGAGCAGCGGGAAGTCGGTGACCCACAGGAAGCGCCACGCGTCCTTCTGCGCCAGGCCGAACCGCTCGCCCATGTGCAGGCGCAACGCCCCGAGCGTCGTGTCCACGACGGCCGGCCGGTCCAAGCAGAAGATCAGCACGTCGCTGGCGGCGGCGCCGCACAGGCGCTCGACGGCCGCGCGCTCCTCGTCCGGGCGCTTGAACGGCCCCTGCCATGCTCCCCCTTCGGCGACGCGCGCCCAACCGAGCTTGCTGCCAAACGGCTTGGCGAAGTCCTCCAGGCCGTCGAGCTGCGAACGGCTGAGCTTGTGCGCGGCCGGGATGCGCAGCACCTTGGCGGCGCGTCCCTCGGTCTGCATCGCCGGCGACACGTCGCAGAGCGGCAAGTCGAAGCGCAGGTCGGGCTTGTCGCTGCCGTAGCGCCCCGTGGCCTCGTCGTACGGCATGCTGGGGAAGGGAACGTCGAGGCGGACGCCCAGGATGCGCTCCCACAACGCGGCGATCAGCGACTCGACCACCGCCTGCACGTCCGTCTCCACCACGAAGCTCATCTCGAGGTCGATCTGCGTGAACTCGGGCTGCCGGTCGTAGCGCACATCCTCGTCGCGGAAGCAGCGGACGATCTGGAAGTAGCGGTCAAAGCCGGACACCATGAACAGCTGCTTGAACAGCTGCGGCGACTCCGCCAGCCCGTAGAAGCTCCCTGGGTTCAGCCGGCTCGGCACCAGGAAGTTGCGCGCGCCGCCGGGAGTATGCCGGATCATGAACGGCGTCTCGATCTCGGCGAAGCCGTGGCCGCGCAGCGTATCGCGGACGATGCGATAGACCTCCGATCGGACCAGGAAGTTCTTCTGCAGCGCCGGACGGCGCAAGTCGAGATAGCGGTGCTTGAGGCGAAGCGACTCGCCGGCGTCGATCTTGTCCTCGATCGCGAAGGGCGGCGGGTCCGAGCGCGAGAAGATCTCCAGGCGGGCGCCCTCGATCTCGACCTCGCCCGTGGCCAGCCGCGGGTTGACGTTGGTCCCGCGCGAAACCACGCGGCCGCTCACGCCGATGCAGAACTCGCTGCGCAACTCGCCGGCCGCCTTGTGCGCGGCGGCGTCGGTCTCCGGACGGAACACCACCTGCACGACACCGCTGCGGTCGCGCAGATCGATGAACACGCAGCCGCCGTGATCGCGCCGCGTGTGGACCCAGCCCAGCAGCACGACGTCCTGGCCCAAATGGGCGGCGCGCAGGTCGCCGCAGTAGTGCGTGCGCTTCAGATCCGCGAGGAACGCCTGCATCGCCGACGCGACTCTAGCAGGCCGCGGAAAAACGCGCGAGATCCTTCGCCCAACTCGGCTATACTCCGCCGGCCATGTTCAGCCGCAAGAGCCGCCGTTCGGACTCGCGTCCGCCGGAAGCTCCGCACGAAACGGCAGCCGAGACGCCCGTCGAGGCATTGAACTCCCCGACCCCCCTGGTATCATCTTCGCCCATGCTCGCGTCGTTCCCCGCCCCGGCTGCGTCCTTCGAGGTGTTCGCCGAGAGCCAACTGGTCGAGGGGTTTTTCCTGGCCGGGCACCTGCGCATCCGTGGCGCGGGGGGCGCGGGCGATCCCGAGAACGCCAGGGCCCTGATCAAGACCGCCGCGCACCTCCTGGGCGCGTCGCTGAGCGTCGCCTACGCCTACGCGGCCACCGGCGAGATCGACGTCATCCTGCGCCCCAACCCGCCGCTTCCCTCCCCCCGCGGGTTGCTTGCCCAGCTCGCCGCCCAGGCCAGCGCCAAGCACTCGCTGCTCAACGGGCGGCCGTGCACGTTCGACGTCCGGCTCTACGAGTTTCCCCGCGCGGATCTGTTGCAGACCTACTTCCGCTGGCGCCAGGAGGAAGCCGAGGCGCGGCTGCTCGACGAGATCTGCGCCGAGGCCTTGGCTTCCGCGGGCAAGGAGGCGGGCACGCTCGTGGGCATGAGCCCCGACGAGAAACAGGAGCTGCTGCGGCGCTCCAGCGTGGATTGGGACAAGCTGGCCGCGTGGCAGCGACGCGGCGCGGGGCTCTATCTGGGCGATGCCTCGGATGGGGATGGGGATCTCGTGGTCGAGACCGAGCTGCCCGGGGGCGACACGTACCAGCAGTTCCTCGCCAAGTTCGTCTAGCTTTTCTAGTCTCCCAGGATCCGTCTCAGCTCCGTCGTGTACCCCGCTCCCTCGTGGACCAGGAGTTGCGGAAGCTTCTGGACCCGCCCCGGCGCCGAACGCGACAGCTCCATCAAGTAGCGGCGCGCCGGCCGCCCCGCGCGCGAGACCACAGGCCGCACCGCGCGCAGGGTCAGCCCCGCGACCGAGGGTAGATCGCGTCCCGGGTGGATCAGCGCGACACGGCCGCCCGGCCGGCACGCATGCCGCGCCGCCCGAAGCACATCATCAAGCGTGCAACACAGCGCGTGGCGCGCGGTGGCGCGACCCGCGTCCGGGCTGACCTCGCCATGCGCGGGCTCGTGGAACGGCGGGTTGCAGACGACCAGACCGAAGGCGCCGTGTGCCACCAGCCTCTCCGCCTCGCGCAGGTCGCCCTGCACGATCTGGACGCGATCGCCCAAACCGTTGAGTGCCACGCCCCGGCGGGCGGCCTCGCAAAGCTCCGGCTGGATTTCCAGGCCGAGGACACGGGCGCGCGGACGACGTTGTGCCAGGATCATCGCGATCACCGCGGAGCCGCTGCCCAGATCCAGCGCCCGGGAAAACCGCGCGCGCAGGGCGAAATCCGCGAGCAGCAGTGAGTCGAGCGAGAAGCGATAACCGCGGCGCGGCTGGACGACGCGCACCAGCCCGCGCAGGATGGGATCCTCGGAGAACTCGATCACACGCGGTCGACGTCCTCGTCCGGATCGATCGGGTTCAGCACCAGGCCGGTCGGCACCTTGGGATGGAAGAAGGTCGACTTCTGCGGCATCGACTCGCCGGACGCGGCCACGGCGACGATCTCCTCCACGCGCGTGGGGTTGAGCAGGAAAGCGGCCTGCGCCTCGCCGGCCGCCACGCAGCGCAGCGCCTCCTCGAGGTCGTGCACGTAGCGCAGGTTCTCCTGGCGGGTGATCGATTCGTGCGAAAGTCCGAGCGCGCCGCGCAGGATCAGGTGCTCGAGCAGCGCCGTCTCCAGACCGCGCAGCGCCACCGGGATCGCCGCCAGGTCGGCGTCCGGGCGCAGCGTCAAGTAGTGGACGGGACCACTTCCGGCGAGCAGCGCCAGCGTCGGGGCCTGCCCGCCACGATGCGCCAGCAGCCCTTCGATCTCCTCGGCACCCGCCAACGGGCGCGCCTCGAGGATGAAGTGCGCGCGCGCGGCCTGCAGCACCTGTTCGACCGAGAAACCCTGGTGCGAGTGCAACAGGCGGTGCGTCGGCAGCACCACCAGCCCCTCGTCCCTCCGCGAAGCCAGGTAGGCAAAGCCGTAGTCCACCGCCCCGCGCGCGTCCGGGCGGGCCGCACGGATCTCGTCGCGCAGCGCCAGCATGGTCTCGTAGCGATGGTGGCCGTCGGCGATGGCCAGCTGCGACGCCGAGAGCGCGGCGATCACCGCGCCGATGGCCCCGGGATCCTCGACACGCCAGAGGCGGTGGGCGAGCCCGTCCGCCGTCCGCGCCTCCAGGTCGGGCCGGCGCTCTTCGGCCGCCGCCAGCGCCCCGTCGACGCGTCGCTCGCGGTCCTCGTACAGCGCGAAGATCGGCGACAAGTGGGCGCGGCAGGCGCGCTTGAGCTTGAGGCGATCCGCTTTGGGTCCCGACAGGGTGCGCTCGTGCGGCAGCACGACGCCGTCCTGATAGCGATGCAGCCGAATCCGACAGAGCAGGCCTCGACGCAGGTAGCGGCGGCCACGGACCTCGAACTCGGTGTGGGCGCGGTAGAGCGCCGGGCGCGGGTCGCGCCGCAGCACGCCCACTGCCAGCCACTCGGAAAGCGCGCCTGCCGCGCGGGCGTAGCGGTCGTCGCCTTCACCGCGCGGCAGGATGAGCCTGACCACGTTGTGCGGCGAGAGCGCCTCGAGGGCCGCTTGCTGGACGGGGCTGATCACGTCGTAGGGCGGCGCGAGCAAGGCGCTCGGATCGCCGGCGCGCGAGGGGTCGTAGCGGAGTCCTCGGAAAGCGGCTATCTCGGCCATGGGACCTGCACGGCTCCTTGTCTCAGGACGACCGGGCGTCCCTGTTCGAAGCGCACGACGGTCGACGGCGGCCCGCCCGGCGTCTCGCCTCCGTCGAGCACCGCCACATCCCCGAGCTGCTCGCGAACCCGAGCGGCGGTCCGCGCCGGCTCTCCGCCGGCAGCATTGGCGCTGGTCGCCGTCAAGGGCGCCCCCAAGCGCTCGACCAGCCCGCGCGCCAGGGGGTGCGACGAGATGCGCACGCCTACTTCGCCAAGATCGTTACAGAGCTGCGCGGGCAGGCCCGGGACCGCCGGCAAAACCAGGGTCAGCGGCCCGGGCCAGAACCGCTCGATCAGAGGCTCGGCCGGGGCGGGCACGCGGGCGACACGTTCGAGCATCGCGCGATCGGCCACCAGGAGCGGGATGGGCTTTTTCGGCTCGCGCGCCTTGACCCGCAGGAGACGGCCCAGCGCCGCCTCGTCCAGTGCCTGGACGCCCAGCCCGTAGTAGGTCTCCGTCGGGAATGCGACCACATCCCCTCGCTGGAGCGCCCACACGGCTTCAGGAAGAGCCAAGCTTGCGATCGGCGTCCTCCACCTTGCGCGCCTGGTCTTGGCGGCGCGATACAAGCTTCTTGGCCAAGTCCTCGTCGGAAATTGCCAGCATGGCCGCCGCCAGAAGGGCCGCGTTCTGCGCCCCGCCGATGGCCACCGTCGCCACCGGGACGCCGGACGGCATCTGCACCGTCGCCAAGAGGGCGTCCATCCCCGAAAGCGGGCTGGTCGCCAGCGGCACGCCGATCACCGGGAGCGTGGTGTGGGCCGCGACCGCGCCGGCCAGGTGCGCCGCACCGCCGGCGCCGCAGATCAGCACTCGGATCCCGCGCGACGCGGCGGCCTTGGTGAAGTCGGCGGTTCGATCGGGGGTGCGATGCGCCGACATGACGTGGATCTCGCAGGGCACATCCAGCTCCCGCAGAAGCTCGGCGGCCGGCTTCATGTGCACAAGATCGGTCTCGCTTCCCATCAGGATGGCTACGCTGGCTTTCACGCGTCGGCTCCAATGTCATGCCGGTAATGGGCCCCCTCGAAGCGGATCTGCGCCGCGGCCTGGTAGGCGCGCGTCCGGGCCGCGGCGACCGTCTGACCACGCGCGGTCACGGTGAGCACGCGCCCGCCGGCGGTACGGACGCGGCCCGCGGCGGCGCGCGTGCCGGCATGGAAAACACGCGCGTCGGCGACCTTTTCCGCCTCGTCCAGCCCGTCGATCTCCCGGCCGCTCTCGAGGGCGCCGGGATAGCCGCCCGCAGCGATCACCACGGCCACCGCCGCATCGCACTGGAAACGAAGAGGGCGCTCGCGCAGCCGTCCCGCGGCGCAGGCGGCCAGCAACTCCAGCAAGTCGTCGTCCAGTCGCATCAGGATCGGCTGGGTCTCGGGATCCCCGAAGCGGCAGTTGAACTCCAGCACCGAGAGGTCTTCGCCGTCGACCATGAGGCCGGCGTAGAGCAGCCCGCGAAACGGCGTCCCTCGCGCGGCCATGCCGGCCACGGCCGGCCGCAGGACGGTCTCCAGCGCGTGCGACACCCGCTCCGGGGACAACGCCGGCGCGGGCGAGATCGCCCCCATCCCGCCGGTGTTCGGTCCGCGATCGCCATCGTGCAGGCGTTTGTAATCCTGTGCCGGCTCGAGCAGGACGATGCGCTCGCCGTCGCACAACGCCATCAGCGAAGCCTCACGGCCGGGCAGCCGATGCTCCACCACGACCCGGCGGCCCGCGGCCCCGAAGCGGTCACCGGTGAGCATCGCCGCCGCGGCCTCGACGGCCTCCTCGTGCGACGCGCAGACGACCACGCCCTTCCCGGCGGCGAGCCCATCCGCCTTGACCACCAGGCCCTGCGGCTGCCGCGCGATCCAACGCGCCGCGCCGTCGAGATCGGAAAACACGCCGAACGGTGCGGTCGGGATGCCTTTCTCGGCGCACAGCTGCTTGGCGAATGCCTTGGACCCCTCGATCTGCGCGGCCGCGGCGGAGGGCCCGAACAGCGGGATGCCGCGCCGCGCGAACGCGTCGCCGACACCTGCGCAGAGCGGCGCCTCGGGACCAACCACGCACAGGTCGACCTTGTGCACGTGGGCCATCTCGGCCAGCGTGTCGGGATCGAGCGGGCCCTCGAGACACTCGGCCTCGCGCGCGATCCCCGCGTTGCCGGGCACGCACAGCAAGCGCTCGAGCCGCGGACTCTGGCGGAGCTTCCAGCACAACGCGTGCTCTCGTCCGCCGCTGCCGACCACCAGGACACGCATGGTCAATGCGAGAAGTGCCGCACGCCGGTCATCACCATGGTCATGCCCGCCGCGTCGCACGCCTCGATCACCTCGGCGTCGCGCACCGACCCGCCCGGCTGAGCGATCGCGGTCACGCCCGCGGCGGCCGCGGCATCCACGCCGTCACGGAACGGGAAGAACGCGTCCGAAGACAGCGCCGTCCCGGCCGCAGGGGAGAGCGACTTGGCGATGGCGAGGCGCACCGCGTCCAGCCGCGACATCTGGCCGGCGCCGATGCCCACGGTGCGGTCGGCATGCGCCAGCACGATGGCGTTGGACCGGACGTGGCGCACCACCGTCCAGGAGAATTCGAGCGCCGCCCATTCGCCGTCGGTCGGCGCCCGCCGGGTGGCGACGCGTCCCTCGCGGATCGACGAGGGGACGTCGCCGATCTGCACCAGCAGGCCGCCGGCCACGCGATGCAGGTCGAGCCCCGGCGCGCGCGGATCCAAAGGACCCACCTCGACCAGACGCAGCTTGGGCTTGCTCTGCAGCAGGTCACGCGCCTCGTCATCGAAGCTCGGTGCCACGACCGCCTCGAGGAAGCTCTCGCACAGCTCGCGCGCACTGGCGCCGTCCACCGGGCGGTTGATCCCGACGATACCGCCGAACGCGCTCATCGGGTCCGCGGCCCTCGCCAGTCGCAGCGCCGCGGCCGGATCGCCCGCCAGCGCGGCGCCGCAGGGATTGCCGTGCTTGACGATGCACGCCGCCGGTGCCTCGAGGTCGAGCATCAGCGAAAGTGCCGCGTCCAGGTCGGCCACATTGTTGTAGGAGAGCTCCTTGCCCTGCAGCTGGCGGCCGGCGGGTACCGATGGCAAGACCGGTGGCTGCTCGCGATAGAGCGCGGCTTCCTGGTGCGGGTTCTCGCCGTAGCGCATGGCGATCTGGCGGTGGAACTGCAGCGTGAGCGTCTCGGGGAACGTCTGCCGGGCCCCGCCCAACTCGCGAGCCCCCAGCCAGTTGGCGATGGCCGCGTCGTAGGCCGCGGTGTGGGCGAACGCCTTGCGAGCCAGCGCGAAGCGGCGCTCCGGCGCCAGCGCGCCGTCCGCCCGGTCCAGCGCCAGCATCACCTCGTAGTAGTCCGACGGATCCACCAGCACGACGACGCGCTGCCAGGTCTTGGCCGCCGCGCGGATCATGGTCGGACCGCCGATGTCGATCTGATCGAAGGCTTCAGCCAGGGTGACGTCCGGACGAGCGACCGTCTCGGCGAAGCGATAGAGGTTCACGACCACGAGGTCGATGGTGCCGATGCCCAGCCTCGCCAACTCGGCGAGGTCCTGCTCGCCCGAGTGGGCCAGAATGCCGGCGTGGATGCGCGGGTGAAGGGACTTGACGCGGCCGCCGAGGATCTCGGGCGACCCAGTGTATTCGGAAACGGAACGGACCTCCAGCCCCGCTCGGCGCAGCTCCTCGGCGGTTCCGCCAGTGGCGAGCAGCTCGACACCCTGGTGGGCGAGCGCGCGTCCCAGATCCGCCAATCCTCGACGGTCCGAGACGGAGATCAGCGCCCGGCGGATGGCCACGGGCGCATCTCTACGCGAAAGGCCTTTCGCCGTCAAACCGCCCGTCGACGAACGACGCGCCAGCGACGCGGGAAGGCTGCTACTTCAGATCGAGGCCGGTGGCGGTTTTGAGCGCCAGCAGGCCGCGCACTTCGACCTGCCGGATGCGCTCGCGCGTGAGGTTGAGGATCTCGCCGACCTCCTCGAGCGTCACCCCGCCGCGATCGGCGACGTCCAGGGCGCAGGTCTCGGCCATCTCCCACACTTCCAGGTGCGGGAAGTTCAGCTTGATGGATCCGGTGGCCGGGTTCACGTCCAGGTACAGGTGGTACTTGCAGCTCACGAACGGGCAAGGACGGGAGCCTTCCTTGCAGTCGGTGCGCATCGCGGGCCGCTCGTGATCCATGATGGGGTAGAGCAGCGCCCCCATGCGGATCTCCTCCTTAGTCAGCCTCTTGGGCGCGATCGTCCTGGCCCGCGGCCGGTCGGCGCGTCGCAGCTTGCGGTTCACGTCCGGAGGCACCACCGTGCGCTTGGTCTGCCCGTCGAAATCGTCGGTCATGGCTTCCTCCTTGTTGGTCATGCACCGGCTTGGGGTGGCGGCGGCGGAACCCCCACCTTGGGGCGCTTGGGTCCCAGGCCGCCGATCCGGCGCTCCAGCTCGGTCATCTGGCGAAACAAGAGGTCCGCGCTCCTGCGCGCGTCGTCGAGCTTGGGCGACAGCGTCCGCCGCACCGCGCCCATGTCCGGCGAGCTGAGCTGTCGCTCGATCCGTCCGAGCGCCTCCTCCATCTCCTGCTGCAGCCCTTCGATCCGGAAGGTGCCGGTCAGGTGCCGGCGGATCTCCTCGATGGTGTAGCTCTGCGCCATCATCTGCTTGATGGCGTTGATGCGGCGGATCGTCGCCGCCGGATACAGACCCTGCGAGCCACGGTGCTTGCCCTTGCGGCCCACGCGGCGGCTCCTCGCCAGCAGGTCCAGCTGCACGTACTTGCGCAGCGTCGCCTCCGAGAACTTCACCCCCTGCCCCAGGAAGAGGTCGACGATCTGCTGCGAGGTCAGACCCTCCGGATGCTGCCGCTCGATCCGCGAGAGCTCCTGTTCGCTCAAGAGCCTGGTTTCGCTCATCGGCCATCAGCCGGAAGCGTTCGGGGAATGAAGGTTCGATTGAATCACTGGAATAGATTCTATTCAGTAGATTCTATTGAGTCAACAATTTTCTCGCGCCTACCGTTGGGGGTCCCCGTCCGACGGAGCGCGGCTGCTATACTGGCGTCCATGCACACCCTGATCTCGCTCGTCCTCGGCGCCGCCCTTGCCCTGTTCGACCCGGGGGAGGAGCTACCGATGTCGCTGGACTGGACGCGCGAGCGAGAGCCGCCCTATCCGAACCTCGTCGCCATGCTCCGCCATGACAGCGGGGCGACGCTGACGGTCGGCCGGCAGTTCCTGGGAGTGGGTGAGGACGGCGAGTCGTTTGCGCGGGGGAACGCGCAGGCCCTCGTGCGCATGGGGTTCAAGGTGCGACGCGACGGGCACAAGCTGGACGCCAGGGCTGGCGACGGCGAGCGCTCGGTGCATCAGGAGTACGTCGTGCACGCCACCATCGGCTGGGTGGTCACGCTGTCGGGCACGCCCGCGCAGATCCGCGCGCTGCGCCGCGACTTCGCGGCGGTCGTGGCGCGAATCGAGGAAGCCCGCTGAGGCCTACGAGTCGGCCGGCGTCGAAATCAGAGGGGAAGCGGCAGCGGCATCCCTACCCAGAGACGCCGGAGCGCAGCCGAGGAAGCCATGGGCGGCCATGGCGACCCCCGCGGTCGACCGTCGTACTTGAGCGTCTTCTTCCGCCAGCGCGGCGGTCCGCGATCCTGGCAGCCCAGCGCCTGGTCGCGGGGCGGACAATGGATGCGTACGTGCAGGTGATCGTTGTGGCCGCCCGAATCGAGCGGCTGATGCATCACCTCGGAAGCCTGGGCGATCAGCCGGGGTGGCTCGCCGGCCGCCTGGGCGTACGCCAGCATCCGCTCCTCCAGCGTCGTGGCCACGAAGATCCACTGCACGTCGGCGACGGGATCCTCGAGGAAGGCGCGCACCAGGTGCCAGTTGCGCTGCGCGTCGAACTGGCGCGTCGGACCGATCCCGCCGGTCTCACCCGGCGGCTCCGCCGCGGCGGCGCCCAGCCCGGCTCCGTCCGCGCCGTAGCGCTCCATGTAGAGCGCGGGTGGCGGCAGAGGTCCACCGCTGGCGTCGGTGGAGAAGAAGTGTAGATCCACGTCGCGCCCCGAGTGGTGCGAGCGATGCTCGGGGCTCTCCCCTCCTCCCCTGCGGCTCAGGTCCGCCACGCCCAGCGTGCCACCCGGCCGCTCCCGCGAAACCCGCCGCGCCGCGCGCACCACCGCGCCGACCAGCTCATCGGTGCCGTAGTTGCCCTGCCGCAGCTTCCAGGTCGCCGGGATAACATAGCCATCGCCGCTGGGCGGCAGGCGCCGGCCGTCCCGGAGGGCGCCCCGCGAGTGGGCTCCGAGCGATACGGTCGTGCCGTCGGTCAAGAGGCCGGGCCCGGCACAGCCGGCCAGGGCTAGCAGTCCGATGCTGCGCACAGATCTCTATTATTCGAGGCCAGGCGCCCGGATGCAAGATCCCCGACGACCGTCCGCGCCCGCCCGGCATTTGCCGATCGCCAGAGGCTCTGTCAGAACTTATAGGGTGAGGATCGCATCGATCGCGCTGCTTCTGCTGGGTTGCGCCGCCGGACCTCGCCCCTCTGCGGCCCGCGCCGCCCCGGCCCGGGTCGTGACCCTGACGGGAACCTGGGTCTGGGTGCATCGCGCCGTCCAACCCGGCAGCGGTGACCTGCACATCCAGGAAGAGGTTTGGCACCTGGAGCAGACCGGCGCCGCCGTCCAGGGACACTATGACCGCGCGGTGACTGCGGTGTCGGGCGACGGTCGGCCCTATCGCTGCAACGAGGAGCTTTCGTTCACGGTACGCACGCGCTACGAGGTGCGCGGGTCGGTCCGAGGCCGGCAGGTGCGCATCGAGACCACCGACTACACCGCCGACGCCGGACCGTGCGACGACGGCATCCGGGCGCTCGATCGATACGTGGGCAAGGTGGAGCCCGGCGCCATCGTGTTGAGCGGGAACACCGGGCGGCAGACGCTGCGGCGTACCTCCACGGCACCGGACCCGGCGCCGGCCGCCGACCTGTCGGGCGAGTGGCGCTGGGAACATCGTACCGTGGACGGAGACGGCGACCGCAAGGTCGAGCTGGAGCGCTGGGTGCTCGAGCAGCAGGACGGCGAGCTGCACGGCCATTACGACAGCACCGTCACCATGACCGCAGGCGGCGAGCGTCCGTTCGGCTGCAACCAGGGCAGCGAGTACACCACCCACGCCCGCTTCGAGGTGCTGGGACGAATCGAGGAGGGCGGGCGGCTGCAGCTGCGCGAAACCTCGGTGCAGGTCGACCCCGGGCCGTGCGAGCGTGGACAGCGTAGGCTGGCCAGCTACCGAGGCGCGTTCACCGACGGCGCGATCGTCCTGGACTGGGGCGCGGGGCGGCAGACCCTGCACCGACCGTAGCCAAACTCACGCCCTGCTCGGGCGCCCTCGCAGATATCATGCGCCGGTGCCGCTCATCCTGTTCTTCTTTTCAGGCGCGACGGCGCTGATCTTCGAGACGCTGTGGCTGAGGATGCTGTCGCTGGTGTTCGGCGCCACCACGCTCGCCCACAGCACGGTGCTCGCGGCCTTCATGGGCGGCCTGGCGCTGGGCAGCGTGCTGGGCGGGCGGCTGGCCGATCGCGTCGCCCGCCCGCTCTACGCCTACGGCTTGTGCGAGGGAGCCATCGGGCTGTACGCGCTGGGGCTCCCCTGGCTTCTGCAAGGCTATCCGGGGCTGGCTCGTGCGCTGGCCGGTGCCGATGCTTCGTTCTGGGTGCTCTCCCTGGGGCGCTTCGTGCTGTGCGTGCTCGTGCT
>Ga0247727_10014800_pt1 | contig 12900 bp, 12 predicted proteins | sample WisWelCaveWW1625_FD_202498 | JGI IMG/M metagenome (GOLD analysis project Ga0247727, IMG submission 202498) | Biofilm microbial communities from Wishing Well Cave, Virginia, United States - WW16-25 | ecosystem: Environmental > Aquatic > Deep subsurface > Groundwater > Cave microbial mat | place...
ATCAAAGCCGAAGAGCTGCGCAACGAGTTTTATCAAATCGTCGCCGGCTCCGCCGAAGATGCCGGCGCGGCCGCGGAAGAACTGCCGGTGGAGCAGGCGAAAGAAATTCCGCCGGGCGGCTCGGTGCTCGATCTTTACACCACCAATTTGACGGGCCAGGCCAAAGCCGGCAAGATCGATCCGATCATGGGCCGCGATGACGAGATTTTGCAGATGATCGAGATTCTCAGCCGCCGTAAAAAATCAAATCCGATTTTGCTCGGTGAACCGGGCGTTGGCAAAACTGCGCTGGTGGAAGGCCTCGCGCTGAAAGTCGCGGCGAATGAAGTGCCGGACATTTTGAAAAACGTGCAGATTCATGGGCTCGATATGGGTGCATTACAGGCCGGCACTTCCATGCGCGGCGAGTTTGAAAAAAGGCTGAAGGCCGTCATCACCGAAGTGACAAAATCCACGCAGCCGATGATTTTGTTTATCGATGAAGCGCACACATTAATCGGAGCAGGAGCAGCAGCAGGTGGCAGCGACGCGGCCAATTTATTGAAACCGGCGTTGGCGCGCGGCGAATTGCGCGCGATTGCGGCGACGACGTATTTGGAATACAACAAATATTTCGCCAAAGATGCGGCGCTCGAACGCCGCTTCCAGCCGATTCATGTCGGCGAGCCGGAAGATGACAAAGCGATGCTGATGTTGCGCGGCATCAAAAATAAATACGAAGCCTATCACGGCATTCACATTACCGACGAAGCCATCGCCGCCGCGGTCAAGCTCTCGCGGCGTTTCATGGCCGGGCGACAGTTGCCGGACAAAGCCGTAGATTTGCTCGACACTGCGGCGACGCGCGTCAAGATGTCGCTCACCAGCCGGCCGGTCAGTTTGGAATTGGCCATCAGCCGGCTCAAAGCGATCGAGATGGAAATCGCCTCGTTGCAAAAGGATGCGGATTTGAATATCGGCGATCACGGCGGCCGGTTGCAAGAATTGCAAACGAGCAGGGAAAAACTCGATGCCGAGATTAAAACCAAAGAAGAGCGCTGGAATAAAGAATGCGAGCTGACGAAACAACTGACAACGTTGCGCCAACAAAAACTCGCGCCCGAGGGCAAAGATGCAAAAAGCGACATCTCAAGGAAGAACGGCAAGCTCGACGACGATCTAGCAAATGTGAAGCAACAACTCGCCGCGCTGCAAGGCGAGACGCCGCAAGTGTTCGCCGACGTCACGGCGCAAACCGTGGCCGAAGTGATCGAAGCGTGGACCGGCATTCCGGCGGGCAACATGACGCAGGATGAGATGACCACGTTGTTGCATCTTGAAGAGGAATTGAAAAAACGCGTCGTCGGCCAGGATCATGCGATCAAGCAAATCTGCGACGTCATTCGCGGCGCGAAAGTCGGCATGAAAAAAGAAGAAGGCCCGATCGGGGTTTTTCTTCTCATCGGCCCGAGCGGCGTCGGCAAAACCGAGTTGGCGCGCGCCGTGGCCGAAGCGCTGTTCGGCGAAGAGCGCTTTATGGTGACGCTGAACATGACGGAATATCAAAACGAGTACAACACCTCGCGGTTGATCGGCGCGGACCCCGGCCTGGTCGGTTACGGCGAAGGCGGCGCGTTGAGTGAGCCGGTGCGGCGCCGGCCTTATTGCGTCGTGCTGCTCGACGAAGTTGAAAAAGCCAATCCCTCCGTCAAAGATTTGTTCATGCAGGTGTTTGATCGCGGCATGTTGCAGGACGCCGACCGCCGGCAGATCAATTTCTCCAACACGATCATCTTCATGACCTCGAATCTCGCCTCGGAGGTGTTGTTTGAAAAATACAACGCCGGGCTGACGGATCCGGAAGCGCTGCTCGACGAGCTGCGGCCTTATATGAATCGCTACTTCCGTCCGGAATTTCTCGGTCGCGTCAAGCCGATCGTGTTCCTGCCGTTGGGCGCGGAAGTGATGAAGAGCATCGTCCAGCTCAAGCTCGGCCGCATGGCCAAGCGTTTGGAAATGAACCAAAAGCTCGCGGTGGAATTTGACGAGGCGGTGATCAACGAAATCGTGGCGTTGTGTACGCAGGCCGAAACCGGCGCGCGCAACGTCGATGCGATTGTCGACCGCAACATCGCGCCGGAGATTTCCTCGCGGCTACTGGGTTTTATGGCTGAAGGCAAAGCGCCCGCCAAGCTGAAAGTGACGATGGACGCGGAACGGGAGTTGCACTATGAGTTCGTGTAACGTGGGACGTGGGACGTGCTAATGTTATTTTAGGGATTGATCTTGATAACTGAGTTTACTACATTATACCGGAACGATAACCCGTGGCAACAGGTAAGAGATCTGGCAAAGCAATTGCTCAAGCCGGAAAACCATTCGAAGAACAGGTGCAGGAGAAAACGGGTGGAAAACCGGAGACGATTGAAGGTCGTGAGATTGACAGTGTCACGGATGAAGCCTTGATTCAAGCCAAAGATGCCAGGATTGCTACCATCAAACCTCATAATTTTCTCAATAAAAAGACGAGAACGCAAATCAAAGAGACGATAAGGTTGGCACAGGAGCGATTGAAACGCGCAGAGTTTTGGTTTAAAAACGAACCTCATCTAATTGTTCGCAAGTATATTGAAGACAAAGGGGGAGTGGTTGTCATTTTAAATGATTAAATCAGGAGCAGCAACATGGCGTATTTTTATTCTCTTCGTGGCTGGTTGGAGGTTGAGCCTGATAACTTTCCACAAGTCATTGATGCTGTGAGAAAGCAGCAGGCTGGCTCGTCCAGAAATTCCAAACTGGGCTTGTATGCCCAGGGCTGGTGTTGGCACGAAAATCCCATCAATTGGACACGTTACCTGTTTTATGGCGCAGATGTGACCGAGGAGGGATTGGAATATTTTCGGGAATTGCTCGAGATGATTACAAATATGGGATTGAATCTTTCAGGTTATTTTCACGCGCAGGGGGAAGATGGCGAAGAAAACATCGCATATAATTTGACTGATGATTTTTTGCACGTCGAAGAAGATGTGCCGAAGGTGGAAATCACATGAGATATGGACTTGACTGAGATATTGGAACTTCCGTAAATTAATCAACATCGGTATGCATCGAATACATGGAATCGGGTTGATCATTGCGGGCTGTGATGTTAAACTACACCATATTCTATTCCGTGCTGAGTTCTGCCGACGCTGCGCGCCTGGCACGCGGGGGAGAACCGTGGCCGACTGGTTTGCAAAGGGCGAATTTGGGTCCGGGTTTTTATGTTTGGGAAACTCCAGCCGACGCGGAAAGATACCTTGCACGGTGGCTAGATCACGGTGTGACCGATCTTCAAATTGTTTCGTACCGAATCGCTAATGATGACCTGGCCAATCTAAAAACCCTGGATATGAGAAATATGGACGACGATGCCATCAATGATTGGATGGCGAGGCATTCATATTATGGCAGTGATTATCCTTTGCCACACGGATATCAACACATCATCCGGAATACGGGGATGGGTGCTCCGGAACACTACTTTTCTTCAGATGTATTTCATTTATTTAGAAAGGCCGAAATATGACCAGCAATTATAAATTTTTTCAGACGGTGAGTGGAATTTCGTATTTCGCTCGAGTTTGGGTCGAGGTTGATTTAGGCGCCGGAATAGTGAAAATTATCGATGCTATCGACGGAAATACTAATCCTGATAAAGGCGAATATAATGCTAACACCGCACCTTCCTGGGTAAAAGCAGCGGTTGCAGGTGCCGGTGAAGCAGTCGACTATTTGACCGACACCGGCTTCATTCAAAACGGTTGCATTGTTCGGATCGTGCGGCTTGTTGGCAGTATTGTCGATTCCAGCGAGGATGTAATATCCTGTGCGACTGCGCTGGCGACCTGGCAAGCTGCTTGTCCGCAATTGCCTCTTCCCGAAACGTTCTTTGAAAGGGGCGCATGGAAACTGCGATACCCCAAGATCGAGCGCGAGGCGAATACTCTTTTAAGCGTAGAACATGAAGAGTTGTAAGGAAAGCCCGTTATTTTAACCGGCAATGAAATGGAAGAATGGCTGGTTGGCGCTAAAAAGGAGAAACGGTATTGGGCTCCAACCCCGGTTTTTGTAACCACGGGTTAGCCAAGACAATTTCAGTAATAGCACTCTGTTTCGTATAAAGACAATTGCAGGCTTGACTCTGTATTGCAATTTCTGTAAATTCACTTTGGCATAAAAAGATGAAATCCTTTTCACCTTCAAGCCTTGATCCCGTGCGGGCCGTAGTTTATGAAAAAAAGGAGACAAAGCCGCTTCCGGATGACGCTCTTGTCGTCAGGGGTGGGCAAAACTTGCCAGAGAGTTTTGCAAAGGGGTCGGGAGTTACTGTAGTGAATGACGCGAAGCTTCAGGATGTGTCAGTCAATAGCGCTGCAGATAAATCCGTTCAAGAGCTTGCAGCTCCCAACCTCGAAACTGGTTACCCCGGACTCCCACATAATCAGGTGGGAGTCACGACGGTTGGTCAGGTTCGCGCAGCCGGCGGTGACATTGTGCCGTCTCCGACAGAAATCAATCCCAATCATGCGACCTTGAGTGGAATCACTCCACAACAGGCAAGTGCTCTTTTTACGCCAACGGTCAAAAATCCTAATAAACTTTGATGAGAGGAAAAAGCTTATGTACATCCCCAAAATCTATGTTGACTTTCATAAGATGGATGATTTGGGCCGCCTGTTATTGATCGGTTCGGGAACAATTCAGGACCTCGAAAAATATGACATTAAATTGGAAGAAGGGCTTGCCCTTGACTTTTATAGTGACGACGCAAACGATGAGGGAGAGCCCGATGAGTTGCGAGTCGAAGGGACAGTTCACTATAACGAGAATTTGAAGTGCTGGGTCGCGGCTATCGATTGGAATGCCATCAGACATGCCTCGGAAGTGAGTAATTTGGAATTACAAGCATAATATTATTTTGTCTTCATTTTACCGGGTCATCAAAATGAGCATCTGAATTATGGTCCAATACCACTCCAACACACCGCTGTACAAGCTCCATTTCAGCGAGCTTGCTGAAGACGCCGTATACGTGCTCGCCTTCGAAGGCGAAGAGAGCATGTCGCGGTTGTTTGAATATCGCCTGCAGCTCGTGTCCGCCGATCCGGCGCTTGATGCGAAAAAGATTCTCACAAAAGGATAACCGCCAGACTTGACTTTGTAGTGCAATTTCTGTAAATTCATCCTGGCATAAAAGATGAAATCCATGCGGCAACTGAATGAGCAGTTGACTCCAGTAACAAAGTGTCTTTCGCGGGGTGCGGTGGAGGTTGTCGATTAGAATCGTTATTCCGTAGCGTAGCGAATCAGCGCGGTGAGACATGGAAACTCCAAAACTTACAAACAGTATCAATGACGCGTTGACTCTAACTACCCAAACGCTCTATCGCGCCGTCGGGCCTGATGAACTTGCAGATATCGAAGCGATAGGCGCTTTTAGACCATCCCCATTTGGATTAGAGGGCAAGTATTTCACCACAACTCCTGAAGGAGCGATATCGTATGCTGATCAGGCTGTGCGCGGCTTTGGTGATCCGCTATATACTTTAGTAGAAACTTCAATGCCTACGAGTTTAATTAGGCCAAAGCTGGGCGCCACCGTCGATAGGGGAATTCCCTCTGTCGTCGTTCCGAATGATCGATTAAATCAACTGAGTGCACCAGTGGTTGTTGGTCCAATCCCGCCTCCAACAAGCTAAGGAGAAAAATTATGCGTATACAACTGCTGATAGCGGAATTAAACGAAAGCCGTCGGAAAAAATGGGAAAAGGCTTTTTATGAAATCGAGAGGGTTGCGGTTCGAAAGTGTAATGCCAAGGATTTGATGGCATGCCCGGATGTTGACGCTATGCTCATGATAGGCATGTTGGCACATGAGCGCTTTGGGGGCAAATCACAGATCGGCAAGTCACAGGTTTTGAGCACGAGAGGAAAAACCGGCATGCCGCGCTGGGTGGTAACTACTGCGCCGTCTCCCGCTCATTTCGAGAAGAAACAGGTTGATGGAATTATGAGGAGTGTTTTGGTTCCAGATCAACAGCTGTCCCCGGCGGAAGAGACATATGCCGTATTTGTCAGGGCCTTTGAGGCCATCGAAGAGTTCAACAATAGGAATCAAGACAAAATTCAAACACTTGGCTTTGAGCCGGAATTTTTAAACTTCCGAGGCGAGATCGCCGATGAAATTGCGGCGGTTCGGAAAGCATATCTCGACTTCACTCAAAAAGACCATTTCAGTGGAAAGCAAAATGAACACTTTTCACGCTTACAAGTGGGGTGAATCAAGATGTTAGCAGTTAGCCTAATCACCGAAACCATCACATCCTTCAGACAAAAGGGCAACTGCAGACTTGATTCGGTCGTTTCATTTCCGCAGACCCAACCGCTTTAAGGAGGCAAGGTGATCGAATATCTTTCCAACGAACCTTTGTACAAGCTCCACTTCAGCGAGCTTGACGAAAACGCTGTACACGTGCTGGCCTTCGAAGGCGAAGAGAGTATTTCGCGGTTGTTTGAATATCGCCTTCAGCTCGTGTCCGGCGATCCGGCGCTCGACGCGAAAAAGATTCTCAACAAAAAGGCGACGTTCACGCTGACGCGCGGCGATGCGGAGCCGATCAAGCTGTGCGGCGTCATTTCGCACTTCGAGCAGCGCGGCCAAAATCCGGAGTATGTCTCGTATTACGCCGTGCTCGTGCCCAAACTGTGGCGGCTGACTTTGAATTTCAGCAGCAATGTTTTTCAAAAGATGGACGTCGAGGCGCTCGTCACCGAGGTGTTGAAAACCGCGGGATTGGCCGGCTCCGATTACGAATTTAAATTGAACGAATCGTATCCGCAGCGCGACTACACCGTGCAATATCGCGAGACCGATTTTGATTTCATCAACCGCCGGTTGGAGCATTACGGCATCTATTATTATTTCGAGCATCGCGATGATAACGACGTTGTCGTGTTCACCGACAGCATCGACAATTTGCCGGCGGTCGCCTCCGAGGCGGCGATGATCTATAATCCGAACAAAGACCCGTTGAGTGAATATGAGACCATCGCGGAATTGACCTGCCAGGAAAAAGTGGTGACCGGCAAGGTGAAGCTGAAGGATTACAATTACGAATTTCCCAATAAAAACCTGAGCGCCGAAACCCAGCTTGACCCTGAAGCGCCGGGCCTGTTTTATGATTACGGCGATCATTTCAAGGATGAGAGTGAAGGCGAGCTTCTGGCGCAGGCGCGCAACGAAGAAATTTATTGCGGCAACAAAATTTTTCGCGGCAAAAGCGACTGCCGTTTGTTTCGCGCCGGATTCAAATATAAGCTGGATAAACATTATCGCAGTGATTGGAACGCGGAATTTATTTTAACCCGCGTCAAATCGCACGGCAATCAGGGCGGCATGTTCGTGGTGCTTGACGGCAAGAAAAAAAGATCGCCCACGTTTGAAAACGAGTTTGAGGCCATTCCCGCAGATCGCGCCTATCGCCCGCCGCGGCGCACGCCGATTCCGCGGCTGTCGGGCATCATGACGGCGAAAGTGGAGTCTGGCGCCGGCGACGAATATGCGTTTATTGACGATCACGGCCGTTACAAAATGAAAGTGCCGTTTGATTTGACGGACAAGACCAACGGCGAGGCCTCGCGCACGATTCGCATGGCGCAACCGTACTCCGGCGCGGGTTACGGCATGCATTTTCCCAACCACGCTGAAACCGAAATCGTCTGGGCGTGTGTGGATGGCAATGTCGATCGGCCAATTGGACTTTCCACCGTGCCGAATCCCTCGAATGCTTCGCCTTCGACCGGCGGCAACAAAGCGCAAAGCGTGATTCGCACCGCCGGGCAGAACGAGCTGACGCTGGATGACACCACCGGCAGCGAGAATGTTTATTTGCACGGCACGAAGGATTGGACGATTGATATTGTCAATGACAAAGGGCAGACGATCGGGCATGATGAAACGGCATCGGTCGGGAATAACCGCTCACGCAATGTCGGCAACGATGAGACCATTGCAGTCGACAATAATCGAGATAAAACCGTCGGGGCGAATCAGTCGGAAACGGTTGGCGTGAATAAAACGATTACGGTCGGCGGCAATCACACCGAAACCGTGAGCGGCAACATGACCCAGACGGTGGCTGCCGCCAAAAGCGAAACCGTCGGGGCTTCCAAAGCCGAAACCGTGGCGATTGCGAAAGCCTTGAGCATCGGCGCGGCTTATCAGGTGAGCGTTGGCGCGGCGATGAATGAAACGGTTGGCGCGGCGAAGGCGGAAGAAATCGGCGGCGCGAAAATGGTGAATGTCGGCCTCATCAGCATGGAAAATGTCGGGTTGAACAAATCGGTGAATGCCGGCGGAAATATTTCCGAGAGCGCGGGGAAGAAGATGACGTTGACCGCCAAAGATGAGATCACCATCAAATGCGGCAGCGCGTCGATTGTTTTGAAAAGCAATGGCGATATTTTGGTCAATGGCAGCAAGATTAATCTCAAAGGCTCCGGCAATATTGTTATCAAAGGCGCCAAGATTGCGGAAAACTAAATTGAAGGTGAATGACGATGGAACTCACTGAAATGACCTTGACCGGCTTGCAAATTCGGCGCGGCCGGATCGTCGCTCTCAGTAACGAAGGCGAGATTATGGTGGAAGGCGACTCGGAGGGTTTGCCGCTGCCGTGCGAGTTTTTGCGAACTGGCGCCGGGGCGCTGCCGGAGCTGAATCCCGGCGACGCGGTTCTGTATGCGCTGGACGAAATCGCCACGCGCGGTTACGTGCTCGGGGTGATTCAAAAATACCGGGAAAATGCGCAAGGGACAAATGGCAATTTGGCGCTTCCTCATCCGCAGCAGGATTTTCGGGAAATCAAATTCAACGCCAAAGAGAAAATCGAATTGCGCTGCGGCCAAAGCGTGTTGCTGCTGAACAAAGACGGCAAGATCGTGGTGAAGGGAACAAGCATTACCAGCCGGGCCAGCGGACCGCAGAAAATCAAAGGCGCCACCGTGCAAATCAATTGAACGTATTATGTGGCAATTGATCAACAACACGCCCTTTGCAGCGGAGCGGGCTTTTGTCCGCGACAAGAATGGCGCCGAGGTTTGGTTGGTCGCGGTCAAGGGCACTTACGAGATCAAGCCCGACGGCGCCACCGCGCTTGCGGAGAAACAAGTCGAGGTTTGCATGGCCCCGGAATATCTCGGCGAACCTGGCAAGTCGAGCTTGAAATACGAATCGGATTTGGTGCATACCAAGCCGTCTACCGACATCATTTTGCACGGGCATGCGTATGCTCCGAGCGGCAGACCAACTGTTGCTGTTGATGTCACGATGAAAGTTGGAAGTTTTTCAAAAACGTTGCGTGTGTTTGGTGATCGCTATTGGCAAAACGGCTTGATTGGGCTGAAGATGACAGAACCTGAACCATTTGTGAAAATGCCTATCATTTACGAGCGCGCTTTCGGTGGTGTCGATCAGAAATCGGACGATTCGAGGAAACACGGTTGGGAACGCCGCAATCCGCTTGGAACGGGTTTCGCGATGGAATCGGAGCATTTAGTCGAGCGGAAACTGCCGAATGTAGAATATCCAAATGAGCTTATCTCCTCGTGGAAGCAACGCCCGCGTCCCGCTGGCTTTGGTCCGATTGCTCGTGATTGGTCGCCGCGTGTGGAGTTGGCCGGGACGTATGATGAAAAGTGGGAGAAGGAACGCCAGCCGCTTTTGCCGGTTGATTTTGATGAACGCTATTATCAATGTGCGCCGGAAGATCAGCAGAGTTCTGAATATCTGAAAGGTGGCGAGCCAGTTGAGCTGCATAATTTGTCTCCGAAAGGTTTGTTGCGTTTCACGCTGCCGCGGGTGTGGCTGACGTTTCAAACCTCGTTCGGCAGAGAAAGCGTGGCGCACCATGCGAAGTTGCACACGGTCATCATCGAGCCAGATGTTCCGCGTGTGCTCATGGTTTGGCACACGAGCTTACCGTGCCACAACAAAGAGCACAAGCTGGAGCAAACGGTGATCGTGCAGAAAGAATTCATTTGATGCAGTCCATGCTCAACAAAGATGAAACGATTCATATTGTTGGTCTAGGCGCACGCACGGCCAGTGGCCTTTCTGCGCCCATGTCGGCAGCCTCGATTCGCGCCGGCATAAGCCGCATCGGCGAGCATCCCTACATGATCGATCGCGCCGGCGAAGCTATGATTGTTGCCAGGGCTTCCTATATATCAGACGAAGTGAGCGGAGTTGAGCGATATGCAGAATTGGCCGCGCCTGCCGTGCAGGAAGCCTTGATCCTCTTACAGAGCGTGACCACGCGAGTGGAGCCTATGCCTATCATCGTTGGTTTGCCGGCGCAACGCCCGGGCCGGCCTACAAATCTTACGGAAGGCGTGGCGAATCATTTCAAGGATATGGCGCACAGCGCTCTTCGATTTTCAGAGGTCCAATCTATTTCTTGCGGACATTCAGCCGGATTGATGGCTATCCAAGAAGGCTGCAAGCGAATTCGCGAGGGCAGTATCGCAATGTGCGTCGCCGGCGGCGTCGATTCATATTTATCACCGGAAACTTTGGAATGGTTGGATGAGCACGAGCAATTGCATTCTGAAAGGAACAAATGGGGGTTCATTCCCGGCGAAGCAGCCGGGTTTTGCCTGTTAGCTTCTGCACGGGCGTTGGAGCGATACCGGTTTCGCACTCTCGGCAAAATATTGGCAGTGGCTACGGCACGAGAAACCAATTTGATCAAAACCGATTCTGTTTGCACAGGCGAAGGATTGACGAAAGCATTCAAAGCCGCTTTGCAGAGCTTGCCGCCGCAGCAAAAAATCAATCACATCATCTGCGATATGAATGGCGAACGTTACCGCGCCGATGAGTATGGCTTCACGGTTGCCAGAACCTCAGAATATTTTGTTGATGCTACAGACTTTCTTTCGCCGGCAGATTGTTGGGGCGATGTGGGAGCCGCCTCGGGGTCGTTGTTTGTTAATCTCGCCATTGCTGCTAGCTTGAGAAAATATACAAATGGCCCACTTTTTTTAACATGGACGAGCTCGGAAGGCGGAGAACGCAGCGCCGCGCTTCTTCATGTACCTCGCCAAGATAGGAATTGACGGTCATGGGCGTGACGATAAACGCAAACGGCTTGTCTCTCGTGCATAAAAAAAGCTCCGGGATTTCCATTGCCACGATTCCAGACGTGTGCAAAACGCCGAGTCCGGGCGGACCGGTTCCGATTCCGTATCCGAACTTTTCTTTTTCAAGTGACCTAAAAAATGGCAGCAAGAAAGTTACCGGCGAAAAGGACATGATCGCTGTAAGGGGGTCGGAATTTAGTCGCAGCACAGGCGATGAGCCGGGCACGGTGGGCGGGATCAAGTCTGGCACTAACATGAAGGAAGCAAAATGGTTGACTTATTCGCTCGATGTTAAAATTGAGCGCAAGAATGCTTGTCGTCTGACAGATAAGATGACCATGAACCATGGGAATACCGTATGTTTGGGAGGCGAATTTCAGTATCTCGTTGGCGCCGTAGGTTTGGATGATACGATGCAGGCGCTTTGTGAAATTTTTTGCAAAGTGAGGCAAGATGGAATAGATTTTAAGAAAAAAAATCCGAAAGTAGATTTTGATTATTCCAAGCGTGCCCAAGAAATGGCGAGTAAGTACAATGGGAGGCTAAAAGATCTCATTCCTGAAAAACGAATTTTAGTTGCTGTCGAGAAAGCTAAAAAGGTGATAATCGAAGCAGCAGAGAAAGCGAAGCGTCAACTCTGGGAATTAGACGCCATAAAAAAACGGCTGATGAAGGAATTTGCAAAAAAAGCGGGCATCAAATTAGGAAAAAAAGCTCTCGCTAAAGCCGTAGTCAAGTTTATTCCCGTAGTCAATGTGTTGAGTGTGGCATGGGATGTCTATGATGCCGTTAGCCTTGGAGTCGAGGCATATAATATGGTTACGGAAGCCATGCAGAATTTTGATCCCGCCAAGTATAACACCTATGAAATAAAGCCGGACATGACCAAAATCGGGCCTGATGGAAACCCGGAAGAACTTTATGATTATAAATTTGACCGGCCGGAAATGACCGCTGACGATGGAACGAAGTTGTCAAAATATCAAGATAAATTTACCGATGATCAAAAACTTCTATACAAAGAAAAGACAGGCAAAGATCCAAAAGAAATTTCTAATAAAACTTGTCAATGCAAAAGCCCGGGATAAAGATACCCAAATGCCGGAAACGCGGCGCTCTGTCGCAAAGCGCACGAGCCAGGCAAAAAAATCACTGAATAATCTTTAGACGTTTTCAATCAATCCAAGGAGATGTGCCATGTCTCTTGATTTCATTGCGGTAAGGAAAGCCTTTGATCAAGTTGGCCAAGAGGGAGAGTGCATATTGAAGCTCGGTGTTGAGGTGACGCTTTATTTCTTGGGCAGCTTCAAAGAGAATGTAGAAGGCATATTGAATTTTTATCGGCGTAGCATCGAGATCATCGGGCCGCATGTCAAATTTTATGATATTGATGGCAAGAACAATTTTAAAAAAATCAAAAACGACACACTCGAGTTATTGCCGTTTTGGGCATCCCCCGAAGCCGAAGAACGGGAGAAGTACGGCTTGAAATTGGAAAGTGGACCGACGAAGTATGATATTTCGGATAGGGCTTTTTATTTATTTGTCTGGGCCTATCCCGGTTACATTCGAATCATTCTTCCCTTGGAGTTTCTACAGGATTCAACCGGGGTTTTTGTTGAATTGGCCAAAAGTTTGACGAATGGCTTCCACTTTGTTTCAGGACATGGTGGTTTTAGCGCCAATCTGGCTTCGGATTACCCTGGTTATTTAAAGAACTGGCCCGTATATGCA
>Ga0247727_10014801_pt1 | contig 12899 bp, 9 predicted proteins | sample WisWelCaveWW1625_FD_202498 | JGI IMG/M metagenome (GOLD analysis project Ga0247727, IMG submission 202498) | Biofilm microbial communities from Wishing Well Cave, Virginia, United States - WW16-25 | ecosystem: Environmental > Aquatic > Deep subsurface > Groundwater > Cave microbial mat | place...
AGAACGTCGGTTGCAGCGATTTCGTGTCGTGGAACTGCAGCCCGCCCCCCATTGCGCCGGCAGAGGCGATGAACCGGTCGATCGCGGCGCGCCAGCCGCGCGGCTCGCGGCCCGCCTCGTAGATTGTGCCAACCAGCGACAGCGCGCGCTCGGACAACGACATGGTGACGATCTCCTAAAACAATGGAAACGCCCCGCCCAATACTCAGACAACGGGGGGATCAATGTATCTTGGTCATAAGGCGGAGTAAGCTCCCAAGCTATCGGTTCTTACTTCACTCGAACTTGGCCGGAGATGAGAACGGCCTGGTCGCATCCACCACGAACATGACGAGCTGGTCCAGGCCGGTCGTGCCGGCACTGAAGACCTCCATCGGCATGTCGGCACCGTGTCCATTCATGGACTGGCCGGCTGCGGCGTAACTCACGCCGTGCGAAGTCCTCTGGCCCAGCCGGCCGGCCAGCACATAGAAGGCTTCGGAGCCCGGATGCGAATGCACCGGCGTCTTGGCGCCCGGCGGACCGCTCGCATGGTTGATGCGAAGCAGATACTCGGGCGCAGCGACCGGCGGCACGGGTCCGATCTCGGCAACCTTGCTGCCGCCCGGCGTCGAGCCGCCCTTGGCACCGAGCGTGAAGAGCCAGACCTCGCCTGCGATCTCGGCGGCCAGCGACGTTGGACCCTCGGCCGCCCGCGCCTGCGCAAGGGTGGGGAAATTCTCGATCCGCCAGTACAGCGGTCCTGCCGGCAGCTGCTCGAGCTTCTTCTCGGCCACCGGCTTAATGACCAACTTCGGCTCGGTTTGTGCGGCGGCTAGTGTGCTTGCAGCGAGAGCCCCACAGACGGCGAGCGCCACGGCGGCAGCTGCGGCAAATGATGCCTTGACCATTGTCGTCCTCCATCCTGGTCCTCGGGTCAATGGGTCTTCGGCAGGAGGCGGGTCTTCAAGGCAAACTCGGCGACCTGGCGGCCCAGCTGCGTGCCGTGCTCGTCGGCGGCGCGGAAGTGGATGCCGCCCCACACCCGGGCGTCCTCGACCTCCTTTGCGATCTGCGAGAAGCTTTCCCACCGGCGCACGACGCCGAGCGGCGGATAGACGTAGCTCATGGAAAACGTGTCGCTACCGAACATCGCCTGCAGCACTGCGACAGCCGCGCCGGCGCCGAGGCAATGTCCGGACGGATAGTCCGGATGTGGCGGCGTGACGATCAGCGGCTCCCAGTTCGGGTCTGCAGAGATCGCCGGATTGTTCGCCAGGCCCGCATTGCGGATTGCGGTCACCGGGCGCCAGTAGTTGTACAAATACTTGGCTTCGAAGCCGGCGATCAGCGAGTCGGCCATGACCATGTTGAGGAGCGCAAAGAAACGCGCATTGTCGATCAGATTGAGCTTCTTGGCTGCGGACACGGCGCGTGCGATCGCGTTCAACGGCGGTACTTCCGATCCCACCCAGTGGATCGCAATCGCGGTCTGCTCGCTGGTGCGCGCGGTGCTGTTCTTTGACCCCATGCGCTTGACCTCGTCGAAGTCCTTCGCGAAGGCCGCGCTGTCCACGGACGGCGGACCGGCCATCGGGAATTGCTTGGCGCTGGTGAGCAGGAACGGCTTCACGTTCCGCCAATGCGGCAGGATGGGCTTGATGTTCATTGGCGGCGTCGCCTGATACACGCCCGCACCCTTGCCGAACTCGTAGGATGTCGGGGCGGCGGAGCCGTCGTCCTTGCGCAGGGCGAACAGCTTCTCGGCCACCTCGCGGCCGACGCGCAGGCCTTCGGTTTTTGCCGGACCGTCCGCAACCTCCTTCAGGGAGCTGGCGAGTGCGGCATCGATCATCGCCTTCTGCGGGGGGAACAGCCGTTCCAGGATGCCGTGTGCGGCGGCGGCCGCCGCGGCTTCGGGCGAAGCGCCCGGCGCTGCGGCGACCTCGACCGCATAGACCGAGTACTTGCGCTCGATGGCATTGACCGCATCGAAGATCGCGGCGTGAACGATGGCCATCATCCGCATCTGAACCGGCACCGGCGCGCCGGCGATCTCGGTCGCGCGCACGGCCGTCTGGTTCCAGTCGGTGACGACATCGGCGCGCGCGGCAGGCACGACCGCCAACAGGATCAGTGCTGCGAGACAGCGCGCTGCCGCGCGATGGGGTGTGGCTGCGATCACGTTATCCTCCTGTTGGTAGCACGGGTTGCGACGACCGGCGGATCCCGGCCTTCCTGTAATTGCCGCGCGCACCAAACCACCTTGGTCGGTTGCCGTAACGAAAGAAGCCGAAGGAAACGCCGAAAGAGCTCCGAAATTTCAGGACGCAGACCGCGTGTGTGCGCTACAATCGGGCTCGCCGGCCATCCCGACGCCGGCGCAGATGGTCCGGTTTGCAGCCCGAGCGGGGCCGTTGGCGCAGGAGGACCAGATCACAAGGAAATTCGCCATGCACAAACACTCTCGGCGAAATGCCGTTGGCTTCGTTCTGCTGCTGGCGGTCGTCCTGTTCGCGACCTCGCTACCTTCGGTCGCGACGGAAAAGGTGCCGCTGGCGATCAAGGGCTACGACCCGGTCGCGTATTTCACCATCGGCAAGCCCGTGCCGGGGCTGCCGCAGATCGAATACGAGTGGGACGAGCACCGCTACCGCTTTTCGCGTGCGGAGCATCGCGAGCTTTTCAAGGCCGATCCGGTGCGCTACGCACCGCAGTTCGCCAATTTCTGCGCCATGGCGCTAACCCGGGGCGAACTCGACGAGGCCAACCCGGAGTGGTGGCTGATCAGCGACGGCAAGCTCTACATCTTCGGCAAGGCCATGGGACCGGATCGGTTCCGGCAAGCCCTCACTGAGAACGTCGTCAAGGCAAATCAGAACCGTCCGCTGATTCAAAAACGTTAGCGACATTGGCAAACGCGGGAGGCTAGAGGCCGGCCTTGCGGAAGCCGTCGCGCAGGTGCTCGAGATCGGACGGGTTCAGGAACTTGCTGCCGAAAGTCTGCGCATCGAACGCAGGATCCGTGCGGCGAATCATGGTCACGGCACGAGCGGCGTCCTCGGATCGGTTTAGCTGTGCATAGGCCGCCACCAGCACGGCGTGGCTGAAGTGCGCGCCTTCCGTCTTGCGCAGATTGAGTTCCGCCTGCTCGATCGCCGCATCGTAGCGCCGTTTCAGATAGTAGGCCAGACTGAGGGCAAAGCGGTCGATGGCATTGAGCTCGGGATCGATGCGCTGCGCCAGCTCAAGGGCCGCGATGGCGGCATCGGTCCGCCCCAGCCACATCAGGATATTGCCGCGGCCGGCGAGGCCATTCGCATCGCTGGGATTGATGGCGATCGCACGGTCCATCTCCGCCTTCGCCTGCTCGTATCGGTTGTGGGAGATATGAACGCGGCCGAGGACGATGCGCGCGCGCACCTCGGAGTCGTCGAGGCTCAGCGCCTTGTTGGCCATTTCCTCCGCGCGGCTCAGGAATGCCGCCGGCGACTGCGCCCAGCCCATCGCTACAGCGACATAATAGGTTTCGGCGAGCGCGGCGTAGGCGCCGGCGTAGTTCGGATCGAGCTGGATCGCGCGCCGCAGCAGGGCGCGCGCCTCCACGTTGCTGGCGCGCGCCGGGCGCTGAAAGGCCGGCCTGGCGCGCAGCACGTGGTCGTAGGCTTCGAGGCTTTCGGTGGGCTTGGCCAGCACCCGCTTCTGCTCGAACTGGGTCACGCGGATCGCCAACGCCCCAGCGATCTGCGTGGTGATCTTGTCCTGCATGGCAAACAGGTCGGCGAGCGCCTCGTCGAAACGGGCGGACCAGAGCACGCGACCCTGCGTATCGACGAGCTGGGCGACCACGCGCACGCGCTCGCCGGTGTGGCGGACGCTGCCTTCGACCTGATAGCGCACCGCAAGGCCACCGGCGATCTCTGCGGGGCTTGCGGGCTTGCCCTTGTAGGGGAGGACTGCGTTCCACGACATCACGGTGAGCGCCGAGAACCGGCCCAGCGCGTTGATGATGTCCTGGGTCATGCCATCGGCGAAGTACTCGCGAGCCGGATCGTCACTCTGGTTCAGGAACGGGAGAACGGCGATCGCCGCCTTGGTGCCGACTTCGGCGCTTTTTGTCAGTGGATCGCCGGAGCGCAGAGTGCCGCGATTGCTCCACAGCACCCCAGCAGAGAGCAGAGCCACCAGAGCCAGAGCAGCAAGCAATGCCTTGCGCCCGCCGGTGAGTGCCGCCGCGAGCCATGTCAAGGTGGAAGGCCGAACGCGGGGCTCCATGGCCTGGGCGGGGTCGCGGATGGCCGCCGAGGCCGGCGCCTCGTCCGCCGCCTGCGGGTCGGCCGGCACAACCGGCGACACGGCCGCGTCCAGCCGATAGCCGCGGCGGGGAATGGTCCTGATCAGGCGCGACCCGTCATCTCCCAGCGCGCGCCGCAGCTCGCCGATGCTCTGCACCAGCGCATCGTCGGTGACGGCAAGATTGGGCCAGACCGCGGCAAACAGCTCGTCCTTCGAAACCAGCCGGCCGGAATTTTCGACCAAGTGCCGCAGCACCGCGAAGGTCTTCGGCCGCAGGACCATCTCGTTCCCGTCGAGCAGGAGACAGCCGCGCCGCAGATCCAGGACGAAGCGATCGAATTGCAGCCGCTTTGCGTCCGTGTGCGCGGCAGAATCGAGATCGCGATCGGTCATTGCCCAGCCATCCACGCGATATTGGCCGACAAGCGCGGATTCGACACAGCAATCCGTCCAAACCGCTGCATGCCCGCCACGGCTCCGGTCCGAATGTCCGAAGCTTAGCCGATCCATGGAGCCGTCTTGAAGGCACGCCTGGAGACGGCCGACACAACGGGCAAGTTTTCCCCCGTGGGGGACATCGGCTCGGACGGGCCCGGGTTCCCCTAAGACCTTGGATCGAGCCGGTTTTCACGCCAGGATAACACCAGGGAGCGCGGGGTGGCGCCGGGCCGGCGCCACCGAGCGATACCGCCGCCTTCCCGCGTCCCGACGCGTCGCCGACACGGTGGCAATGCGCCGGAATCCGGGCTGTCCAGCGGCTTACCGCTCGGTGCCACTTTCTGCCGTTCGCGCAGTAGGTAAGTGTTCAAGAGCGGCCAGACGAATAGCAAATGAGCAACAGCCCGCAGTTCATGGCCCAAGCACTCACCCCTCTTGCCGCCTACGTCGCGTCCCACACTCGCACCGGTGTGATTCCCCACAAGACCGCCACCACTCGAGTCTGTTCGAGACGCTGAAGGGCGGTGCCTGAACCTCCCCTCATGGACAGGGGCCCAACGCCGGCCAACCGGCACCGTTGGTGAAATTGCGCAGCACCGCAGGTCGATGGGGCGAGGCGCTGAGCCAGAAATTCCTATACGTGATGACCGCGTGAGGCATGGTGCGTGAATTGCATAGGGCTATGCTTTGCAGGATACCGAATTCCCGACGGAGTCGCAGTTGCTCGTATGCAATCCAGCCGATCCCACCCGGGTCGGGGCTCGCGTCGAAGGCGACGTGGCAAGTGCGGCAGCTGGGCTTGACCACGTCGTGGTAGAGGGTCTGTTGCGGAGCGCCCGCCCAACCCGGCGGAGTGAAGGTGTTGTCCTGCTCGATCGAGGCGCCGGGATACCAGCCCGTGATGACATCCTTGATCGGCTGGATGGCGATGGTGTCGCCGGCGGCGCCCTTCACGATCAGGTTCTGCTCTCGGAAGGCCGTCTTCTCCGCGTCGTTCGCCACCAGCCGGCCGCCGGGAAACTTGTAGGTGGCGATGTCGAGCTCGCGGAAGGAAGCGCCCATGTTGATGTCGGCAGGCGTGGGCGCGGCGGGGTTGCTGTAGTCCCCGCCGTGGCAGTTGAGGCATAAGTTGGGAACGAACCTCGGCCCAAAGCCGTCGAGGTCGGCCGCGGGCGCGCGCGGCGCGTTTGAAGCGAAGTCGCCGCCAGCGTAGACAAAGAACTTGACGATGCGGGTCGGCCCCTGCCCTTCCACCGGACCATATTCCATGGCCACGGTCGCTCCGGGCATAGTTCGATTGGCCGCAAGGTCAGCGTTGCCGTGGTCCTGGTTGAACAGCCCGTAATTTGTCACGTACGCCGCGACAGTGCCATCGGCGCGCTTCAGGAAGTACATATCGCGGCCGGAGCCCAGATCGTTGAAGTTGAGGTAGGACGTGCGCACGGCGTTTGTCGGCACCCCGCTAGCGTCGAAGGTGAAGCCGTTCTTGGCCCACCAGGCACCCAGCGTTAAGCGCTCGTTGGTGGGATCGACTGCGCTGTAGTAGGCATTGGCCGTCGCCTCGGTCGGTGATGAAAAGTTCTTGAAAGCGAGAAACGCGTTCGCCGTGGGCTCGTTGGCCTCGCGCAAGATCACCAGCTTGCAAGGCTCGTAGGGCTCCGGGGGAAAGGAAGGCTGACCCTCGGGGAGCGGCGGCCCTGTATTGACTGTGTTGCCCGGCAACGGAGACCCCGGTACTTCCTCGAGCAGCACCGCACCAACGTAGGGGGTACCGTCGGCCTCGAGCAGTGTCAGCTGCACATCGGTATTGGCCGGCAGACGGTAGATACCGTTGATGCCCGCATCGAGGACGAACTCGAACGACTGCGAGAACGCCGCGCTGGTGACCCGGAGCTTCACGCCGGTGGCAATCGGCGGATAAATTAGGGCTTTCAAGCACGCGTCGTCGTCCTTCTCCACATCGGTATTGATGGTGGAGAAGCTTTTCACCATACCCTTGAAGCTTCCCGTAGCAGCTACGAAGCTGGCGTCGCCGGAGGGCTTCCAGTAGCCGTCCTGCTCGTCGTAGGACCAGAAGCGGGCGGCGGCCGGTGCAAGCATGCTGGCCGGCGCGAACATCTCCACCCCAGCCTCTTTGCCAGGCGCGAGGTTGTACTTCACTCCCGCCGCGTCACGAAACTCGACGAACGTGGCGCCAAATGAGATCAGGTTGGTCTCCTTACCGTCCCGCATCGCGCCCCAGTCACCCGGCGCTTCGCCATCGGCGATGCTCAAAGTGGCCAAGTGTGCCGTGAGCATGCCTGTCGGCGCCGCACCGGTGGGGCCGACCAGCGCATTGGCCGGCACTTGGATCCGCGTGCCCTTCAACCTCTTGTTGAGCTGGCGTCTGTCGACCAAGATGATTGGCCCCTTTGGATCAACGGTCTCAGATTGGGCCTTAACGAGCCGCCAAGTCTGGCCGGTGAGGCCCGAACCGACCACGCGGGAGAAGGAGGCAAAGCCCGCGTGCGAGATGTTGAGCACGTAGCGGTCCTTGAGCGGCGTCTTGACGCTGAAGAAGCCGTTGACGTCGGTCGTGGTGGTCTTCCCGTTGGCCACGACGTCCGCCCCTTTGACAGGGGCGCCGGTGCCTTTTTCGACGACACGACCCGCGAAGGTGGTGTCGGTTCGGGCGGTGACGAAGTCGATGCGATGCCGGACAAATCCGCCGCGGCCGTCGCTGACCTGCAGGTAGGCGCTGTAACGACCGGCTAGGTTGGGGAGCTTCCAGGTTGCCGAGCCCGCGGCCGCCGGCGTCACGGTGCCGTGTCCTTGCAGGGCGGTCCATTCGTGCTGTAGCGGGTCGGCGTTGAGGTCGCGGGTGCGCGCGACAAGCGTGATAGTGTCGCCGGGCGCTGCAGTCTGGACGCGTGCGCCCCCCACTTGCGGAACCACCGAGATGATCTCCGGTGGCTGGTTGGCCAATTGCACATCGGTCGGACTGACAGGGTTGCCCACTGAAACACGCGTCGCGTCCACCGCCCGCGTAACAAGCGCCGCCTGACTCTGCACCCGAATCGTTGTCGGTTGCGATCGCGGAAGACCCGCCGCCGCGTAGAGGCCTTCCGAATTCGTGCGCAGCGGACCGGCGAGTGTCGCGGTGCGTGCGTCGTTCAAGATCGTCACCGTCGCGGTGTGGTTGACCTTGAAAAGCTCGTCATAGGACCACGGCGTGCTGCCGCTGCCCAGCGTCACCCGGCCGTGAATGACACCGCTGTCCGCGTGGTGCTGGATGCGCGTGGGAACCGGATAGCGTGGCCCGCTGCCAATGACGATCAGGTCCGGATGCTTGCCCGCCGCCCAGCCGCGCTGCGCCTTCCAGCGCAGCTCATAGGTGCCCGGCGGCTGGTGTCGGAAGCGATACCGTCCGAAAAGATCCGTGGTGGCGGTTGGACTCTTGACGCCGCCGGCAGTGTTGTACAGATAGACCTCGATGTCGGGCAGGAAGATCACCGTGGGCGGCTTGAAGGTCTCACCGACCGGCGTCTCGTAAAGAACGCTGCCACTCACCGGGCCTCCCTTGAGCAGAGGCAGCACCTTGATGATGCCGAACGCCTCGATGAGATCACGCAGCTCATTCTTGATCGTGCCGAGCTCCTTGGTGATCGTGCCGAGCTCCTTGGTGATCGCGTCGAGCTGCTTGAGGTCCCCCTGAGCCCTCGGCGTCTCCGTAACGATGACCATTCCCACCGCCACCGCGAACAAAAATGCAAGTACGTAGGGTGGCGTCTGCACGAGGTGTCGCACGCGGCACCAAACCGACCTGATGCTCATGTATGTCCCCTCAGCGCTCGTCGGGGCAGATTGCCCATACACACTCAGTACACTAGCAATAAACAACGGCTTCGTGCAATCTGTATTCGGTAGATTCCAGTCGAACGTTCACAAATGTGATCTGATAATCAGAAAACTGACTCCTACAGCTAATCCAACCTCCGCTGAATGATGCGGCGGAGACAGTGGAATCAATGGGTTAGCGGAATATCCTTCACCGTGGGGTGGAACTGGCGCACCCAGGCGATGTCCGTCTCGATGGGGCCAATGCGCATCCGGCGAGGGGATGAACACCACGACGTCGGCGGCCCGGATCATGCCTCGATGCGCTGCCAATACTCGCCAGGGAGCCCGTCATGTCGATCAAGACAATAATGCCGAGCGCGAGTAGGAGGGCAGTCCGACGGACGCAAGGTGGGATCGGCCGGCCACGGTAGTTCGGCGAAGCCGCAACATGACGGAAGGGGTCACGGGTTGCCGATCAACGACGTTCAGTTTTCCGTCGGCAGTCTGACTTGCCGGAACCCGCCTCATCGCCCCGCGCCGGCTGCGGCGGCCTCGCGTCCCGGGCCGCCACGCCGGCGCCGGACGAGTTGGTCCCACAACAGCACGATGGCGAATAGGCCGGCCTGGATCAGGACGATGCACGGCCCCGTCGAGCCGTCGATGTGGAAGCTGACGAGGGTGCCCAGCACGCTCGACGCAATCGCGACGGTAGCGGCGACGAGGAGCATGCGGTCGAAGCGGCGCGTCAGGAGATAGGCCGTGGCCCCGGGCGCCACCAGCATCGCTACCACCAGGATCACGCCGACCGCCTTGAGGGACGCGACGATGGTGAGCGACAGCAGCACCAGCAGGCCGTAGTGCAGCCACGCCACGGGCAGGCCAATGGCACGGGCATGCTTGGGGTCGAAGCAATAGAGCAGCAGGTCGCGGCGCTTGGCCAGCACCACGGCCAGCGTGATGCCGGCGACGATCGCCGTCTCGGCGAGGTCGCGGGCCGTGACGCCCAGCATGTTGCCGAACAGGATGTGCAAGAGGTGCTGGTCGGTCTCCACCTTGGTGAACAGCACGAGCCCGAGCCCGAACATGCCGGAGAACACGATGCCCATCACCGTGTCCTCCTTCACGCGGCTGTTGTCCTTGAGGTAGCCCGTTGCCACGGCACAGAACAGCCCGGCGGCGAACGCGCCCAGCGCCAGGGGCAGGCCGAGGGCAACGGCGACGACGATGCCGGGCAGCACCGCGTGGCTGACGGCATCGCCCATCAGCGACCAGCCCTTGAGCACCAGATAGCACGACAGCACGGCGCAGACCGCGCCGGTCAGCAGCGCCACCACCAGCGCGCGCTGCATGAAGCCGTAGGACAGGGGCGTGGCCACGAAGTGCCAGAGCCACGCCATGGTCGCGGTCATGGCGCAAGCCCCACGACACTGCGCGACTTGCGCCGGGTGGCCAGCAGCCCATGCCTGGGCGCAAGCACGAACGCGGCCAGGAACACGACCGTCTGCAGCACCACGATCATGCCGCCGGTGGCGCCGTCGAGGAAGTAGCTGAGGTAGGCGCCGGTGGCGCTGGTGGCAACGCCGATGGCCACGCTGATGGCGATGAGGCGGCCGAAGCGGTCGGTCAGGAGATAGGCCGTCGCCCCGGGCGTGACGACCATGGCGATGACCAGGCACGCGCCCACCGTCTGCAGCGCCGCCACCGTCGTCGCGCTCAGCAACGTGAAGAACAGCACCTTGAGCGCGCCCGGCCGCAGCCCCACGGCGCGCGCATGGCTCTCGTCGAAGAACAGCAGCATCAGGTCCTTCCACTTGAGCAGCAGCGCCCCGAGGGTAACCGCGGAGATGATCACGACCTGCCGGGCGTCGTCGTCGGAGATGCCGAGAATGTTGCCGAGCGCGATCGACTGGATGCTGACCGCCGTAGGGTTGATCGACACCAGCAGCAGCCCGGCGGCGAAGAACGCGGTGAACACGATGCCGATCACGGCGTCCTCGCGCAGCCTGGTATGGGTCCGCACCAGCGTCATGCCCAGCGCCGCGAGCAGGCCTGCGAGGAAAGCCCCGGCGGCGTAGGGCAGCTTCAGGAGATACGCCCCCGCCACGCCCGGAACGATGGAATGGGCGAGTGCATCGCCCATCAGCGACCACCCCTTCAGCATCAGATAGGCCGAGAGGAAGGCGCACACCGCCCCGACCAGGGCCGAGACCCAGATGGCCTTGAGCATGTAATCGTACGCGAACGGAACGAGGAGCTCGCTCATGACGCCCGCTTCGCCGGCGGTGGTTTGGACGGCGCCGCATCCGGCTGGCCGTCGCCGTAGAACACCACCGGCCGCTCGTCGTCGGTCAGCACGGTGAGGCCGCGGCGGTCGTCGTCCGCATGCAACTCTCTCCCCTCCAGCCGGAAGCGCCGCAGCACTCCGCCGAACGCCTTCTCCAGGTTTGCCTGCGTGAACACCTCCCCCGTCGGCCCCGCCGCCAGCACCGTGCCCAGCAGCAGCACGACCCGGTCGCAGTAGTCGGGCACGCTGCCGAGGTTGTGGGTCGAGACCAGCATCAGGCGGCCCTCGGCGCGCAGCTCGCGCAGCAGGCTGACGATTGCCTCCTCGGTCTTGACATCGACGCCGGTGAACGGCTCGTCGAGCAGGATCACCTGCCCCTCCTGGGCCAGGGCGCGAGCCAGGAACACGCGTTTCTTCTGCCCGCCCGAAAGCTCGCCGATCTGGCGGCGGCGGAAATCCGCCATGCCGACCCGGTCGAGCGCGGCGTCGACCTGGCGGCGGTCCTCGGCCGAGGCCCTGCGCAAGAAGCCCATGCGGCCGTAGCGGCCCATCGTCACCACGTCCTCGACGAGGACCGGGAAGTTCCAGTCGACCTCCTCGCTCTGCGGCACGTACGCGACGATATTGCGCTTGAGCGCGGCATCGACGGCAAGCCCGTTGATGCGCACCTCGCCCCGCTGCGGCCGCAGGAACCCCATGACGGTCTTGAACAGCGTCGACTTGCCGCTGCCGTTGACGCCGACCAGCCCGCAGATCGTTCCAGGTCCCAGCTCGAACGACGCATCGCGCAGCGCCGCCTGCCCGTTGGGGTAGCTGACGCTCACATCCCGCACCGACAGCGAGGCCGCCAGCGCGCCCCCCACGGACTTGCCGCCGTCGTCCCTGGCGACCCGCTCGAGCATCACGTGCCGAACCCTTTGGCAATGGTCTCGACCGTCACCTCGAGCAGGTCGAGATAGGTTGGCACCGGACCGTTGGCGTCGCTCAGCGAGTCGACATAGAGCACCCCGCCATACTTCGCGCCGGTCTCCTTGGCGACCTGCCGCGCCGGCTTGTCGGACACCGTGCTCTCGCTGAACAGCACGGGGATCTTGTTGCGGCGCACCTCGTCGATCACGCGCCGGATCTGTTTGGGCGTGCCCACCTCGTCGGCATTGATCGGCCACAGGTAGAGTTCGCGCAGCTTGTAGTCGCGGGCGAGATAGCTGAACGCGCCCTCGCTGCTGACGAGCCAGCGCTGGGTTTCGGGAATCGCGGAAAGCCGCTGGCGCAGCGGCGCGTCGAGCGCCTTGATCTTGGCGGCATAGGCCGCGGCGTTGTTCTTGTAGATCTCGGCGTTGGCCGGATCGTGCTTGACCAGCGCCTTGCGGATGTTCTCGACATAGATCGCGCCGTTGGAGGGCGACATCCAGGCGTGCGGGTTGGGCTTGCCCGTGTACGGCCCTTCGGCGATGCCGAGCGGGATGATGCCCTCGGTGATGACGGCGCTCGGCACCTCGCGCACGTTGTCGAAGAAGCGCTCGAACCAGCGCTCCAGGTTCATGCCGTTCCACAGCACCAGGTCGGCCGACTGGGCCTTGACCACGTCGCCCGGCGTCGGCTGGTAATCATGGATCTCGGCGCCCGCCCTGGTGATCGACTCCACGCTTGCCGCCGTGCCGGCGACGTTCTTGGCGATGTCCTGGATGACCGTAAAGGTCGTCACCACCCGCAGCGGCTTCTTCGCCTGCGCAGACGCGCCCGGCGCCGCCGCCACGGCGGCCAGCGTAAGCGCCGCGACGCCCGCGATCGATCTGACGATGGCCTTTCGCCGAAGCAATCCCGAAATCTGCATCGATGCTAACTTCCGCCGCATCGATCGCGAGTAGTCTGCCGGTACATCCATGGCTAATCTCATTAACGATATTCGGAAGCGTTTGCAACTAACAGACACAAGCGACGAGGCGTAGGGCGGATTAGTCTTACTGCGTCACGAAGCACGCCGCGCGCTTCGCGTGAAGCTACGCGCGCAGCATGGGCATCTCGGTAGCGTTCGAGCGATCGCCACCGCCAGCCTGCGATGGATGGTGGCGATCGAGTTGGG
>Ga0247727_10014802_pt1 | contig 12899 bp, 15 predicted proteins | sample WisWelCaveWW1625_FD_202498 | JGI IMG/M metagenome (GOLD analysis project Ga0247727, IMG submission 202498) | Biofilm microbial communities from Wishing Well Cave, Virginia, United States - WW16-25 | ecosystem: Environmental > Aquatic > Deep subsurface > Groundwater > Cave microbial mat | place...
TCAATCCTGTCGAACTGCGCCGTCGGATTGACCAGCATACTGCCAGACTTTGGAAAATTTCTCGGTAACATTTTGTGGTGATGCAACCTTTCCTCAAAGTAACATTTTATCTTGATGCATTACGCGGGGTCTAAGACCCCGAAGGAGCATACGAAGTTATTTTTTAAGCAAATTGATTTCACTCAAAGTTAACTCGCGCCACTTGCCCAATTCCAAATCGCCCAATTGAATCGGACCAATCGCCACACGGATGAGCCGCAGAGTGAAGAGTCCCACTGCCGCGGTCATGTGACGGATCTGCCGCTTCTTGCCTTCGCGCAGTTTGATCTCGATCCACGCGGTGGGTCCGTGCGGAGTCACAGGCTTGGGTCGAGGAGGCAGGCTCGGGCTGGAAATGAGGCGGGCTTTTGCGGGTAGAGTCCGATAGTCTTTGAGTTGAATCCCGTTTTCGAGTTGAGTCAACTTATCCTGAGTCGGATCGCCTTCGATCATCACCCAATATGTTTTTTCAATATGATTTTTCGGGTCGGTCAATCGTTTGATCAGCGCGCCGTCATCAGTAAGCAATAACAAGCCTTCGCTGTCGCGATCCAACCGCCCCGCCGCATAGACATTCGGCACATTGATAAATTTTTTGAGAGTGAGATGCCCCGTGCCTTCATCGGTAAATTGCGAGAGCACGCCAAACGGTTTGTTGAACAGGATGGTTCGCATGATGTGTATAATCATACCCGATGAGCGAAAAAACTTTTGAGATGCGAATTTGTGAAAGTTGTGGATTGCGCTATCCGCTTGTAATGGGACATTCACACGGAACGCGTTGCCCGATCTGCATGGGGACGACACGCGTCGCGCTCAGCCGCGAGTTGATCGTTGAACCGACGCGTTCCCTCACCCCTAACCCCTCTCCCCGCTTCGACTTCGCTACCGCTCCGCTCAGCGCGAGTGCAAGATGGGAGTTTGCAGTGCTACTAGACAACATCCGTTCAGCGTGGAATGTGGGTTCGATTTTTCGAAGCGCGGATGGGTTCGGATTCTCACACGCGTATTCGTGCGGCATCACTCCCACGCCCGAAAATGACGCGGTGCAAAAGACTTCGCTCGGCGCGGAGGATTCTGTCACGTGGTCACATCACAAGGATGCAGTTAAATTAATAAAAGGATTAAAAGTTGAGGGTTGGAAGGTCTTCGCACTGGAGGAAGATGCGCGTGCGGTTTCAATTACGCTCGCTTCGACTACGTTCGCAAAAAACGCTCACTCCGCTCCCCCTTCGGGGACTTCGCAGCGAGGGATACTAATTGTCGGCAATGAAGTGACGGGTGTTGACCCCGAGTTGCTCGATCTATGCGATGAAATTTTTTACATCCCGATGCGCGGTGAGAAGAAATCGTTCAACGCGGCGATAGCGTTTGGCATCGCGGCGTATGAATTACAAAGATAAAGTATTCATTTGAATGCGGGAGTACTTATGTCACTACCGCACAAATGTCTTTACGAGGGTGTCTTTCCCGAAGCACTCTCTTGTTTTTCGGGATATTACAAATCAACCGGAGATTGCCGCGCCGCCAGAGACCAGGAGCGGCGGTTCGCAACGACATCCATAAAAGGTTAGCCTTCGTTTGGTTTATCGGTATTCGCCAGCCTCTCCCGAACCTGGGCAAGCAAATGCTGAATATCCTCCCGCTCGCGAATCGTGCTCTGTAGTGATTGTTCAAAGGCAGGTTTTTCTTCTTCCGAGAGATGACCCAGGAGACGTTCGTCACGCGCAATCTGCACATTTTTCTGCGCTAGTTTTGTTTCAAGTCTTTTCTGATACCCATCATAGAATTCGAATTCATTGAGAACCGGAACGTTGGTTTGCGCGCCATGCTTCATTAGTTTTTCGACGGCAGGCAGGAATGTATCCATGTTCACTGGTTTTTCGATAAAACGCGTCACACCGATACTGAGTGCAAATGCTTTGTCTTCTGGCGCCACATACGTTGCCGAAAGAAAAATTACTGGGATATGGCGCGTTTCAGGTTTGATCCGCAACCGATGGACAAGGCTGAAACCATCCATCTTGGGCATCAGAATATCTGCGACGATCAAAGCTGGATATTCCGTCTGAATGAGTTTCAACGCCTCTTCCCCATTCTGAGCCGTGACCACGCGATAGCCCTTGAATTGCAACGTGGTTTCCAGCAAGTTCAAAATATCTGGAATGTCTTCCACAACAAGCAGATAACCTTTTTGAGCGTTCATGGTTATATTGTAATCCCATACTGGCGACTTTGATGATATTAATTTCATTCTTGTGTTATGATTCGCAACAACATCCAATGAGAGGAGATTAAGATGGCGATCAAATTAACCCTTCCTGTAAATGGACCGATCACTCAATTGTTTGGCGAGAACCCGCAAATTTATAAGAAATGGGGCTTCCCCGGCCATAACGGCATTGACTACGGAATCCCAAACGGTACCCCGATCACCGCCGCGGTGGGAGGCTCGGTAGCGCTGGTCGGCTTTGAAAATGGCGGGTATGGCAATTTCGTCAAACTCAGCCACGTGGATGGAAGTAAAACATATTTCACGTATTACGCGCATCTCGCGAGCGCATCAGTGATTGCGGGGCAAAAAGTTAAAGCAGGCACGGTCATTGGAAACAGCAACAACACCGGCGCAAGCACAGGTCCGCATTTGCATTTTGGCTTGAAGATTGACGGGGAGAACCCTCCGTACAAAGGCTATGTTGACCCAATGCCTTATTTCACAGCCGATGCAGGAACTGAGGAAGCCGTTACTGGCGGCGTTGATTACCCGGATGCAGTGAAGTTATCTGGTCTCGTGTTTGAAGTAATCCCAGACTCGCTTAACGTCCGCAATGGACCGGGCGTGGAATTCACCATTGTTGGGCAGTTGGCGAAGGGAGCAAAAGTCACAACCAAGAGGCTCCATTCCAAAAGCGTGTGGATCGAATACGAATCCGGCAAGTGGTGCGCCCTCGCCTTCAATGGGATTGTCAATTTGAAGGTTAAGTAATATCCAACGAGATAAGAGATATGAAGAGCCTCCGGTAATCAAAATTACCGGAGGCTCTTCATGTTGGAAGTGGACGTTGTCTCCTTGTAGAATTTTGCCTATCCACCAGGCATGAAGGGATTCTTCTGCTTCTTATCCTTTTTCAATTTGCGTTTTTCCTTGATGTTGAGCTTCGCTTTTTTCTTCTGTTCCTTATTACCTTTATCTTTACTGCCGCTCTGAGCCATGACTGTCTCCTTTCGGTATATGGGCGGGTGGAATTCTCAGCCGTGTGAGCATTTTACTCCTGATTCGCTAAATCATTCAACAGTACCTCGGTGATTCCGTTTGCATGTCATTGCAAGCGCACGTTGCGAAGCAATCCCCAAAGGGGACGATGTCTCCTCTTGAAACAGGGGATTGCTTCGACGGAAGAGCGCACTCGCCGTTTGAGGCTCGTCGCAATGACATTTTTCAGGAGGCATGATTGCCAGTTTGTATTGATTAGGATATTATTTCCGGCATGACTGGCATGGAAGAAACAAACGAATCCCCGGCAAACATGCTGTGCAGGTCTTGTGGGTTGTGTTGCACGGGTCATTTATTCGTCTGGGCAAAACTCAGACCCGCTGAATTGGACTCCGCCGAGGCGCTGGGGATGCATGTATTCCGGTCTGATCCCAGCCAGCGGGGGTTTAGCCAGCCCTGCCCGCTTTGGAAAGGTGAGTGTACGATCCATGCTTCTCCTCAATATCCTCATTCTTGCCGTGCCTATAATTGCAATCTGCTCAAGGAAGTGATTGCTGAAAACGTCTCACTGCCCCACGCGCTGACGGTTATCCAAGAGGCAAAAGGAATGATCCATGAAGTGGAGGCGCTTTTGCCTGCTTCGCCGATCAGTGGTTTTCGCGAGCGTTTGGTTGCACAACTAGAAGGACCCGGCGAGAATACCGACCCTGAATTTCGACTGAAAGCGGATACGTTGTTGATCTTTTACGAAAAGGTTTTCGGTGTAAAGGACCTGGTTGATAGGTCTGATGAAGAGTAGTTAAGTCCATCATCAGACCTGACGGGTTTCCGCGACACCTTGCCCGACTCGCATCATTGTCTATGCGTAAGTTGCGAGTGACTCGCGTCACGCTAAAACCTGTCAGGTCTTATCATTCACAACTCTCTCTTAGCCGAAGGGGTAATACCTTTGCTCGCCGACCCCCTCTAACGATTCTCCGTCGCGACTTTCGATGGGTTCTCCCCCAAATTGGGGGAGATGTCTCCGCAAAGCGGGACAGAGGGGGCACACTGCCGCCGGAGGTTTTGTCCACCGTCGGGTCGAGCTTGTCGAGACCTTCATAGATTCCACCCACGTAGAGGGTTTTGCTCCCGTCGGGGTTGATCTTTTTGACAAGATTCGTATCAACATTAAAGATGAAAGAGCAGATGGTTCAGTTTATAGATGACAGACCCATTTTTGGTTAGACGCCCTATCAATCGGCAACTTCTACTTTATTTTAAAGCGCCATTCATACTCTAGTGTTTCCCCAGATTTAGTAAATATTACAACCTTAGCCAGATGGTCGCCCAATGACAGAAAGCGACTTGAACCGAAAAAATACCAACCCGCTAATTCAAGATCAACATACTGATTATTAACTGTGATAAACCGTGACCCGCCGCCTTCAGCTTGACGGTTTAATGGCACTTGTTCTCCATCGACATACAAGAAAACCCTATCTTGGAATGGCGATAATTCTCCGCTACTCGGTTGCAATATTTCTAACTCCCAAATATTTGCTGTATCTATGGTAAGCCCTACTCCTGTTCCTGACGGTAATACGAGAAGATATCTTTTAACGTAACAACCAAACCAAGTCTCTGATTCAGGCGGTGGCCATAAACTTTCTATATAAGCAGGAACGTTCAATTGGTTTTGGTTTGCAGGACAGGGTGTAAAAACCAGCCCCAGGCAGACAAACAGAAAGCTACCAAGCACAACAATTACTTTATTTCTCAAGCCTCTATTTCCAGATTTCAAGTCGTCCTCCGATTCGTAACATCTTCCATGTTTATTGCACTGGCAATTTATCGATAAGGCTGAAATGCCATTAAATCTTCTCCGAATTGAGAAAATAAAGCACTCGCAACGCCAACAAACTCTCCGTTATAAAATACTCCGCCACCGGAGTCTCCAGAAGTAAGAGTTCCATTTGTATTCAAAACAACAATGTTTAGGGACCAATCGTCGCGAAATGTATACGGAATCCAAGTTAATTGAGTCACTAAAGCATGGAGATTTCTAGATTCATCCTGGTAAGCCAGAGTCACATTTTGTGATGGTAAAAATATATGATCTGGTGCAGGCGTAGCAGGAATAAAACTTCCGGGAAGATCTTCAGGAAGTGAAACTACTAATATATCTCCACCTTCAGAGAAATCCAATGTAACATCATTCATATCAATGATAGTTAATTCTTCGCCATTTTCTCCATCTCGATAGAACATATACGGACTATCAGGCAGGTATACATGTGCGGCCGTTACAATAGTACTACTATCGCCAACTACAGTGCCTAAACCATTCTGGCCCTCAGGTTGACCATCATCATTTAGAGAACCGAAACCTATCCTAATCGTGGAATCAGTAATGGGCGGTGCATCACCGCCCCCACCAGCACCGGGTAGTACAGGCCTAGACGGATAAGGAGAAGTAGGCAATGTAGTCGTATTTGAGCAATAACTAGGATCGTTGTAGCAGTCAATCGGGATATTGCCGCTTGGGTCAGTAAACCGAATGGGATTATTCCTCACGTACGAATAGCAATTGAAGTCCTGCGGATTGGCAGGGTTAGGCACCATCGTGTCCGCGCTGAGGAATCTTCCCAGCTTGGGTGAATAGAATCGTGCGCCATAATGATATATCCCCAACCCCGTCATCTCGCGTTGACCGGTGAACAGCTTATCCGTAAACATACTGCCCGTTGTCAACCGTGTTTCGCCAAACGGGTAATATCGTTGCTCGCCGACGATTGCACCCGTTGAATCCGTTACGACACTGGCAGAGCCGAGATGATCTTTCAAGGTGTAATACAGTGTACCATTGACCCGCATGGCTCCGCCCGCGACGGGATAATACACTGTGGTTTTTGTTACCGTGCCGCCAGAGGTTTTGTCCACTTCGTAGATTCCACCAGAGCCTGCCCTGAGCGAAGCCGAAGGGTAAATGGTTTTGCTCCCATTGGGTTGAATCTTTTATAGAGGCTGACACCGAGCCACTTCACCTGTCTATAATCATCTTGGACAATCTTACCTTACAAGGGACTTATACAATATTATTGTCCAGATCACACAAATTATTAGTGAGATACTTCCACCAAATATGCTATTTAGACCAAGTGATCTCATCTCCTTTGGATCATTTAATAAGCGGGAACGATATTGTTCGGCAACATCCTTGCCCCTAAAACTCTCTATCAATTTTATTCGTGTTTTGAGAGCAAGGTTCAAGGTTAGACGATTATTTCTAAGTATATTCCAACCACGCCGTATCTCTAATAAAGAATATACAGATATGAATGGAATTAAGATCATGAGCCATATTATTTGATTATTGTTCATTGAAAGCCTCATACTAATTTACATTAAGGAGCCGCGTGTTCTACCAAATGGAATCCCTGTGACAAATTGTATACCAAGCCAACTGCACTTGGAACTGCCCCGAAGCCTGGGGCAAAAGATGCTACATCAAGACCTACGTTAATCCAATCCACTTGGGCGAGATCATCGGAGTTCACAACATCATAGGCATCTAAATATATTTCTGCTACGTTCAACCCGTGATTATAAATTTTCGCGCCTTCGGCAATAGTAGCAGGCGCCTGAAGTATAGGAACCAAGTCTCCCACAAGACCTCCTGCATCTAGCGCAACTTCATCCCAAAGTACTAAAGATGGATCCCATCCGATTGTGTAATAAGTACCTAGGTTATTATTGGGATAGGCTGAACAAGAAGGCACCTGACCCGGGGAAGGCGTTAAGCATATTGTCGGAGCAGGGGTAGATGGCATTGCTGTGCTCGTAGGAGTAGCTGTCGAAGAAACCAATGAAGGAGTTGGCGTTACTGAAGGAGTAGGAACGGAGATCGCAGGAGCATTGTTATTGGTAACACGCGGTGTATTCCCTCCACTTGGCTTTGGTTTATACGGAGAAGAAGGTAACGTAGTAGTATTTGAGCAGTAACTTGGGTCGTTGTAACAATCAATAGGGATATTGCCGCTTGGGTCAGTATACCGCAAGGGATTATTCCGCACATACGAATAGCGATTGAACGCCTGCGGGTTCGCCGCGTTCGGCACCATCGAGTCCGCGCTGAGGAATCTTCCCAGCTTGGGTGAGTAGAATCGCGCGCCGTAGTGATAGATCCCGAGTCCAGCCATCTCGCGTTGACCGGTGAACAACTTATCCGTGTAGATTGTACCCGTCGTGAGGCGCGTCTCGCCGAAGGGATAATATCTTTGCTCGCCGACGACTGCGCCGGTTGAATCGGTGACAACACTGGCTGAGCCGAGATGATCTTTCAAGGTGTAATACAGTGTACCATTGATGCGCATCGCACCCGCGACGGGATAGTACACCGTAGTTTTGGTCACTGTGCCGCCGAAGTAATAAAGGGTTGTTAAAGTACTGCTCGTGCCCAGGTTCGTATACAACTGCGCTACACGATTGCCATCTCCATCGTAAGAGAACAGCCAAGATTCTATGATTGTGCCGGTTCCGCCTATAAATCAGTCTGATGGCTGAAATAGAATAAACACAATCAATTTTGCTAACCCGCTGACCACGCCGGGGATGCTTACACCGATTAAGAGAATACCCAAAAAGTAAAGCCAGCCTATTTTCCCAATTAACACAAAAATCGGGAGGTTGGCTCGGATCGTTCTCATTCCTACGACAAATAGAATTACACTCAATTCCAGTATGATTATGGTATCCCAAGGCAATCTTATTCGAAGCAGGGGAGGCCAAGACCACATTAATAGACCAACAGCAGTACCAATTACAAAAACCGTTAGAGTGCCTATGATTCGATGAATATAAGCTGACAAATTTGAATGATTGGTCTGCTTCGTTCCTTGCCGGCCGAGGCCTTGATTTTCAGTTTTTGTTAGAGGAGGCACTATGAGAAATGACCCGGCAATGCAAAAGCCCAGCAAAATGGCAATTGTAGGCCAATTCATATTTACTCCTCTCTTAAATACACCGGTGCCACCAGGCCAGACATTGCTATTCAATATTAACAGATCACCGCTTTTGATGACTTCCCATTCACTTGTAAGTCGACGCGGTGCTGTAATTCTTATTTTGTTCTCCGCGATGAATGTATATTGGTACTGAACGTTGTAGTGATTTATTCCATTTTTAGTAATATATAAAAGCAGAGTATCAAAATCAACGAAATCCATCGCCTTTATACTGAATTGATCAGAAGATTCACTTTCTTCTAAAACCCATCTACCAATTGGGAAGTCGACCTTTGGATCATTCCTAGACAGCCAATAGACGGATTCATAATATGCGATCAATGACCCACCCGCTATTGTGGCAATTAGTAACCATGCAATATACTTTTTCATCTATGCGCCTATTGCTGAATGATCAGATTACTTCGAGAATCGTGCGCGATGTTTATTTTATGGTGACGAATATGAGCTATCCAAAACATTGTAAACATCATATCCAACATCAAACCAATATAGCGTGCCCTCGGAAGGTATCGGTGGCCAGTAATTAGCGTCAGCGGGGCGAGCACATTCAGGGTAATTTAGGAGACTGCAAACTTTCCAAGTTGTTATGCCCAGGTAACCTTCTACACGAGACTGATCCGATGCTGCAACCCACATTCCTTGCGCAACATAATTGACCTCACTTCGCCTGTAGCATTCATCGTCAAAACAAACCATTCCAGTAAATTCTCCATACGAGTCCCACAGAGGGGTGTCATATATCGAGCGATTGTCAAGATCATATCCTCCTACCGGACTTCTATTCTGCAAGTCAAAATATATGGCAAGGAGAAGATTATTAAATTCATCATTTTCCATGTAAATATCTTCGTATGGCTCATAATATTCTCCATTATATGCACATTGAACTAAGGGAACTCCTTCTGGGCATATGCCACTCACAGGTTGTATCGCGAGGCTGGGATCCAGTGGGTCTCCGCTACTTCGACCATCTCTATCGCCATTTCCTCCGCCACCACCTGGCGGCTGTTGAGGCGGCCTGGACGGATATGGAGAACTTGGCAGTGTGGTTGTATTCGAGCAGTAGCTGGAATCATTCCAACAATCAATCGGAATATTCCCGCTCGGATCGGTATAGCGCAAGGGATTCCCAAACACATATGAATAGCGATTGAACGCCTGTGGGTTCGCCGCGTTCGGCACGATGGTATCCGCGCTGAGGAAGCGTCCCAGTTTGGACGAATAGAATCGCGCCCCGTAGTGATAGATTCCGAGTCCAGCCATCTCGCGTTGACCGGTGAATAAGCGGTCAGTGTAGATTGTACCTGTCGTGACGCGTGTTTCGCCAAACGGGTAATAGCGTTGTTCGCCGACGATAGCGCCGGTCGAACAAGTTATTTTTGAAAAGCCAACGAGATAACTATAACTAACAAGCTAATCAGTATTCCATAAACGCCGCTCCCGACAAGGAAAACACCAAGATATTGATTAAACGCTTTTTTCACGTGGATAGATGATTGTATGATTGGCCAGTGAACTCGGACCAATCTTGCTCCTATGATGAACATAATCATACCTATCTCAAACGCTATTATTGGTTGCCAGGGCTCATCTATCTGTAAAAACAATGACCATCTATCGGCTTTATTTGCTATTAGTAAGCCGATACCAAAGAAAACTATTAACACAAGTATTTGCCAAAATGTAAATGCGAGACCTCGGTAATTTTTTATTGCATGAGTGGGTGGAGGTGAATATGAATCTGCTTTCTCAGTACTACCGTGGCTAGCAATAGGTGAATTTAGAAGCGTCGCGATGGCGAGTACAGAAAGCGAGATCGCAAAAACATTCCACATAATACCGGGGGTCCTTTGGAAGACTACGTATTCACGACTATTGGGCATTTGTACTTTCAAGTACGCCCTTTCTTGGATCAGACTCCATTCAGCTTCCCCTGCCCTATCATTTTTTACACGTATTCGGTCATTGCTGACGAAGTGGTATTCATATTCGATGTTGTAATATTCCACGCTTTGCGATTTTACGCTAAACAAGAGTGTGCCAGTGTCCATAAATTCCAACTTATATTGAGTTGTAGCATCAAGAGAAGATTGCGTTTGAAGACCCTCCCATTTGCCAATGATAAAATCTTGCAACTTTTGTTCCCCAGTAGCATTATATCCATACCGCAAACTAAATACGGGAACACTGATTGATACAATTATGGCAAATAGGCTGATGCATTTCAAAAATATTACAAGAAACCTCTGCAAAATTGGCGGAATCATACGACTACCTCCCATACCCACTCATAAGTTGTGAATAAAGAGGATCTAAGGTATTAAAATTATTGTAACCAAATTCAAACCAATAAAGCTCATCAGGATCTGCTAGGTGACGATACCCCGTAAGATTCCAGAGCTGAACGCCAACTTTTCCTTCACCTAGCGACTGTTCGGATGCCGCTACCCACATTCCTTGAGCTATATAATTCACTGTTGCGCGATAGTAACATTTGTTATTGGTGCATAAATTACCCGGATAATTCCCGTATACATCCCAAAACGGAGTGTCGTATGCACTACGAGTTTCAAGGTCGTATCCACTAACTGGCGCTCGGTTTTCTAGGTCAAAATAAATCGCGATCAACAGTAAATTGAATTGATCTTGGTCTATCACTACATCACCATTTAGAACCAATGGAGAACCGCTGTAATAGCATTGTGTATAAGTGTAGGATGTTGAACACGGATAATTACCATCGACAGGTGGTGCTGTTAAAGAAGGGTCGGGTAGAGTAGGTGGAAAACCATCATCTTGATGAGGCGCTAGAAGGGCGGGACCACCTGCGCCACCTGCGCCATTTCCCGGTTTATTGGGCTTATTTTGGGTTAAACCAGGATCAAGTTTTCCACCAGCAACATTTACTTTACCACCACCCAATGGCCTTGCATTATTTGGATAGCTACCTCCACCTTCGCAACTCGGGGTGGGATCATCGGGGTCAGTGCACACATGCCCGGTGGGATCGGTATATCGCACAGGATTATTCCTCACATACGAATAGCGATTGAAGTCCTGCGGGTTTGCCGCGTTCGGCACCATCGAGTCCGCGCTGAGGAAGCGTCCCAGTTTGGGCGAATAGAATCGCGCGCCGTAGTGATAGATTCCGAGTCCAGCCATTTCGCGTTGGCCGGTGAATAACTGATCGGTGTAGATTGTGCCGGTCGTAACGCGCGTTTCCCCGAAGGCATAATAACGCGTTTCGCCTACAGTGTTTCCGCTGGCATCGGTAATCACATTGGCAGAACCGAGATGGTCTTTCAACACATAGTACAGTGTACCATTGACTCGCATCGCGCCCGCGACAGGATAATACACGGTGGTCTTTGTCACCGAGCCGCCGCTGTGCATCACCAAAAAGGAAATGGATGAAGGCTTGGAGATTTTCGAGGAAGTGATCACCATGTCTGAGAAGGAATAGGGGTTGAGGTAGGTTCGGGAGGTTCGTAATGGCATAACAAAAGGCTCGCTTCGATTTATTTTGAAGAGAGCCTTTTTGATTTACTACCGTCACTGTGCCGCCGAAGGTTTTATAGACAAGAGATATAGGACCCAATATCTATGGGTCTGTCAATTTTTATCCTGCATGAGGCGCGCAATACGGCGACCACTGAAATAACCCACTATACCTCCTGCAAGAGACCAAAAGAAATTGGTAATTGTGTAATCTATAAATTCTGATATTGGCCTTAGTAGTATGCTTCCTGTCATCAACAATACAAACCCCAATACTCCCACGCCAACCCCAAAAATAAGCGGCCACATATTTGGTTTTGATTTATTTCGTCTCAAAAGAATAAGCATAACAGTTCCCCAGACTACCCCAAGTATGAGCTGGCCCATAGTAATCAAATCTATCGTTTTCATAAATGTCCTCTTTATCTTTAGTCACATTAGGGGGGCGCCCCTGAACCAGTCGCCATTCCATTAATAACTGAGAATCCAAACCCCCAAGGGCCAGGAATGAAGCCGAGAAGTCCTGTACCGTTTAGAATCCATTGCCTTTCCTGGCTAATTATTCCTTGATTGTAATCATTATTAGTTCTAGATATTGCTACAAATGTAACAACAACATCAGCACCAAACGCAAGACCAGCGATCCAGGGCACAGGCACCATAGTAAGGGCTGACAGTAGAATACTTGATAGGGATAATACACAATCTATCAATCCACATGGAGATAGAAGTAGCGGTGATGGTAATTGTGTTGCATTGACAGGAGTTGGGTCTGGCATAGACAAGGGGTGCCCGCCGCCAGTTTCATCGTCAATAATTAGATTGGGTGTAGTTGTAGTACCACCATTTCCACCGCCGCCAGAACCGCCATTACCACCATTGTTGCCGCAATTCCTGGTGCAACGCTGTACGGGGTTAGTTCTGTTCGCCGAGTATGCATTATTTGGGTACGGACTGCCACTTTCACATGTGGGAGTGGGATCGTCAGGATCAGAACATACATGCCCGGTAGGATCTATGTACCGGATTGGGTTATTCCTCACATACGAATAGCGGTTGAAATCCTGCGGGTTGGCGGCGTTCGGCACGATGGTATCCGCGCTCAAGAATCTTCCCAATTTGGGAGAATAGAATCGCGC
>Ga0247727_10014803_pt1 | contig 12899 bp, 12 predicted proteins | sample WisWelCaveWW1625_FD_202498 | JGI IMG/M metagenome (GOLD analysis project Ga0247727, IMG submission 202498) | Biofilm microbial communities from Wishing Well Cave, Virginia, United States - WW16-25 | ecosystem: Environmental > Aquatic > Deep subsurface > Groundwater > Cave microbial mat | place...
TGTTGTTGACAGCCTGGCTTTCGAGCTCGTTCATCCGCATGCCGATTGTCCCGAAGATGATGCCAAAACCCAGGATTACGATTACTGCTCCTTTTCCACCCATTATTTGCTCCTAATGAGAGTGTTGAATTACCTTCTCAGATTCTGTGAAGCAAGTCGCGTCTGACGCCACAGCGAGCTCGAGTACAATGCGTCACGTTCCCCCGGCTTCACCTCATCCTGTCGACGATACAGGGCGTAGGGATTCTGTACCTCGAGCGTTATTTCGATCACCTTGATCATTCGTAGATCACTTGAAGCAACAGGTGTTGTTAGCGTGTCTATGAGATTCTGACTGAAATACTTTAACCTGAACCTCGTTACCGTGCCGACAACCTCAGGTGGATTCCATGTCCCACCCGCAGTCGCGCGGCGATGCAAGAATCTGTCGCTATCGTTCTGGGTCGTCGGGAGTGGATATTCATCCGTACTCCCTGCCCAATACTTGACAGTGTCAATGGTGCCGTCACGACCGAAATCCGTCAGGAAGGTAATCGCCGTATCGTGCGCCGCCTTAACTGCGGCTGACTCCGGCGGGACACCCACCCCCATATTCCTGAATTCTCCCTCCACGATCTGGGCTGTGGAGACGAGAAGTTGTTGAACTAACATATCCCCGCTCAAGATCGAGGAATTCTCTCCCGCAATCTGGTTGGCATTCAGAATGATGAGCAAGATTATTCCGCCAAGGCTGAAGGAAACGATGATATCAATGATGACTGCCATAACATCTCACATGCTAATTAAAGTGAAAATACCCGCTGACAAGAGCTATCGTGAGAGTATCCGCGCTCGGGGGGTAGAATCGCCAGATCTTGATGTCCATTCGCTTCGCGAATGTCCTCTTGGAGGGCTCCTCATGGTCAATATCTGCCGGATCAACATACTGCACGATGAAGCTTGCTGCGTATTTCCCGAGCGTACCTCCTTGAGTGGTGTCAAGAAGTGTGATTCCGTTGAAATCGTCGAAGTCGTCAAAAGTTCGGATATTATTCGCGTCCTCATCGGGTTCGCCTGCAGGCGGCGGATTTTCCCGGCCTAAGGCTCCTGCATCTGTAAGGTTGCCCATTTCCGCAACTGTGAAAAAGGAGTCGATGGTCGCTTCATCGAACGCCAACCCATGGGCAATTTCCTCTATGGAAGTAGCGAGCGTTATGGCGGTTATTCCGGCCTGCGCGCTGTCGATGGTCTCGCCGCTCTGTGCAAGCAGCCGGTAGAACGTGACGAGGATAGTCATCAGAAGAACAAACGCCCCCAGGGTAAGCATGGTTTGACCTGTACCCACAGCAAATATCTCCTGTGAATGTTATTGAATTCTTGTCACAAACGCGGATTTAATGACACTACACTGCAACCAATATCAATAAACTAGTCTTCTTCGACTGTGGTGGAGATCACCTCTTCGAGCGTCGTCACACCCTCCATCATCCTCTCCATTCCCGAGCGGCGAAGGGTCCACATGCCATCTTTTGCAGCCTGATTGCGAATGGCATTTTCGTCCACCCTTTCTCCCGCATTCAGGATGATGTTTCTGATCTCCTTGGAGAAGTACAGAGCCTCATGGATGGCTGCTCGGCCTTTGTAACCGCCGCTGCACTTGTCACAGCCCACCGCTTCGTAGAAGGTATGATTCTTAATCTCCTCTTTCGTAAAGCCAAACTTCAACAGGCCTTCCCGGTCAGCATCCGTCACAGGTTTCTTACAGACCTTGCACAGGGTGCGGATCAAGCGCTGAGCCACGATGATGTTGATGGCGTACGCGATCAAGAACGGCTCGATGCCCATCTTGTACAACCGCGCGACGGCACTCGGAGCATCGTTCGTGTGCAGCGTGGAAAAGACCAGGTGCCCGGTGTTGGCAAGTTTAATTGCCGTTTCCGCCGTCACCTTATCACGCATCTCACCGACAAGCACAATATCCGGGTCGTGTCGAAGGATCCCACGGATCGACTGTTCGAACGACATCTTGGGTCCGATCTTCAACTGACGCGCACCCTTGATGATATACTCGACCGGCTCCTCAATGGTAAGAACGTTGAGTGTGGGATCGATGACTTGATACAGCGCGGCAATCAGCGTCGTGGATTTGCCCGATCCTGTGGGCCCGGTCAGAATGATGATCCCCTGAGGCTTGGCAATTGCTCTATTGAAAGCATCTCGCGCAGGACCCTGCAGACCGAGTTTGTTGAGATCGGTGATGACTTTTCGATCATCTAACACACGAACGACAACGCTTTCGAACTTATGTTTGAACTCCGTGGTGACGATAGGCATGATCGATACGCGGAAGCGAAGCTGGTGGCCATCAATAACTCTCTGAATGAAACCGTCCTGCGACATCTCACGCTCGAACCGGTCGACACCCTTCGTACGGTCCTTCACCACCGCAAGCACGGCTTCAGGCATCGTGTTATCTTGCCTGTGCCAGGATTGCAAATTCCCATCCACGCGGAATAAGAAGTGCGTCTTGTTCCCTTCTGCCGGGACGATATGAACGTCGCTGGCGCCCTGGCGCACCGCCTCGACAATGCAGCCCTCGATAAGGTTCACCAGAGCGCTCTTGTTGATCTCAGCCTCCAGTGCCTCTTCGTCGACGATTTCTTCTTCCGTCGTTCCGACGGTAGTGACCTCAGTACCTTCCAGGAGCTTGAGGAATTCGTTCTCCGGAGGGACAACCTGTTCCAGCAAGCCCTGCAAATCTTTCTTCCGGCAATACGCAAGTTCGTATTTCTTGACGCCAAAATTTCTGATGATCGTGGGGATGTTCCGATCCGTTGGATCGGCAGCTATGACCACCAGCTTATCTCCCTGCTTTTCATCAAATTTTAATGGAAGAACTTTCGTCTGGATCATCAGGTCGCGGTAATTCGAAGGAAGCGCGTCAACATACTTCCGGATGAAGTCTATGCGTGGCTTATCGATCACCTCATCCGCAAGATACACCTCACGGAAAGCGTATAAGTTGGCAACCTCCTTGAAGACCGCATCGTGATCGACGCTGAAATCGTTGACGAGAATCTGGCCCAGGTTCCTTCGATTCTTCCGGTCCTCCGATTCTCGTACCCGCAACGATTTCTCCAGGGTTTCGTAATCGATGATACCCTTCTTCAGCAGGGTATAACCGATTTTATCGGTAATATCGACTTCTGCCATAGTTCGTTTGAATGAGATCTAGAATAGATTGAACAGCGAATGGATATTCATGAAACCTACATTCGGCGCCTTGGGACGAATCAGGGCAGTTTCCGAAGAAACCAATGTCAACAGGGTCAAGACAATCATAATGACCAATGTAATCCACAGCTGGATATAATCTATGGCGGCGCGCATCTTGTAGCCGGCTTCCTTTTCATAATAATCTGCAAGCTGCACGGCGGTGTTCTTCACAGTTCCGGTCTCCGCGCCAGAGTGGAAGCGGGAAATCGCTGTCTTCGTGAAAACTCCGGAGGCCTCAAACGCCTCCGTTAGGCCAGCACCTCTATCAACCATCAACGGAATTGCCACCGTTTTTATCCGGTGTTCCATGTACTTGTTACCGCACGCTTCTGCCGAGAGCTTAATAACATCAATGTTCTCACCGGCTCCGCTATAGAGCGCATAGAAGACCCTGCAAAAGATCTCGATGCTCATCTTTTGAAGCAGTGGGCCCAGGACGGGGACGCTCCAGATATACTTATCGAGTATGAACCTACCGCGTTCGGTCGCCAAAAAACGAACACCAAAAATTGTCGGTATTATTGTTATTGCCAGCAAGATCAGAATGTTTTCGGTCAAGAAGTCGCTCATCTGGAGGGTTGCCTTTGTCATGGGAGGCAGATCGATCCCGAATTTCTTGAAAATCCCAGCCATGCTTGGGAATATTACTGCAACGTAGTAGACAACAGCGGCAAAGAGCGCAATAAGCGTTACGATTGGCATGATCAGTGCGCTTTTTAAATCCTTCTTGAACTGAACCTGACGTTCAAGAAACTTGGCGGTGCTGTCGTAAATCTCAGCCATGTTGCCGCTCTTTGAAGCCAGGCCGAGCATGTGAGCGGTGAATTTGCCGAACACATTTTCTTGCTTGACAAAGACCCTCTCGCTGTCCCTGCCCTGCTTCAGTTCTGTATTGATCTCCCTGAGAGCATCACGCAACGTAGGGTTTTCAATATCGTTCACGAGCAATTGGAGGATTTCATTGAACGGCAACTTCTGCCTTATGAGGTCGGCACTAACGCGAACAAACGAAACGATTGCCGTAGCAGGCGGTTTGGGCTTGAGGTCGAGTAGCTTCTTGTTAATCCGGACAACGCGATATCCCATCTTCGAGAGAGCTTCCTGCACTTCAGCTTTTGTGAACGCTTTCTGCTCACCCGTGAGAGGTCTTTCGTTGCCACGCTGCACTTTGTATCTGAACGTCGACCGCGGAAGAACTTGAAGCAGCTTGAATTTTCTCTGCGTCGCCATGAGTTTGGCTTTCGCCCTGGCAGCTCTGAAATTATCTGCTTCGACGAATGCTTGCAGCGCCTTGCCTGCGGGGCTAACGCCGTCTATTCGAAATTCAGGCATGTCTCACCTATCTATATGAAGTGACAAAAAAAGCACAGAACTTCCCCCTCCTCCTTACTAAGGAGAATTGCGGAAGTTCTGTCTATCAAAACAAAGACAACTTTCGCTCTCAAATAAGAGTACCTACCTTGAGGGTGATCTGTCTCCCCCCTTGAACCACGAGAGGGGCGGACCCGGATTCACGCTGACCCGCCCCCCGTTCCACCTACGAATGTTCAGTTGAGCACCAGTGTCCCGCTGGTCACAGGTCCTACGGTGATATAGGCCTTAACATTCTCTGCGGCATTGTTTCCCGTTTCCTTTCCACATCCTACGATGTAGACTGGACCCGCGGCAGCACCGGTGTATCTCGTCGTATCACCCGCCACAAACGCCGTTCCTGACGGCAGTGTCGGGGTTACAGAATAGCTGCCATTGGCGTTTCCGGTATCCGCGATGGTAAGTTGGAAATTGTTAAACGAGTTTCCACCGCCGCCCATCGCCGTCGGCCTGCGGTAGAACTGCTGCGCCTTCGCCGATAGGTTCACCAGGTCATTGATAACCTGATCCCTGTTCGCATCCCGAGCGCCGCCTGTGAACATCGTGATACCGACTGCTACTGCTATTCCCACGATAATCACTCCCAGGATGATCAGTAAGAGTTGCTGCTGACCCATAATACCTCCTTACGTAAATTGAACTGTAATAAGTGAGTTAGTTACCTGAATGAATATTCAAGTTTCGTGCCGTTTTCAATAAAAGGTTCAACTCCTTTTCTATCGAATGATTCTTCTTGTGTTAAGAGCAAGGTGCGTACGATCATCATGGTAATGAATCCCTCTCGTGGAAAAACTTACTACACAATATCGGTAAATCTTTCTTGACAGCTGCGAGATGTCAGTTTAGATTCGATACCTTGAAATCATCCTTCCTCACCGTCACATACAATTTCATCTTGTTCACCCGGTCATATCCCAGCTCTTTTCCACAGCCTATGATGTAAATCGTGGAAACCCCTGTTCCTGAAATAGCCGCGGTATCGCCCGGCACAAAACCCACACCTGTGGGTGGAGATCCTTGACTCAAAGCGTAACTGCCGTTATCATTTCCCGTGTCAGAGGCTGAAAGTCGAAAGCCGGCAAAATCGTTTCCTCCTCCACCCATGGTTTTTGGCCGGCGGAGGTATTGCTGCGTCTTTGCGGTAAGGTTGACCAGATCATTTACAACCCGGTCTCTGTTCGCATCACTGGCCAAACTCGTGAACATACCTATGCCCACCGCCACCGCAACACCGACAATTATAACACCTAGAATAATCAAAAGCAATTGCTGCTGACCCACGGGGTCTCCCTACATAAGAAACTCGATAGTGCTGGAATCGAAATAAGATGTCAACACTACCCTCAAATCCCATGCCGTTGTCGAAAAGCTAATCCTGCTGCCTCAGAAGATTAAGAAACCAACTGTCCATTGCGTTTCTTAAGAAAAGACGCGACATAATTACTTGGCAGTCAGGTAAATCTTTCTTATTCAATGACAAAGATATAGAATATCCACCTCTTTGTCAAGATATACGTCCTTGATAGGCCCTCCGGGCGGGAGAAATGTGACGCGCTGCACAAAATTGAAAGTCGCCTGATCGTTTCGTATATTTGATTGTTCTGGTGAGATTCAGCCGGATGAATCTCAACAAATGCCGAAAGGAGCAAACATGTGATGGATGTAAGGATAGAGAAGGACTCGCTGGGGGAACGCCAGATCCCCAAAGAGGCCTATTTCGGGGTACAAACACATCGGGCAATCGAAAATTTCCCCATAAGCGGCCTAAAACCAAAGCCTTCCTACGTGGAGGCTACTGTACACATCAAGAAGGCGGCGGCAAAGGTAAATCAGGCATTGGGTCTGCTTGACTCAAAAAAGGCTGATGCAATTGTCCGGGCGGCTGATGAAATATTGAGCGGCAAGCTCCGTGAATGGTTTGTTGTGGACGTCTACCAGGCCGGGGCCGGAACCTCGCACAATATGAATGCAAACGAAGTTATTGCCAATCGTGCCATTGAAATCTTGGGCGGAACAAGGGGGGACTATTCGCTTCTGCACCCAAACGATCATGTGAATATGGCTCAATCAACCAACGACGTATGCCCATCGGCAATCCGGATTGCCGCGCTGATGATTGTGGGCGACCTGATGCGAGAGTTGGAAATTCTTCAGGAGGCGTTTTCCAGGAAAGCCAGGGAATTTGATGGAATCGTCAAATCGGGTAGAACCCATTTGCAGGATGCCGTGCCTGTAAGGTTAGGACAAGAATTTGGCGGCTACGCTAGTAATATCCAGAAACACCGGCAAAGGATCCTGGCGGCCGCAGACACGTGCAAGGAGCTCGGGATTGGGGGGACCGCAGCAGGGACAGGGCTCAACGCTCATCCGAAGTACCGCGCAATGATGGTCAAACAGCTAACTTCTCAGCTCAATATCGAGTTTCGCATGGCGGATGATTACTTTGAAGCGATGCAAAGCCTCCGCCCCTTTGTGGATCTCTCCGGTTCAATGAGAAACCTTGCGCAAGACCTCATCCGTGTGGCAAATGACCTGCGACTTCTCAGTTCAGGTCCGAAAACGGGACTGGCTGAAATTATCCTTCCTCCCGTCCAACCAGGTTCATCCATCATGCCGGGCAAAGTTAATCCCGTGGTGGCGGAGATGCTGAATATGGTGTGCTTTCAGGTTCTCGGTTGCGACACGACAGTCGTATATGCGGCACAAGCCGGCCAGTTGGAACTAAACGTCATGATGCCCGTCGTCGCGTTTAATCTTCTCCACGAGATTGAAATTCTGAAGAATGCTATCCATGCATTTGTAAAATTCTGTGTTCTTGGCATAACGGCGAACGAAGAGCGGTGTCAATTATTTGCTGAAGGCAGTATGAGCATCGTGACAGTTCTTAACCCTCACATCGGCTATGCAAAAGCGGCGGAAATAGCGAAAGAGTATCTCGCATCCGGAAAATCGATCAAGCAGCTTGTCCTTGAAAAGGGTCTGATGACAAAAGAAAAACTGGATGAAGTATTCAACATCTACGAAATGACGGAACCGGGTATTCATACGTAGCGAACGGAAAGAATCGTAGAGAGATAGTCCCGAAGAGCGGGCACGGAATATTTGGATTGCGAGTTTTTATTTCTTTTATTCCTACGCGAACAATCTCATTACTCTGCAAGAGCAAAAATCCGAAGGCAAGACTATGCCAGAGATCGAAGTCAGAACCCATCAGGCTGCCATGCCTCCAGCAGCACCGGCAAAGAAAAAGAGGCCAAAAGAACTTGCGGTCGTTAACCAATCAGCATGCACGGGATGCGAAGTTTGCCTGGAATTCTGTCCTGTTGATTGCATCTATGTTATCGCCGGACCCGAGCACGACCCCCGCAAGAAACTTGTCGAAATTGACCTCGATGTTTGCATCGGCTGTAAGCTCTGCGTAAAGTACTGTCCCTGGGAAACGATCTCGATGATTCCAACCGACAAAGCTTTTGATGTTGCGAGAGAATGGACGCAGACCACAGTGCTGCCCGAAAAGGAGTGGATGCAGAGGGAAAATGCTGAGGTCGGAAAGTTTTTCCCGACGGTGTTCTACGGAAAGAAGCCGGAGCTCTGAACTCCGACGTATCAATTCCTTGTAGGCGCTAGGCCGGGCACTGCCACCCTTGGCTCCCTGACCTCCAAATGCTGAAGTAGCTCAGCGGTAGAGCAGCGGTTTCGTAAACCGCAGGTCGTGGGTTCAAATCCCACCTTCAGCTCAAAACGCATCGCGATAAACCGTAACGTCCCGCTTTAGGCGGAACGAGAATCCGCGTCCCGATCCTGGTTCGGGATGGGGCAGCTCGAGGGTTTCTCTTCGCGAAGTGATGCCTTCGGCAGAAGAAGCAATCGACACATTCATGCCAGCATGCTCATTTAATTTCCTCGTCGGCAATTATCGCAGTCATCCTGAAGGAATGCCATGAACGAAGGGAAGATCGTTCAAGTTATCGGTCCTGTTGTTGACGTTGACTTTGCAGGCGGAAGATTACCGGCAATTCTCAACGCCGTCAAGATACCGCGCAAGAACATCGAAGGCCGTGAGGAAGAACTCGTCTGCGAAGTTCAACAGCACCTTGGAGAAGAGCGAGTTCGGACGGTAGCGATGGATTCAACGGATGGTCTAGTACGCGGCATGAAGGTTATCGATACCGAGGGCCCCATCAAAGTTCCTGTAGGTCCTGGCGTGCTCGGCCGGCTCATCAATGTCCTGGGGCATGCCATCGACAGCCTCTCACCTATCAAAGGGAAGAAGTACTACCCGATCCATCGTGACCCACCGGAATTTGCTGAACTGACGACTGAGAAAGAAATGTTCGAGACTGGCATCAAAGTTATCGACTTGCTGGAGCCTTATTCGAAAGGCGGAAAAACAGGTCTCTTTGGGGGAGCGGGCGTGGGAAAAACAGTCATCATCATGGAACTCATTCACAATATCGCGCTGCGTCATGGCGGGTACTCTGTGTTTGGCGGGGTCGGCGAACGCACACGGGAAGGAAATGACCTGTGGCTCGAGATGAAACAGAGCGGAGTCTTGGACAAGACTGCGCTTGTCTTCGGCCAGATGAATGAGCCGCCCGGTGCACGCCAGCGCGTTGGCCTCACAGCGCTCACGATGGCAGAATACTTCCGCGACGAAGAAGGTAAAGATGTATTGCTCTTCATCGACAATATTTTCCGCTTCGTGCAGGCGGGCTCGGAGGTCTCTGCACTTCTCGGGCGGATGCCGTCGGCAGTGGGTTACCAGCCCACATTAGGCACCGAGATGGGGGAGCTGCAAGAGCGTATCACGTCGACAAAGAAAGGTTCAATCACCTCCGTTCAGGCGATTTATGTCCCTGCAGATGACCTCACAGACCCCGCCCCAGCAACAACCTTCACCCATCTTGACGCAACGACGGTGTTGAGCCGCCAGATTTCTGAGCTGGGGATCTATCCGGCTGTTGATCCACTTGACTCTACGTCGCGGATCCTCGACCGACATGTCGTTGGCGAAGAACATTATAACCTCGCCAAACGCGTGAAAGAAATTCTTCAGACCTACAAGGATCTGCAGGATATCATTAGTATCCTCGGTGTGGATGAGCTATCGGATGACGACAAGATTACCGTCCAGCGAGCACGGAAGATCCAGAGATTCCTTTCGCAGCCTTTCTTTGTCGCTGAGCAGTTTACCGGGGTTGCCGGAAAATACGTGAAGCTCGAAGATACCATCAGGGGGTTCAAGATGATTGCCGAAGGCGAATGCGACGAACTTCCCGAGGGTGCGTTCTACATGGTCGGAACTATCGAAGAGGCATTTGAAAAAGCGAAGAAAATGGCCGCATGAGTAATGGCGGAAAAATCCTTCATCCTGGAAATCGTAACGCCTCGAAAGATTGCCTTCAAGGGTGAAGTCACGAGTTTTTCCGCTCCGGGCGTGATGGGGGGATTTCAGGTGCTCTACAACCATGCCCCGCTCCTCTCCGCGCTGCAAGTCGGTGAAGTAAAACTTATCTCCGCGGAGGGAGGAGAAAAACGTTTTGCAACAAGCGGCGGGTTTGTAGAGGTAAAGGATAACCATGTGGTCATGCTTGCGGAAACCGCGGAGCGCGCCGATGAGATCGACGTCGAGCGCGCAAAAGCCGCCCAAGGAAGAGCACAGAAACGGCTGAAAGAAAAACAACCCGACCTCGATATCGAGCGTGCCACCGCGGCACTCGCGAAGGCGATGAACCGACTGAGGATCGCCCAGCGAACTTAGCAGATCTTGCTCAAACCTTCTGAGCCCACTTCTGATTTCGGTCAGAGTGGGTTTTTGCTTTCTTGAGACAGCCTTCGTGTGACACTTCTTTGACATTCAAGCCCCTAACTCGTATATTTCACAAGTTTTTTCACGAGAAAATTTCCGATCATGCGCCCGACGCGAGCCGAGATCAATGCTGCAGCCCTTCGTAGAAACCTTGCGAGTATCAAAAACCACATGAGGAAGAACGTAAAGGTGATGGCCATCGTCAAGGCTAACGCGTATGGGCATGGCATCGTTGAGGTGTCGGAGATACTCGCTGACGAAAAAATTGATTACCTTGGTGTAGGATTTTTGGATGAGGGAATCGTCTTGCGGAAGAACGGCATCAAAGTACCGACTCTGGTGCTCGGAGGTGTGCTGGGAAACCAGATCAAAGAATTTCTTGCCCATGATCTCGAAGTTACCGTCTCCTCTATAGAGCTCGCCAAGAAAATAGATAATGAGGTCGGCTCTTCCGGGGATCAGAGAGCCCGGGTTCATCTGAAACTTGACACCGGTATGGAACGTATCGGCGTGAGGGCCGAAAATGCTGTGACATTCGCTCAAGAAGTCAGGTCTTTGAAGCACCTCGAAATCGTCGGCGTTTACAGCCATTTCGCGACGGCTGATGAAAATGACAAGTCATTCGCATATCAGCAGTTGCAGAGATTCACAAAGGCGATACGAGAAATCGAAATGACCGGGATAGCCATTCCCCTCAAACACATTGCAAACAGCGGCGCCATTCTCGATATCCCCGAATCACATTTTGATATGGTGCGTGTGGGGATGATGCTCTACGGATTGTATCCTTCGAAAGAAACAAGTGAAAGCATTCCACTCCAGCCGGCGCTCGCTCTTCGTTCCAAAGTCGTCTTTCTTAAGGAAGTTCCTGCAAGAACAAGCATCGGATATGGCAGATCATACTTCACAGAGCGCTCAACCAAGACTGCAACCATTCCCATTGGATATGGCGATGGATATAGCCGTACGCTTTCACACAAAGCAGAGGTGCTGATCCGGGGTAGTCGTTTTCCTGTCGTCGGCACGGTGTGCATGGATCAACTGATGGTCGATGTCGGGACTCGCAGCGATATTCACGTCGGCGATGATGTTACACTCATAGGAAAAGATGGCGAAGAAGAGATAACAGGATGGGAAATTGCGCGGAAGATGGGTACAAATCACTATGAGGTGCTTTGCATGATTGCTGCACGTGTTCCGAGGGTACTTGTCTAAAGTCTGATCAAAACAGAAACCAACAATCACTCCGAAAGATTACGTTCAGTCGAAATCGAACACTAAGAATTTACGACAATGCCTAACGTTTACGCAGTCATCATGGCAGGGGGCGTGGGGTCACGATTCTGGCCCCGCAGCCTGGAAAAAAACCCAAAACAGCTCCTCGAAATCGTCGGCAAAGGGACACTGATACAAAACACGGTCAGGCGACTTACCGACATAATCGAGCCATCCAATATTCTCATTGTTACGAATCGAATTCAGAAAACTATTGTTGCCAAGCAGCTTCCTCAAATCCCCGCCGATAATATTATCACGGAACCCCTCGGAAGAAATACCGCGCCTTGCATAGGTCTGGCCTCATTGTTCATCCGCCGCCGCGACCCGGACGCAGTCATGGTCGTGCTTCCTGCAGATCATATTGTGCAAGACGAAGAGGAATTCAAGCGTGTTTTGCGGGTCGCGATCTGGGTTGCGTATGAATCGCGCCATCTGATCACCATTGGCATCGAACCCAGGAGACCGGAGACCGGCTACGGATACATCCAGGTCATCAACGAAGACGATGGAACGAATCCGTACTTCGGCCGCGGTGTGTTCAAGGTGAAAACCTTTGCTGAAAAGCCCAACGTTCCCACCGCGCAAAGATTTCTCGAAAGCGGCGATTTCCTGTGGAACAGTGGAGTGTTTATCTGGTGTGTTAACACGATTCTTGAAGAGATTCAGAAAATCCTCCCGGATTTGTACGCGGAGTTGATGAAGATCGAAGCCGTGATAGGGAGCAAACACTATGAACACACTCTCGAAACCGTCTATCGCATCATTCGCGCTATTTCCGTGGACTATGGAGTAATGGAAAAGGCGCACCAGGTTTATGTCATACGTGGCGATTTTGGTTGGAGCGATGTCGGCTCCTGGGATGAGGTCTACCGGCTTTCGGGAAAGGACGACCAGGGTAACAGTATTACGGGCAGAGCGTTTCTGAAAGACACAAAAAATGCCTTGATTTTTTCACCTGACAAGTTGGTTGCTGCCCTAGGCATCGAAGACGTTATTGTCATCAATACTGAAGACGCTCTCCTGGTTTGTAAATTAGGGCGCTCACAAGACGTGAAAGAAGTTGTTGATTATCTGCGCCGAAAACAAATGTATGACTATCTATGATGCGTTTCTCCTTCCGGTTATTGTGGCTCAGTGCGATCGGATCCGCTTTCATCAGCTGCTCATCCGCTCGTTTCGCAGCGGC
>Ga0247727_10014804_pt1 | contig 12897 bp, 6 predicted proteins | sample WisWelCaveWW1625_FD_202498 | JGI IMG/M metagenome (GOLD analysis project Ga0247727, IMG submission 202498) | Biofilm microbial communities from Wishing Well Cave, Virginia, United States - WW16-25 | ecosystem: Environmental > Aquatic > Deep subsurface > Groundwater > Cave microbial mat | place...
CGAGAAGGCCAGCACTAAGACGCCTGTTGCAGACTCATACGCGCCGATGTCACAGGTCGCGCCTTGTGGGCGGGTTGCGCCGCGCTGGTCGGTGGCCGGGCAACCGGTGTTCGTGCCCGCATTGATAGCCGGACTGCCGGTCAACAGTGCATGCGTCCAGGTTGGCCCGCCATTATCCTGCAATGCACCTACATTGGCGCTTTGCCCGGTGAGGTTGCCGGTGGTGTCGCCGCTGATAGTACAGCCGGTGGTGCTTTGTATCAAGTTGTAGCCTTGTGACGTCAACGTGCCAGAGCAGTCGGGATGTTGGGTGGCGGCGCTGTTGTCGTTGTTTCCAGCGATGAGCGTGTTCTTGGAATTAATCGTGCCACTACTCCGCCGCAGGCCGCCGCCGTCGCCGGCCGTGCCGCCCGCGTCGCTATCGGCGGTGTTGTTGGCGATGGTCACGTTGGTGAGCGTGAGCGTGGCGTTGTTGGTGTTGAGCAATCCACCGCCATGCCGCGTGGCCGTGTTGCCGCTAATGGTGACATTGGTGAGCGTCACCGTGCCGCTGTCGAAGACCAGACCGCCGCCATCCCCATTGGTCGAAGCGTTAACGGTCGTATTGCTATAGATGGCGCTGTCGGTAATCGTGAGGGCGGCGCTGGTGTTGATGTAAATCCCGCCGCCGTTGGCGGTGGTGGTATTGCTCAACACTGTCACATGGTTGAGCGTGACCGCTCCACCCTGAACTCGGATTCCGCCGCCGTTGTTTCCGCCCGAGTTGCCGTCGCGGATGGTCAGACCATCGAGCGTTGCGGTGACGGTCAACAAGTGGAAGATACGGTCGGTGAAACCGGTAGTGCCTTTGATGATGGTCAGGTGCGCGCCCGCGCCATTGAGGGTCACACCATCGGTGAGGTCCAGGTCGCCGTTGATAGCGGTGTCGCCCGCTTCGGTGCGCGCGGCGTTTAGCCGCATCCCCGTAGACAGCGGCTGGTTGCCGAACAATGTGGTGCGGTGGGGTCACTCAACGTGCGGAGAGTATGCGGTATTGTGGCTTCCGCCGCAGTGCTATCGTTTGGCGCTGGTCAATGATTTTGGGGAACGATTTCCGGGGCAAAAGGTTGTGGATGTGGCTGTGTCATTGCCGGGGATGGTTTTTGTCGGTCACGGCCACACCTACCATGTTTGGGGTCTTCGTCAGCTAGGGTTTGCGCTGACTGCCGAAGTCTGCCACGCGCCCCTGCCCAACGTTCATTCGGACGGGAGTATTTGCTTTGGCAGTAATCATCCCCCAATCGCATCTACCCACACGATGATGGCGGCCTGGCAGATGTTTATCGCCAGTCCGTTCAACGGTCATTTGGCCAACGGCAAATCCAGCGCCTACCCGGCTGATGTGCGCGGGCGGTTGCTTTGGCTGGCCGACCGCCGGGCGCGACGGTATCCCCGGAAAGATTTGCAAACAATTCAATGCACGCTCAACGATGCTGTCGAACGCGCCATCCAGCGCACGGAGTATGGGCGATGAATCAACTCAACTTGATTGACTACGTGGTGGCGCGCGAGCCGACTTTGCCACCCCTGCGGGCCGGGCTGTATGACTACGTGCTAGTGGGGAATGGCTTGTATGTACGCTCCGAACGCGACGGACTGAAGGCCGTTATCCCGGTGGCGGAATGCACGGTGCAGGGATTGCCATCCATCGAGCCGCGTGTGGAATTGACGTTGCCCTATGTTCCGGTTGATCTAACTCGTGCTCTACTCACTCGGGCCCAACAGGAGCGTGATTGGAAAGGCCGAATGTTGGAAGTGATGTATCACCTGACGTGGGATCAGGCGGCCCACCGCTGGCAGATGACGAAACCTGCCCAACGCCAAACGTCAGTTTCCGTCCACCCCATTGGGCCATTTATAGGGACATCCTATGAGACTTACTTGATCGAAGTGCATTCGCATCATACGCTGGCTTGCCATGACTTCTCGCCAGTGGATGACGAAAGCGAAGCCGGAACGTTCCGACTCTTCGGGTTGTTAGTGGACATCTTCAACGAACCACGCTTGCGTCTGCGGGTGAACGTCTTTGGGCATCGCTGGGAGATACCGGCGTCGCTGGTTTTTGACCTACCCCCAGAATTGAAGGAGATGTGACGATGGCGACCAAACGGCAAAAATTCAAGGCCCAAGCTTCTCCGCTTGACTTCTCGTACCTTCACGCGGTTCCCTTGCTTATCGGCGAGTTTCGTTCGCTCGATCTCTATCTGATTGGATGTGGCGGCACGGGCAGTTGGCTGGCGCCATCGGTTGTACGGGTTGCGCGGGTGCTACGCCAAGAGCGTCAAGTGGAAGTCAACATGACTTTCGTGGACCCTGACATCGTGGAACAAGGCAACATCTTCCGCCAACACTTCTGCGATGCCGAAATAGGCCAGCCCAAAGCGATGACGCTCGCGGCACGCTATGGGCTGGCCTGGGGTATGGAGATTCAGGCCGTCACGGCGCACTTCGACAAGGCCTTGCTTTCTCATCGTTATGGCGTTTACCGGGACTCGATGACGGTGCTTATCGGCTGTGTGGACAACGCCGCTGCGCGGAAGTCCATCGCCGAGGCACTTGGTCAAATCAACTATGGTGCGGAACAACGCCCAAGTGCCTGGTGGTTGGATTGTGGAAACTCGTGGGCCAGTGGGCAGGTATTATTGGGGTCGGCCACCAAGCCGAGTCAGTTGAAGCAGGCTTTCGCGCTCAAAACGGTTTGCACTGCACTCCCTGCCCCATCGCTGCAACATCCTGAACTGCTTGAACCCAAAATGGAGGAGTCCCCCGACAGCGGCTTGCCTTGCGAGGAAATGTCAGCCCGCAACGCGCAATCGCTGATGGTCAATCAGATGGTGGCCGCCATCGCGGCGGATTACCTGACCGGTTTGCTGTTGAGCCAGGATTTAAAGTGTCACGCCACATACTTTGACTTGGTCAGCCAGAGCGCACGATCCAGATATATCGTAGTGGAAACCATCATGGACATGTGACACAAGCTGGACGCCACGCTAAACAACGTCGCTGGTTGCAAGATGGATCATGAGCAGGTTTTGGGTGTTCCACCCTCGCCAAAGCCTGCTCGACTTTTCATCGTATATAACGACCTTGTCAGTTGAAATGCGCGGTGGGCGATTGGCCGCTTTTTAGTTTAAGCAACCGGTAGTGCCTTCCATCTGATTTCGCCGTTTTATGTGTATTGAGTCGCTTCGTTGCAGGGTTGTGGCCCGCCCCTGTGTCAGCAGAGCCACCTCACGCCGCTTTCGCCAGTGTAGTGGCGCATTGTGAAATTCCTAAAGTTCCCATTGACGCTCAACTCTCGGCTTGAGCGCCAATCCCTGAAACTCGCTCCTAAATGGGCGAACCGTGAGTAGGGATTGCCATCGAATCTGTTGAAGCAATTGAGTTTCCACATGATGGGCCGTTGGCCGAATCGTTGCAAGGGATTCAAGCGGTGGCGCAAAGCGCGATCTTGCGCGAGGCTTTTGAGGTAGGGAGTGTTTCGCGGATTGACTTGGAGCAGGTGGGGTTTGATGTTAGCGAAGCCACAGATGAGGAAATGGAAAAACTTGCCGACCAAATGAGGGAGGATTTCTTAGAACGACTCTATTGGTCATCTTTGAAGGGGGTAGCCGAGGACTTGGGCATTCCGAGACTCAGGCGTGCATCCTGAGATAAAAGACGTTTGCACTCGCCTGTCGCCCTTGCGTCATCAGAATTGGGCAGTCGACAACGAACACCGCTGGGTTTGTGCCCGCAATAGGACCTCAGAATCCAAGCAGGCTCAATATCTTGATTTGCGTCTGACCAATTTTTGGAAGCGCGATGCTTAATTTTTAGTGCACCATAACTCAACCAGTCTACATATCAATAATACGCCCGATAAGTTTGGGAAGTTAGCCTATGGTTCAAAAGCGTAAACCGTGTCAAATCCAAACGAAGCGTACAATCTGCTCCTATCTGAAGCCACCCCCGTGACAGGAACCGCGTCTGAAACGCCGTCTTTGCCCCCACGCCACCAATCCACGACTTCAGGAGCTTGCCACCAGCCAACTTCCTGCCCGCCGATTTCTTCACCTACTGATTTTAGTAGTGAAAGACCTTGTTGTGTAAGCCAGAGAAGTATTACTATTGGCTTGATTCCCGAAATGCGTACAATGTTTCACAGCCAAACGTCACAAAGAGCAAGTCATCATTTGCAGTTAATCCAGGATAATACCAATAAGGTTCTCGGTTGATCATGCCACGAGGGGCAGGACCTATTAACACTCCGGTTTCGTTTGTTGTTACAATATCAAATTGATGAATTGAACCATCAGACCACATGACGTATATCATCCCATTATGGAATGCACTTGGAGCAACATATTTTTCCAACCCGCCAGGCTGCTTTTCCCATTCAATAGCACCGTCATCCTTAGATACAGCTAATAGTCGGTACGAGTCGACTATTATATAGAACTGATTATCATCAAACGCTGGTTGCCATATTTCGGGTCGAAGTTTGCTGTCATCAACGATTGGGACTGACCAATACTCTAAATCTGTATCCACATCGAGGTAAGTTAACCTTCTACCAGAAGCCAATAGTACTTTTTTCTCAATCAGAGCGGCAGCTATAGCATTAAGATTTTGTCCGGTTTGAGTATGCGGGGATATCCTAGACAGGATTGCTCCGGTTCGTAAATCAAAGCGGAAAGCTTCCATCTTGATAATTGTATACAAGTCATTTTCCTGAATATACAAGCCGCGATTACTTCGAGCATTTGTCCCGGCCGTTTCCCAGAGTAGGGATTGAGTGCTCAGTTCATAAACGTGGATAGCTCTAATTAAATCTTGGTATACGATCACATCATTGCTGATAGCAACATCAACCGCCGTATCGCTAATTGCAAATACAGGTTGCCCGTTTATTAAATCGAGTATAACGACTTGATTCGATTGAGAATTATTTCTTATATTGAGGATTAAGTAATTTGAACTGCCCTTTATTGTATCAATATAACCAGTCGTTGAATCACTTGGATAACGCCACAAGTATCTACCCGAGGATCTTTCAAAAGCATAGACAACATCACTATCAGGTGAACGTACTTTGTTGTCTTTGCGATCTATGAGAATTACGAACTGACCAACAACCACAGGAGGATATGCTATTCCATTCTCAACTGAAACGTTCCAAGCCATTTCTTTGTAGTCGAAGCTGCCGCTATGTTGTTGGTTTAGACAGGGATCCGAGTTAAGCCTGCTCAACAACCAATATCCTGATACAGCTGTCAGCAAGCATAAGGCTGACGCTAAAATTACAACTGTTTTATGTTGTAGTGGCTTAACTTTCACAGTATGCCCAATGGATTTTATCAAGAATAAGCCAACTGCGGGTCTTTCGCTTAAAAAAGTCTGCTAATCAGAGATTTGCGAAAAAGCCTATAAACAAGCATTTTTATCATGACAGAACAACCTTCAATAAGCCTAGCTACTACTACTTCCTAAACGAGAGACAACACCTTGCACAAATTGGCTGGCTTCAATTTTGCCTGAAAATAAGGCGAATCCGAACGATCTCAGATAGACCGAAGAATTTAAGTGAAAGACTTGCAACTATATTTACAGAATGCTCGTTCGATAAAATTCTCTTCATCAGATCGGTAAAATCTATTGTGTGAATTGCCAGTGTCTTACAAGTTTGACTCTGATATAACGCAATTGCTCAGCCAACTTTAACAGGCCCACTTTACTCTTTATGACTTTCTGCCCTCCTTTCATGATCCAATAGTCATTTTGGAAATTATTTCAAAGTATTAGGGCAAATTAGAAAGCCCAGCTCCCCTTAGAGCACTTTTTATACTATTCACAATCAAAGTGGGTACAGGAATTGGTCCCCAGCGTTTCTGATAATATGCAACTCCCGGGGAAGGAAGGATGAGAGGAATTTCAAGTCCTATGCCGCCGCTTCCTTCAACATAGAATGCCCAAGTGTAGAAACCACTTCCGTCATATTCTGAGTAGGGTAGAACATCTATTGATCCTCGCAAACCAATATTCCACGGCTGAGGTCCAACAGAGATAGAACCTTTGATAGGGCCAGTTGCAATCACACCACCTCCCAGACCTAAGCCTAGAGAGAAACCAAGCCCAGCGCTTATACTCTTAATCGCCACAGGACCTTCATAGTCATTTAGAGTTTGACCAAATCGAAATCCGTGTACCAAGCCAGCATACAAGCCGACATCAGCCGACCATATATCAAGTAATTGTTCAGATACCCCGAGCACATCGAACCCAGCCATCTGACCACGAACTAAATCAATCACTACTTCTTCTGAGACACCCAGTGTTCGAGCGGGCATAAAAATGTCGATAGGATTTGTTTGACCGCACCAAAGGCCTGGATTTAATCCCAACAGTATGAATCCAGGCCACGCATACGAAAAAGCGCCTCCAATTAAAATGATTCCATCGGCACCACCGGCATCTCTAGCAGAGGCAAAGTTTTGATCCAAAGCGGGTGTATTTTCCCAAGGGCAAGCACCTGGAATATACACATTATCCCCCGCATAAATAAGTGCAAAGTTTGGAAGATGAGAATTTGCGGCAAGGAAGGCTTGTACTGAGATACCACGCGGCCTTGCATAGTCGTACCAAATTCGGGCCATGGTATCACCGCTTTGTACACTAGCTGTCGCGCAATAATAGTATCCACTTGGATCAACTCGATTGATAGGATTTCCATCTGTATAACTCCACCCATTGAATGTGAGAGGTTGTTGATAATGGCCTGGCCAAGCATCCTTAGTGATAAAGCGGCCCTGGCCTGGGGCATAATAACGGGCACGCAGATACTGCAAGGATGTAATATCCGTCTGCTCGCCGGTGTAGCCATACATACTGGCTCCGCTGCCTGTTGTACTCAACACTTCGCCATACGGCTCATAGTTCTTGGCCAACATCACACTTCCCGTAATACTGGTCATCTGCCGCACGCTTCCTAACGCATCGCCCAAAAAGTAACTCGGCGTCGTTCCCACGTATTGAACGATGCGGCCATTGCCATATAGGTAGGCGTTTGTGCCATCTGCTAACACTTGGGTCAGTCCGGCGTTTAGGTCGAGGGTGTAGCGGGTGGGCGTACCGTTGATGGTTTGGCGCACTCGGTTACCTTCGCCATTATAGGCAAAGGTATAGGTGACGACGCCTTGCACGGTTTTCGCCAGGCGGTTGGCGGAATCGTAGTCATAGGAGGCCGCGCCATCGTTTTTTAGGTTGCCATTGTTATCCCACGTATAGGTAATCCCACCTGCGTTCACCAGCCGGTTGGCAATATCGTAAGTGTACACAGTGGTTTGCGTGAACGTTTGTTCAGTCAGCCGGTTGCCCACCCCATCATAAGTGTAGGTGAAGACGTTGCCAGTGGAATAGTTGGCGTTCGTCAGGCGGTAGACGTTATCGTAGGTATAGGTGATGCTGGTCACATCATTCACCGCGCCAATATAGGTCGTGCGGCGTGACTCGAAGCCGTCAAAGTACTCTGTGCCACTGGTGCCAGCGTCCAGGCCGTCTACAGCGCCCAGGCGAACAAAATCTACACGTCGCGTGTCGTTGTCTATGCTGGTCACGCTCCCCTGTTGGGTGCCGTCAATCCAGAACGTCAAACTGCCGTTGTTGGCCCCTGCCCCAGTGGAGGCTTGCCAATCCAGTTCCAACAGGTGCTTGTCGTCGCTCAGGGTGACCAGGGTGGTCTGGCTCCAGTTGGAAGCATCATCCCGAATGGCGGCTCGTGCCTGGTAGATCCCCCCGGACTTCCGAAATTCCACGCGCATAATCAAGGTGGCTGGGCTAGCAATGCCATAGAACAAGATATGGCTGTCGCCGTTGGTCATGCTAATCGAGTTAGGGTCAAAGTAGAAGCGGGCGCGGTAGCGGGTCTCAGCGTTCGGAGTGTCGTTTTGCGCATAGATGGCAGTGGTGTCGTCAATCGTCGCTTGCAAGCCATAGCCGCCCACCCATGCGGCGGTCGCGCCAGCGGTCACGCTTAAGTCACCGCTATCGGTGATGGCGCTTGTCCAGGCCGAGAGCGTCCCCGTTTCAAAGCTGTTGGCAAAGATCAAGTCAGTCGTGGTGGTCAGGCGCACGGTTTCGGTAACGACCGAGCGGTTGCTGGCCTTGGTGTAATTGTAAACGTAGGCCGCGAGTGTATCAGTAAGGGTGGTGTGTGAGAGATTCGCCAGCCGGTCGGCGTTGTCGTAGGCATAGCGGCTGGTCACGCCGTTGGGCAGGGTTGCGCTGGTCAGGCGGCTGGCGGAGTCGTAGGTATAGGCGGTGACGGCGCTGGCCCAATCCTTTACGGTTAACAAACGGCTGGCCAGATCGTAGGTGTAGGTCACCACCTTGCCATCGGGATATTTCAAGGTAGCGCGATTGCTGGCCGAATCATACCCGTAGCTCACCACGCCCACATTGGGCTGGGTGATGGTCAGCGGGCGGCTGAGTAAATCATATTGCCAGGTGGTCACGCCGGTCGTGTCCGTCATCGTCGTGCGCTGGCTGGCCTTGTCATATACAAAATCCACATCCCCATCGGGCACGGGGTAGTCAATTTTCGTTGGGCGGCTGAGCAGGTCATAGGTGTAATTCGTGACCTTGCCATTCGCATCCAGCATCGCAATCTGGTTGCCCGCCACATCGTAGGTGTAGACGGTGGTGTGCGTGAGCGGGTTGGTGACGCTCATCAGCCGGTTGAGCAAATCGTAGGTATGGGTGGTGACGTGACTGCTGGCGTCGCGGATGTTGGTCAGGTTCCCGGCCACGTTGTAAGTGTAAACCGTGCGAAGCGATAAGCCACCTGTGCCAGCATCTTCCACCACCGCCGTCAGGCGACTGAGCAGATCATACTCAAATTTGGTTACGTTACTCTGAGTGTCGGTGATAGCCGTGCGGTTGCCCACCACGTCGTAGGCATACACGGTCTTGAGATTGGTCTGGCTATCCTGCGGCCCGCCCACTACATAGTTCGCCGTGACGGTTATTGGGCGGCCCAGCGGATCGTAGTCTGTATGAGTCACACGCCCCAACGGGTCTTGTTGGTCTGTTGCACGCCCAAGCGCATCGTAAGTGATGACACTGCTAGCCGTGACGCCATTGGTAAGGGTCCAGGTGGTGGTAATCAATCGCCCCAAATTGTCGTAGTTATAGGTGGTGGTAATCCAGGTGGTTTGCCCCAGGTTGCTCACCCGGCGTTCAGAAGTCAAGAGGCGTTCTCCAACCACGCCGTAAGTGGTGACTTGTTGAAGGTTGCGGTCCGTCGTAGGAGTGCCACCTACGCCCGTGTAATTCATGGTCATAGTAACAGGACGACCAGCGAAGTCGTATTCCGTGAAATTCGTGCGAGCCAGGCTGGTATTGGCAAATTGAGTGGTCGAGATAACGCGGCCCAAAGCATTGTATTGGGTGGTCGTCGTGATATTTCGGTCTGTCCCAATCTGGCTGGGCGCGTAATTGGTCGTAACGGTTAGCGGTCGATTTAGTTTGTCATACTCCAGATAACCGGTACGAGCCAGACTCGTCCCAGCAAACTGGGTGGTCGAGATGACATTCCCATTGGAGTCATAAGCCGTAGTCATCGTGATGTTCTTGTCCGTGCCCGCCACACCGGGTGCATAGTTGTTGGTCACGGTCAGTGGCCGATTGAGGGCATCAAATTGGGTATAGGTGGTACGAGCCAGACTCGTCCCAGCAAACTGGGTCGTCGAGATGACATTCCCGTTAGGATCGTAAACCATCGTGGTCGTAATATTCTTGTCCACTCCAACCGCCCCCGGCACATAGTTGGTCGTCACGGTTATTGGCCGATTGAGCGCATCGTATTGCTGGTAGGTAGTTTGGGCCATCGCCGAACCAAAGTATTGGGTGGTCGAAACCACATTCCCGGCAACGTCATAAACATTCACAGTCAGAATGTCTTCATAGGGGCGAACGTCGGTATAGGCCCCATCCACATAGTTAGATGTGGTAGTCACTGGCCGGTTAAGGGCGTCGTATTGGGTATAGGTGGTGTGGGTCAGTGTGTCTGTCACCCAGATTTGATTGCCAACCAGGTCATAGCTAAACTTTGTGACGAGGTTGTAGCGGTTGAGATAATTCTGCGTCGTAGTGGTTGTGGTGTAGTTAGCGGTCGTCTGGATAAGCCGTCCGACTTTGTCGTAAGCATTGACCGTTGTTTGCTCCATCGAAGTGCTGAGCGCGGTGGTGGTCGTAATGACCTGGCCGACCTGGTCATAGCCATAGCGTGTGATGAGGTTGTACTGATTGAGGTGTCCGGGCGGTTGATTCGCCAGATAATTGCGGGTGAGTAAGGTGACCCACCCGGCGTTGTTGTATTCGGTCAACGTGGTTTGGGAGAGGGCCGTCCCAGCCGCAGTAGTCATGGAAATGATGCGACCTAGGTTGTCGTATAAATGCCGAGTGACGTTCTGATCTGTGTCGGTCATCACCACCAGTTGGCCAAATGCATCGTAGCCGTATGAAGTGGTATTCAAACGTGGGTCTGTGATGGCGGATAGCAAGCTGTTGGTCGTATAGGTGTAGCGCGTCGTATTCGTCAGCGTATCCGTCATGATGGTTATGAGCGTGCCGGAATACACATACCGGGTGGCGAACCCACGCGCATCAACGGTCCTCGTGAGATTGTTGAGGCCGTCGTAGCTCAAGGATGTGGTTTGGCTCAAAGCGTTGGTGATGTTCGTCAGGTTCGCCCCATCTGTGCTCCAGGTCAACGTCGTGGGATGACTCAGTGGGTCAAGTCTTGTCGCTGGACGGAAATTGGCGTCGTAAGTCTTGGTCATGACACTACTTAAAGGAGCGGCGTCATTCGTCAACGTATTGCGTCCATCATAGAAATGGGTACTGACGCTCCCTCGGCCATCCACAATCGTCGCCGTATCGTCGGTGTTGTAGGTAATCACCACTGTTGGCGTGATGGCCTCGCCATCGTATTGCCGCCAAGCCCGGCCAACACTGTTGTAGTCGGTGTGGACGACGGTGTAAGTTCGGGGGTCTTTGGCATCGGTGAGTAGATGGGTTGTGCCTGAGTATACGTATGTCCAATTGTTACTTAACACGTCGGTGACAGTAATTAGGTCGCCATTCGAGACATGATAGCCATAGTTCACCTGTCGTCCAGCATGATCTTTCACTGACGAGACACGCCCTTGGCCGTCATAGCTTAGGACCAGATAACGCGTGCTAATCGGCTCGGTGACGGTTACCAAACGGCCTGTACCTACGTCGTAGCTATAATTGAATTGGTGCCCAGTTGAGTCTCGCCAAGTCGTTAGCTTACCCGATTGGTCAAATGTATAGACCATCTGGCTGGTCGTGGTCAACAAATAAGTAGACGAAACTGAATTGTAGGTTAGCGAAGCCAATACCCCGGGGAAGGACCGATAGATGGTCGTCGTCCCTGTGATAATGTCAAACCGATATTGATTGGCGGAGTGAGCTTTGAACCATACAATCCTCGGCTCAATAATCAAACGGGTATCGTGATTATGTGTCCAGCCATAGCCCAAAGTCGAGGTGTAGGTGTTCGTTACCAGAGACGAATAGGTGCGCTCAAAAATCAATGGCCCAGCTAAGGTAGATATAGACAGATCGGTAACGCTGTAATCAAAACCGCCTGTTTGGGTGTTAATGGGATCCCCAATCAAGCCTTGCGTGTTTTGAGCGTTGCTACAGCCGCATTCGCGTGGATCATCGGGGCCATTCTTGGTTGGCCCAGGGCTGTAGACGGTCTGACCTGGCACCGAGGCTCCAAATTTCGCAAAGAACGCGTCGGTAGAACCAGAACCGCCATTAAACGTAGGGTCAAAGGCCAGAGGTGTCGTGGGGAAATCGGATGAAAATGTATGGCCCGTAATGTAAGCCGCCCCGCCAGTATCTACAGCAATCGCGAAGCCATATTCATGACCGCTTCCTCCGAGATAGGAAGCATAAACTAGCGAGGCTGCCCCGCTTGCGGTAGGGCGCAACTTTGCTATTGCCGCGTCGCGTGTCCCATTTAGAGATGTTTGAAAGGCTCCGGGAGTGGTCGGAAAATCGCTTGAGGAAGTTTCAAAGATAACGTGGGCCTCTCCGTTTGTATCTAAAGCTATCCCCATCCTAGCTATAGAACCTTCGCCGTTATTGCCTCCTAAAAACGTAGAATATAATAACCCATTGCCGGCGGAGTTGAGTTCGGTTACGAAGGCATCATCAGAGCCGCCTAAAGCCGCGTCGTAAGCGCTAGAGGTAGTCGGGAACAAGGAAGACGTTGTATTCCCCAGCACATAGGCCTGACCGCTTGCGTCAATCGCGATGTCATAACCAAAATCATCGTTTTGCCCTCCAAGGTAAGTCACATATTGCCGCGCACTACCCGCCGCATTGAGTTTCGCCACAAAAGCTTCGTACCCATTGAGTGTTGTGTCATAAGCTCCTGTGGTCACGGGAAAGGTCATTGAATTTGTGGAGCCAACCACATAAGCCTGCCCACTCGAGTCCACAGCGATACCACTGCCGCTTTCCTTGTCGCCGCCCCCAAGAAACGTGGAATACGCCAATGTATTTCCGGCTGGGTCAATTTTCGTGACAAAAGCATCACTGGTACCACCATTGTAACTCTGATCATAAGCCCCAGCTGTCGTTGGGAAATTTGTTGATTTTGTAGAGTCCGTAAAATAGACTGCCCCTGTGCTATCGAGTGTCAGCTCTCCGCCACCACAGTCATCCCCATCACCGCCTAGATAGGTAGAATAAACTAATGCGTTACCAGAGGCACTTAACTTGGTTACCACGCAATCTTGCACGCCACCAAGGCTGGTGTCATAAGCGTTGCTGGTTGGA
>Ga0247727_10014805_pt1 | contig 12896 bp, 12 predicted proteins | sample WisWelCaveWW1625_FD_202498 | JGI IMG/M metagenome (GOLD analysis project Ga0247727, IMG submission 202498) | Biofilm microbial communities from Wishing Well Cave, Virginia, United States - WW16-25 | ecosystem: Environmental > Aquatic > Deep subsurface > Groundwater > Cave microbial mat | place...
TGGCGATTGCCGCGAAAAATATCGCGCCGCGATGCAAAATCATCGGCGTGCAACCGGCGGCATCGCCGGCATTGCGCGATTCGTTGCGCGACGGCAAATGCTATGAGGAGTACGCCGCCGCGCCGACAATTTGCGACGGTCTCGCCGGCGGCATCGGGCAGATTTGTTTTGAAACGGCGAAAAAATATCTAGATGATGTTATTGTCGTAGAAGAAGCCGAAACGCGCGCGGCGATTCGCGCGCTCGTCGAAACACAGCAAGTGATCGTCGAAGGTTCGGGCGCGGTTGGCGTTGCCGCGCTCATCGCGAGCAAAATAGATTTGAGCGGCAAGCGCGTTGCGGTTGTGTTGAGCGGGGGAAATATTGACCTTCAAAATTTTATATTTGCGATTTCAGATTTCTGATTCAAGAATTCATCTTACGAAGATGAATGTCACCCTGAGCGGAGCGAAGGGTCTTGTTGCTCCAATTCCAACCAAATTTCTCTGTGAGGGTCAAGATTTCAGTTGGAACAACAAGATTTTTCACTTCGTTCAGAATGACAGCGCGTAAGATGACTTGAGAACATTCGCTTCCGTAAATGCAAAACTCGCAATCGGCAATCGGCAATCGGCAATTTCCATACCTCGTTCTCGTCCTCGGCATTCTCGCCGTCTCCTCCGCTGCGATTCTGATTTCATTCGCGCGCGCGGAAGGCGTGCCGGCGATTGCGATTGCCGCGTTGCGCTTGGCGTTCGCCTCCATCCTTCTCGCGCCGTTGGCGTTCGTCCGCGCGCGGCACGAATGGGCGAAACTCGCGCCGCGCGATCTTGCGCTGGCTTTGCTCTCCGGCGTTTTGCTCGCGTTGCATTTCGCGTTTTGGATTTCGTCGCTCGATTACACCTCGGTGATGAGTTCGGTCGTTCTCGTTAGCACGAATCCGTTTTTTGTGGGCATCGCGTCGGTTGTGTTTTTGCGCGAGCGATTGCGGCGCGGGACGATTGCCGGCATCGCGATTGCGGCGGTCGGCATCGCGCTGATTGGCATTATGGATTTGAGGGACGGCGGCGCAGAAAATTTGCAAGGCGATGGGCTGGCGTTGCTCGGCGCGGCGACGGTGTCGGGCTATTTGCTCATCGGCAGAAAATTACGCGCGCAGTTGTCATTGCTCGCGTACATCGGCTTGGTGTACACGACCGCCGCGCTGGTTTTGCTCGCGATGGCATTCGCGATGGGCGCGAATCTATTTGCGTATTCGTTTCAGGGCTATGCGTTGATTCTATTGCTCGCGTTGGGACCGCAACTCATCGGTCATTCATCTTTCAATTGGGCGTTGAAATATTTATCCGCGACCTTCATCACTGTGACGATTCTCGCGGAGCCGATTGGCGCGACACTGCTGGCGATTCCATTGCTCGCGCAAATTCCATCGCCGTTGACCCTCTTGGGCGGCGCGTTGATTCTCGCTGGAATTTATTTTGCGGCGCGGGGAGAGACAAAATAATCATCGGACGCGGACAAACACGGATTTTTTTGATCCGTATTTTCCGCGTTCATCCGCGTCCCATCATTCGTTTATGATTCAACATCTGCTCTTTGACCTCGACGACACGCTCTATCCGCAACGCGCTGGCTTGATGCGCGAAATCAGCGAAAAGATGAGCGACTATATGACGACGCGCGTCGGTATCCCCGCCGCGGACGTGGCGCGCGTGCGGCAAGCGTACTGGGAAAAATTTGGCACGACGTTGCGCGGGCTGTATCTCGTGCATCACATTGACCCGCAAGATTTTCTCGACACTGTGCATAATGTGCCGGTCGAAAAATATTTGCAATTCGACGCGCGCCTCGATGCGCTGTTGGCGGCAATGCCGCGCACCAAACATATTTTCACGAACGCGCCCGCCGATTACGCGCGGCGCGTGCTGGATGCGCTCGGCATCGCGCGGCATTTTCAAAATATTTTTGACATCAACTTTATCGCGTACGAAAGCAAGCCGCATTCCGGCGCGTATACGCGTGTGTTGGACGCGCTCGGCGCGCGCGGCGATGAGTGTGCGATGATTGACGACACCGCGCGCAATCTCGCGGCGGCGCGCGAATTGGGAATGCGGACGGTGTGGTTGCGAGTGGATGCGCGCGCGGAAGTCGTAAGCGGCGCGGAATTTGAGATTGATTCGATTTATGAGTTGGAGCAAATTTCATTTTGAACCCAGGATTTCCAATTGTCATTCTGAGCGCCGCGAAGAATCTTGGTGATTCTTTAGAGGGCAAATTCTCCGGCGAATAACAAGACCCTTCGCTTTGCTCAGGGTGACATGGGAAATACATTTCATACGATTACACGAATTTTTCGTCGTAACGGTTTTCTCTTCCTCCTCGCGCTCTACGGCGTCGAATTTCTTGACGAACTGATTTACGGTTTGCAGAGCGCGGTTTTGCCGAGCATCAAAAGCGACCTCGCGCTCACGTACACGCAAATCGGTTTGCTTGCGACCATTCCCGGCGTTATTAGTCTCGCCGCCGACCCGGTGATTGGATTGCTGGGCGACACGCGGCACCGCCGCACGCTGGTGATGGGCGGCATCGTCGCGACGACGCTCGGCTTGCTCGCGACCGCGCTCGCGCAAAATTACCTGCCGCTGCTCGGCGCGTTTATTATTCTTTATATCGCGAGTGGCGCGTACGTGAACCTCGCGGAGGCGACGCTGATTGACCGCGACGCGTCGCGCGCGGAACAAACGATGGCGCGGTGGACGCTCGTCGGCGCGGTCGGTGTTGCGCTGGCGCCGATTGCGGTGACCGTGCTATTCGCGTGGGGGAGCGGCTGGCGCGAATTTTTTTTTGCCGCCGCGCTCATCGCCGCGCTGTTCATTCCGCTGTTGTTTCGCCTGCGCTTTGATGCACACGCCGGCGCGCGCGCAGAATCTTTTTCGCCGCGTCAATTGATCGGCAATCTCATTGCCGCGCTGAAAAATCGCGAACTGTTGCGCTGGGTGTTGCTCACCGAACTCGCCGATTTGATGCTCGACAAATTACTCGAAGTCACCGGATTGTATTTTCACGATGTCGTCGGCGTTTCGCTCGCGGCGGCGAGCGGCGCGGTCGCGGTGTACAGCATCGCGGGACTCATCGGCAATGCGTTGCTCGTGCCCGCGCTCGAAAAAATTCGCGGGTTTAACGTTCTGCGCGCAAGCGCGATAATTGTTTTGGGGTGCTATATTATTTTCTTGAATGTTTCGAGCGCGTGGCTGAAATACGTGTTGATTGGCGTGATCGCGTTTTGTAATTCGGCGTGGTTTCCGATTTTGCGCGGGAAAACATTCGCGGCAATGCCCGGACAATCGGGAACCGTCCTCGCGATCACGTCGCTCGGCAATCTTTCGATTCTATTTGTGCCGACGCTAATCGGCAGTCTCGCGGACGCGGTCGGTTTACAATCCGCGATGTGGGTGCTTGCATTGGGTCCGCTCGCGTTAATCGCGGGGTTGCCGCAGGGAGAAAATAGTAAATGAAAATCTACATCTCTGCCGATATGGAAGGCATCAGCGGCATTGCGACCGGCGACGAAACAAATCCAGCGGATCGCGAATACCCGCGCGCGCGTGCGCTGATGCTCGGCGAAGTGAACGCCGCGATCGAGGGCGCGCTGAAAGCCGGCGCGCGCGAAATCGTCGTCAACGATTCGCATTGGAATATGCGCGGGCTGATGCTTGAAGACTTGCATCCGGCGGCGACGCTCATCAGCGGCGCGCCCAAGCCGCGCTATATGATGACCGGCATTGACGCGAGTTTCGCCGCGGTTTTTTTTATCGGCTATCACGCGCGCGCCGGTTCCGCGAACGCGGTGATTGATCATTCGTACGCCGATCCCTCCGTCGTGCAAAGCATTTGGCTCAATGGAATGGAGGTCGGCGAATCCGGCGTGAATGCCGCGCTCGCCGGTTATTACGGCGTGCCGGTCGCGCTATTCACCGGCGATCAAACCGGTTGCGCGCAAGCGCGCGATTTGCTTGGCGCGGATTTGGAATTCGCCGTCGTGAAAGAAGCGTTGGGTCGGCACACGGCAAATAGTCTACACCCGACGCGCGCGCACGAATTGATTCGCGCGGCGGCGGCACGCGCGCTCACCACAAAACGCGCGCCGTTCGTTCTGCGCGCGCCGATCACGCTCCGCCTCGCGCTGACGCGTTCATTGCAAGCCGAGCGATGCGCGCTGTTGCCGGGCGTCACGCGCGTTTCCGGAACTGTCGTCGAGTACGCGCACGATGATTACGCGACGTTGTTTGACGCGTTCCAAGTCCTGCTTGTTCTTGCGGAGAGCGCGTAGGAAAAAAAAGCCAACATGCCAAAAAAGCCAAATGTGCCAAATCAAAAAATATGACGCGTGATGTGGGACCGGCGACTTGAAAAAACATTTTGCTGTTCTTTTCTTTTATTCCTTGCTGGCGTTGGCGATGTCCTATCCGCTCGCGCTGAATTTTTCGTCCGCGCTTCCGGGCGTACAAGGCGATGCGTCGAGTTATCTCTGGGCATTGGGTTGGGCAAAGCGCGCGCTCGAGTTGGACGCGAATCCGTTTCGCACCGATTTTGTTTTCTATCCGCTCGGCGGCGCGACGCAATTGCTTTGGGCAGTTTCGCTCATTGGTTTTATCTCGATTCCTCTGCAATATGTTTTCGGATTGATCGCCGCGCATAACTTGCTCTATCTTGCGGCGACGGTGTTGACCGCGTATGGGACGTATTTACTCGCGCGCTATGTTCTGGAAAAGTCCACAGTCCAAAGTCCAAAGTCCAAAGCCGTTGAAAAGAATTACGATCCTTCGGCTTCGCTCAGGACAAGATTACCAATTACCAATTACGACTTACCCGCCTTTGCCGCCGGTATCGTCTTTGCGTTTGCGCCGCTCCGTCTCGGCTACGGACTCGCGTTCCTCAATCTCTTCAACACGCAATTCATTCCGTTCTATATTTTTTTTCTATTGCGGGCGACGCACGACAACTCACGCCGCGCCGCGATTTTCGCCGGCATCACGTTCGGCTTGAACGCGTACGTGGATTTTCAAATTGCCGCGTTCCTCGCGCTCTTTAGCGTGCTGTATGCCGCGTACGCGCTCGTCGCGTACAAGAAACCGCGCGCGCAATTCGCCGCGCGCTGGGCGACAATCGGCGCGCTCGCCGCGCTCGTCGTCGCGCCGATGCTCGCGATGCTCGCGAACGATTTCGCGTTGGAAGGCGGCAACTATATTCGCGTCTACAAACTCGAATATTCCGCCGCGCGGTCATACGATGCCGCGTCGTTTTTCGCGCCGCACGCGCGCAGTACGCTGTACGCCGACGCGCCGTTGAAAATCACCGGCGTGAATGCGAGCATCAAAGCCGAAGACGAAACCGCGCTCTCGCCCGACCGCCAAGCGTTTCTTGGCTATAGCGCGCTCGCGCTGGCGGCGTACGCGCTCGTCCGGAATTTTCGCGCGGCGCGCTTTTGGCTTGTGGTCGCGGGCGCGTTCGCGCTTTTGAGTTTGGGTCCCACGCTGCACGTGTGGGGGCAAGAGACGCGCGTGCCGCTGCCGTTCGCGCTCGCGCACCAAATTCCGATTCTCAATTTTATTCGCGTGCCGATGCGTTATGGCATGATGATTTATTTGCCGCTCGCGATGATGGTGGCGCTGGCAGCAAGTCCAAAGTCCAAAGTCCAAAGTCCAAAGTTTCTCCGTTTCATTGTTTCCGGTTTACTGTTCACTGGAGTTTTGTTCGAATACGCGATCTTGCCCTATCCCATTCAGCCGATTTCAATTCCAAAAATCTATGAGCAACTCGCGCGCGAACCCGGCGATTTTACGATTCTCGAAATTCCTTCGTTCAACTGGCGGCATGCCGCCGAAACGGAGACGTATCAGGCGATTCACGGCAAGCGCATTCTCCGCGCGTACTCGAACCGCATCGCGCCCGATCTCGCGGAATATTTCGGCACGCGCGGCACGCCGATTGTTCTGCGCTCGCTCCGCATTTTGGAAGGCGCGGAAAAAGGCGAACTTTCTGCCGAAGAAATCGCGGAAGATAAAAACGCGCGCGACGAGGTGATTCGCTTTTATGATCTGCGTTATGCCGTTGTGCATCGCGATTTGCTCAAGCCAAGCGCATTGCGCGCGCTGGGCGCGTACCTGCGCGATGTGCTGAATGCGCGCGAAATCTACGCGGACGCGGCTGTCACTGCTTACCAATTACCAATTACTTTTGAACGCGACGCGCCGTTGAAAATTGATTTGCGCGAAAATAGCGGGCAGATGTATGCCGGACGCGGCTGGCAGTTTGAGTATCCGCCGGCGAATTTCGATGCGCGGTTTAATTTTGTGTGGGCGCGCGGGGCGCGGAGCGAAATTTATTTTCGCGCGGACGCGGCGCGCGAACGCGCGCTGACGCTGAACGCGTACGCCGCCGAGCCGCAACGCGTTGCGGTGTGGCTGAACGGCGCGCGCGTGGATGAAATCGCGCTGACGCCGGAGTGGAAAGCGTATCGCGTCGCGTTGCCGGCGCGCTGGATTTCGAAAATGAATCGCGTGGAGTTGCGTTACGCGGCAGAGTGGAAAGAGATGGTCGGGGTAACGACGATTATCATTGAATGAGTAGAAGGTGACTCATCGGCATGTGCCTTTTGAAAGCATGCTGTAAAATAATCTTGCACATGCAGATGCGGCAAGTTTACGCCCGCTCTGCGAATGTGGCGGGCGTGAACGCCCTGCCACGATTTGTGAGGTTTGTATGCACAAGATAATTATCGAGACGACCGTGCGCGTGCGCTATGCGGAAACGGACGCCAGCGGCATTGTGTATAACGCGAACTATTTGATTTGGTTCGAGTTGGGGCGCGGCGAATGGTTTTGGCAACAAGCGCGCGATTATCATCGCGATGTTGAACAACGCGGCTTGTCGTGGCCCGTTACGGAAGCATCCTTGCGTTATGCCGCGCCGTCGCGTTACGGCGACCGCGTCACGATTCGCACGTGGATGGCGGAGATTCAAAGCCGTGCGTTTACGATTGCCTACGAGGTGATCAATGCCGAGACGAAAATAATTTTGTGCACGGGCTGGACGAAACATTACAACGTGGATTCAAAAACGGGGCGCGCCGTGCCGATGCCGGCGGAATTGCGAAAATTTTTGGAAGGGGAAGAGTAGGGGCGAGTTATTCGTTCTTGAACACATCCCAAATCGCCGGGTCTTCGCCGCCGGGTCGCCAGAAGACGATGCCGCCCAACTTGTAATCGCGAATAATTTCCCATGCGGCGGCGACATATTTTGCATCTACAAAATAAACGGTGTGGTTTTCGAGCAGGGGCGCGGCGCAATCCGGATCGCCGCGAAAACAACGCGCGCGCGCGACCGGGATCGCATACGTTAGGAAATATCCGCCGACCGATCCGCGCGCGTCGTCCGCGACGGGGCGAATTTCTCCGTTCCATTTTTCCTTCAACGCCATCGCTTCATTCCACCACAACGCGGTCGTCTCCTTGCCGCCCCAATCATAGCCGTACAAATGAATCGCGAGGTGCACGCGTTCGCGCGGCACTTGCGTAATCGTATATTTCATCAGTTGGCGCAACCACCAAATCGGCGCGAGCGCGGTCGGTCCGTTTGATTTGCCGCGATATTCATACGCCATCACGCGAAAACGGTCGGCGACGATCCCGAGCGCGTGATAATCCGCAAAGCGGCACAGCACGCAGGGATCGTTATCGGAAATTTTCGGCGGCACGGTAACGCTGAGCAGTTTGCCTTCGCGATGAAGCGCGTCCGCGAGCGCGGTGACGAATTCGGTGAACGCGGATTGCGCGTCGGGCGGCAGATTTTCGTAATTGAGATCAATGCCATCTATATTGGGCTGACGCGCGATTTTCATGATCGCGTGGATGTGCGCCGCGCGCAGTTGGGGATCGCGCAGAATGTTTAGAATGCGCGGCGTATTATTCCAACCGCTCGAAACGCTGGGCAACAGTTTGATGTTGTTGGCGCGCGCGTAATCCACGAGCACTGCGTCGGCAACCGGCAAATTTGTCGTGAGCGAGCCGTCGCGTTCAATCGTGTAACTGTGCGGCGACAGTTCGTGATACGCCGTGATGCGCGGCGCGATGATGGCGGAGAGCGGACCGGGCACCGCGCGATTGCGTTGAATCCATGCCGAAACGATTGGCGGGCGCGGCGGTTCGACCGGCGCGCGATCGTCCGGCGGCTCGGGCGGTTTCGCGGCGGTGAGCGCGAAGCATAAAGCAATAAAAGGCAAGAGGTAAAAAAAGCGAGGCATTGGATTTTGCATGAACGGTATTGTACGAATACGCCCATCCTTCGACTCCGCTCAGGGCGGCGGGGCGATGCTCTGAGAGGGATGGCGGGATTATAGCACAGAAAATATTTTGCCAAAATCGTGGCGGCGTGGTAGAATTATCGCCAAGATATGAACGACCAACCGAAACCCGTCATCACCGATTCGCCGAATGCTTTGACGCAGGTGGTTCGCACTCTGCGGCTGGTCTGGCGTTTGCTGAGAGACGCGCGCGTCATCGCGCTTCCCAAACTGATCATTCCCGCCGCGCTGATTTACGTCGTTTCGCCACTTGATTTTTTGCCGGATTTTATTCTCGGCTTGGGGCAATTGGATGATTTGGGAGTGATCCTGTTGAGCATTACTTTTTTTATTGAATTTTGTCCGCGCGGAATTGTGGACGAGCATCGCCGCGCGATTGAACGCGGCGAGGCGGCTTCGGAATCGAATGACGCGATTGAGGGCACGTATCGTGTCGTGGATGATGACGATGCGAAATCGTAAAAGGAGTATGCAGGCAGATGGCTGACGGACTCAAGACTTTGCAGCAAGTGACGATGGAACTCAGCGTCACGCCGAATACGCTCAAACGGTGGGCAAAGGAATTCAGCCAATTTCTTTCGCCCGCGCCGATGAGCGGCGACGGCGCGGCGCGCCGCTTTACCGACGATGATCTCGCGATTTTGCAACGCGTGCGCGAGCAACTCGCCGGCGGGCTTTCGACCGACGACGTGATCGCGCAATTGGAGGGCGAAGGCCGCGGCGATCCGAACACGCGCGCGCTCGCGCCGCGCGACGGCGCGGGCAACGGCGCGCTCGCGTCGCCCGGCTTTGCGGTGCTGACCGACACGTTGCGCGCGATGATCGAGAATCAACAGGCGATTCAAAATAGTTTGCAAGTCAATCGCAACTTGCAAGGCGTGTTGATTCAAGACAATTTCAATCTCAAAGAAGAAAATATGAAATTGCGCGAGCGGATGTTGCGGACGGAGCAAGAGCTTTCCGATCTTCGCAAACGCGACGCGGATCATCGCTTGATGCTGGAGCAACGCTTGGCGCGCCTCGAAGCAGAAATGCGCAAGGGCGTGCTGGGGAAATTGTTCTAGGAAGCAATGAACAGTGATCAGTCAACCGTAATCAGTTCTTTGACTGCCACTATTTACCGACAACTGATCACTGATAACCGATTACTGATTACTGTTTTCGACTGCCTCGCGATGTTGCGGGGCTTTTTGCTATCGCGGGAGGTTTTGAATGAAGACGGTGCGCGTTTCAATCGCGGGGCTGGGAAATGTGGGGCGGCGTTTGCTCGAGTTGATGCAGATCAAGCGCGAGTTGTTGCGCGCGCGGTTTGATTTGGAATTGCAGGTGCTGGGCGCGTGCGATACGAGCGGCGGTGCGGAATATCTCGCCGGGCTGGACGCGGCGACGATCATCGCGCTCAAGCGCGAGCATAAAGGCATCGCGGACTATCCGCAACACGGCCGCGCCGATATGCGCGTGATTGATCTGGTGCACGGCGCGGACGCGGATATTTTTGTGGATTTGACGCTGACAAATCTCAAGGACGGCGAACCGGGGTTGAGCGCGGAACGCGCCGCGCTTGCGAAAAAAATGCACGTCGTTACCGCGAACAAGGGACCACTCGTGCTGGCGTTTCCGGAATTAGCCGCGCTCGCGAAAAAGAATGACGTGAAACTCTTGCACAGCGCGACGGTAACAGGCGGCTTGCCGACGGTGAACATCGGCGCGCGCGATCTCGGCGTAACGGTTGTCGAGAAATTCGAAGGCATTTTGAACGCGACGACGAATTATATTTTGACGCGGATGGGCGAAGGGCAGACGTTCGATGAAGCGTTGAAGCATACGCAGGAACTCGGACACGCGGAAGCGGATCCCGCGCTGGATGTGGACGGCTGGGACGCGGCGAACAAATTGGTCATTATTGCGAACGCGGTTTTGCGGCGTGCGACGACGTTGAAGGATGTGAGCGTCCAAGGCATTCGAGGCGTTAGCCAAGATGAAATTCAGCAGGCGGCGGAGCATCGGCAAGTGATCAAATTGCTCGCGCTGGCGGAGCGGCACGGGAATGATTACACGTTGAGCGTGCGCCCGACGCGGCTCGATACGGTGCATCCGCTCGCGCAGGTCGGCGCGGGAATGATGGGCGTGATTTATCACACCGACATCAACGGCACCATTCTCGCGATGATTCAAGAACACGATCCCTATCCGACCGCGGCGGCGGTGTTGCGGGATATTGTGCAGATCGCAACCGAAAAGTAAAAAGCGTAAAGCGAAAAGCGTAAAGCGCAAAAAGAAAACGCAAAACGAAAAGAGATTTGTTGACATCGCAAGGGCGCGCGTTTATCATTCAATGCCAAAGGGATAACCGCGCCGCGCGCCGCGCTCCCCGTCTTGCCAGAACTAAAACTTAACTCCTCGGCGCGTTTTCTGGGTAAATCAAAAGTAAAAACGTAAAAGGCAAAAGTGAGATAACTTTTTCCTTTTTACTTTTACCTTTTGCCTTGAAGCGCAGCGACAACCGCGTCTTGATCACTCCACGGATATTCGGTTGTGCCAAAACACATTGACCTTTCGTGCCCTTTGCCGGTGACGATCACCACATCGCCGGCGCGCGCGATATTCACAGCATACGCGATGGCTTCCGCGCGATCATCCACGATAAAATAATCCTTGCGCGCGCGGCGTCCCGCGCGCTCAAGCCCTCGCGCGATTTGCGCGTTGATCGCATCAAGCGATTCCGTGCGCGGGTCTTCGGCGGTCACAATAATTTTGTCAGCGAGGTTGCCGGCGATCTCGCCCATCAAAGGACGCTTTTGCACATCGCGCAAGCCCGCGCAGCCAAAGACAACAATCACTTTGCCGCGTGATATCTCGCGCGCAGTTTCGAGCGCGGCGCGCAACGCGTTCGGCGTGTGCGCGAAATCCACAATCGCCGCGAACGGCTCGCGTTGCATCACTTGCATTCTGCCGACGACCCCGCGCACATTCGCGATGCCTTCGCGCATTGCCTCGAACGGCACGCGCCGCGCGATGCCAATGCCGAGCGCGGCGAGAATATTTGAAACGTTGTAGCGTCCCAGAAGAGAGGAAGAGATGGAGAGATTGCCGTGCGGAGTAGTGACGGTGAAGGACAAGCCGCTCGTCGAGTGCGTAATGTGATGAGCGAAAATGAATGTGACGTGTGACGTGGGACGTGGGACGCGTTTAGTTTCCCCCGAGCGATATACGATCTGCTCCTCTGCCTCAATCCCGCGCAAAAACTCAAACGACGCCGCATCATCCGCATTCAGCACCGCGACCTTTGCCGTGCGCGCTTTGCGATGCGAAGATGCAAGCGAACGAAAGAGCAGTGCTTTCGCGTCGCGATAATTTTCAAACGTCTTGTGATAATCCAGATGCTCGTGCTGAATATTCGTGATGACGGCGATGTCGAAATCAATCGCGTCGAGGCGATGCTGCGCGAGCCCGTGCGACGTTGCCTCAATCACCGCGTACTGCATTTCCGCCGCGACCATTTGCGCGAGATAACGTTGAATGTCCGGCGCGGCCGGCGTCGTCGTGTGAAAGCCGGTGTCAATTTCTTTTTCGCCGATTTGCGCGCCGACGGTTGTAATCGCGCCGACGCGATGCCCGGCGGCTTTGAGAATTGATGCGATGAGAGTGCAAGTCGTCGTTTTGCCGTCGGTACCGGTGACGCCGATGACGCGGAGTTTGCGCGATGGATTATCATAGAAAGCAGAGCAGAGATGCGCGAGCGCGATGCGGGAGTTGGGGACGATAATAATTGGTAATTGGTAATTGGTAATTGGCGATTCGGCGACGATTGCGACTGCGCCGCGTTGAAGCGCGTCGGGGATAAATCGCGCGCCGTCGAAATTTTCACCGGGAATCGCAACAAAAAGCGCGCCGGCAATCACTTGGCGCGAATCGGCGGTGATGCGCGTGATGTCAGCATCGCGCGGGTTATGAATTTCGTGCGCGAGGAGCGCGCGGAGGAGTGAGGAGAGGAGCATTAACCGAACTCGCCAAGGGTTTTAAAATTACTGTGAAAGATATTAAACGCGGTCATAATATAGCGAGCGGCAATAATTTTCTGATGCTCGGCAGACCGGCGGGGATTCAAAATCTGCCAACGCCTCACTGCTTTGCGCGGCGCAGAACCTCCTCCGCAATTTCACGCGGAGTTGTTACGACGACATACAGCCGCGCGCCGTTGAACAACGCGCCGTCCATGTCCACGACGTTGCCGTCCGCGTCGCGCATCTGCGCGCGCTGGGCGCGGATCGCGGCGGTCTGGTGCGCGCGTAATATCGCGCGTACGCGCATTCCGATAAACGCGCGGCGCGGACGGTCGTTGATGAAAACGGTGATGGGGGCGGTTTCGGGTTTCATTTTGCAAGTTACGCGCACAAGAGCCCGTCCTGAGCGAAGCCGAAGGACGCTATGCAACGTACTACGAATCACGTCTTACTTGTTCGTCTCGACAATTCTGCCTTCGACTTTGATATTCAACGGCGAATTTTTGGTGACGTACGCGACGACGACATCAATCGTCAGATCGCCGTAAACA
>Ga0247727_10014806_pt1 | contig 12896 bp, 10 predicted proteins | sample WisWelCaveWW1625_FD_202498 | JGI IMG/M metagenome (GOLD analysis project Ga0247727, IMG submission 202498) | Biofilm microbial communities from Wishing Well Cave, Virginia, United States - WW16-25 | ecosystem: Environmental > Aquatic > Deep subsurface > Groundwater > Cave microbial mat | place...
CCTTCAAGAGTCCTACGGACCGCAAAGTGGCCGCGATGATCCGGCGGGGATCAAGTGGACTGCTGTTAGCGGGATGCCCAGACGGTTCATTCAACAAGCCCGCGGCTTTCAACGCTGCCGTAATGATCACCCTGGGATCGTGGACCCCTGCGCGGGCGTGACCCTCCTCATCCTTCCCGGTTGGACCACCACGAGAGCTGAATAGGTTGTTGGTGGTCGCGCTTTGTCGTGCCGCCAGCAATGAGGGATCATAGGTCTGCGCCACAACTGGGACGAGAGCTGCCGGTGCGTGATCTGCGTCTTTCTCTTTGGCGGTTGCCTTGTCGGCAACGCCCCAGAATCTAATGATGTGGTGGCTGGAAGAGACGCCGACGTCAAAATGAAAAGGGCCGGCGTTGCCACAGTGCTCAGAATCTCCACCCGCCGCGAGCGGTACTCCGTGGCCCATGCCCGCTATGGTGATGGCCTCGATCACATCGTCGTCCGCCTCCGTGCGCCACACGCGTCGCAAATGACCAGCGATCTTGTGCTCAATGCGCGGGCGAACGGACACTCCATGAGCGTCGATCCACTGTTTGAGAGCCGCCTCCATGTTTCTCGGATTGACGATCGCGTCCGAGCTCCCGTGCCATAGGGAGAGTTTTGGCCATGGTCCGCGGTGTGGAGAAGCGGAACGGATCAGGTCACCCCATTCTTGAGCGGAATGATCGCGTCCGCCCGCCATGGTTTCGAACGCATCCTGGACGTTCGTCGCGCAACCGTAAGGCAGGCCCGCGATAATGGCTCCGCCCGCAAATACTTCGGGATACGTTGCTAGCATGGCAGAAGTCATCGCCCCACCCGCCGACAGGCCAACCACGAACACGCGGCTCCGATTGATGCCGTAGTCTTCGATCATTCTCTCGATCATCTGGCGGATCGAGAGGCCCTCGCCGTGGTTGCGCTGGGTGTCAGATGGAAGAAACCAGTTGAAGCAATTGTTGGGATTGTTTGAGCGTTGCTGCTCCGGAAAGAGCAGCGCAAATCCGTAGGTGTCGGCCAGTGTCGACCAGCCGGAACCGTGGTCGTAGACAGCAGCGGTTTGCGTACAGCCGTGCAGAGCCACGACTAGAGCAGGAGCTTTGGCCAGCTTTCGCGGCACGTACGTGAGCATGCGCAAGTTGCCAGGATTGCTGCCGAAGCCCACAACCTCGCGGAGGTGTGCAGTTCCGAGGGGGGACGCGGCTCCGCCGCGCTTGGCAGCTGACGAGAGTAGCCGTTCAAAGCGCTCTCGAAGTCTGGAAAGGTTGGCGAGAGTGTCCTTCAAGCCCTTCATGACGCGACCCTTTTTGAGGCACGTCACGAGATGATTCTCATGACCTCCCCGCAGCTCCATGCATATAATAGTGCAACGCAGCATTCACAAGGTTGCGCTGCACAAACTATCTTGCTGGGCTCTTGTATTCATCAGAATTTGGATAGCGAGTTCACGCATTCTGGATGCTCGGTGCATCACGGATATTGGATGAAGAGACGCGCGCGGAGCGCGCGGTTGACGTTCGGTGTGTGTCACTCGGTGGCCGGGGTCAAGCCAGATCGAGGGCATAGCGCTTGAGGTCGGCAAGCTTCGCGATTTTGAGCGTTGCCTCATGCGTCGCCGCCAGAACGACGCCGGGAGCGGCGCCCGCTTCGAAAGCCTCCTGCCAACGGTCAGCACAGAGGCACCAGCGATCGCCGGGCTTGAGGCCCTGAAATCCGAATTCCGGACGCGGCGATGAAAGGTCATTGCCCCGCACTTTGGAGAAAGCCAGGAATTCGGCGGTTACTTCGACGCAGACTGTATGGACACCGACATCCTCATCACCAGTATCGCAACAGCCCGTTCGGTAGAACCCTGTTCGGGGGCTCAACGAGCAAATCTCTATTTGCTCGCCGAATACGTTTCGCTGCTCATCGGACATGACGAGAGTTCCGGGAGGTGACTAGCCCGATCTATGCATGAGCGCGACGGTTTTTGCATGGAGCGCGGCGGCCGCAGCGAGGCGTCCGTCCGGGCTGGATCGGTGCGATCGGCACTCCTTGTGCAACGCGTTGGGGGTTGATCTGCCTCGGCCGGCGGCTCGGGGGGGCTTGTGGCCCCGCCGCTCATGGGCCCGCCGGCATCAGGCCGAGCGCGATCTTCCTGAACAGGGCCCGCTCGGGGCAGCTTGCCGGCAGCTGGACGCGGATGCGCGCGATGTGCTCGATAACGCGCGCACCGATCTTGATGAGCCGCTCACGGATGGTCGCGAACTCGGCTCTGGCTAGAGGGTGTGCCTTGGGGATCGCCGCGCGGACGGCGTGCATCAGCCAGAACGCGGCGGTATGCAGAACGAGGCGCACCTGATTGGCCGTCGCGCTGTGGCAGGAGGTGCGGTCGGAGGCAAGCTGCGCCTTGTGCAGCTTGATCAGGTTCTCCATCTGCCCGCGCTGGCAGTACACCTGCTCGTAGAGATGCCGGGCATCACCCTTGAGCGAGGTGACGACGTAGCGGATGTCGACCTCCTGGCGCATGCCGTCCTGCCCGGGGTCGGGCCGCAGCGACACCTCGAGGCGAGCGATGACGCGGCGCAGCTTGGACCAGCTGTTGGCCTTGTACTCGAAGCTCTCGTAGCAGCGCAGCTTGTCCTCGCTGGCCAGCAGATGCCGGAAGCGCAGATGATCGGCGGTCTCGGCGACGAGGGCGTCGACCGCGGGGTTGCCGGCGAGCCCGAAGATGTAGTCGGCGTCATCGTTTTCGGCCCATTCCATCACTTCGGCGCGGCCGTAGTGGCTGTCGCCGCGCCAGATGAGACGCGTCGCCGGCCAGTGCTTGCGGATGCGCCGCGTCACATGCTTGACGACGGTCCTTACCTCCGTGCCCTTGGGCGACCTGGCGGGCCTGAGGATCGCCACCACCGGCGTGCCGCTCACCACATGATAGATGTGCATGGGCGAAAATCCGCGCTCGTCGTGATGTGCGTTCCAGAAGGCGAGCTGCTGACCGCCGTGCGCGGCACAGAACGTGTCGTCGATGTCGAGGATCTCTTGCGCGCCGGGCGTCACCGTCGTGCAGAACTGGTCGACAAGGGCGCCGGTGAGCCGCGCCGCCTGCGTCTTGCTCGGCGCATTCTCCAGCCGCGAGATGGTCGGCTGCGAGGCCAGTGCCGCGCCGCTCTCTGGGCAGCGACCGACGGCCAGCTTCAAGAGCGGATCGCGCCGCAGGGTCGAGGTCGTTGCCGTCCTTGTAGCCGCAGCCGATGGCGAAGGCGCGCGCCGTGACGAGTTCCATCATCTCGTGCCGGATGCGGCTCTGCTCGCGCCGATCGGGCATCGCCTCGGCGAGCTTCTCCAGGTTGGCGGGGATGGTGAAAACGTCGCCGGCATCGCAGAGCGTCATCTGCTCGCGCAGGTCGACGCCGAGCTCGTAGTTGTAGGGCGTATAGAGCGCGGAGATGCGGCGCATGCCCTGCGGCCCGAAGCGTGTGCCGGGACGATAGGTGGTGCCGGAATCAAACGGAATGCCGACAATCGCCGCATCGTACTTGCTCACATCGCGCACGTTCTCGACGTAGGGCGCTTTGAGAAACGTGTTGATGCCGGCAAAATGCGGCAGCTCGCCGCGCGCGAAGGTGGGGATCGCCTGTCGACCAGGCTCTCGGCGCCGGGCAGCCCCATGTCGAGCGCCCATTGCTGCTCCTTGCGCCAGCCCTGCTCGGAGAGCCGCCCCTCGGCCTCCAGCGCCTTCCAACCCTGGGTGGCCAGCTTGTCGAAGTCCGGGTGATGCCGGCGCGCGCAGTCGCGCTGGAGCCTGAGCCCGGCTTTGCGTGAACGGCGCGCCGATCGATCGAGGTTCATGCGGCGGCTCCTTGGGTTCGGCCGGCCGGGGCCTGGAGCGGCTTGGAGAACCGCAGCAGGGGTACGGCACTGCCGCGCGTGAGGTCGAGGTCGTAGGTGACGACGGCGCCGAAGCGCTCCTGCGCCTGCGGGTCCTCCCGCCACTTGTCCAGCACGATCAGCCGGGTGACCCGCAACGGCAACGCTGATGGTGAAACGGCGCGGGAATGCGCATGCAATCGAGACTTTCCCTTGTTTGTTCACCCCACCCCTATCCCCTCCCCATCAAGGGGAGGGGAAGCATGCGCGGCACGCTCGCCAGGTGAGCACGACCGGCTTCGAATTCTTTCACAAGTCGCTTGCCGGCGTCACAGCTTGCCGTCGAGCGCCATGCGCATGTACGACGCGTCGAAGCGCAGCTTCACGTTCGCCTTGTTGCCGAGCGTCTGCCCGGACGGAAAGGCGATGCCGATCGCATCCTTGCTCTTCACGCCCTCGCCCAGGAGGTTGTGCTCGAAGCAGAAGGTGCGCACGAGCTCCATGGTCTTGACGAGATCGCCACCGGCGGTGAAGGCCACGGCCTCTTTCGGCGTGTAGAACATGCGCGTGGTCTTGAGCTGGGCGTCGAAGCCTGCAAGGTCGGTGCCGGAGAGCTTGGCCATCGCCTCGCGCGCGGCCTTGCCCTTGGCGCCGGGGTCGGCCATCAGGGCGATGGTCTCGAACCAGATGCCGACGAGCGCTTTGCCGAGGTTGGGATTGTCCTTGAGCGTCTCGGTGTTGACGGCCAGGGTATCGATGATCTCGCCGGGGATCTTGCTTGAGTCGTAGACGAGCGTGGCGCCCGGCTCGGCCTTGACCTCCATCAGCTGCGGGTTCCACGTCACGACGGCCGTCGAGTCCGCCGACTTGAACGCGGCAACGATGTCGGCGTCGGAGGTATTGACGACCTTGATATCGGCTTCCTTGAGCTTGGCGCTCGCCAGCGCGCGCGCAAGCAGATAGTGCGAGACCGACAGCTCGACCATGTTGACCTTCTGGCCCTTGATGTCGGCGACGGTCTTGCCCTTCTTTAGGACGATGCCGTCGTTGCCGTTGGAGAAGTCGCCGACAATCGCCAGCGTGGTGTCGACGCCGCCGGCAGCGGGGATGGTCAGGGCGTCCATGTTGGTGACGGTCACGCCGTCGAACTTGCCGGCCGTGTACTGGTTGATCGACTCCACGTAATCGTTATCTGCGTGACGGCGATGGTGATGCCGTACTTGTCGGCCCACTTCTTCACGATGCCGGCCTCGGCCGCGTACGGCCAAGGCATCCAGCCGACATAGATGGTCCAGGCGCTGCTGAAGTCCTTCTTGGCCGCGGCCCAGGCGGACGAGCCCAAGCCGAGAACCAGCATCATGGCAATCAGCAGAGATGTGACGCGTTTCATGGTGCAACCCCTCGTCGTTCATGATCCGACCGAGGATTGGCGAGACCCGAGCGAAGCCAATCCTGGCCACCGAGGTCTCCCGGGCTTTTGTCCCGCCGTGCACCCGGGGGTTGGTTCTCCGCCGGGCGGCAGCTCTCGGACCAGTCACTCCGTATGACGGAGCCGGAACCCTAGCCACCAACTCTATGCTTCACGAAGCAATCGCCGTGCCAGCCGAAAGCACTTGGGACGCGACGATATCCATCTACTCATGCGCCTATCTGTGCGGCACCTAGCTTATAGGCGATGCCTCCATCCGGCGCTTTCATGCGTGTCGGACCAAGCGGCTACCGCCTGAGGGACCGAGTGAGGATTCGACCGCTGTCGTCGCAGGGCGCCTCGGCGCGTCACACTGGCACGGTCATCATTGGAGGTCTTCGTCGCCAATTTCTGGAAGCTCGCAAGGCGAAAGACAGACTTTCGGATAGCTTTGGCGCCTCCGAGCGTTGGGTTACGCGCTGACGCGCTGACCCAACCTACGTTAACGCCTCGCGCAGCGCCGCCGACAGTCTGAGCGGCTTGCCGGAGCGGGATACCAGGACGACGGTCACCTCGGCGGTGAAGAGCTCGGTGGCGCCGCGGAAAATTCGCTGGTCGAGCGTGAGCGTGGCGGCGGTCGTCTGCTTGACCCGGGTGGTCACCTCCAGCACCTCGTCGATGCGAGCGGGCTTGAGGAATTCCAGCGCCATGCGCCGCACCACGAAGGCCGCAGGCTCGCGCCTAGCTTCGATCAGCGCCTTGTGGTCGTTGCCGACGAGCCGCAGGAAATCGGAGCGGCCGCGCTCGCACCAGCGGATGTAGCTGCCGTGGTAGACGAGACCGGAGAAGTCGGTGTCCTCGAAGTAGACGCGGATGGGCAGAACGTGGCGGCGTCCGGTTGCGTCCATCACGATGCGGCCGGCCAGATCCGGCCACGGCTGCGCACGATCAGGCGACGACATCGACCATGACGATCTCGGGCGGCACGCCGATGCGCACGGGCAGGATCGAGCAGCCGAGCCCGCCCGATACGATCAGGTGCCGGTTGTCCTCGACGATGTGGCCGTAGGCGAAGCGGTTGCCGAAGCGCGAAGGCACCCGCGGCGAATAGCCGAACAGGCGCACCTGCCCGCCGTGCGTGTGGCCGGACAGCGTGAGGGAGACGCGCGCCGGCACGCGCGCGAAGATGTCGGGCTCGTGCGCGAGGAGAATGACTGGCGCAGCGTCCGTCACCTTGGCGAGCGTGCCCGGCAGATCGTCCACGCCCTTGGATCGGTCCCAGGCGCGCCGGCGCCGACCCCTCACGAACGCCAGCTGGTCGCCGAGGCCTGCGAGCCAGAACGGGCGCCCGCCCTTCTCGAGCCGTACCGCGTCGTTCTCGTAGACGGGGATGCCGAACCGCTCCAGCACGCGCCTGCCCGCCACCGGCCCATGGCCCGAACGCTGGGCGGCGAGATCGTCCCACCAGTCGTGGTTGCCCAAGACGGCGTGCACGCCGAGCGGGGCCCTGAGCACGCTGAGCGCCTCCGCCCATTCCTCGGGAGCGACCGAGCGGGTCTTGAACTTGTGGCTGGCGGTGAAGTCGCCCAGCAGCACGATAATGTCCGGTTTGAGCTCGTTGGTGCGCTCGGCGATGGCACGGATGCGGGCGGCCGGCATCAGCGGCCCGCCGGCGTGCACGTCGGCGATCACGCCGATGCTCAGGCTTAGGCCCGGTGTCCAGCTCTGCGGGCTGACGGAATAGCGGGTGACGTTGAGCCGATAGCCGGGCTCGACGGCCAAGCCGTAGCCCGAGAGCCCCACCATGCCGGCGCCGGAGAAGCCCAGCGTCTTGAGGAACCTGCGGCGCGATATTTTGGGCAGCGCGGCACCGGGCGTCCGGGTTTGCGCCTGCGGCAACGTCTCGACCATTATTCCCTCTACGCCCCCTGCCGGACTAGCCGGCCAGACTGGCAAAGCACAAATGAGTTAGGGCGGCAACCCCGCCGTTCAACCGCGGCGATCGGCTCGATGCCGGCATTACCAGGAATTCATCTTGTCCCGCTTGGCCTTAGCCGGTTTCCGCCTTGCCGTCTGCCGCATCACTGTCGGTGTTTTCGAACAGCCCGATCTGCGGTGTTGCCGCGCGCGCCGGCCCCGTCAGGCCGAGGTGTCTGTAGGCGCGCAAAGTCAGAACCCGCCCCCTCGGCGTGCGGCCGATGAAGCCCTGCTGCAGCAGGAACGGTTCGACGATCTCCTCCAGCGCATCGCGCGGCTCGGACAGCGCGGCCGACAGCGTCTCGATGCCGACCGGGCCGCCGCCGTAGTTGTTGGCGATGCAGGAGAGGTAGCGGTGGTCGAGAGCATCGAGGCCCTCGGCGTCGACCTCGAGCTGCCGGAGCGCCCGGTCCGCCACCTCGACCGTCACGATGCGCGCGTTCTCCACCGCGGCGAAATCGCGCACGCGGCGCAAGAGGCGGCCGGCGATACGGGGCGTGCCGCGTGAGCGGCGGGCGATCTCGGCGGCGCCGTCGGCGCTGATGGCCACCTTCAGCACGCCGGCGCCGCGCTCGACGATCGTCTGCAATTCGGCGTGGGTATAGAAATTCAGCCGCACGGGAATGCCGAAGCGGTCGCGCAGCGGCGTCGTGAGAAGCCCTGTTCGCGTGGTGGCGCCGATCAGCGTGAACCTGGAGAGGTCGATCCTGACCGAGCGCGCCGCCGGCCCCTCGCCGATGATCAGGTCGAGCTGGTAGTCCTCCATGGCGGGATAGAGGATTTCCTCCACCGCCGGATTCAGCCGATGAATCTCGTCGATGAAGAGGACGTCGCGGTCCTCGAGGTTGGTGAGCAGCGCGGCGAGGTCGCCGGCCTTGGAGATGACGGGGCCCGAGGTGGCGCGGAAGCCAACGCCCAGCTCGCGGGCCATGATCTGGGCCAGCGTCGTCTTGCCGAGGCCGGGAGGCCCGGCGAACAGCACGTGATCCAGCGCATCGCCGCGCTCCTTGGCGGCCGCGATGAACACCTTGAGGTTGGCGCGCGCCTGCTCCTGGCCGATGAACTCATTGAGGTATCGCGGGCGCAGCGACGGCTCCGCGTCGTCCGCATCCCGCCTGGCGCCGGTGACGAGTCGCTTATCGTCGGCCATGGTTTGTTCCTGGCTGTATTCGCAGCGCGCGTCAAGCAGGGCGTCGCACGGCCACCCGTCATCCCGGAAGTCGAGGCGCAGCCGAGACTATCCGGGATCGCCACAGGACCCATCCCTTGCGGCAGATCCCGGATGGCGGGGCGACATTCGAAACGATCCGCAACGTGTTCGTGAAGATCGCGGTGCGCGTCGAGGAGTTGAGAACCAGGATCAAGCTGGCGTTCCCCGCGCGTCTGCCGCACGCCAATGCACTCGGCCTGATCTGCGCACGTCTCGCCCAGGCTCCATAACGGACGCGGCCGAAGCGCCGCACGAGCCCGGATCATCAGCCAACAGTGCGTTCTCCAGCGTCCCCGCCAGAAGCCTCACCGTCAACCCGCGAGCCGGACTCGGCAAATGGATCGCGTACTACAACGGCGAGCGTCCGCATTCGACGTTCGCAGGCAAGACGCCGGACGAGGTCTACGCACCGAGCCCCGTGGCGGCGAGATTGGCGGCGTAGAGACGAAACCAGGACCAACCTTATCCAGGCCGCCAGGCCGTTCGAAGGATGGGAGCCACCTCAAAAGCGTCGAGGGCCGGCTCAAGGGTGCGACAACGCGCGGGATCGGCAGCACGGGCCGCGGCGAGTTCTCAGGACATGGAACGAACGACATCCCGGTCGGTCGAGGGATGGTCCATGAGTTCGGGATCGCGCATCGCCGCCATCAGGACGCGCAGTCCTGCCCGCTTCTTGTTCTTGCGGTCCATCGAGGCAATGCCCGGAAACTGTCGGTCGGCAGCCTCCATGATGGCATCGAAGTCAGGCCGCGCCGCCTTCTCCGGGTGGGCGGCGAAATACCAGAGCTGGAATACCTGTATCTCCATGGGCTTTGTGGAGGTCAGGGTGCCAAAATCCATCGTCGCCCCGATCAGCACGTGATCGTTCAGATCGTCCGAAAAATCCTTGAGAACCTCGTCGGGATCGGTGTCGGCGTGCTTGAACGTGTCGGGATGAGCAAACGGATCGGCGACCACGACTGGCGCCGGGACCTTCAGGCTGCCGCTCGACACATATTCCAACAGCGCCTCGGACGCCTCACCTGGCAGATGGGTTGCCAGTTCAAGAAATTGGTCTTCAGTGGCGACCAGGATGTCGTTCACCCAATCCTCCGGCACGCCGACGGAGAGCAGGTTCTCGCGCGACAAAGCGATGAAGGGCTGGGGCTCCGGTTTCTTCTTGGTCGCCGCAGGCTGAGAGAGCGGCAGCTCGGCGGGGTGTGGGAGATCCAGGTTCTCCTGATACGCGCGCGGACGGGCAATTTCTTCGACGCGCTCGCGCACCTCCACAATCTGAACGGCGCCGGTCTTTGGGTGAGCTTCGATGCGCCGGCGCGCGGCCCATTTGTAGGCATCGTCATGGTGGTCGACATAGGCGAGCAGCAGGCTCGCCGCCGTCTTGTGGACGATAATCCGGATATCGCTGTTGACGCGCACGGACCAGAAGTTGCGGTCCTTGGACGCATCGATGCGGTGAAGCTGCAGGCCCTGCATGGTCGGGTTGGTCTGCAGGTCGAAGACGGAGTTCTTCACCGCCTTCTGCTCGTCGCGCGCGAGTCTGCCCAGTGCGGCGGTGAAGGTATCGGCGATGCGGAATTCCATCTGGAATGATCCTCACACCGTAAACACCTTCATCACCTCGTCGCCGAAGTGATTGATGACCTTGACGGCGATGCGGCCGGTCTTGGGGCGCGGGAACGGGCGCGAGGCGTCGCGATAGAGCGTTGCCCAGGCGTCTTCGTCGATCTGGGCGCGCAACGCGGTCTTCAGCGATTTGTAGGGGTCGTTGGCACCGAGGAAGTAGGCGTGGCGGACGAAGAAGCTCTCCTCGTTGTAGTCCGTATCGATGAACCAGGCGGCGATGCCCTTCACGTCGTTGGAGCGGATTTGGCCGGTGTTGGGATCGAACACGTCGATGCCGTTCACCTTGACGACGAGAGTCTCGTCGCCCTGGTCCAGAATGTCGATGTCCGGCTCGCCGAATACGACGAAGAGATTGCCCTTGCCGGTGTTCTTGAGCTCGCCCGCCATGTGCAGGTCGGGGTTCATCTTGGCCTTGAGGATGGGCAAGGGGCCGAGGCGCGTCAGCTCAGAGGCATGAGCGTCGAAGTTGAAGGAACAGGCGATCAGAACGTCGAAGCGTGCGTCTGTCGCCTCCCGTGCCGCCGCAGTCAGATCAACGCGCGACAGTGTGCCGAACTCCGGCCCCAGGAAGATTGCGGCGCGGCGCTCATGATCGGCCTTGCCGTTCTTCTCGATGAAGCGTCCTTCGGCACAGATGTATTCACCCGGCCAACCCGTGAGCGAGGTGAAATGGATTGTGTCGCGCTTCTCGGCCTGGTGCACGCCGGCGGTGCGCAGATGCTCCAGCACCATGTCGGCGAAATCGGTCGGCGGCGTCACGAATTTCGAGCGGCGACGCTTGCCCTCGCCGGCACGCATCGTGTCGATCAACTCCTCCTCGTTGACCGGGACGACACGATGCGGTGAAAGGCTCTCCACCGTGAACGGCCCGGCGACGCGAACGCGGCTCCTGTCCTCGTAAGGCCGATCGTAGAGGTATTCGAGCTCAGCCGCCTTGGCGATGGAGGCATCGATCGTCTTCTGCCGCTCGACCCGGGCTTCCCACCAGGCTGCGTGCGCCTTCTTGGCGACGTCAGGCCAGCCCTTGTCGGCTTCCCGGGGGATTTCCCACTCTTCCCAGTTGTTGCCCAGCGCCTTGCTGAGCTGGGTACGCAGTGGTTCAAGCGTCTTCTGGTAGCTCTCCCAGATGACGTCGATTTCAGTGTTATTTACGATTGATTTAAGAGTGATGTGAGGTGCTCGTTCATAAACAAAACCTTGGCGAATGTCGCCATGCGTCGATACGTCAGGCTGAACCTTGCCGGAGACCTCTTGTTCCCTGCCACGGCCGTCCTTGCTGTCCGCCAGATAATAGTAGGGAAATCGCGCACTCATAAGTCTAGTGCGTGCGAGCGCGAGGGAAACGCGCGACGTGTCAATGGTGATCCAGCGACTGCCCCACTGTTCAGCGCTGTAGGCGGCCGTACCCGAACCACATGTCGGATCAAGCACAAGATCGCCTGGATCTGTGGTCATGAGAATGCAACGTTCGACCACTCTCGTTGGGGTTTGCACAACGTAGATCTTTGGGTCGGAGCGGCTCTGTATTCCCCCAATGTCGGCCCAGAAGTTGTTAAGCTCGAATGCGGCGAAATCATCAAGAAATCGAACGTACGCTAGACTATTACCGGTAAGCTCTACCCGCATTGCTTTCAGCAAGCGCTGCATTCCAAGTTCATTGGTTTTCCACCGAACCCTTTCAGACGGTCGTATTGTGCGCCCTCCGATTTGTACTGGAAACCAAGACGCCGCACCTTCACCTTTCTCTCTTCCAACGCTTTGAGAGGTGAGATTGTCCTGCCGATAGATACGACCCGGCAGCATTTCCGATGAACGCAACTCTTCTTGCGTAACGGGGCGGCGAAGGAGATCATTTTGCTGTATGCGATTGTACTTTTCGGCACCTTCCCCTCCCGCTTCCTTGAGCTTGTAAATTGGCCGGTACTTCATTGTCGCGAGTTCGCGAGCATACCAGAGGATGTACTCCTGAGAATTTGAAAGATAAATCGAAGTTGCGCCGGCTGTCTTATATACGGAAATTTGACTGATGAAATTGTTCGCGCCGAAAGTCTCATCCATCAGCGCCCGGACTCGATGCACATTTTCATCTCCAATCTGCACGAAGATGCTACCGCTGTCGTGGAGGAGATCCCGGGCGACCGTGAGGCGATCGCGAAGATAGGTCAGGTAGGAGTGGATGCCGTCCTTCCACGTGTCCCGGAAGGCCTTCACCTGCTCCGGCTCGCGGCTGATATCCGTTTGCTTGCCGTCCTTCACATCGCGCGACTGCGTCGACACCTGCCAGTTAGAATTGAACTTGATGCCATAGGGTGGGTCGAAATAGATGCACTGGACCTGGCCGCGCAGATGCTCGCGCTCAGCGAGGCTCGCCATCACCTGCAAGCTGTCGCCCAGGATGAACCGGTTCGACCAATGCTGGCTGTGCTGGTAGAACTCGGTACGCGCTTCGGGATCAATCAGCCCGTTGAAGTCCGCGAAGAGGTCGGGCGCGTCGTCTTTCGGCTTCGCCTCCTTTGAGCGGCGCACAAGGTCGTCAATGATCGCCTTCGGATGCACCTTCTCCTGGATGTAGAGCGGTGGCGTATTGACCACGAGGTCGGACCAATCCTGCCGGTCCTTGCCTCGCCAGACGAGCTGAGCGTCGCCGATCTCAAGCTCGCCGGCTTCATGCAATTGCCGGATTTGCGCCTCTGTCAGGCGGATGCGCGCACCGTTCCAAATGATCTGCGGATCGCTATCGAAGTCACGCGCGCGCGTCTTGCCCTCCGGAAGCGGCCGGGCGCGGGCGTAACGCGCCGGCTCGAC
>Ga0247727_10014807_pt1 | contig 12895 bp, 18 predicted proteins | sample WisWelCaveWW1625_FD_202498 | JGI IMG/M metagenome (GOLD analysis project Ga0247727, IMG submission 202498) | Biofilm microbial communities from Wishing Well Cave, Virginia, United States - WW16-25 | ecosystem: Environmental > Aquatic > Deep subsurface > Groundwater > Cave microbial mat | place...
ACATTATCCGGTGCTAATGCTTTCAGTATTGCATCTGATTTTTGTGATGTAAGATTATTTAGAAAGATCTGAACCTTGCATTCTAGAGACATTTTCTTCTAAACAATCTAAAAACTCGTCCAATTTGTCTTTAGTTATTCTAGCTCCTGCGGCTGCGTTGTGGCCACCACCTAATCCAGAAACTTTGGTAGCACAAGCTCTCATAAGTAGGCCGAGATTAACCTCGGATTTACAACCCGTAGATTTTCTTGACGAAAATTTGATCGTACCCTCATCACCATTTGTACGAAGTATGATAATCTTACCAGTATTTTTTTGTGAACCACCAAGAAGTGATGAAACTGCCCCAGTCATGTTTTCTGGTACTAGTCCTTCTGCGTTTACCATCAAATATTTCCCATTGTCTACAATCCTCCAACGTTCGCTTGCAAGTGTATTCATGTATGTTCTCAAAAGTGTGCGGTACTCGAGAAGTATGTTTTCACCTTCTTCTAACATCTTAGTTCTATCTCCCATACAAACGGCAACTCCCACTCCAGCTTTGCGAATCCTTCCACAGGAATTTAGCATAGTAGAAAATTCTCTAGCATCCCGCAAAAAGCTACGTTTGTCCTCACCAGAAAGCGTGTAAGTATATCCAACTAATTCATCCATTATCTCTGTTGCATTCTTGCTTGATGTGAACTTGGAAATAGATTGAAGGAGAATCCTTTTTTCATCTTCTGTAAGTTCAGCAGGAACGCGCCATCTGCTTCCGTCTTTTAATTTTATTCCAGAAGAATTCAATAGAGAAAGACAAGCATCACGATTCCACGTAATGCCTTCTATAAATGGCTGTGATGTAAAAGCAAGTGCATCGGGAAGAGATCGTGTCTCTCTTCCAACAAGCAAAATATCTAGATCAATTTCGACTTGATTATTTTTTTTAGCAGCAGCTGCAATCTCTAAATTAATTCCTAAAAATGATTTTTTTTCTCCTTGGTCTTGTCTATCTCCAAGTGCAGACACCACTGCAATCCATGCAAGATCAGTATTTTCTGTGTGCAAAGCTTGCGAAACTAGATATGCCATTCCTCCAGCTGAAATCTCAGTACCGCCATCTATGTCATATTTCCATGCATTGACAACTCGTTCGTTATCAAATTCTTCTTTTGGAATCTGGTGATGATCAACAACCATCCAATTGTCATCTAATGTGGCATCAAGATCTTTTGCAAATCCACCACCAAGATCTGTTATGATATGAAGTTCTCTAGAATCATTTTTCATTTTCTCAACCAGACTCTTATTAAAGTCAGTTACAGTACGGACGGTGCATCTTGCACCAGATCTGATGAGAGATTTTGTTACAATACTGCCAGATGTTATTCCATCACAGTCAAGGTGGGTTATAACTGAAATATTTTTACCAGATTTTATACAATCAGAAACTTTATCATGAAAGTATGAGAGCGCATTGTCAATCTTGTTTGCCATTACTCAAGTTGAGCAATGACTGACTTATATTTCCAAGTTTTGGGTATGCGCCCAGTTTTTTTATAATATGAAGAAAGCCTGTGCACCTTTGCTTCCAACAACTCAAGTGAACGGACATTTCGTCTGTCTGAGGTGTGTGTCTTTAGGTGCTTTTGTAATCCAAGAGCCTTCTGTACAATATTGTTCAAGTCTTCTGGCATCTCTGGCTTGATTCCTTTCTGTTCTAGCACTTCAGTTATAGACTTTCTTGTAATCGATCTAGAAAGAGGAATTGCATATTGATCACGTAACTTTATTCCTATCTCGCTTGTTGTCATACCTTCTTTTGTATATTTTAAAATAAGCTCTTCAATCTCTGCAGGGTTTTGCTTTATCCATTTTGGCGGAAGTGGTGAAATGGGTCGAACCGAGTGTGATTGCCCGTGTCTATGTGAATGAAGACGTCCCATAACTCGATGCTTTTGGGGCAAAACATAAACGTTACTTCAGTCTTGCAAAATTTTTTGATAATTGACAAAAAAGTTAAATATCAAAGCAAGTCATTCTGTGTCTAGGTGCATAATATGAATAAACCTATAGTAATTGGCGCAACCATACTCGCACTCTTCACAGCATCTGCATTCCTTCCAATGGCAGCTGCTCAATATACAGGAGTTAGTGGATCAGGAGGAGGAATGACCTTAGAGGAACAGTTGGAACTTGCCAAAGCAAAAATTAAGGCGGTTGAAAAGAATCCTGCAACAGGTTCTGGTACTCCATACCTTGACGCAAACGGCGTTGTCGGTGCTTCTGCTATCGCAGGCGCAGTATTTGGTGGAATCGCAATTGCCTTTGTAGTAAAGGGCAGAAGCGGAAGATTCAAGTAACAAACTTTTTCCTACTTTTTCTTATTTTATTTATTCATCGTCAGATATTACCGTGAAATTATAAGTTGAGACAGAAATGTATATATCGTACATGAATTGTTCTGATACATAATGAGCGCTCTATTTGGTATGCTCGTAGGTATTCTGTCCAACTTTGTCGGCCAGATAGGTCCAGCTTATGACCCTCTGTTTTATGATGTGATGGTCTACATATTTGGAACCATGATGTTTGCAGTATTCCTTCTCGGAATCATTGCATTCTGGCTCAGAGTACACGGCTTGGGCGGAGTACATGTTCGAGAAAGATGGGTAGATGAACTTGACAAGCACTTTGAAAAAGAAGGCATCGGTTTGATACCAGACAACGGAAAATACTGGTAAACTTCCATTCTTTTTTCATTATTTTTCTAATTTTATTTGTAAGCTAGATTTTTGCTACAGACTTAGGATTCAGGTGGCAGAAAGTCATGTTCTTTTGAAGTGTCTGCTCCCTTAGTGACAAACTCTCCTTTATAGTGATAGCCATCTTCAATTTTGGTATGGATAAAGTCAGGTGATTCTATTCCGTTTACAAGAATCCTCGATTTTGATTCATCCATATCGCGCAAAGGAAACTTCCACGCCCATAGAAACTGTCCTATCTCAAAGTCATATTTTTCATCCCACTCTGCATAAATCACACCATCATTTGCAAGTGTGTAAAGTGATTTCTGGCAACCTCCTGAAAATCCAACGTTTGCAGGTATGTCTGCTTTTTTGCCATCCACTATAACTTCTAAAGCTGCAGAAATTTTGTACCTTGTATCACGATTGTTTATACACTGCTTGAGAGGGTCATTTGCACTAATCTGACTTAGGATAGCAGTGCTTGTCAGCCCCACTCCTATTGCAACAGCTGCAGTTATGATAAGAAACCTGATGGTCTGTTTACGCTTTGTGGGGTCACCCATTCCAGGCCAAATCATAGCACCCATCTGATGGTTGGAGTTATAATGATTTTGTATGTGCAAAAACAATATTCAGACTTGGACTGCTATCACTAGTTCTGATTATAAAATGAAAAGGAGGGGGGTTAGATCACTTGCCACGGTCTAGTTGCAAATGTGACTACATAACCAAGTCCAATGATTATAGACTGATACGCAATGTTTGCATACGGAATTGGCTTTACGAGCTTCTCACCTTCTACGACTACTGTCTGTCCTGGACCGAGTCCTGGACCTACACCAGCGATATTAAGTTGAGTATGCATGTGATAGACTGCTGGTTCAAGTGCCTTGACCGTCATCGAATAATCGACTACCCCATTTGCTGGGATATCAAAGACGTTGCCAGGTGGATCTCTTGCCATGAACTCCCATCTGTTACCCGCGTTTGCAGATTCAGCGAAAACAGAAAGCCATGCTCTTAGGTCTCTTTGTACTAGGCTTACAAGCGTTCCCTTCACTGTCAAGGTTTCGCCTGTCTGGAGAGATTGTCTTGAAATGGTTTCATCTTCTATCCTAACAAAACGACTCTGCAGTTGTGCCTGTACACCGTGTGCTTCAGCTTGTTGAAGCATTTGACTCAAAGAGGGACCTACTGCTCCCAATGCTACAATCACGCCAAGTGCTGTTACGATTAATTTTTTATTTACCATAGTCATCCCGTAACTATTCCATGACAGAAAGACCAACGATATATGTTTTGCCCTTCTCACGATGCTTTAATCCGTCAATTGAAAGAAAAACTAAGCTCAACACTGATGTTAAACATGGTAAGTAGGTTTTCCTGGTATCATTATTCTTGGTATTTTTGGCAGGTTAAACATAAAAATTTCTAATAATTACATCTAAATAACTCAGAAAATTAGCCAAAATCTGCCTTTCTATTTCTTATGCTTTATATATCAAACTAACATCACAAGCAACATGGCACAAATGCCAGCACTGATTCCAAAAGAAGTCGAGATCCAAAGACTGAAAAAGATTTGGATGATCGTCATATCAATGGGATCTACAGCTGCATCAGTGGAAGTCGACAACTTTGTCGATGGCTCACTACATCAAACTTCTATCAGAGATAGTGCATTTACACCAGCACATTGGTGGTTATATAGCCACTTTGTAGCTCTGCCACTAGGTTGGGGTGCAGTTTCTATATATGATAGAAAGGTACCGGTCCTAAGGGGTCCAAACAACTCCATGAACACTGGTCTTAAGATGACCATACTTGGTTATCTGGCTACGATGTTTACGATCGGTGTCAACGAGATGTGGCACTTTTGGTTTGTAGAGGAAATCTTCGCAGTACCAAACCACTGGATGTTTAATATGGGTGTAGTCGTGGCCTTTATGGGCGCTCTTGCCTATGTGGTTAGAGTATACGCACGACTGGTCGAACTTGGCGCTGAAACACCAGGTGAGAATCCATATGTTGCTGAAATGTACAAGATGGCCCTAGAAGGCAAACTGTACAGTAGATCCATCCCATAGAAAAATACGCGCAAAAAGCGCAACTTTTTTCTCCTTTTTCACAATACTTAGCGTAAACAATTTTTTCATCTCAACACAGGAAAGACTTAAAAGTATACGGATTATTATATTGCCAAATGACCTTACCAAAAGGATTTGGTTCTGGCGGCGCTGGTAGTTCTGACGTCAATAAGATGATTGGTAGACCAATACAGAACTACTTGGGCATCTTCACCGCATCATTCATTGCTGCTTGGTTAGCAACATTTGGTGGAACTGCGGTTGGGTATTACTACTATCCATGGGCATATCCTGCATCAAGTGGACACTTTGCATTTATAGTACTAACCATCATTGAAAGCATCGGCTATCTCTTCTGTGTCAAGGTAGGAGAAGAAGGCTCTGGAAAGAACAGCAATGGTGTAGTAGCTGGCGTATTGGCTGCTGTCGCTGTAGCAACCGTATTGATAGCTGCGTTTGTTAATGGATAAAAATATCCAATTCACATTTCTTTTATCATTTTTACAATATACTGAGAAGTGAAAAATTCAAAAAACATACATAAAATTTTATATACCTCACCCCTTCACTAGTGAATAATGGTCTGGCTAAGACGATGTACTCACTACTTGTTTATTGTAGTGGTTGCAGTCAACTCTACCTTGTTGACAATTAACGCTGGAGACTACATATTCTATACAGACTGGGCTTGGACATCCTTTGTGATATTCTCAGTATCACAGACGCTCATGCTAGGAGTCGGTGCAGCATACTACCTGACGTTTACTGGAGTTCCAGGAACAGCAACATACTATGCACTGATAATGACAGTGTATACATGGGTTGCAAAAGGAGCATGGTTTGGATTAGGATATCCATATGACTTTATTGTTACGCCAGTATGGATTCCGTCAGCGATGCTGATGGATTTGGTGTACTGGGCAACAAAGAAGAACAAGCACTCGCTGATCTTAATGGGCGGTGTGCTAGTTGGACTGTCTCTGCCACTGTTTAACATGGTAAATCTCTTGCTGATCGCTGACCCGCTTGAGACTGCATTCAAATATCCAAGACCAACTTTGCCTCCGTACATGACTCCAATAGAACCGCAAGTAGGCAAGTTCTATAATAGTCCAGTAGCGCTAGGTGCGGGTGCTGGTGCTGTACTGTCAGTTACGATGACAGCGTTAGGCTGCAAGCTGACTACGTGGACATACAGATGGATGGCAGCTTGGTCCAAGTGGGACTAAACTTCCCCTTTCCTTTTACTTTTTGATTTTGTAGCTACGTTACGTTAATACTAATTTTTACGGCTAGCTTTCAATAATTTTTAATCAGAAGCTCAGAATGACCAGTTCTCTTTTTTGAGTCAGAATTTATGAAACGGTTTGAGTTTATCTCAATTATGTTATTGGAATAGGACGAAAATAGATCCAAAACTTCTTTTGATTTTGAATTTGAAAGCATTACCTTGCACCCTTTGGAATCCAATTTTTCAAATTCGGCAAACAACCTCTCTTGGTCTTTGTAGTCAAAGTTGTCGTTTGTATAACTTGTAAACTTTGCAGTGTGGCTTATCGGTTGGTACGGTGGATCAAGATACACAAAATCACTTTCTTGTGCTACTTCTAGCGCCTTTGTAAAGTCTTGGCATTTTATTGAGATATTTTTTGATTGTATGGCATGACCTACTACCAAAAGACTTTCTTTGTTAACTATATTTGGATTTGAGTACTTGCCAAGTGGCACGTTGAACTCTCCTTTACTATTTACTCTGTACAATCCATTAAAGCAGGTTTTGTTTAGAAAAATGAGTCTTGAAACCTTATCGATCTGGTTTTTAGGACTACTTTCTCTTACTTTATAGTAATACTGTTTAGGATTTTTGAAATAATTTTTTGAATGATTTTCCAGAGCCAAGATCAGCTCTTCTACTCTATCACGAATTGTAACATATGATAAAATTAAATCAGAATTTAGATCTGACACAAAGCTCACGAGTTTTGGATTTTCAGAAATAAGATGAAACAAAACCGCACCTCCTCCCAAAAATGGCTCAAAATATGAATCAAATTTTTTTGGTATGTACTTAGACAAAATAGGTAAGAGTTGTCTCTTTCCGCCAGCCCACTTGACAAAAGGCTTTGGTGTAAGTGATAGAATTTGCTTGTATTGCTGTTTCAATAAGGAATGATTGCAAAATTTTATTTCGCATCATATGACAACAAAAGATCACACGCTGAGCAACATTTTTTTATCAAAGTAGATGAGACGAAAAACAATAATGCTACAGTAAAAGACCATAAGCTCCGAGCGGGATTCGATCCCGCGACCTTTACCTTACCAAGGTAACGCTCTACCAGGCTGAGCTATCGAAGCATGACAAGTTCGCTTTACTGAATCCTTATTAACCTTACTTGGTTTTGAAAAAATTTTTTTATAAAACGTTTAATTTCCACAACTTTCAGCTAATAAAACGCAGGAGTCGCCGAGCCTGGCCAAAGAAGGCCTAGCCTTTGGACGCGCGGGACTTAAGATCATAAAACATGGGTGATCCCGTCTCTTAGGGGTTCGTGGGTTCAAATCCCACCTCCTGCACTTTTTTTATTTTTGGTGCTTTATTCCCTTTGCATTTAGAACTTCGTAAACATCAGGAAGCGAAAACACAAAGCCTATGTGAAAACAATCTTTTTCCTCACACAGCATACAGTACAACTCACCATTTTGAATCGCAACCTCTGCAATTCTGTTTTTGATATTGTCCTTAACTACAACCCTGTTGTCATCTACAGCAATCTTCTCTAGCTTAGGTGCATACCTTGCAAAGGTTTCATCCTTTTGCATCAGATCCTCCATCATGTAGGTAATGTATCCTGCGAAGCTGTTGATACCTTTCATCGCAAGGTCTTGTTTGTTCTTCTTGTAAACATCATGGAACTTGTTGTATACCACTTCTGAAACTGTTATTGATTTGAAACCCGCTTTTGGCATTTTACTTATACCTTACCGTACTTTCAAGTACTCCAAGTATTTAATGTTTCTGGGCTTAAACCTTTGATCACCCAACTAGTAGCTGTTGTTTACTGTAACTTGGTTCTCCAAAACCAGAAATCTTGTTTTTAAGTATTTAGTATTATTGCTACGCATTTTTTATTTATTATAATTGCTTTTTGAAGCGTGCGCTCGTAACAGACTACAGACCATGCCAAAGTACCAGACCAACAGGTGGGGTCTGCATCTACAACCCCCCGTTGGTTTAGTTTTTGGTAATGCTTTATACGAGAAGAACATTTTTCAAAACTCGTGGCTCGTGGCTATCAAGTTGAGAAGATAAAGGAAAAACTAATTGATGTTTTACGCGATTCAAAGACAGGTCTTTCTGGCATTGAGCTAGCTGAAAAGCTTCGAATCAACAGAATTACCATGACAAAATACCTTAAGGTCTTTGCAGCAGAAAGCCTTGTGAGGCAAAAAAATGTCGGAAGTGTAAACCTGTGGTTTATGGAAGAAGGAGTGGATCAGCTCCGTTTTCCTGCAGATTTCTTTCAGGTTAAAAACAAATACCTACAATACCTCCTTTCAGGTGCACACAAAGAAACTCATAACATACTTAGAAATTCACTTCATTCTGGAGCAGACCCAGCAAAAATTGTCACAGAGGTAATCATTCCTGCCATAGAGGCCATTCAAGATTTCTATGACAAAGGAAAGATTAGCAAATCAGAAAAAAATTTTCTTGAAGGAATAATTTCAAATTCCATACAGATTGTCAATCTAACTGAGGTAGAGACTGATCCTAAAAAGAATGTGGTAGTTTTCTCCACAGATTTTCAGGGAGCACTTTTAGCACAAGCATCTTCTGCAGCCTTTCATGTTGGAGGATGGAAAGTATCACAACTTGGAGACATGTCTTCTGCAATAGATGTTATGTTTGATATTGATCTGCAAAAATTTCTAAACAAGTTATGGAACAAAAAGCAAGGTTTGATGATAATTGTAATGTTTTCAAAAGTAGAAGGTGGACTAAAGTTTTTTTCGGAAGCAATAAACGCAACCAAGACAAAGTTTGGCAAGACTTTACACTTAGTTCTTTGCACAAACATTGCAAAAAAGACAAAGATTAAGGCAGACTTTGTATCAGAGGATCTGGAAACTGTGTTGCAATGGTGCCAGACAGTTTACGAAAGCTCGCAGCTTTAGTGACCTAAAATTTTCAATATTTTAAAAGGAACTTTTGCAAAGTCAATTCCCGTATCAGCTGATACTAGCATGACATTTTCATCAAGTGGAAAGCTCATCACTATGGCCTTTTCTCTGTATGACATTGCGAACTTTACTGATCCGAGTTGTTTATCAAACTCACGTCGCATCTTAGTGCGCAAAACAAGCTCCATAAACAACATCTCATCGTCTTTTATGTCTTCAAGTGGTTTCTTGCCTTCCTTCATGCCACCAGCAATAAGTCTGCCTTTATCGTTTATCATCCCTGCAAATCTTATCTTTGGATCTACATCCGTGACCTTTTTGCATATGGTCTCAAAGTCCATGAGGTCTTCTCCTATGAGAGAACATGTAATCTCTTGTTAGATTGGATATCAACAGCATCAGTTTAAAAGACGATCTATTTATTGAGATCTTTTGTCTATCATTGACATGGCAGCCCAGTCAGATTATAAAAAATCATTAGAGTATTACAAACACCTTTCGTTATTCTGGACAGACATAGTTTATCTCATGTCAAGCAAGCCGTCTGCATTAACATCGGCTGGACCAATGCGAAAATTTGCTATGCAGGCCAAAAAACTTGCCACCGAAATGATAGAGGCAAATGAGGATCTAACAGAATTTAACACAAGACTTGCCGAATACTACAAACAGCTTTCAGATACATGGATTGAAGCACAAAAGAGAGTTAATAAAAAAATCCCTGAAATTCCTCAAGACATGGAACATCTTGAAGCATCAAAGCGTGTATGGATTGATATGTTTGAGAATGATTTTACGCAACTTTTTGATTCGGAGAAATTTGGTGAAAACTTTGGTAAATTAATATCAAGTGAACTCGAACTATCAAAACATTGGAACAAGATGCTTTCTGTCTTACTTGAAACAGCAAACATTCCAACTAAAAATGACATAGATGAAATTTACAAAGAATTGCATTCATTACGAAAACGAATGAGTAAGCTAGAAAAAAATGGCCATCAAACTAAGGTGAAAAATAATGGAAAATGAACTCAAAATAGATCCTAAGCTTGTTGCTGAATTTTTTAAATTTAACAAAAATATGATTGAAGCACCAAAAATGGTGCCGGTACCTGATGAAATAAATCTTGAAATGACACCATATGATGTTGCATATTCTGAAGATAAAATCCGCTTACTTCATTTTAACTCTCCAACACAAAAACAACACCAAACTCCACTTGTCATAGTGTATGCGCTCGTAAACAGATACCATATTTTGGACATACAGCCTCACAAGAGTTGGGTTAGAAATCTCCTAAACCAAGGATATGATGTCTACATGGTAGACTGGGGAACGCCATCTAATATTGACAAATATCTTGGCTTTGATGACTATGTAAACGGCTACATTGACAACTGTGTAGATTTTGTTTGTAATGAGGCCTCTGTGAGCAAGATATCGATGCAAGGATACTGTACAGGTGGTACTCTGGCTACGGTATATGCCGCACTTCACCCAAATAAGATCAAAAATCTGGTTGCTACTGCCCCAGTAATTGATGGTAAGCGTGACACAACCGTTGTTGGTAATCTTGCCAAGCATATGGATGTGGACAACATGGTAGAAACAATTGGTAACATGCCTCCAGAATTCATGTACTATGTTTTTTCTGTTCTCAAACCCTTTGAGCAAGGAATAGAAAAATACATTAACTTTTTCAGAAACATTGACGACAAAAATTATGTTGATAGCTTTTTGCGTGTTGAAAAATGGTTAAACGACACACCACCAATTCCTGGAGAACTTTTCAGACAGTGGATCAAAGACATCTACCAAGATAGCTTACTGATTCAAAACAAAATGTATGTTGGTGGAAAGCTTGTGTCGCTTAAAAATATTACAATGCCAATATTTACACAGGTGGCAGTAGGAGATCATCTTGTTTCTCCAGAGTGTAGCATGCCTTTACACTATGCTGTAGGAAGCGAGGATAAGACTCTCAGAATTTATCCAACAGGGCATGTTGGCATGATAGCAAGCTCATTTTCGCAAAAAAATGTACTTCCAGAGCTTGGTGAGTGGCTAAAAGAAAGATCTAATAAATAAAAAAGGAAAAGCTCCTTACACTAGTTTCGTGTAGGTGTGCATGCAGAGATCCAAGATTGTAGTATGTTCTCGTTTAGTTCAGCGAATGCTTTTGCATTATCGTTGAATGTTTTGACATTTTGTTTTGTTGTGTCAATTGCAGCTAATACTACTTTATTTTGTACTGTTCGTGCCTTGATCATTTCTTCAGTTGTATCATTTATCAGTTTTACCACGACTGCTGGTACGTTTGTGTTTATTCCAGCTTTGGTTGCAAATTCTTGCTGTAGTGAAATAACTGATTCTATTGCGTTTTTCCATGCTGCAGTGTATTCTTGCTGAAGATTTGTTATAGATTGTAGATACTGTGGTGTTGTCTTTTCTACTTCATCAAAGTATTTGTCTATGTTTTGCTTGAACACTGTATAGATCTCTTTTGATTCTTGTGCTGTTGTCTTACTCATTTTTTCACCTCACTTTTCTTTGATTTTTTCTCGACAGGAATGATTACTACTTGAACAAGGTTTCCCTCTTTTAGTCCAAGGGCATCTCTTTCCGCTTCGGGAATCGAAATTCTTCCATTGCTTCCAACTGATGTTTTAAATGCGCCCCATGACAAAAATTGTGGCAACGACTGTGCAAGTTTAAAGGCACTATCCATTGCTTTTGATTGCATGTTTCCAACGTTTTCCATAAAGTCAGACTGGGCTTTTGCGCTCTTGCCTGCAATCTCTTTTAAAGTCTCTACTGGATCAAATTCTTGTTTCTGGCCCATCATTGAGCCAAAGGTTTTCATGAAATCCATCTGGGCCTTTCCACCTTTTTGTATCCATTCCTTAAACATAGTTGTTGGATCGTATGGGTTATTATTACCATTCATAGGTTATTGTTGTCAATATTGGTATATATACCTATTGGTATTAATTGGTATATAAAACCAATTATTGGTTTAAAAATTTAAGCAGAATATCCGAGAACTTTGCTGGATCTTCAACATAGGGGGTATGACCACAGTCTTCCATCTCAACAAACTGGCAATTTTTGATAGATGAAAGAAACTCCTTTGAATATTTGATAGGAATAAGGGAATCATGTCTTCCCCATATGACTAAGGTTGGTGCAGTTATCTGTCCAAGTCTTTCTGATAAAACAGCAGAGTTCCTCAGACCTAGAACCGTGGACATGAAGGCTAGTTTTGCGTTTGGAAGTGTCATCCTTTGAACAAAACCATCTATGGTACGCGTGTCTATCTCTTTGTGGGGCCCCGCCATCATCTGGAAGGCAGTTTTTGCACCATCTTGGCTTGGATAAAGGGCTGCCATCATATAGGCGTCTAATGTAGGAGTGGATTGCTTCATGAGTCCTGAAGGGGATACTAGGACAATCTTTTCGATTATCTTGTTTTGAGTCATTGCACATTCTGCAATAACTTGACCTCCAAGTGATGAGCCAACTAAACTTGTTTTAGTGATACCAAGTGTATCCAAAAAATCAAAGAGGAATTTTGCAAAAAACTCTGGTGTATAGTCCACAGAAGGCTTGTCGCTATAGCCAAATCCTATGAGATCGGGTGCAATTACGTGATATTTTTTACTAAGACGCGGAATTACGTACTCCCACCTTTCAGCCGAGGCTCCAAGCCCATGAACAAGAACAACATTATCATCTGATCCCCCCTCCTCAAGATATCTAATCTTGCTTGCACCAACTGTGACAAATTTCTCTTCCATCAGGTACTATTCGTTCGTAGATTCATGAAGAAGATAAATCTTTTCTATAACAAAAGTGGGCCGAATGGGATTCGAACCCACGACCTTTCGATATCT
>Ga0247727_10014808_pt1 | contig 12895 bp, 12 predicted proteins | sample WisWelCaveWW1625_FD_202498 | JGI IMG/M metagenome (GOLD analysis project Ga0247727, IMG submission 202498) | Biofilm microbial communities from Wishing Well Cave, Virginia, United States - WW16-25 | ecosystem: Environmental > Aquatic > Deep subsurface > Groundwater > Cave microbial mat | place...
CTGATGACCGAAACGATTTTCTCGTCGATCCCTGCAAACAGCCTCTCGAAACGAAATTGTCGCGACTTGGCCAGCCTTATGGTGAATTAAACAATGTCTCATGAACAAAATGTGCGAAAGGCCAGTTCAAGAATAAAATGCTTTATTTTCTCTACAAGCCTCTTTTCGAGTTCACGCTCCAAAATAGGTCTCGTGATACCCAGAAAATCAAGGTTATAAACACTCTTCAGCGATTCTTCGGCCTGTTCGGTGAGGTGAGCGGGCAAAGCGCGACCGAAATTGTGGTGCTTTTGCTTCAAGCTCAACCGATAGGCGCCGGCTTTCATCTGGTTAAGCAGAACGTTCCTACTCCACCCCATCTTGACCGTAGATTTTAAATAATATTCTCTTTCTTTTTTGTTACTCGTTTTTGAAAAAATAAGTATGTTGTGCCCCCACGGCAATTCTCCAACAAGCCGTTGGAGAATTGAGGAGCCTCGGTACTCAAGGTAAAATCGGCGCATGTACCAAAGGTTTTGAACCGAAAACCCGAGCACGCTCCCATACTCTTTTTTCAAATCACCCGCAAGTTGTTCAACAATGCCGTCGCCCCAGCTGTTCTTTTTTTGTTTCTCGGTAATTGCTTTTCCGATTTCCCAGTACAAAGAAATGAGCTCTTGATTAACAGCTCTTCCGGCCTTAATTCGTGCCGCGGCCACTTTTTGTTTTATATCGTTCAGAAGCGAAATATAGGCCCTATCAAGAATTAAATTGTGCGCGTTTTTTTTCATATCAACTCCTCAGAAAAACCCCTGGAACAAGCTGTATATTTTCAATCATTTTATTTATCTATGTGCGACTCTTCTTCTGTTACCGGTAGTTCAAGAATTTTGATCTGTGGCAACGCCGTACCGGCCAACCCTTCCAAATCACCATACATTCCTGCAGTGTTGGAAATGATTCTTTCGATCTGCTTTTCGCGGCTTGCCCAAATCTTCTGCATTGCTCTTTTTTCCGCATCGAGATCTTCTTTCATGGCTCGAAATCCCTCAACGATAGCGGTGACCCGGTTGCGAAATTCGGGGCCGGTCACATAGCGATAGATGAGGTCTTTCTTGTCATCTTTGCCGCTCTCGACTTCTTTGGCATTGGCGGTCTGGATAAGGGCCATTCGAAGGGCCAGAGCCAGGCTTAATGCGGACGGAATATCCGTGACCCAAACGCCATTGATCTGCCGAAAATGATGGAAGCCCGCCGGTAACGCTTCGGAGACAAGCACTGCGATATCAGCTTTGGCATCGCCCTGATCGTCCTTTAGCTTCGCTATCCAGGACTCACTCCAGTTTTTGACGCGCTTGGTTTCCCAAAGTATTATCCCGCAAGTACGGCCGGATTGCGTCTTTACGGTCTGGATGATATCGCCGCCCCTTACCCCGGTTGAGACCGCTTCGATAACGTCAAACGGAAACTCCCGCTTGAACATCCCCTCTAGCTCCAATTCAAGCACATCACCTTGCGTCTGTTGAGAGCCCTGTTCCATTTTGCGCTTTAATTCATCAACTTGTTTCAGTGCGTCCGTAAGCTTCTTGTCTTTTTCCGCGTCTTTGAGCTTATGCTGTTCTTCGAACCGCGAGCCTACTGCGTCTTCAATTTTTCTTTTCTCTTCATCGATCTTCCTTGCAGTCTCAAGCTCCAGATTCTTTTCCCTGTCTTCCAGCTCCCGCTGTTTTTTGCGGAGCGCCAGTTCATTATCCTGCGCTGTCTTAAGCTTGCGATTACTTTCTTCGGCCTGTGCTTTTAAATCTGAGATCTCGGTGCTAACGGCCTCTTGTACTTGTTTTTTTAATTTTACTTCCAGATCTTCGCGCTGTTTACGCAGACGATTATCAAAGTCTTTTTCACGTTCTTTTAGCTCATCATCATGTTTTATTTTGTCTTCGGCTACCTGTTTCTCATACTTCTGGCGGGCGCGTTCTTCAATGTCGTGAGATAGGGCTTCGGAAAGTGGAATGACCGTTCCACACTTAGGGCATTTTATAGAGTCTTGCGGCATATAATCTCTTTCATGAATTGAATTTTTTTCAGTAGGTTCCATAATTAATCCCCCCTGACTCATTCTGCGCTGCGGTCAACTTCTCAAATTTTTAAACTAAGCTATTTTATCTCAATACGAGATATCTTCAAACAACTCAAAAACAGGCGAACTTTCCAAACTTTCCTACCATTTTATTTTTTGATTTCAATCGGGATGGGCGCTGGGAGCGAATGGCGGAGGCTTCGTGCAAAACTTGGGCAATGCTACCTGGGGAAACGCTGGCCCGAAGGGAACAGCGAGGGGCCCCGGGTAAATTGCCCGAAGTCTTTGCCGAAGCCGTAGCCCTGAGCGGACAGCACCCATCCCGATTCTCTTAAAAAATGGGCATGCTTTGGTTCCACTTGATTTGCGCTCTGAAAATCATGTGGTATATTTTAGGTGGCTATGATCAAAACAAAAATCCTCGTGGTGGATGACGAACCCGATATTCTTGAAATTTTAAAAGAATGGCTCGTCCTGGAAGGCTTTGATGTGTCCGTCGCTCAGGATCACAAGGAGTTTTGCGCGCTTGCCTTTTCGGTCAAACCTGATTTGATTATCCTGGATATTATGCTAGGACGAGAAAACGGCGTTTCGCTTTATAACCGCCTGATCAGTCAGGGCTTTGACCACAATATCCCGGTAATCTTTATTACAGGACTTGCCCACGACAGGCCCGAAACCCCTGCGACCCCGGGGCGAAATTATGCTCTCCGGCTAAAACCCTTTAACCCCTACGAAATTGTAAAAGACATTCGCTGCCTTGTCGGCCAACAAGACGAGCAAAGCGAAGTCGCTTAAACGCAACTCCCTTTCAAAAAATAAAGCCCGGCAAAAACTTTAGGGTCAACCGCTCGGCCTTTTTTTTGCATCTTCACAAGCCAGTCATCCACTTTTTTCAAAGGAACTTCATAGACTATAATGGATTCTGTATGATCACCGCCGCCTGCATGTATTTTCTTTAGCCCCTGGGCTTGGAAAAAAGTAACGGCGCTTGAGCTAATGCCTGAATTAATCGGCCCGCTCATGATCTGAATCATTTTTTTTGCCTGATAACCGGTTTCCTCTAGAAATTCCCGAACGGCTGCTGATTTAAGGGTTTCTTTTTTCGCGGCCACGCGATCATTGACTAACCCCGCCGGAAATTCAATCACCTTTTTTCCCACGGGGACGCGGACCTGCTCAATCAAAATGACTTTTTTCTTTTCCGTCACAGCAAGGATAATGACAATCCCGGTGCAGTTTTTGCGTTCGACATACTCCCAGCTATTATGATCAAGCAAACGGAGATACTTGCCTTCAAAGAGGGTGCGTTTCACGAAATTTTGGGGAGACTTTGCCAGATCGCTTTTCCGACAAAGAAAGGACCCAGGGATTGCATGTATTTAGCCGTCTGCTGGGTTTTTCGCATCTCCTGCACAAGCCGGGATAACGGGTAAAGCTCCGGCCCGACAAGGCCCAGGACAAATTCATTGTCATTTGGGTCGAGCCCATAACACGCCAAACGGATATCCGCGGCATAGCCCGCCTGACCGAAATTACGGCCAATCATCGCATGCTCCAATAAAATTTTTCCCTGCTCTTGCTTGGAAAGAAGTTCAAACTCGGGCTTGCGGCGTAAGGGATACCAGACAGCCCACGGCCATTCGGGGTTCAGGGCATTGCGGCGAGGTTTCCGGAGAAGCCAGTCTTCGAGCTCTGTTTCACGGCCCGTGGAATACGTTCTGCCAATCATTGTGAATTCAGGTTTGCGGGAGAGCGCGGTAAACGGTTCGCTTAAAAATAAGCGGCGGGACTCTGCGACAAAAACACTTGGGTCTTCAGCGATGATGAGCACAGCGATGCCGCTCGGATCATTCACATCAAGGTAAAGGACACTTTCAAGTCCGCTTGCCTTAAGCGAAGCTGCAACCAAAGCCGGGTTTGAACAGCCGCTAAACGCTTGAAGCTGTAAATAAAGCCGCTCGCCGGAAGTTTGAGGAACACCATTTTGCGGTGTTCCGGTTTCACGAAGGTCTCGTGGATCCTGCGGATAATAAAGATCGCGGTCCGGCACGATTTGCCAGCGCCTGGCCACGTCTTCAAGCTCCGGCGTCATAGGCCACTGGTCAGCCTGGGGTTTCCCAAGGTATTGCGGGGAAGCGCCTTTTAAAGACATGCTGTTACGGTTGTCTCCGAAGCGCGTGATTTCATCAATCACGGCGGCCGGCAAAGGCTTACACTCAGACACGCGCACAAGTTCTTCAGCTTCGCTTTCAATCGTCTTGGTATCCGGTGCCGTCTCTTGAATTAAAGTCGGAATAACGCACTCCACCGCTTTTTGGGCAAGCGTCCACTGGCAAGCCAGCTGCAAGAGTGTCATGTTATGAGTCGCGGCGATTTCGCGGAAATGTTTAAGTTTTTCCTGGGCCGCTTCAACCCACCCTTGCGGACGGAAGGAACGGTGATCCTGTCTGGATAACGGAGTGCCGGGTTTCAAACTATCATGAAAAAGGCCGCCATATTCCACCACCCGGGCAATCATTTTCACATTGAATTTTTCCGCTGCCGGAAGCACAAGACCGGCTGGCCAAAATTCCATAGGATTTAAAATCAGCATCGCCCAATCAATGAGGCTGCCGAATTTTTCAAAACAGCGGATCATATCCAGTGTGAATCCATTGGCCGGCCCGGGGGCAACCCCAAGCAAGCCTGTCATCCCCTTGTCTTTCAACCGCGCGAGCCCTTCCCACACAGCCTCGTGGGTATAGCCAATTGAGTCTGGATTGTGAAGGAGCAACAGGTCAAACGAATTTGTTCCGAGCCGTTCAAGCGACTTCTTTGCAGCCATTTCAAGATAATTTGCGTATTCGGCCGGCTTTCTCAAATCAGCGTCCGTAAATCGCGGGAACCCTTTTTCACCCTGGCGTTTGCCTTGATAAAAATCGTGGCCAATCATTCCGATCAGGCTGTAAGAACTGCGGTTAAAACCGGACAACGCTTTTCCAAGAAGCCTGTCGGCCTCCCCTTCACCGTAAACATCGGCCGTCATAAAAGTACGGATCCCGGATTGATACGCATGACGCACGAGCGTAAGCAAGCGCTCGGGCCCAATGTCTTTTCCATAATGCATGAAATGGCCGCCGCTCCAGATCCCGAATCCTGTCTGGGTCGGCTGCATGATTTGAGGTTGGATTTTTTCCCTAAGCGTCATGTTCATGTTAAGAAGATTGCCGGATGACAAGCTCCGGCGCAAACTGTTTTTGAACCGGGGCTTTCAATTTTCCTTCGATAAGGCCAATCATCACGGAAACCATTTCACTTCCCATCCGCTCCAAAGGCTGACGGATAGTCGTCAGGGCCGGCAAAACATGTTTGCCTCTTTCGATGCCGTCATAACCCACAATCGCAATATCTTCAGGGCACTTGAGCCAGGATTCTTTCAAGGCCTTCATGGCTCCAATCGCAATATCGTCATTAAAACAAAGGACGGCGCGCGGCAGGGATTTTTCATTTTGAATCATATCCATCATTTTTAGGTAGCCGTCTTCCTCAAAAAAATAATCACACTTCCGGTAATAGGCCGGCTCAAACGGAAGCCCGTATTCTTTTAAAAGGTCACAATACATCTGAAAGCGTTCCCGCGCATCAAGCGATGCCTCATCCGGACCCTGCAGCATCCCGATTTTCCGGTACCCGCGGCCGAGAAGATGCTTTAACGCAAGTTGAATCCCAATCTTATTGTTGGAATAAACGATATTGGCTTTAAGCCCCGGCGTAAAATCATTGACGATGACGACCGGAAGTTCAGAACCCTGCATCGCCTCTTCAATATATTTGGGATGAATCCGCCACGTTAAAAGGAGAAGCCCTTCAATGCCGTGCGCATCAAGAATTTTCCGGCTCGGATCCGCATATTCCTCGTCACGGACCATAATCAGCCTTAGATCATACGGGGTGTGTCTCAGGGCGCCAATGATCCCGGAAATAATCTGAGTAAAGTATTCGCATTTTAAAATTTCAGGGGTGAACGCGGTTAAAAGGCCGACCGCCTTTGATTTCCCCGATTTAGGTACCATGAACGCCTCCAAGAAAATGTGCACAACCAAACTTCCCGACAAAGGCACGTGCCTCAGGCGCATTCTTCGAATGCGATTCGGCCCTTAGCCTTTGCCGGGAAGTTTTGAATTCTTTAATAGGTGACAAACAGTTCTCTGAGCTCGGAATCTTTAAGGAGCCTTCTTCTTGCAGACTCGACGTTGTAATAAGGGATTTCCGGAAAAAGATGGTGCAAAAAGTGGCCGCTGATTTCGCCTCCGGTCAAGTAATTCAGCCAGCCGGGGAAGCGGTAAGTTTTAGTGCGGTTCCAAACCGAACGCGCAGGATCGACAAACGTTTCATCATAATGCTGAAACTGTCCCAGGTAATGGGCCCAGTTTTTTACCAGGAGCATAGGGAAGGCCCAGGCCCAGGCAAGCCACGGCACAAAAAACAGCAAAACAAAAAATCCGCCCCATTGCAGGGCTGAAAGGCGGAGCGCTTTTTTACGTTCCTCCTGCTTGACTTTCAAATAATCTTTCTGGTTCCACTCCTCAAGCGGGACCTGATTCATGTACCGGTCATCTTCCCAGCCGGGCATGTGGCCGCCAATGAAAGTTAACTCAAGAAAATAAAATGCTTTCGCCCATGCGTTTTCGCGCATCTTAAGGTAGCGATCCTTGCCGTAATGGTGATCCACATCGGTTTCATGAAAAGGCCGGGCATGATGATTCAAATGCGCACGCGTGTAACGGTTGAGCCTCTTCGGAGCGTTGGGAAGCGCGATTAAATAAAGGACGTCCAGAACCCGTTTAAAGAAGGGGTGTTTTGCCGCATTGCGGTGCGTGTGGTGGTGGTGAATCGTGACGTTAATCAGGCAAAAGATAAGGAAGGCATTGGTCAGCCCAAGCAAGATTTTGACCCAGACCGAAGGCGTCACGAGCACGGCCGTGGTAAAAAGAATTAAAAGAAAAATAACGGCTGCGAGATGAAGCGCCAGCCTTTCATCCTTTTTTTGGAAAAGATCCGCGTTTTCCTCACGGAACCGCTGAAGCGCTTTGTTTTCCTCTTCCTTCTCCAGGATTCCTGATAAAACAGCGTCTGTTAGCATCCTTATTAATACCCCGCGGCCCGGCCTTCGCTTCTTGGATCACTTGCACCCACCAAGATGTCATTTTGGCTTTCATCAAAGAGAATAGCCTGGGCATTTCCAAAATTTTCTTTATAAATGATTTCATTTCCTTTTTCGCGAAGCTTCTGTTTTATCATCGCGTTGGCAAAAATCTCCGTTTCAAGTTCAAGGGGCCCGTCCCGGTTCAGGATACGCGCCGCGCTCAAGGCCTCTTCAAGCGGCATCTTGAAATCGATCACATTGGTCACCACATTCAACACCGTGGCAATAATGGTAGAGCCGCCGGGAGAACCGACAATCAAAACCGGCCGGCCTTTTTTAAAAACAAGGGTCGGTGTCATACTGCTTCGCGGCCGTTTTTCCGGCTGCGGGGCATTGGCTTTGAGCTTGCCTTCTTTATCCTTAGGAATCTCGTCAAAGTCCGTCAGTTCATTGTTTAAAAGGAATCCGCGGCCGGGCACCACCATCGCGGAGCCGAAAATGTGCTCAATGGTGGTTGTGTAAGAAACAATATTCCCGTTCTCATCCGCGATAGAAATGTGCGACGTGGTGGTTCCCTCAAGGCCTTGCAGGTTTTGAAGTGTGGGGAGTGTGGCATTCATTTGGATCGTCTGAAAACTTACTTTAGCCAATTCCTTGGAGAGTAAATTTTCCAGCGGGATTTGGGTAAATTTAGGGTCGCCCAGATACCGGTTACGGTTCTGGAAGGCTAATTTTTGAGCTTCTGAAAAAACGTGGATAAAATCCGCGGACCGGCGCATGCTTTTAAGATCAAAATTTTCAAGGATATTAAGCGCCTCAATCAGCGTTGTTCCCCCGGAGGACGGAGGGCCTATACTGAAAATATCATATCCGCGGTAGGTTCCCTGTAAAGGCAGCCGTTCAATTGCCTGGTAATAAAAAAGATCCTCTTTTTTCATCAGGCCCGGATGAAAAGGCGCTCGGCGGACCGCCTCCACAATCTCCTGCGCCAGTTTTCCTTCATAAAAAACGTCGACTCCCTCCTGCTGGATCAGGCGGAATGTCTGCGCAAGATCAGGCTGGATAAGAAGCTCGCGGGTTTTCCGTGGTTCGCCCTTTCCATTAAAAAAAATATTGTGGCTTGCTTCAAAGCGAGCCAAACGGTCTTTTTGCTGGTCGATAAACCCTGCAAGCCTTGGGGAAACAAGGAACCCTTCTTCGGCAATCTGAATCGCGGGATCAAAAAGCTCCGAAAAGGAAAACCGCTTGCTTCCAAACCGGTTATGCACCTGCTTTAAAAGCCTCAATGTTCCGGGCACACCGACCGGAAGCCCTCCGGTAGCGCGCTCGATAAACGGATAAGGAACTTTATTTTTATCCAGAAACATTTCAGGGAAGGCTTCCTGCGGGGCTTGCTCGCGGCCGTCAAAGGCGTAAATTCTCTTTGTCGCGGCTTCGTAAAAAAGAAAAAAACCGCCGCCGCCAATCCCGGAAGACTGAGGCTCCACCACATTCAACATCCACTGGGCGGCAAGGGCGGCATCTACGGCATTGCCGCCTTCCTGAAGCACTTGAACGGCGGCTTCCGTAGCAATGGGATGGGCTGTTGCAACCATCGCTTTTCTTCCAATCGTCGCAAACAAAGGCGCCTGGAAAAAAAGAAGAGAAACAAAAAGCAACAGAACGTTAGGGAATCGACGAGATTTAATCATGAAGTTTTGTGCTGCTTGGTGCGGTGTTAGATTTTGCCAAGCGCTTTTTTCGCAGCCTGTGCAATGTGTGAAGCGGTCAGGCCGTATTTTTCAAAAAGTCCTTCGGCGGTGCCGGACTCGGCATAGGTATCCTGAATTGCGACAAATTCCATTCGGCAAGGATGGTGCGCAGAAAGGAACCTGGCCACGGCACTGCCAAGCCCGCCCCAAATTTGATGTTCTTCAGCTACGACCACGTGATTTGTTTTTTTGGCTTCACGCAGCAAGAGTTCTTCATCGAGCGGTTTGACCGTATGAAGATCCACCACGCCGGCTTTAATGCCTTCCTTCTCAAGGGCCTCGGCCGCCTGAAGGGCCTCAAAAACTAAAAGGCCATTGGCCACAAGGGTGACGTGTTTTCCTTCACGCAGCAAAGCGCCTTTTCCAATCTGGAATTTGGAGGTTGGGTTATAGACAAGCGGGGCTTTAGGGCGTCCGGTACGAACAAAAACAGGACCTTGGTGTTGTACGGATTCATGAATCAGTGCCGTAGTGGCATATTCATCGGCAGGGACCATCACACAAAAACCCGGAAGGGAACAAGCGAGAGCAATATCTTCAATGCTCATCTGCGAAGCGCCGTCTTCTCCGATTGAAATACCGCCGTGGGAGACAACGACTTTCACATTCTGCTCCGAAAAAGCCACGGCCATCCGGAGCTGGTCAAACCCTTTGCACATAAGAAAACACGCAAAGCTTGAAATGAAAGGGATTTTGCCGCATGCGGCAAGGCCGGCCGCGACCCCCACGAGATTGGCTTCTTGAATGCCGACATTAAAGAAACGGTCTGGAAAAACCTTGCCAAATTCCGCGGTTTTTGTGGACTTGGAAAGATCGGCATCAAGGACAACAACAGCGCGGTTTGTCTTTCCGATTTCAACCAAAGCGGCGCCGTAAGCATCCCGCGTGGCTTTTCCGAGTTTACGTTCGATCACGCCAGTTCCTCCAGAGCGCGCTTCATTTCTTCTTTCGTGGGCGCGACCCCGTGAAAATGATTATTGTTTTCCATAAAGGAAACGCCTTTGCCCTTAATCGTATGCGCCACAATCATCGCCGGCTGATCTTTGATTTTTTGCGCATGTTGAACGGCCTTGATAATCGATTCAAAATCATGCCCGTCGATTTCCTGCACATCCCAGTTAAAGGCTTTCCATTTATCCGTCACAGGTTCCATATCGCAAATTTCATGCGTGGCGTCATCCAATTGGAATTTGTTGTAATCCAGAATCGCGATTAAGTGGTCCACTTCATGATGAGCGGCCATCGCAGCGGCTTCCCAAGTTTGACCTTCGTTGGTTTCGCCGTCGCTTAATAAAACGTAAGTGTAATAAGCTTTTTGGTCGAGGCGTCGCGCCAGGGCATGACCAATCCCGATCGAAAGCCCCTGCCCTAAAGATCCGGTGGAAGCCTCCACCCCGGCAAGACGGCGCATATCCGGATGCCCCTGAAGCGGGCTGCCAAGCTCCCGAAAAGTGAGCAACATATTCCGGTCAAAATACCCGGCTTCGGCAAGAATCGAATAAAGAAGCGGAGAGGCGTGTCCCTTGCTTAAAATAAAACGGTCCCGGTCCGTCCACTTGGGATTCTGCGGATCGTGCCGCATGATCGCAAAGTAAAGCGCAGTCGCAAGTTCCGTTGCTGAGAGCGAACCACCGGGGTGACCTGAGCCCGCGGTGCCGGTCATTTCAATAATATCGCGGCGGATCTGTTTGGCCTGCGCTTTTAACTCTTCAAGGGATGGTTTTTTCATGGAATGTCCTAATACGGTCATAAGAATTTGAAAGTTTAGCGGGTTTGGCCAAACTCGTCAACGCTTTTCAAGCTGCGCTTTTCAAGCTGCGTGGCAAGCTACAAGCTGCAGGCTACAGGCGACAAATTAAAACAAACTTTCCCGGTCACGGCAGCCATTATTCTCTTGCGGCCTGAAGCCTGTAGCTTGTAGCTGTTTTAATAATCTCTGCAATCTGCCGCGCACCGCGAAGAAGGGAAAGGCCGGGAGCTAAGATATCGGGGGATTTGATTTCATAAATACGGCGGTTTCTAACGGCATCGACTGTGTCCCAACCGGGCCGGGAGCGAATTTTTTCAAATCCAACTTTTTTACCGCACCAGGAGGCAAGAATGATTTCGGGATTAGCCTCCACCACCTCTTTTGAGGTTACGAAACGCTCACTCGCGGTTTTGCCCCGGCTTTTTTCCTTAAAAACATCCTCACCGCCTAACCTTTCAATAATTTCACTCGCCCACGAGATCCCTGAAATCAAAGGGTCATCCCACTCCTCAAAATAAACCCGGGGAGAATAACCTAACGTGCCGGTTTCTTTGGCAAGAGTATCCAGCTCAGAAAAAAACTGGTCATGGATTTGAAGGGCTTTTTTTTCTTCTCCGAGAAGCCGGCCAATGGCAAGAATCGCATCGCCCACTTCCTCAAGCGATCTTTGGTTCGAGATAAAAACATTAAAGCCTTCCCCCACCAGGTCACGTGAGATGTCCTTTTGAAGGTCTGAAAAACCAAGGATTAAATCGGGTTGGAGCTCACGGATTTTATCCATTCGTATCGACGTAAAGGCGGCAACTTTGGGTTTTTTTCTGGCCTCGGGAGGGCGCAGGCTATAACCTGAAACCCCGACGACGCGGTTCCCCGCGCCAAGCGCAAATGCAATTTCCGTCGTTTCAGCGGTTAAGCAAACAATCCGTCTAGGCCAAGTGAATGAACTAGATCTCGACGTAAACGTCATCCCCTTCTTCTTTGACCTTGAACACGGGTTGTTTGATATCCTCATTAAAAGTGCACCAGCCTGTGGTCACGTCAAACTCCCAACCATGCCAGGGGCAGGTCACCACCTTGTTACTCACGCCTCCCTCGGCAAGCGGGCCGCCCTGATGAGGGCAGACATGGTCAATGGCGCAAACCTTATCATTCACTTTAAAAAGAGCGATTTCACGTCCTTTGACTACAACGTATTTTCCCGTATCTTCAGGAATCTCATTTTTCTTTGCGACTTTCACAAACTCTGCCATTTTTTCCTCCACGATTTTAGGCTACAGAATTTTCAGTCTTCAAGGCGCGAATCGCAACGGCTTGGCCGGAGCGCCGGAAGAGCTGAAAATTCTGTTCTGCGGCTGCAGGATATTAAAAAGTCCTTGTGCGAAAAGATGTATCCGTTACAATTGTACAAAAAGATCCTGAACTCTCAATGAAAAATAATAATCTTTCGAAAAACATCCTGATCATTGCAGCAAGCGAAAGCGATGCGAACCTTTATTACGCCACGCGTTTCATTGCTCCTGATTCCTTTGTTTTCATTCAAATCCGCGACAAAAAATACCTCTTAATGAGTGACCTGGAAGTGGACCGGGCGCGGCAGCAAGCCGACGTGAACGAGGTGCTTTCTTTATCTAAACTTGCGGCCGAATACCGGAAAAAATATGAAAAGAAACCAAGTTATCTTGATCTCATCCAAGAGTTCCTGAAAAATAAGCGCATTAAGGATTTGCTTGTACCCGGCAATTTCCCGGCAGAGTATCTCGACCCTCTAAGAAAACGGGGGCTTGAGATCGCTTATCAATCCGATCCTTTTTTCGACGCGCGCACGGTTAAAACCAGGGAAGAGATCAAGGCGATCACAAAGGCCCTGCGCCACACCGAGGCCGCGGTTTTGGCCGCCATTGAAACCCTACGAAAATCCGTGATCAAAAAAGGGAAGCTTTATTTTCACGGGGATCTTTTAACTTCTGAGGCCATTAAAAAAATTATCAATGTGCATCTCATGCAAAACGGCTGTATCGCGTCCCACTCGATTGTGTCCTGCGGGATCGATTGCGTGGATCCGCATAACGAAGGCTCAGGCCCTTTGTACGCCAACCAATCCATTATTATGGATATCTTCCCGCGGGATTCCCAAAGCCGTTATTTCGCCGACCTTACGCGGACGGTGGTGCGCGGAAAAGCCAGCCCAAAACTTAAAAAAATGTTTGAAG
>Ga0247727_10014809_pt1 | contig 12894 bp, 14 predicted proteins | sample WisWelCaveWW1625_FD_202498 | JGI IMG/M metagenome (GOLD analysis project Ga0247727, IMG submission 202498) | Biofilm microbial communities from Wishing Well Cave, Virginia, United States - WW16-25 | ecosystem: Environmental > Aquatic > Deep subsurface > Groundwater > Cave microbial mat | place...
GCATGGTCATCAAAGTTGATGATTTGAATCTCGCCTCAGAACTGGGCTTCGTAGGCAAAGACCCGCGCGGCGCGATTGCGTTCAAGTTTCCTGCGCGTGAAGTGACAACGAAATTGTTGGATATCCGTGTTAGCGTCGGGCGGACAGGAGTCTTGATTCCCAACGCCGTGCTCGAACCCGTCGAGATTGGCGGTGTGGTCGTCGAACGCGCCACCCTGCATAACTTTGACTACATCGCCGAAAAGGATATTCGCATTGGCGACCGCGTGCTCATCAAACGCGCTGGCGAGGTGATTCCATATGTGATCGGTCCCGTCCTGGATGCGCGCACGGGCAAGGAGAAAAAATATGAGCCGTCCGAGACTTGCCCCGCATGTGGGCAACCCGTGGAACACCTTGAGGGCGAAGTTGCGTGGTATTGTGTCAATGCTGCGTGCCCTGCGCAATTGGTGCGGAACATCGAGCATTTCGTCTCGCGCGGCGCAATGGATATTGTCGGACTCGGTTCCCGTATCGTGGAAAAGTTGATCGAGACAGGTAAGGTCAAGGATGTTGCCGATATTTATACATTGACCCGCGCAAACATCCTTGATGCCGTCACGAAGAAGGATCGAAAGACTGAGAAGGAACCACCTGGCAAAATTGCTGAAAATTTATTATCAGCTATCGAAGCCTCCAGAAGTCAGCCACTGAGTCGCTTGATTACTGCGCTTGGCATTCATGGCGTTGGTGAGGTGATGGCTGGAGACTTATCGCGTACATTCTCTGATCTTGATGCGCTCGCCAAAGCTAAACTGGATGACTTGATGGAGATCGAAGGACTCGGTCCGAACATCGCCGAAGGGATTGTGGATTGGTTCTCGCGTCCGTTCAATCAGAAGGTTTTGAAAAAGCTCAAATCTGTTGGCATGTGGCCCAAAGGCGGACAGGCGTCAGCGAGCAGTAAAAAGTCCAATAAGTTCGCTGGTTTGACATTCGTCATCACAGGGACGCTCCCTACCTTCTCGCGCGACGACGCCAAAGCACTCATCGAATCACACGGCGGCAAAGTGACCGATAGCGTCAGCAAGAAGACAAGTTATCTTGTTCTTGGCGAAAACCCCGGCTCGAAGTTTGAGAGGGCGAAGTCACTAGGGGTGAAGTTTATTGGGGAAGAGGAATTGAAGAAGTTGGTTGGGTAAATCCCGAAGGGATGTAATGATTCTAGATTTAGAACGCCCAATTCAAATCCCGTAGGGATGACATGATTCGTGCAAAATCTATGACACCCCTTCGGGGTTCGTATTAATGAAATTCTGATTCTATAATTGTTCCATCCCTTCGGGATTGGTTGAAGACGGTGAATAATCCCGAAGGGATGACATGATTCAATGTTGGAGGAGACATGGCAGGCACATATTCACAAATCTACATTCAAGTTGTCTTCGCTGTGCAAGGACGTCAGAATCTGCTTCAAAAAGAATGGCGGGATGAAGTGTTCAAATATATGTCAGGGATTATCAAGAACAAGGGTCAAAAGCCAATCATCGTCAATGGTGTGGAAGATCATGCGCATGTGTTTGTCGGGTTAAAACCTTCGATGGCTTTATCTGATCTTGTGCGGGATATCAAAAACAATTCCAGCAATTTCATCAATGACCATGCATGGATAAAAGGCAAGTTCAACTGGCAAGAGGGATACGGTGCATTCTCGTATGGACATTCACAGATTGGGAATGTCTATGACTACATTTTGAATCAGGAAAAGCATCACGCCAAACAGACCTTCAAGGACGAATACATGGATTTCCTCAAGAAGTTCGAGATCGAGCATGATATGAAATATCTTTTTGAATGGATTGAGCAATAATTAATAACGGAGTATTGCCATGAAAAAACAAACGATTTTTCTTGTCTTGATGACCTTTCTATTTTCGCTGGCATGCCACAGACAGGGATGGAACTGTCATCTCCGCCTGCGTGGAAATTGTGCAAGCCGTGCGCGGCATCCAACCTGGGGGCGCTCCGCAAACCCTGCTTGAAACGGGACGGTATTTGTATGTGATCTTTCTGTGCCACCTTTCTTTGGAGAAAATGCTCAAAGCGCATGTTGCAGAAGTGACCCAGACTTTACCTATCAAAACACACGATTTGATTTATTTGGTCAAGAAATGTGGGTTGGAGCTTCCCAAAACTTATCTGGATTTCATTGGTAAAATCAACACAGCGAGTATACCCACCCGTTACCCCGATGATTTGCAACGCGCTTTGAAAGAGTATCCAAAATCGGTCGCAAAAGATTATTTGAGCCAAACTCAAGAGATTATCAAATGGCTAAAAGAACACCCGAACTTAAACGAATAGTCAGGCGATATCGCGCTCAACTCGAAAAGATGGGGATTCGTCCTGCGCGTATTTTGCTTTATGGCTCGCAAGCGGCAGGGACTGCCCGCGAAGGCAGTGACATTGACCTCATCGTCATCTCTGGCGATTGGAAAAAATATAACCGTCGTCAACGCCTGGAATTGCTTGGTATCGCATCAGCCAGAATTTTGGAACCCGTTCAAGCACAGGGATTTACGCCCAGTGAAATCAAAACGAAAAAAGTTATGCCTTTTTGGGAACAGATCACAAAAGAACAGGCAGTTGTAGTTTAATCGGAGTCGCAAGGCTCTGATTATTGTTTGCCAGTTTCTTTATTCAAGCGCGTAGCCAAACGAGTCTTCAACCCCGCACCCGCGCCACATTCCGATTGTTGTGTTTCAGACGATTGATTCGTAAGGGTGAATTAAAGAATTTAATAGGGTTAGGTATAATATGGTCAATGGTTCACAATCGGCTTTATATCTACTAGAATCGTAGAAACCAATTAACACTAGCCACTCGTTCTGAACACTGCTTATGTCTATGTCAAAAACAAAGAAGCTCCCCTTTAAAATATCTGCCAGAACCGCCCGCCTCATTGGCCGTCAAAACTTTCCAAATTCGGAGGGCGCTATTATTGAGCTTGTAAAAAACAGCTATGATGCTGACGCGAGTATATGTATTCTTGTTTTTGACAATCGGTTTTCTCAAATTCCTGAAAAATTAACTCCAGACGAATACAAAGACTTTGTAAAAAAAGAAAAGCTCATCTCAAAGTATTATTCTTTGGACGAAACTCAGAAAGAGCATCTTTTTAAGGAAATATCTTCTAGAGTCAATATTGACCAAGAAAAAAATAGACTCGAAAGAAGCCTATTACGTGACTTCTTTCGTTTGCAAACCAGGATTTACATTATTGACAACGGCGAGGGGATGACGAACAAAATAATTGAAGATTACTGGATGACAATCGGTACGAATAATAAGGAAGTCGATATCTTCACAAAAAACAAAAGGGTTAAGACAGGTGCAAAAGGGATTGGCCGCTTTGCTCTTGACAAACTTGGAGACACCGCAGAAGTACTCACAAAGCCAAACCCAAAAGTTCATCGCGTGACGGCTCGTGATACTGCATTTATGTGGCAAGTTGACTGGGAGTCTTTCGACGGCGATAGAAAGACCTTAGATGAAGTGGAAGCAGATTTGATTGATATTGCTGTGCCAAATTTTTCATCCGAAATTGGAGGCGTTTTGCCTCAATTTGCAAAGTCAATTGATGACTTGAAAATTAATTCTTTCACAACGGGGACTAAAATTGAGATTGGAAATTTGAGAGATGTGTGGGATGAATATTTAACAGGTAAGCTTTTTGCAAATCTTGAAGTTTTGATTCCGCCACGTGAAGAACGCGAATTCGATATTTTTCTTTTTAGTACACTTAGTCCACAAAAATATGGAAGAGTATCACCATCTGTTTGTGATGACTACGACTACAAGTTGGAAGCTCACGTTGACGTTAATGGTATTACAGATATTACTATTTACCGCAACGAATTTGATCTCAATTTATTTCAAGATGAATTTTTTGAAAAAGAAATACTACAAGAAAAGAAATACACTAAATCTATTTTTAAAAAAGGGAAATACACCAGTAAGTTTAATATTGGGGAATTGGCTCCAGGCTTAAAGGAAATTGATGAGAAAGGTGTTTTGTCTAATATCGGAGAATTTGATGCTGTATTTTATTTCATGAAAGCAACAGCAGGCAAAGATGACCGCGAAGTTTTTTTATATAAAACATTTAACTCTGCTGCGAGAAAAATTTGGCTTGATCAATTTGGCGGAATAAAACTTTTCAGGGATAATTTTAGAGTTCGTCCATATGGTGAAATCAAAAATGCAGCTTTTGATTGGTTACAACTGGGTGAGCGTGCTGCTCGAAGCCCTAATAGTATTGGCCAGCAACGTGCAGAACCATGGAAAGTAAGGCCAAACCAGATATCTGGGATAATAAATATTTCCAGAGTAGCCAACATAAGTTTTGAAGACACCTCTAGCCGATACGGATTGCAGGAGAATATAACTTTTAGATATTTCACTCAGATTATTTTGGGAATACTGGGAGTTTTCGAGAAAGATAGAAGCGATGTAGGCAAGGCATTACGAGCTTACTATGATGAAACACATAAAAATTTTGTTTCTGAAGATGAAGCAGATGATATAAAGGAACGCGTCAGAAAAAACAAATCGAAACAAGAAAAAACCCAAGCCGAAGCAGACTCTGAGAAACTTCTAGATTACACGGAAAACCTTGAAGAAAAAATTGAAGAACTCAAAAATGAGACAAACCTTTTGCGTATTCTTGCCAGCAACAGTCTTGTGGTTGCGAGTTTTACACATGAATTAGTGAATATAAAGGACAACCTTGTTTTCCGCGTAGATGAGATAAAGAAGACTATCGTACCTCTAATTGACGAGCAAAAACTTGCTAACACCCCAGATTTCTTAAATCCATTTGTTATGTTGGAAGGCATTAAACATGACGATGAAAAATTGAGAGAATGGCTGCGGTATTCGTTTGAGACTTTACGAAGAGATAAACGACAAAGGAAAAATCGCGATCTATTAGACTATTTCAAGAAATTCAAGGAATTTTGGAGAACTGCTTGTGAAAATCGAGGTGTAGAACTTATCCTGGCCTTGCCAGATGTGGATGAATTAAGGATACGAGTCTTTGAAGCAGAGTTAGATAGTATTTTTAACAACTTGTTAATTAACAGCTTTGAAGCATTTTTGCGAAAAGACGCTCCGCCAGAAAGAAAAATTACTATCAAAATTGAGTTGTTCGAATCAGATGTCTCCTTTACTTATATGGATAGTGGACCAGGTTTATCCAAAGATATTGTTGATCCTGACAGAATTTTTGAGCCACATTTTACAACTAAAAAAGATGCGCATACTGGCGAAGATATAGGTACTGGCCTTGGCATGTGGATTGCAAAAGCATTTGTGACTGAATATAACGGCACTATTAATATCCTTCCAAATCGTTCTGGGTTTGGTGTTCTTATTAAATTTATGGACATGATAAAGAAATGAACAAGCACAAAATTGCCTATATAGATGAAAGTCGTGATGAAATAATTAAATTTCAAAGACGAGTCTATGAAGCCTTTGAAGTATTAGATTTTTTACCTAAAGGCGACTTTGATAATTTTGTTGATGAGTTACTTAATTCTGGTGCTGAAGCATTCGTTTCAGATTTTCACCTAAATGAATATCGTAATGACGTTAAAGAAGCTATCCAGTACTCGGGCGCTGATTTAATTGAAACGCTATTGAATGTACGCCATGAGTTCCCATGCTTTGTTTTGACATCATATGATAATGCTGCTGTTCAACGCATGACAGATGTTAATTACGTTTACTCAAAAGAAGTTCTCACTGAGGACAAACAGGCTGAAAAATTTATAGAGAAAATTAGAGTTCAAATTGAACATTACGATACCAATATTAATCTTGCCAGTGCCAGATTTTTTGATCTTCAAGAAAAGAGTGTTGAACGAGATTTAACGGAAGATGAAGAGAATGAATTACTAGTTCTTGATACATTCCTAGAGAATTCCTTAAATCGGCGCAACGCCCTCCCGGCCGAAAAGAAAAACCAGCTTGCTATAGGAAAGATTGACGAACTGCTTTCATCTACAAATGAATTACTGAATTTGCTTAGGGATCGAAATAAGAAATGAAGCCATTTCGAAACTCAATCCCTAGTCGCACTTGCACGAATAAATATGCTGATTACAGTTCATATAAACCATATTTGAGATCAGACTTTAGGAAACGATGTGGTTATTGCGATGATATCGACTCAATTTGTGGAGGATCGAGGGGATTTCATATTGACCATTTTCGACCAAACGTCCCATTTAATCACCTTAAAAATGAATATAACAACCTAGTTTATGCCTGTCCTTATTGTAATGGAGCAAAAAGTAATGATTGGCCATCTGGGGTTGAGGATGTTGCGATTTTGGATGATGGGAGAGGATATCTAGATCTATGTGATGTTGATTTCGATAATCATTTTGAGCGCTATGATCATGGCCGTATTCGCCCTAAAACTGCAGTTGGAAATTATATGTATAAAAAATTGAAGTTAGGTTTGAGACGGCACCAACTTGCTTGGGCCTATGAACGATTAGAAATGCTATTAACAGAACTGAATAATGAGTTGGAGAATGTTCAACCTGAAAGAACAGATTTGACGCAGGCGATAGGGCACTACCGAAGGCTGGGTTCAGAATATTTAAAATATAAACGCTTGTTTGAAGAGACAATATGACGAGTAAATCAACGGGGTCATATTACACTCCACAAAAACTTGTCAAGTTTATGTGGAGCCATATAATCCATAATTTTGATCACCAATCAAATTTACATGTTTTAGAGCCGAGTTGTGGCGATGGGGCATTTTTAAATCCCCCACTTGCTCAAAATATTAAACAGCATGTATTTATTGATGCTGTTGAGAAGAATGGTAGAGCATTAACTCACGCAATGAGTCGCGTTCAAGAAGATGAGAACATAAAGATAAATTTCGTACAAGATGATTTTCTAAAAGTAAAGCTTGTAGAAGGTTACGATCTAGTCATTGGGAATCCCCCATATATTGGGAGGAAATTACTAACTGAACAACAAATATCTATCTGCGCCAAAATATATGCTGATAGTGGTTTGAGCAATAAGAGCATCAGAAATATTTGGCCTGCATTTGTTATAAAATCTTCTCAATTGCTTAGTAAAAACGGTGTTTTAGCTTTTGTTCTACCTGGTGAGCTTTTACAGGTAGATTATGCAAGTGAAATACGCGCTTATCTAACAAGTCGTTTTTCAGCTATTGAGATTCTGACTTTTAAGGAATTGATATTTCCTGCTTTGGGTCAAGATGTCGCCGTGGTTTTCGCCTATAAAGGCAGTGAATTTTCTGGTCTTCGATTTGCACAAGTTCGCGGTGTTGAAAGTCTAGATTCGTCTGTAATTTTTTCCTCCAGGCATATAGCTGGCAAAACCAAGTGGTCTAATTTGGTCTTGAGTGATCAAGATCGAGTTTTTCTTACTAAGGTTGCTAGTAAATTTGATGTTGTGTCACATTATTGTGTTTCCACCCCAGGCATTGTGACAGGTGTAAACGATTTTTTTATCGTCAATAAAGAGATTGTTGAACGATATGGTTTGCAGGCTTATTGCAAGCCGATTCTCCAGAAATCATCTGTTGTTGGAAATGTAGTTGCATTTAGCAAAGCACAGATGAAGGGGTTGCAGAATTCGAGCGAGCCTAGTTTTTTTATTGATTTAGGACATGTTCCTCAAAAAAAATTACCTAAGGGTGTGCAATCTTATCTTCGATTTGGTAAAAAGAAAAAATATCATACTGGTTATAAATGTAGTAACCGAAAACCTTGGTACAACATTCCCGTTGTGTGGGCGCCTGTCGGAGTAATTTTTAAGCGCTCTCATTTGTATCCAAAATTGATTAGAAACGATTCGAACGCTCTATTTACAGACTCTGCGTACAGAATTGTTCCTGGTAAAGAGTATGGTATCGAAAGTATTATTTATTCATTTTACAATTCTCTCACTTTGATTTTATGCGAATTAAATGGGCGTTATTATGGCGGAGGAGTTTTAGAGCTTACGCCATCAGAGTTTAAGGGATTACCACTACCCTACAAAGTAATATCAAAGAAGGAATTTTCACAATTTAGAAGCAAATTCAAGAATGCCGCTAACATTGAAAATATTTTAGCAGAAAATGACAATGACTTGTTGTTACGCCTTGAAATAACTCTATCAGACATCAAGCGGTTACAAAAGATTAGGAAAAAATTACTTTCGTATCGGCTAAGAAATTCTAAGTAAGGTAAATTTCCGTTATGATAAAATCTCATCATTAATACAAAGGACGCCTGGGGGAGCAGTGAGCCTTTGTGAATCTATTTATTTCGGAGAACAACTTATGTTGCGTCGTTCACTCGCTCGTCTTTACAAGGACGAGTTCTCTGGGTATACACTCGCCAAATTCCAACAGGATTTGCTGGCAGGTCTCACTGTTGCCGCGGTGGTGCTTCCGCTCGCGCTCAAGGTCGCCTTGCGCGCTGCCGAGGACGGCGGCTTGAGCGGCAAGGTGACTAGCGTATAATCTGCATACTCGGAGGTATCCCATGTCCATTCACCAAACCGCCTACTTCGTCGTCCGCGATGACGCGCTGGAGATTTGCCAGAAAGCGATCCGCGAGTTTGTTGATTACGTCCGTGCGAACGAACCTGACACATTGCTTTATACATCCCTGCAGGAAAAAGAAAACCCGAATCATTTTCTGCATTACTTCATCTTCCGTGATGAAAATGCGCGCCAACTGCATTCCAATTCGGATGCGGTGAATCGCTTTACGAGTGTTCTTTATCCCAACCTCGTCGCACCTGTCGAGTTCACAGAATATGAGGTGTTTGCAAGTACAAAAACGTAACGCGACACGCTACGCGATGTTGCCTGGCCGTGGTAGAGCGACATAAATGTCGCGTTACGAGATCGGCATTACTCGCATTGACACGGAGAAATCATGCCAGACAAAGTTCTCAACTGGGGATTGTTATCCACTGCACGGATCAATCGCGCATTGATTCCACCTTTGCAAGTTTCAAAGCGCAATCATCTTCTTGCCGTTGCTTCGCGCTCGCAGGAGACCGCGGAGAAATATGCGCGGGAGTGGAAGATTCCCAACGCGCATGGCTCCTATGAAGCCTTGCTCGCCGACCCTGAAATTGATGTGATCTATAACCCGCTCCCGAATCACCTGCACGCCGAGTGGACGATCAAAGCGGTGGAAGCGGGCAAGCATGTGCTGTGCGAGAAGCCGCTTGCCTTGAGTGTAGATGAAGTAGATGCGATCCAATCTGCTGCGAGCAAACATGGACGTGTGGTTGCAGAGGCATTGATGTATCGACATCATCCGCAGACTCTCAAAGCGCGGGAGATCGTCAAGAGCGGTTCACTCGGGACCTTGAAACTGATCCGCGGTTCCTTTAGCTTTGTCATCTCCCGCGTAGACGACATTCGTCTGCTTGATCCCGCAATGGGCGGCGGAAGTATCTGGGATGTTGGGTGCTATCCCATCAGCTACGCGCGGACCGTCCTCGGGGAGAATCCGCTTGAAGTTTTTGGCTGGCAGGTAACAGGTCCGACAGGAATCGATGAGACATTTATCGGGCAGATGCGATTCGCAAATGACATCCACGCGCAATTTGATTCCAGTTTTGTCATCCCATTTCATTCGTTCATGGAAGTTGTCGGAAGCGATGGGACGTTGAATATCCCCAAACCTTTCAAACCCGGTGTGAATGAAAAAATATATATCACGCGCGGCGATAAAACAGAAACGATCAAGATCAAGGGACAGGAGTTGTACATCGGCGAAGTGGAGGATATGGCAGATGCGATTCTTCTTGGGCGGGAAACGCGAATTTCGCTGGGCGATTCCCGTGCCAATGTTGCAGTGATCTCGGCTTTATTAGAGTCTGCGCGAATAGGGAAGCCCGTGAAATTAGACCACGGAGGTTTTTAGAAACTTCCATAGTCTCTGGTAAACTTGCATCATTCTTTTTTTGGAGGATCCCCGAATGGATTTTCATAACACTGACGATTCCGTAACCCGCCGCGTCAAGGCGTTTACCGACCGCGTTGCAAGGCTAAAAGCGAACGATCTGTATTATTTCAACCAGCCCGTGGAAGAGATCCTGGGAGGGGCGAAGGTTATTGTACGCGGGCGCGAGATGGGCATGTACGCGTCTTATAGTTATCTTGGTTTGGTGGGGCATCCGCGCATCAATGAAGCCGCAAAGAAAGCCGTGGACAAATTCGGCACTGGCACAAACGGCGTCCGCATGCTGGCTGGCACGTTGACGCTTCACAAGGAACTCGAAGAGACGATTGCGAATTTTAAGCACACTGAAGCCGCGGTTACTTACTCGTCAGGATATGTTACCAATCTGACCGTTGTCTCATCGTTGATGGGCCGCGGCGATTACGTATTTTCGGATAAGTTGAATCACGCCTCGATTGTGGATGGGTGCTTGATGTCCGGGGCTGAGTTCCGCCGTTTCCGTCACAACGATATGGAGCATCTTGAAGGTTTGCTCAAGAACGCGCCGACTGATGTTGCCAAAATGGTAATCGCTGACTCCGTGTTCAGCATGGATGGCGACATTGTTGATCTGCCGAAGATGCTTGAGTTGACGAGGAAATACAAAGCGTGGCTCATGATCGATGAAGCACATTCTGTGGGTGTTCTGGGAGAGACTGGAACGGGCATCGAAGAGCATTTTGGTCTTGGCGATGTGATCGACATCAAGATGGGCACGTTGAGCAAGACCATTCCTTCTGTCGGTGGATACGTGGCGGCACGCAAGGAGATCATTACTTATCTGAGCCATGCCAGCCGCGCGTATATTTTTTCAGCCGCATTGCCGCCCGCGCAAGCCGCCGCCGCAAATGAAGCCTTCAAAGTCATTCTCGATGAACCCTGGCGCATCGAACGGCTCAATGTCAACACAAAACAATTCATCGGCGGGCTCAAGAGCATGGGGTTCGATACGATGCTCACTGAAACTGCAATCGTCCCGGTGTTGTGCGGTGATGACGACACCGCTTTTGCGATGACACGTGAAGCACAACACAATGATGTGTTTGTATTACCTGTTGCTTCGCCTGCGGTGCCGGAAGGACTTGCCCGCCTGCGCGCAACTGTTACAGCCGCGCATGACCCAAGCGAGATCAAACGCGCCATGGATGTCATCGGTGAGGCGGGGAAGAAATTGGGGATTATTAAGTAGCAGAATTGGAGATTAGTCGAGCGCGCAAGTCCTTGACTTGCGCGCTTTTGATTTCATTCGATCAATGCCTTAACCCTTTGCAAAACTTGTGTCATCACATCATCGGGCAGAGAGCAAGCCTTTTTTGCGTTGCGCGCTTTCCAATCAAGATTTTTAATTTGATCAGAAAGAATGACGCCGGTGACAGGCAATCTGTCAGGAAGGGCAACCTCAAAAGGATATCCCTTCACTTGAGTTGTGATGGGGCAAAGGAGCGCCAGCCCAACTTTTCCGTTATAGGCTTTGGGTGAAAGTATAATGGCGGGACGATGGCCTGACTGTTCATGCCCTGCTTGTGGATTGAACATGATCCAAACTACATCGCCGCGTTCAGGCACATATGCCATATCACCACGCCTCGCTGCCAATGACCGAGCCAGTATCCACAGCGGTATGCAGATTCTTGGAAGTAATTCCAGCCAATAATTCGTCCAGCGTGATCGCTTCGTTTTTGATGGGTTGAATGATTAGCCTGCCGTCTTCCAAAGACAGATTAATATCTGCGCGATATTCAAGCCCCGCTTCCTTGATAAAGGATTTGGGGATGCGCACAGCATAACTGTTTCCCCATTTTTGAACGGTTGTTTTCATGTCAAATCTCCTGTATCTACAATGATGATACATTAATTCGGTTGATTTGGCAAGACTTATTCGCTGATTTTTGGTCTCAGAGTATTTTTCGGCTGGCTAATAATATCCCCTGCCCCCGTTGACGTGCAGGGTTTGACCTGTAATATAGCCGGCATCATCTGAGGAAAGAAAAACACAAGCCTTTGCGATCTCATCGGGGTTTCCAAGCCGCATCATTGGGATGTCGTCCACCTTTTGCATGGACGCGGGGTCGGCGTAAAACGATTGATTGCGCGCGGTATCGATGCGCCCGGGGGAGATGATATTGAAGGTGATATTTTGCTCTGCAAATTCAGTTGCCAGCCCGCGCGCCAAGCCAGTCAGTCCCATCTTCGCGGCGGAGACGTGCGCTCTCTTTGCGACCCCTGCATAGGCCCCGTCACCCGTGATGTAGACCACTCTCCCGAATTGATTGTTTAACATGGATGGAAGCGCGGCTTGTGTGCAATGGAACGCGCCATGAAGAATGACACCGACGGCCTTATGCCATTCGTCCACGGATAAATCCAAAAATGATTTTTGCGGGCGGATCGCCGCGTTGCTCACAAGAATATCCACCCTGCCAAACGTATCAAGGATTTGCCTGAACATGGAATCCACTTGTGATTTGTCCGAGACATCCCCAAGCGCGGCGATTGCTTTCGCCCCGAACTCCTGCGCTTCGTTCGCGACAGACTCTGCCTCTTCGCGATTGGACTTTGAATTGATAATCACACTTGCGCCTTCCCGTGCGAATTCCAACGCGATGGCTCGTCCGATATTGCGGCCGGAGCCGGTAATGAGCGCTACCTTGTTAGCCAGTTTTGTCATTTTGGAATTAAAGGTTGCCTTTTATGAAAGTACCCCTCTACGCAAGTCTGACGAGTTGCGGTCTTGAATTGGGAACGCGCTTGACCTCGCCGCGCGCTTCAAGGTCTAATTTCACAGTGGTTACATACCACATTACGGAGCCTTCGAATTTAGTGCCCAACTGTTTTTCGACCGCGCGGG
>Ga0247727_10014810_pt1 | contig 12894 bp, 11 predicted proteins | sample WisWelCaveWW1625_FD_202498 | JGI IMG/M metagenome (GOLD analysis project Ga0247727, IMG submission 202498) | Biofilm microbial communities from Wishing Well Cave, Virginia, United States - WW16-25 | ecosystem: Environmental > Aquatic > Deep subsurface > Groundwater > Cave microbial mat | place...
TTCCCGGCGAAATGACCAACCCGGGTTGAGGTGACATGCAGCTCGTGCGGCTTTATCCGGCCGTGGGATGTTTCATGGAGCAGCTCGGATTTTCGCTTCATGGTTTGAAGGATCACCGAGCCGAGCGAAAGCGCGGTGCCGCTTGGGCTGTCGGCCTTCCCGCGATGGTGGATCTCAGTGAGCGAAATATCGTAGTCCGAGTACTTGTCGAACATGTGCGCAGCATCCATAACGATTTGAGAAAAGAGGTTTACTCCCAGTGAGAAGTTGCTTGCGTACAGGAAGCCGATTTTCTTTTCCTTCACGAGTTTCTTCACTTGGTCAAGCTTATCGTACCATCCCGTGGTTCCTACGACAATGTTCTTGCCACAATTTGCCACCGCCACAATATTATCGAACACAACAGCGGGGGTGGAGAAATCAATGCACACATCCACTCCCGAGAGAGAGTCTTTCGTGAGACCAAGACAGGCCATGTTATTCTCCCTTGTGAAGATCTTGATGATCTTCTCCCCCTTTTCCTTGGCCACCAGCTCGACTTCTTTCCCCATCTTGCCGTAGCCGATTAAAGCGAGGTTCATGGTACCTACCTCACACAGTATCACATATGGTCGGCATGTCACTACACCGCGGCAATGTTTCCGATCTGTTCAGGCAAAGCGGCTGCGCCTAGACCTTGCACTCTTGATGCAGCAACTTTGTTGGCCAGCTCTGCGGAACCAAAGAGATCCCGACTTCGCACATACTCGCAAAAGAACGCCGCGCCGAAGATATCGCCACAGCCTGTGGTATCTCTAATCGTTTCAACGTGAATGCCTGGGATATCTTTTCTCAGCACATGCTTCTTCTCATTGGTGTAAACGGTTGCCCCCCGCGGCCCTCGTGTCACAACGGCCCCTTTGACTCCGAGCGTCAGCAGATGCCCGGCCACTTCAGCTTCGGTGAGACTTTCCAGCGGCATCTCCTGGATCTCTTCTTCATTCAACTGAACCGTGTCAATCATGAACGCCCATCGACGCCAGTTTTCCACGGGCTTGCGGAACCGCTCGTTGCTCTCATTCACTCCAAGAGTCAGGCTATGAATGTCGAGATGTATTGGAATACCATGCGAACGAATCGCCATACGAATATGGTCCAAAGTCTCAAGCTCAATGTCAAACCCTGAGATCATGTTCACCAGAATTCCGTCTCCAGACAGGTGCCGGCGAATCTTGGAATATGGAATCGGCTTTGCAATGTTCTTCGAGTTTTCAATCCTTGATTCTTGGTTCTTGTAATAGAGATGTACTCTGTTCGTCGGCTCTTCGAATTTGAAAATCCCGGAAGGATCGATATTGGGGAATTGTGCAAGCCGTTCGATCAAGCTTTGGTAATCGTTCTTATGAACACCAAAAACAGGAATCACAGTATCGGACTTGTTGAGCAGGCTCGCCAGCGTAATGACAGAATAATAGATCCCTCCGTAGCTCTCGGTCTGTGGACCGTCAACGGGGTGAATCACGTCAAGACAGAGGTGTCCGATGACCAGAATTTTCATTGGCAGGGCTGATTGCCACAAAGGCACGAAGTCACAAAGACTGAGGAAATCTGTAAGTCACGAACATCGATACGCCTGGAATGATCTTAATTCACACCAAAATCTACTGAAGTCTGGTTCCCGACATCCCTTCTTTGTGTCTCCTTCGTGTCTTGGTGCCTTCGTGGCTACGTTCGGGTGGACTTCTAGAACCGCGCTCCGTTCTTCTTAAAGCTGACCAGCTTCTGCTTGATTGCAGCATTGCCTAACGCGAGAATCTCAGCAGCAAGAACCGCCGCGTTCATTGCCCCCGCCGCGCCAACGGCAACAGTTGCCACAGGAACCCCTGCAGGCATCTGCACAATAGAATAGAGAGCGTCAAGTCCGCTCAATGCCGACCCGTCAAGAGGGACACCGATCACCGGGAGCGTCGTGTGTGACGCGCAAACGCCCGGGAGATGTGCGGCCATCCCGGCTGCGGCAATGATGAGCGAATAGCCATTTTTCTCAGCGTTCTTGACGAAGTCCGTCGTCTCATCCGGCTGCCGATGCGCGGAGGAAACTTTCATATCGTAGGCAATACCAAACTTTGAGAGGTACTGGCAGCACCCTGCCATTGCTACTTCATCCGATTTGCTGCCAAGCAGAATTGCAACTTTAGGTTTTGTGGTGCTCATACCTTTGCAGTATAGGGATACTCTCCTGCCTCGCACATACGCCAGATGCTCTGGCAGGAAAACTTATTTTGATAGAGGGCCCGACCAACCACAACAGAATCCACGCCGAACTTCTGCAACTCTTGAACATGGAGCAGATCATCGAGTCCGCCAATGCCACCCGCCGCAGTCACCTTCAGCCCGGTTTTCTCCGCCAGCTCTCTCAGGACTTTGAGGTTGACGCCACGAAGTGTCCCGTCGAGCCTGATATCTGTGTAGTGAACCCGGGTGAATCCGATTGTCTTGGCATTCAGAGCAACAGTGATCGCAGTAAGCCCGGAAGTCTCAGCCCATCCGTGTGTTGCAACTATCCCATCCCTCGCATCGATTCCCAGTGCAACTTTACTGCCGCCGAATGTATCGATGACCTTCTTCGCCTCGTCCGGGCTCTCGATAAACATTGTGCTGATCACAACCCGATACAGGCCGAGGTCGAAAGCCTGCTTCACGTCGTTGAATGTCCGAAGACCTCCTCCGAGCTCGATCGGGATATCGAGGGCAGCCACCATTCGTTTGATGACGTCCAGATTGACAAGGTGGCCGGCGATTGCCCCGTCGACGTCGGTCACGTGCAGAGATTTCGCATTTTCCTTACGCCAGAGCTTGGCCATTTCGACAGGGTCATCGGAGTACGAAAAGCCCTCAATGCCCTGCACCATCTGCACACAACGGCCCCCCTTGACCTCTATAGCAGGAATAATCAGCAGCATAGGAGCAAAGGCTTATAGATAACCACTAAGTCACAAAGCTTCCCTTCTATCTTTGTGCATTGGTCTACGACCCGAAGGTTTTTGGAGACTGACAAGGCGATTAGGCCGTAGACCCGTCGGGTGACTTCGTGGTGATAGATCCATGTCTTTCTAAAACCAAAATGCAGAAAAAAGCGATCAAATTCAAGCAATCCTGAAGGGGCTGACTAAAAAGACACTTTTCAATTCGTTATTCCCCGCCTGCTTCGTTCGCTCGCCGTTGGCGGGCAGTTTGTTCATGATTCGATATTCATTTGAATAAAGAATATCGTACAAGGAATCTCGAACGGTGACGGACTTTTTGGTCACGACGCCAAGCAACTCTTTCTTTTCGACCAACATTTCTCTACCATTCCTTCAATCGAAAACTCGTTCCTATCTGATTCAGCCCAAGGGTCCATCATGCTTCGAATATTTCTGGTCATCCTCTCTCTCATTGTTTTTCTTTTCTCTCAAACAACCCTCACAGCCCCATCGCCACAACTCATCGTCGTGATAAGTCTGGACCAATTTCGCTATGACTACCTTACGCGATTCAGAGAACACTTTGGTGATGGAGGCTTCAAGTTCCTTCTCGAGAAGGGTGCAAACTTTGCTAATGCTACATACAAGCACGCGCTCAACATGACAGGACCAGGCCATGCAGTGATCAGTACTGGATGTTATGGAAATCAGAACGGTATCTTTGCAAACAACTGGTTTGATCCGGCAACACGGCAGGATGTCTACTGTGTTGGGGACAAAAATGCAAGACCCATTGGTAGTGTGTACGGCGCGGCTTCTCCTTCAAACCTCATGATGACAACATTTGGAGATGAGCTGAGACTGAGCTCAAACTTCCGATCAAAGGTGATCTCCATCTCGAACAAGGACCGCGCAGCGGTGCTCATGGGAGGAAAATTGGCAAACGGAGTGTACTGGATGATGGATTCTGTGTTTATGACTTCAAACCATTACATGGATAGACTTCCTCAGTGGGTAGAAGGGTTCAACAGCAGTGGACTCATGAACTCATACTTCGGGAAAAAGTGGGAGAAAAGCCTTTCAGAAGAAGCCTACGCGATGATGGATATGGACGATGCTCCATACGAAGGAAGCAGCAACGGCTTGGGTCGGACGTTTCCCCACCGGATCACGGGGGATGACACCGCAAGAATCACCCGATCATATTACTACGCGCTGCTCACAACTCCGTATGGCAGTGAAGTTCTTGCGGCGTTTGCCAAAGAAGCAATCAAAGCTGAGGAACTTGGAAAACGTGGCGTTACCGATCTGTTCTGCATCGGGTTCTCTTCAACCGACTATGTCGGACATACATTCGGTCCGCACAGCCAGGAGGTGCTCGATATGGCGGTTCGCATGGACAAGATTCTTGCCGACCTGTTTGCATTCCTCCACGCTGAGATAGGACTGAGCAATTGTCTCGTTGTGCTAACCAGTGACCACGGGGTGGCACCAATTCCTGAGTATGTCTTGGCACATCACCAAAACGCGCCGGCAGGTCGAGAGATGCAGGAGGAATTGTTGAACTTCTGCTCTGCCGCTCTGACTAAGAAATTCGGGAAACTTCGGAAAGAAGATTCCTGGATCGATAGGATTGTTGACAATAACGTCTACCTAAATCGGACCGTAATCGCCCGGAAGAAATTAATGGTGGATGAAGTGGCGACAGTACTGGCGGGTTCACTACGCGAAAGAAAGGAAGTTGCGACAGCGTTTTCACACAGAGCCATGGCTGAGCTGTTCCCCAGCACGCCGGTCGAGCATCGAATGAAGCGAAGCTTTCATCGCGAGCGAAGCGGTGATGTCTTCTATGCCCTGAAACCTCTCTTCATTGAAGGATACGCAACAACAGGGACCACACACGGAGAGCCGTACGACTATGACGCTCACGTGCCTGTGATCATCTTTGGAGGCGGAATTCGTCCCGGAACCTATGCAACAGAAGCAAGTCCTGCCGACATTGCTCCCACGCTTTCGGCTCTCCTTGGAATCAGCTTTCCTGCGGGAAGAGAAGGAATGGTGCTGGAAGAAGCTTTGAAATGACAGGGAAGAAATGAGGGGCTAATGCTCTACACTTCGAAGGACTTATTAGACAGCCCCCTACGATCGATCCGTCGCTCCGCGACGGAACTCTCAAGGCCAGCAATGCCAGAGATCTGCCGTTGAGGACCTCACAAGGATGGGTCGCGTAGCAACCCCACGAACGAAGGTCGGGCATTCATGCCCGACACAATGGCAAAGAAATAACATCAAACCATGGAGCAAGCTACGAGTCTCACCCCGCCGTAAATCTCTTTTTCCTGTTCCTGATATAATCCACGAACACAAATTCACCCAAGTTGCTTAGGGAGGAATAGTATGCCCGACCCTGATTGGCTTTGGTGAGCTCCTCAACGAAATCGATGAGGTACGGATCGTTGGCCACCATAAATGTGGTGATGGGAATGTGCTCACGCCTACACGCAACCGCTTCATCAAGCGTCTTGTTCACAATCTTCGGATCGAGACCGAACGAATTCTTGTAGAGTCTGCCGTTCGTGTCGAAAATAGCCGACGGCTTTCCATCCGTCACCATGAATATCTGCTTGTTCACATTTCCTTTTCGCCGCAACAGATTCCGTGCGAGCTGAAGTCCGGCCCTCGTGTTCGTATGATAAGGCCCGACTGACAGAAACGGAAGCTCGCTGACGCTGACAATCTTTGCATCATCCCCGAAGATCACAGGGACAAGGTAATCCTTTGGATACCGTGTTCTCACAAGCTCTGCCAGAGCCAGGGCAACCTGCTTGGCAGGAGTGATGCGATCTTCGCCATACAGGATCATGCTGTGGCTGACATCGATCATCAGCACGGTAGCGCACGCGGATTGGTGTTCCGTCTCGTAGACTTCGAGATCTTCTTCCTTCAATGTGAAATCGTCGATCCCGTCACGACGGAACGCGTTGGAGAGCGTTGAGGTAAGGTCTATATTCGTGGGTTGATCACCAAATGTGAATTTCTTTGTCTCGCTCAGACGCTCGACCCCATCGCCGGTGAACGGAGTCTCGTGGGTTCCGCTTGGCGCCTTCTTGAGCGAGGTAAAGATTTCGTCAAGTGCATCCTGGCGTATCCGCTGAATTCCCTTGGTCGTCAGGGTCAGAACGTCCTTAACCTCTTCGATCAGGCCCATCTCCCTCAGCTTGTCGATGAGATCATCCAAGGTGAGATTTTCATCGAACAGCCCGTACTCTTCTGCCAGTTGGCGAAGCCAATCGATCGCCTCGCGCACATCTCCGCTCGTTTGGATGACCATGTAACTGAAGATCGAAACCAGACGTTGCAGACGCTGCTCATCCGTTGCAGAATCAGGCCGCCACTTTGAATAAAGAAATCTCAAGGCGAATCTCTTACGTCGATACCGGTTAGGTCTTGACCCGTCTCGCCGAAGGCTCGCCGAGGCGGGCAAGTCAAGCCCCTACATGATACGCCATTCTTAATCATCTTCAAAACCCCTTCCGGGTCCCGCGAAGATGCTTCCGACAAGGTCTTTGTACGATGTGACATGATCGACTTCATCTTTTGCAATCTTTGAGTTCTGATGGAGTCCATCCAGCACAAATTCCATGACTGATGGAAGCTCATATTTTTCATCCACATCGGGCAGGTGGCGTTTTGTGAGCTCTCGGAGTCCTTTCACCATGTCCAGCTCCCGCGTGTATTGTTCGAGTGTCATTTCATCCGATACCTCAGTCTTGTTCCCCGACTCAAACCATTGGATGATTCGACTGTACTCGGAATCGTCGGCCTGCTGTCGTCCACCCTGCGCGTCCTGAACTTGTCGCGGCCTCTTCCGGAGCGGATCAGGGAAATACTTCTTGAAGGTCTCGCGGACTGATTTGCCGATCAGGGCTTTGCTGACTTTCACGGCGCCTTCCTGCTCACCCTCAAACACGAGCTCTACTTTGCCGGTCAGCCCCGGGAGGATGTGAGGCAGATCGCACATTCGCGGAACAATAACCTTGTCGCCAACCATGATTGCCCTTCGCTCAGCGTTGCTTATCAGATTCTCCATGGATGAAATGGTCAGCCGCGCACTCACGCCCGACTTCTGGTCGACGAATTCGCTCTTCCGCGCCTCGAATGCTGTCTGTTCGACAATTTCCTTGAAGAAATAGGGAAGCATCAGTTCGAGTCCTTCGCGCCGCAGATTGGCTTCCTGCTCTGTGATCCTGATAGCATCCTCCAGTGTTCTCGGATAATGCGTCATGATCTGCGAGTCGATTCTATCCTTTAGCGGCGTAATGAGGTTGCCGCGATTTGTATAGTCCTCGGGATTCGCCGTAAAAACCAGAAGGATATCAAGCGGAATACGGATATTGAATCCGCGGATCTGGAGGTCTTTTTCCTCAAGAATATTAAAGAGTCCCACCTGAATGCGCGGCTGGAGGTCGGGAAGCTCGTTAATGGCAAAGATTCCCCGGTTGCATCGTGGGATTATTCCGAAATGAATGGCTCCTTCATGAGCGTAATGAAGCCGGAGCGACGCAGCTTTGATCGGATCGATATCGCCGATCAGATCAGCAATGGTCACATCCGGAGTCGCGAGCTTTTCACCGTACCGTTGGCTTCGGTGCAACCACTCGACCGGTGTCTGATCTCCAAGCTCTTGCACAAGATCGACAGCATGTTTGCTGACAGGATGAAAAGGATCGTCGTTGATTTCACTCCCTTTGATGGCAGGGATATATTCATCAAGAAGGCCTGGCAGCATACGGACAATCCGTGACTTTGCCTGACCCCTGAGGCCGAGAAGGATGATATCATGCCTGGCAAGGATAGCATTGACAAGGGCGGGTATAACGGTTTTTTCGTACCCGATGATGCCGGGGAATAACTCTCCTTTTGCATTCATCTTCCGGATGAGGTTGCTCCGCATCTCATCCTTTACCGATCGCACCTTGTAACCGCTCTTCTTCAGTTCTCCAATAGTGGATGGCCGACTCATGGTGTCCCTTTGATCGTTCTCATCATCTCAGTGTTACGGTCAATGTAATCCCTTTGTTTTTGAAAATCAACGCTGGGATTCTCTGGTGAGGCAATAGTCCAGTGGAGGCGTCAACGACCACTTGATGTAGTTAAGGATGTTTACCCAGGAGTTTTCTTGAGGCAGTGTCTCAGTTTGATCCACATTAAGTGTAGGATATGAGGCTGATTCTTTCCTTGGCCCTCTGCGGGCGGCTCCGCGACCTCTACTTTTAGATAATACGGGGTTGTTTAACCGCCCGTCACTTTGTCCATTCCATAAAAAGTTGACGAGCCGGCCTTCAATGAAAATGACTAGTGGCCGATTCAATAGAGGGACGGGCAGAATCCGCATTGAACGCAAAGGGGGTTACTCATAATTCTCCTGTTTGGGGTTCAAATTGAGACACTACGTTTCTTGATTCTACATAGGATTTTGCATATACTTTGCTCCGAATATTGTACCCACTTTTCTCTGTGCCCTGTATCCCAAGCATTTCCAACACCAGCGACTTATCGCCTTAACACCACTGCGATCATATCGGGGCGAGACTTCGTGGTACATACCATCGCAGTACTCATTCCACCATCATTAAGAGGTTCACATGTCAAAGCATACAACTGCCCTGATCCTGTCTCTTCTTCTCTGCTCGTCTGCTTCAGGGCAGTTCAACGATCCAGGTCTTGGAGGTGGCATCGGATTTGGTGGCACATACGGCCAGACCGAATTGAGCGACGGTCAGGCGAAGTTTCTTGCGCGCACATTCCTCCGCTATCCACTCTTCTCACATCTTCAAGGAGAGTTCGGCGTCGGTCTAGGGGGTGTGCAGGGATCGGAATACAAAACCGAATTGGTGCCGATCGACTACCGATTTGTATTAAGCCCTTTCTCCTTTGACGCGTGGAATCCTTACCTCTACGCTGGAGCAGGGATCTCTCACTACGACATCGATGAGTTCCCGCCAAACGCTTCAGCGGGAGTCGACGAAACGGGGTGGCTCGGGTTTATTCCAGCTGGACTCGGCCTGCAGTTTGCCCTTGATAATCTGATTTCATTTGAAATGAGCGGGGGATTTAACTATACGTTCAACGATAAGCTGAACGCAGTTGAACTCGAAGGAAATGACGCCTACTGGAATTTCTTGCTGGGACTCACCTACGCCGGCGAAAGCGGCGATGCAGATTCTGATGGCGACGGACTTACAAACCGGGTGGAAAAAGAGTTGGGAACGGATCCGAAGAATCCCGATAGCGACGGAGACGGACTGTCCGACGGATCAGAGGTCAATACGCACAAGACCAATCCGCTCAACGGCGACAGCGATGGGGATGGATTGAAAGACGGCGAGGAAGTCAACATGGAGAAGACCAACCCGAACAAAGCGGATACAGACGGCGATGGTCTGAATGACGGCGACGAGGTGATGAACCGAAACACGGACCCCAACAAACCTGACACCGATGGAGATGGCCTGAATGATGGCTCGGAGGTCTCTACACATCGAACCGATCCCTTAAAGGCTGACACGGATGGAGACGGATTGAAGGATGGTGATGAAGTGAATCGGCACAAGACGAATCCGCTGAAGGTTGATACGGACGGCGGAAGCGTCAGCGATGGAGTTGAAGTTGGTCGCGGATCGGATCCACTAAACGCAAATGACGATAAGCCGAAGGTAGCCGTGGGTGAGTCAATTGTCCTCGAAGGGATCGTCTTCAAGACTGGAAGCGCGGAGATCACTCCCGAATCCCAAGGCGTCTTGGAGGACGCATTCGACGTCCTGAACGACCACCCGGAGATCGCTGTCGAGATCCAGGGCCACACCGATGACCGGGGTGCTCGAGCGCTCAATTTGAAGCTCTCCCAAGCCCGTGCTGATGCAGTAAAGGCTTGGCTGATCGCGAAGGGCATTTCTGCGGATCGGATCAGTACGATGGGCTATGGTCCCGACAAACCGATCGCTCCTAACACCGACGCAGGCGGGAGACAAAGGAACCGTCGGATTGAGTTCTACAGAACGAAGTAGTATTTTCTTTTTGACTTGCGAATCCGGCAATCGGTAAGGAGCTGGATATGATCCGCGGCCGAGATACATTGAGAGGATTTGAAGGAGGGCGTCGCACGCCTTGCAGGCAACAGAGTACGATGGCAAGACAAACGGCGCCGCTCCTGAATCAATTGTCAGCAAAGAATCAACTTTGTCATTCATCCCACACACCATCTCTGGAGGACATATGCTGAAAGAATTTATGGCATTCCTGAAACAGTACGGAGTGATCGGTTTGGCAATCGCGGTTGTCATCGGAGGAAAGGTGAATGAGTTCGTCTCCGCCACCGTCGGTGATCTCCTGATGCCGATCATCGGAGTTTTGTTGCCTGAAGGGGGCTGGCAGAACTGGATGTTGGAGCTTGGGCCGATCAAGCTTGCCATCGGCCATTGGATCGGTGCTGCCATCGACTTCATTATCGTTGCGTATTTTATTTTCATGATTGCCAAGGTTGTGCTCCGGGAGAAAGAAGTGAGCAAAAAGTAGAAAGGCCCGTGACAATTATCTGAATCTCATTTAGGAGGGGAAGTGAAGGAAAAGATGATGACGCATCGGTCAACGCTCCTCAGTGGTCTTCTGGTTCTCGGACTGCTTCTCGCGTGCTCCAGTGTTCCTTTGACAGGACGGAGGCAGCTCAATATCATCCCCGAGGGTGAGCTGCTTTCGATGAGCTACCAGCAATACTCAGCGTTTTTGAAAGAGAGCAAGTTGAGCACTGACAAATCGCAGACGGAACAGGTAAAACTGGTGGGAAGTCGAATACAAGCCGCCGTCGAGCAATACTTTCGTCAGCAAGGGCAATCGAAGGAGCTCGAGAATTACAAATGGGAGTTCAATCTGGTTGAGAGCAAGGATGTGAACGCCTGGTGTATGCCCGGAGGCAAGGTTGTCTTTTATACTGGGATCATTCCGATATGCCAGAATGAAACCGGTATCGCTGTTGTCATGGGGCATGAGGTAGCTCATGCGATTGCAAAGCATGGAGCTGAACGGATGAGCCAGGGATTGCTGGTTCAGCTGGGGGGGACCGCGCTTAGCGCTGCGATTCAAAGCAAGCCGAGGGAAACGCAGCAGCTCTGGATGACGGCATTCGGGGTTGGGGCTCAGGTTGGAGTACTGCTCCCCTTCAGCAGAAGTCAGGAAAGCGAAGCGGATCATCTTGGCCTCGTGTTCATGGCGATGGCTGGATATGACGCGAATCAAGCGGTGAGCTTCTGGCAGCGGATGGCTCAACAAAGCGGTGGACAGAAACCGCCGGAATTCCTCAGCACACATCCCTCAGACGAGACGCGTATTCAGGATATCAAGAAGCTGTTACCGGAGGCGATGAAGTACTACAAGCCGAAATGAAAGCGTGGGGAAATACTGATTGGATGGATGTCCGTCTCAAATTTGTTGAGACGAGACCCTGGCCTTTGGCCGAGGCTCGGCCCATTGAGTCATCTTTGTTGAGGCCGGCTCGTCATGCGGTTGCAGGACGGGGAGTAGTGGATTAATGGAATGATGGATTTAGTATCCTTTTCTTGCAAGTACTTTGGACTTCGCTTAGGGTGGGCCCTCGACTCTACTGGGGACAGGTCCACCCAGTCACCGCAGCTATCATAAATGATCGTGCCGTCCCCAGCTATGCATCAAAGGACGGCACGTCCGAACACGCCTCTCTCCGACAGAATTACGAGCCGCTTTATCCTTTCTTGTACATTGCCCCCATCACCGCGCCGTTGACCACACACCAGATGATGCCAACGAAGGTCCAGATCCATGCAAGTCCATAGGTAAAGCCAGTGATCATCATGCTGGAAAAAATCCAGGTTGGGAAATTCACGAGAACCCCGGCATACAGACCATAAGTCGCGCCCCCTTTTGGTCCACCAGAGAAGCTTGCTTGTACGCGATCATAAACCCAGACAAAAACCAGTGCAGCAACGAAGTCCCCAAAAACGAGCCATCCCATAGACATTTCCTGATTGAAGATGGCAAACCCTGCGTAGTAGTCCTTCAGAATCAATCCATGGACGACAGCATCAAAAATATTCGCCACGACCCCCACCACGAGTGCCGGAACAAGGATTTTTTTTAGGTTCATGATGATACCTCTGGTATTGTTGGTGAAGTGGTTGATGTGAGATGTGATGACCGACAGCTTAACCTTGGGTTCAACCGGAGACCTCAGTCGTTGGACTTTGGCTCGCGATGATCGGCTTCTCGTGGTTTGTCATCAGCGGACGATTGGCACTGGTCGGAATTCCGGCAAGAATGTACGGATTGACTGGCAGACTATCAACTTACAAAATCGCAAAGTCCGTAGGTCGAACTTTAAGTTCGACCTACAAGCTCATTCCTCATCCACAACCCATGTTTCCAGCAGATTTTCTGATATTCCGGCAATAAAGCGTGAAGGCTTCGAGAGGACAAGCCCCGTCTCTCTATCATAGATATTGATCGGGTAAGTAATATACAGGTTCTCCTTTGCGCGCGTGCACGCGACGTACATCAGTCGGCGCTCCTCTTCCATTGAATCTTCATTGATGGCGGCACGTGTATTTGGAAACCTTCCTTCGAGAGCGTAGAAGACAAAGACCGTGTGCCATTCGAGTCCCTTGGCGCTGTGAATGGTGCTCAGAATCAGCTTCTCGTCGTCAGTCCCGGGCGGAGTTATGTCCGTAACGCTTTCGTTCGGAGGCTCGAGAGAAATGTCCGACAGCAGCGAGTTGAGCGATCGGTATCGCTCGGTGATCTGCTGAAACATCTCCAGGTCTTTTCGACGCTTGTTGTAGTCATCGTACCGTCTGGTGAAGATGGGATGGTAATAGTTTAAAAGCATTTGAACTTTATCGGGAGGTGAAATTCGCCCCGGTGC
>Ga0247727_10014811_pt1 | contig 12894 bp, 9 predicted proteins | sample WisWelCaveWW1625_FD_202498 | JGI IMG/M metagenome (GOLD analysis project Ga0247727, IMG submission 202498) | Biofilm microbial communities from Wishing Well Cave, Virginia, United States - WW16-25 | ecosystem: Environmental > Aquatic > Deep subsurface > Groundwater > Cave microbial mat | place...
TCATCTCAATTGAAGCCTTCGGGGGATGGCGGATGCGTGCAACCGTCCGGCTGTAGGCACTCATCTCCGGTGCACTGGTTGCCGTCATCGCACGTCAGTGTTGCCCCGGCGCAGAAGCCGTCCATGCATTGGTCCGGGCCCGAGCACGCGTTGCCGTCATCGCACGCGGTGCCGGTCAGCGAGGTATAGACACAGCCGCCGGGGCTCGAGGAACCCGCAGGATCGCAGACCTGGCCGGTACAGCCATTGCCGTCGTCGCAATCATCGTCGCTGTTGCATACGCAGTAGGAGCTGCCGGGCAGGGGAGTGTCCTGCACACACTGGCTCGGATCGTAACCTTCGAAGAACGTAAGCGTCCGGCCGACCTTTCAATTACCCACAACTTCCTTCCGCAACTCGAATCCAAGGTGGATGTCCGTGAGTCGCGACAACCCACGCCAGATGACTGTGTTGCCGGGCGGTGGATCATTTCTGCGTGCGAGATATCCGCCAAGCTTTGCGAGCAGGACGACGCACTCCGAAACCGTTGGCGTCTTCGGTGTCCTCCTTGCTCCACGCATGCTGCGCAGAATTTCGATCTCCTCGTCCGTGAGCACGGCGCTCGCGGGCGCATCGGGTGTAGCGCGCTGGACCATGGTGAGCCAAAACACGCGCCAGGCGACGATGCAGTAGATCGCGAGCTGGTTGGTCAGTCGCGCCGCCGTGCGCAGTTTCGATTTCTCGGCGCCACATCCTGATTTGAGCACCTTGTGAAACGTCTCGATCTTCCAGCGCGATGCGTACCAGTTGAGCTTTTCGATTGCGGCGGCAGCGTCGTTGACCTCCAGGTCGGTGAGCAGCTTCCAGTCAATTGGCTCCCTGTCTTCGGGCGCAGATCTTTCCCGCGCGCGGATCACGGTCAGCGTCTGGGCCGGATAGCTCTTGTTCTTGCCGATCGGCGGCAGGATCTGCATCCGGCAGAATTTCAGCTCCAGCGTTGCCATCGACGGTTCGCCGCGCCGGTTGCGCACCTCGATCTCGTAGTTCCCCTTGACGGGCTGCTCGTCCATCTCCTTGTCGATCGTCGTGTCACCCGTGCCACAGAGGCGATCGACGCAAGTCCGTACGACAAAATGCGTCCCGATCTGTCGGGCCATGCAGAAGAGCTCGAAGATGTCGCTCTCGCGGTCAGCGACGTGCACGCAGCGCCCTGGATCGGCCAACAGGGTCGTGGCGCCACGCAGGTTCTCGAGCCAGCGCACGCTCTCCTTCTGTTCGATGGGAACACGCGTCGGGTTGACCGTCCGCTTGAGGGCGTTGGTTCCCTTGAACTTCTGGCGTGTCCAGAACTTGACGGCTGCGATTCCGAGCGGAACTCCTGTCGGCGTCACGACCAGACTCGAGTGCATCAGAATCCCGCACAGTGTCCGCGACGGGGCTCCACCCAGCCCGGCAGGGATGGCACAGGTCTGGCCAATCAGCTCGGGCCGCTCGCGCTTGAAGCTGAACTCCGTCGTGTCGTGCAACACCAGGATCGGACCGGTCGTCGCGGCAAACCGTGCGCTGGTCGCGGCGAAGTGCCCGGCCAGGATGCTGCTCTCGTCGATGCGGTCATTGTCGAAGAAGCGGTAGGCCGCTTTGGTAGCAGCCCAGTCCTGGCACGCCGCCGGGATCGGAGCCCCGATTTTCTCGCTGAGTTCTCCCAACAGTGTTCCAAGCCGTGCCTTCAGCCTCTGGTCCGGAAAATCGCAACCGGCAACCTCGCCGGCAACCCAGCCGTCCATCTTCCCCGCCACTCCGCACGCCTCCCACCGAGCTGGCCTCGTAAACATCTCTGTGGCGCCAGCCGGAGTAGAGTACCGGCAGAACGGAATGGCTCAAAGACTTGTGGGTAATTGAAAGGTTCTCGTCGATCAGGTAGCTGATGCGCCGGGCGTGTTTGGCGCCGGCGCTGTCGCAGGCGCCGTATGCCAGACCGAGCCTGCGATCGGTGTCGCAGAGCAGGCGATACGGAAAGCCGAACTTCCCGGCGAAGGCCCGGTTGGCCGCCTCGTCGTCGAAACTGACGCCGAGAACCACCACCCCGCGCTGCTCGAGCTCGGTGTGGGCCGCGCACAGGCCCTTGCCCTCGACGGTGCATCCGGGTGTGTCGGCCTTCGGGTAAAACCACAGGACGACCTTTTTTCCTCGCAGGTCCTGCAGCCGGACGATGGAGCCGTCGTGGGCGCGCACGCGGAAATCGGGTGCGATGCTTCCCACGTCCAGCATCCTCGCAGGCGGCGGATCGCCGCGCAGCAACTTCGTCAGGAATACGGCCATGGCTCGCTCCGCCCGGCAGTCTCGGCGACGCGCGCCGGGATGACAATCTCCGCGATCCCGCGCACCCGGACCGCTTGCCAGACGTGGACTCGACTCTTAACCTCCGAGGGCAATGCCTTCCGAGGATGGATGCGCAGGCGCTGCCGCCCAGCGCGACCCGCGCCATCCGGCTGCGAGTCGGTTCAAGCGCGTCTGGCTGCGCGCGCTGTGCGCCACAATCCCGCTTCTGGTGAGCGGCCTCGATGCGCGGCGGGCGGAAGCGGGACGAGGATGGATCGAGGATCCGACCGGACGCGCGGTGCTGCAGGTTTCCTTCCGCGAGCCGCCCACCTACCAGGATCTTGCCGAAACCCAGGCCGCGCTGACGCGCATGGCGGCGATCCTGTGCGACGCAACCGATGGACAGGTGCGCATCACGCAGATCCGTCTCGTCTCGTCGCCGGCCAGTGAGGATCTCGCCGCGCTGTGGCTGCACGACGCCGACGCCGCTTCCGGCGGACCTTACGACGCCGGCGGAGGCGACCTGCACCGCCTCGGCGCGCACCTGGACGTGTTCGCATCCGCGCGGCTGAGGCCCGATCGCCTCGCGCACCTTCTCGGCCACCACATGTTCGGGCTCGGCGATCAGTACGACGACCAGCGCCGGCGCGGCAGCTCCTGCGGAGTCGGGCCGGGCTTCGAAGCCGGCCACCTCGATGAACGCAATCACTCGATCATGCAGGGCGCCGGCGGCATGCGCTGCGTCGAAGGCCCGCTGCTCGGCCAGGATTGCCTGCACGATGACGAGTGCAGCGGATCCCCGTGCCGTGCGGTGCTGGCAAGCGAATGGAGCACGCCGGTCAATCACGACCTGCTGCGCGGCGACGGCGTGGCGTGTCCGCGACCGAGCCCGGTCTCGCGCATCCGGTTGAGCGGAATCCTGCCCAGCAAGGCCGAGCCGCTGCGCGCCTTCGATCCGTCCGATTTCCTGTCGGCGCGCGCGACTTCGGTCTGGCACAAGGAAGTGGAAGCGCTCGGGCCGGCCGGAACGCTTCCCGGCGTGAAGCTGCAGCTGTACCTGTCGCACACGACGCGGCTGGTATGGTCGCTCAGCATCGGCGCCGATGCCGGTGAGTTCGGCGGCGCCACGGGCCAGTTCCAGCTGCTGCGCAGCTGGACGCTCGTCTTCAACGACGACTACTCGCTGGCCAGTGCTTCTCCCGAGACCCTGAACCTGCAGCTTCCCGCCAGCGGGGGCCGCGGTCCCGGCGAGATCGCCATCGACATCGGCACCCGCAATCCCGAAGCCCAGCGCCACCAGGGCCAGGGCTACGATGGCCTGGCGATGGTCGCGGCGGGTACCGTCAGCGCCGAGCTGGTGATGGATGGCGTGGTCGGCTGCTCGGCCGAATGGTGCTCGTCGAGCTGGAACGAAGCGACCGGGCGCTGGGAGCTGAGCGAGCAGAGCATCCTTCATCAGGGCGCGAGCGACTGGCAGACGCTGACGACGAACCTGCCGTTTCTGGCAGCGCCGTCCGCCGCGGTGGTCGAGGACGCTCCGATCGTGTGCCAGACCCCGGTGCAGTTTTTCACCGACGTGATGGGCGGCGACCAGGTGGTCTTCGTGCTCGACAGCTCGCGCAGCATGGGCACGCGCGTGGACGGCAAGAACGGCGAGGTCTGCGCGAACGGCGCCGCCGACGACACCGACGGCGAAACCGACGAAGCCGACTGCGCCGACTCGCGACTGGAGTACGAGCGTATCGCCGTGCGCGCCTACCTTGCGCTCGAAGACGACCGCAAGCTGCAGGTCGGCCTGGTCTCCATGCACACCGACGCCGAGATCACCAGCGAAGTACAGGAAGCCAGCGGACCGCGCCGCGCCGTGCTCGGCGCCGTGCTCGGTTCGATGGGCGCCGAAGGCGATACCGCGCTCGGCACGGCGCTCGAGCGCTCCCAGGAAGCGCTGCAGAAAGTCGAGCGCGTTGGCCGCAGCCGCGCCGTGATCCTGATGAGCGATGGCGCGAGCAACGTCGGCGTCGCGCCCGGACAGGAGGCGCGCACGCTCGAGCCGGCAACCTATCGCACCTTCACGGTCGCGATCGGCGGCGCCGCCGATCGCATGACGCTGTCGGCGATCGCCGCGCGCAGCGGCGGCGTGGCCTATGCGGCATCGAGTGCCGCGGCGGTGCCGGCGATCCTCGCCGAGCTGGCGGCGCGACATTCCGGCAACGCGCCGGTGCTTGCGCGCACGGCCTTCGACCTGGCACGCGTCGGCGAGGACTCTGGCGGCAGCAAGACCAGCAGCTCGCGGGATTTCGAGATTCCCGTCGAGTCCAAGGCGCGCGAGCTGGTGGTCTTCGTCGGCTCGCGCAACGACCGTGTCAGCGACTGGCGCCTGCTCTTCGAGCTGAAAGCTCCCGACGGCGAGCGCTTCGACGAGACCGCGCCGCAGAACCACGCCGAGCGCGGGTTCCACGTGCTGCGCATCTCGGATCCCAGGGCGGGACGCTGGCAGCTGCGCGTGCTGCCCGGCGGGCGCGGCGTGCAGCACAGCGAAATCCTCGCCTACACGGAGCAGGAAAACGCCGACTTCTTCGTCGATGCCGATCCGCACCTGGCGACGCTCCGGCGCAGCGTACACCTGAGCGCGCGGCCCGCCTATGTGACGGACATCGACGGCGACATCTCGATCCAGGGTGTGGTCGGCCGCCCCGACGGCAGCGAGGTTCCCGTGGTGCTGACCCGCAATCCGATCACGCAGAGCTGGGGCGCCGATTTCGACCAGTTCGCGGGCCGCGGCTTCTACGAAGTTCGACTGCACCTGCGCGTCGGCGAGGGTGCCAGGCCCGCGCTCGGGGAACCGATCTTTCCCGGGCCGCTGCGGACGCTGGCGCGCACCGTCGCGTTCGAGCGCGATGCCATGACGTCGTTCTACCTTGCCGATGGACCGCCGCCGGAGTGCACGGTGCCCGACTGCGACGGCGACGGGCTCTCCGACAAGCTGGAGAACAGCTGCGCCTCCGGCGAGGACTCCGACGGCGACGGTATGGCGAACCGCCTCGACGCCGACTCGGACAACGATGAGATCTTCGACAGCGAGGAAGGAAACTCCGATCTCGACAAGGATGGAGTGCCCGACTTCTGCGATGCGGAGACCACTCCGGATTCGCTCAGCGGTGCGATCGAGGCGGAGGAAGCCGCCAGCGCAGCCGCCTGTGTAGGCGAAGCGACGGCCAGTCGCGAAGGCCTCAAGGCCTCGCTGTCGGCAGTGCGGCGCATCCTGCAGGTACTGCGGACGCGCGACGGCGTGCCGCTCGATCTGCGCCTGGAGCTGGTGCAGAAGCTGCAGAAAGTCGTCGAGCTCAAGAAGCAGGCCGCCGTGATCGGCGACGTGCTGCCGGAGTTCTGTCACAAGTACCAGTCGCGGCTGGAGGAGGCGCTCACGATCGAGCGCGAGCTGCGCGTGCGTGTCGATCCCTACCTGGTCGGCCGATGAGCGCGCAGGTACATCCCGTCGAGGCCGACGACTGCGGCGGCTGCGAGGACGGCGGCCGGGCGCGCGATGACGCGCGTCGCGAGTCCGTGTGGCGGCTTCGCCTGACGCTGGTGCTGGCCGCGGTCTATCTCGTCGCCGAGGTCGTCGGCGGCTGGTTCACGAACTCGCTGGCGCTGCTGGCCGACGCCGGGCACATGCTGTCGGACGTCGCCGCGCTCGGCATCTCGCTGGCCGCGCTGCAGGCCGCCGGCCGCGCACCGACGCCATCGCGAACCTGGGGCTACCATCGCGCCGAAGCGCTGGCCGCGCTCGCCAACGCGGTCGCGCTCTGTGTCGTCGCGATCGGAATCTGCTGGGAAGGGTTGCAGCGGCTCGCTTCGCCACCGGAGGTCGCTGCGCCGCTCGCGTTCGTGATCGCAAGCGGCGGCCTGGCCGTCAATCTCGCCGGCCTCTTCGTGCTTGGCGGTGGCCACGGCGGCCACGCCGCGCAAGGCATCGGCGTGCGCTCGGCGTGGCTGCACATCCTCGGCGACGCGCTCGGCAGCGTCGGCGCGATGGCGTCGGCCGCCGCCATCGCGCTGTTTGGCTGGCGCTGGGCGGATCCGGTCGCGTCGCTGCTGATCGCGGCGCTGATCGTGCGCTCGGCGACCTCCCTGCTGGTAGAGACTCTCGACGTGCTGATGGAGGGAGCGCCGAACCACATCGACGTTGGCCGGCTGCGCGCCGAGCTCGAGGCGGTAGTGGGCGTTGCCGGTGTCCACGACCTGCACGTCTGGACCATCACCTCCGGCATGGATGCCCTGAGCGGTCACCTCGTGCTGGGCCACGGTGCAAGCGGCCGCGCCGTGCTGGCCGCAGCGCGCACCCTGCTGCACGAGCGCTTCGCCATCGATCACGTTACGCTGCAGCTCGAGGAGCGCGAAGGCGCGACGGGCGACGAGGAGCGCGACAGCGCGACGGCCAGATAGGAGCGCGACAGCGCGACCGGCGAGCGACCAGGAAGGAGACCAGCCATGCTGAATGAAGCAGGAAGCAGCGACACCGCCGCCCGCGCCGACTCAGAAAGACTGTCCGCAGTGTGCGACGGCAATCCCACTGGCCGCCAGGCGCTGTCCCACAGGAACCACTTCGGAGTCACGCGCTTTGCAGGAACGCCGTCAGCGCGCGGATCATCGGCTCGACATCGGCCGTGCCCGCCATCTCGCGCGCCGAGTGCATCGACAGCATCGGGCTGCCCACATCGACCGTGCGCAGGCCGACGCGAGCCGCGCTGATCGGACCGATCGTCGATCCGCAGGCGAGGTCGCTGCGCGTGACGAAGTGCTGCAGCGGAACGTCCGCGCGCCGGCACACCGAAGCGAACAGCGCGGCGCTCTCTGCGTCGCTCGCATAGGACAGGCCGGCGTTGATCTTGAGGACCGGGCCGCCACCGATCAGCGGCTTGTGTCCCGGCTCGTGCCGGTCCGCATAGTTCGGGTGCAGCGCGTGCGCCATGTCGGCGGACACCAGGATCGAGCGCGCGATCGCGCGCGGCCGCGCTTCCGGATCGCCGCCGGCGGCGCAGGCTGCGAGCCGCTCGAGCACGTCGAGCAGGAAGGTCCCGCCCGCGCCGTGCGCGCTGCGGCTGCCTACTTCCTCGTGGTCGTGCAGGACGATGACTCGCGTGAAAGGCGTGTCGTCGTGCCGGCGTCCAGCCCGGATCAGCGCGCTCAGCGCCGCGAAGGTCGATGACAGGTTGTCGAGGCGGCCCGAGAACAGGAACTCGCCGGAGCTCCCGCCGACGGCCGCGCCCTGCAGGTCGTAGAGCATCAGGTCGAAGCCGAGGATGTCGTCGGCCTCGATCGAGTCTTCGCCCTGCACCTCGAGCTCGGCCGCCAGCAGCGTGGCGAGTTCCGGTCCCGTCTCGAGGCCGGACAGCGGCGCCAGGTGGGTCTGCTCGTTGAGCTTCAGGCCGTCGCTGCGCAGCTCGCGGTAGAGGTGAATGGCAAGATTCGGAATTCGCGCGAGCGGGCGGCGCAGATCGACCAGCACCGTTCGAGGTTCTTCACCCGCCGCGATGCTGACGCGGCCGGCAAGCCCGAGGTCGCGATCGAACCAGGTGTGAAGCAACACGCCGCCGTAGGGCTCCACCGCGAGCTGGCGGCAGCCGTGCACCTTGATGTCGGGACACGGCTTGATGCGCAGGTTCGGCGAGTCGGTGTGCGTACCGATGATGTGGAAGCCGGCCTCCGAGGGCGGCGCGCTGCCGACCTCGAAGGCGGCCAGGCTGCCGCCGCCGCGCACGACGTAACGGCGATCGCCGGCCGCGAGCTCCCAGGCGTCCTGCTCGCGAACTGCGCGGTAGCCGGCGGCTTCGAGGCGCCGGATCGCTTCGGCAACGGCATGATAGGGAGTCGGCGCCGCGTCGAGGAAGGAGATGAGATCGAGCACCTCGGGCGCCGGCGAAGGAGTTCCAACATTTCCGGGCGGCATGCGGCGACGATAGCGGCGGCGAAGGGGGATGGCGAAGGCTGCGCACGCGGGCTATGGACGAGGCCGAGGGATCGGCGTTGGTAGCGATTCGAGTCCGCGAGTTTCGACCTGGAGACGTGGCGGGAGCAGCCGGGCTGCTCGCCGCCACGCAGGCGCGAACCCAGGCGGCAAGTCCCGCCGGACTTCGGCTCGGCAGCCGCTACAACGAGCCCTCCGGTTGCCGCGGTGCGATCGAACAGCTGGTCGCATCGCCGCGCTCGTCGGCCGTCGTGGCCGAGGCGGGCGGCAAGCTGCTCGGATTCCTGGCCGGCGAGCGGCAGCTGTTCGCACCCGAAGACTTCGCGTCGATCTATGCCGAGCCGCGATCGACCAACATGCCCCTTCATGGTCATGCCGTCGCCGCCAGCGCCGATGCCGCGGTGGTCTACGAAACGATGTACGCCGCGCTCGCCGCGCGCTGGGTCGCCGACGGCTTCTTCATTCACAACGTCGCCGTCTCGGCGCTTGCGCCTCCGGTTTGCGACGCCTGGGGACTGCTCGGCTTCGGGCACAAGTCGGTGTGCGCCGTGCGGCCGACGACGCCACTTGCGAACGGTGACCGCTCCGAAGAGCGTCCCGCTCCCGGCGTCCGGATCGAAGAGATCCGCGGACGCGACGACGAAGTCCTGGAGATCTTTCATCGCCGCCTGATGACCTTCCAGACCGGTGCGCCGATGTTCTGGCCCTACACCGGCGAGTCCGATGCGAAGGTACGCTCGGTGCGGCGCGATGCGCTGGTCAGCGGCCAGGGCTTCGCATACGTCGCGCGCGATGCGAACGGTGAGGCGCTAGGATCGCTGCTGTTCGTACCGTCGGTATTCCTGTCGCCGCTGCTGGTCAGCGAGAAGATGATCTACCTCTGGGAAGGCTTCGTCGAAGAGGGCCGGCGCGCGGCCGGCGTCGGTTCGGCGCTGCTCGAGCACGCGATGGCCTGCCTGCGCGAGCGCGGCATCCTGTGGTGCGCGCTGCACTTCGTTTCGGGAAATCCGCGCGGCGGCAGGTTCTGGCCGTCCAAGGGATTCGTGCCCGTCGAAGTGGTGCTGCACCGGCACGTCGACGAGCGGGTCGCGTGGGCACGGGGCGATCAGTCGTGAGTGAGCGGCCACTGCTCGCGCGCGCGCTGTCTCCCGCCAGGCTCGGACAGCTCGCGCTGCGCAACCGCATCATCAAGACCGCGACTTACGAGGGAATGACGCCCGGCGGCGCGCCGTCGCCGGCGCTGACCCGGCACCACGTCGAGCTCGCCCGCGGCGGCGTCGGCATGACCACCGTCGCCTACTGCGCCGTTTCGCCGAACGGCCGCACCTTTGCCGCGCAGATGTGGATGCGCGAGGCGATCGTGCCCGCGCTGAGGGAGCTGACCGGCGCCGTGCATGGCGCCGGGGCGGCCGTATCGCTGCAGCTCGGGCATTGCGGGTACTTCAGCCGCAACACCGAGCTGCCGGGGCGGCGCTCGCTCGGGCCGTCGCGGCTGCTGAACGAGTACGGGCTGCTGTCGGGAATTCCGCTGTCGCGGGCCATGACGCAGGCCGATCTCGACGAGACCGCCGGCGACTACGCCGCCGCCGCCGAGCGGGCGCAGCGCGCCGGCTTCGATGCCATCGAGCTGCACTTCGGGCACGGCTACCTGCTCAGCCAGTTCCTGTCGCCGGCGACCAACCGGCGCACCGATCGCTACGGCGGCACGCTCGAGAACCGGCTGCGCTTTCCGCTCCAGGTGCTAGCCCGGGTGCGCGAGCGCGTCGGTGCCTCGTTTCCGCTGATCGCGAAGACCAATCTCCGCGACGGTTTTCGTGGCGGGCTCGAGCTGGCCGACGCGGTGGCCGTCTGCGAGGCGCTGGAGGCCGCCGGCATCGACGCGATCGAGCTGACCGGCGGGTTCACGAGCCGCACGCCGTTCTACCTGTTTCGCGGGCGCGCTCCGCTCAAGGAGATGATCGAGGTCGAACCGGAGTGGCTGCATCGCCTTGCGCTGCGCCTGTTCGGGCGCCGCGTGATCCGCGACTATCCCTTCGAGGAGCTGTACTTCCTGCCGCTGGCACGCGAGGTGCGCGAGCGCGTCAAAGTACCTCTGGTGCTGCTCGGCGGCTGCCTCTCGACCGCCAACCTGGAGACCGCGATGCGCGAGGGTTTCGACTTCGTCGCGATGGGGCGGGCGCTGATTGCCGATCCGGACCTGGTCGTGCGCATGGCCGACGGTCGCGCCGAGCGCTCGCGCTGCATCTCCTGCAACCGCTGCGTGGCCGAGATGGACCGCGGCGGGGTGCGCTGCGTGCTCGACGACCAGGAGCCCTGAGTCAGGACTCTGCGCCCAGCACCGAGGCGAGCTCGCGCAGCAGCGCTGCGCCGTCTCCGCGCCAGGCGCTGCCATGCATGCAGGCGAGCGTCGCCGGGGCAGCCCCGGCCAGGCGCTCGAGCATGGCGGTCGTGCCCTTCGTATTGGCGAAGTAGTCGAGCGCCTGCCGGAATTTCTCGCTCGGACCCAGGATATCGCCCTCGGTGACCGGCGGGTGTTTCGATCCCGGCTGCGTGAACAGGTCGCCGCAGAACAGCGTCTTCGTCGATTCTTCCATCAGGTGGCCGCACTCCCACGCATGCGGGAGATGTGGTGTGTCGAACCACCGCACCGTATGGCGGCCCAGCGATACCGTCTCGCCGTCCTTGAGCGCGCGCGGCGGACGATCGGCGACGTCTGCACACGAGGTCATCGCGGCGATGGTGCCGCACAGCGGCGCCGACTGGGGTGCTGCCGCGAGCCAGTCGTTGAGCGAGCCGCACTCGTCCGCCTCGAAGTGCGAGAACGCGACATGTCGCAGCCGTTCGACCGGCATCACGCTGGCCACCGCCTCGCGGATCAGCGGGAACATCCGGCGCGGGCCGGTGTGGTAGAGCAGCGGCTCGTCGTCGACGATCAGGTACTGGTTGAACGAGAAGCCGAACGGATCCCCGGGCAGCACCAGCGGCGTGGAAAGCCGGAAGATCCCGTCGGCGATTTCTGCGACCGTCGTTTCCATGCGCCGCAGTCTAGCTCCCGTCCGCGAGAAAGCGATCGCCGTGCCGCCGCCGCTTCAGCTCTTCGGCACGGCGCCATGCGGCAGCACCGCCTCCACAGCCGCCGCACTGACCCATGCGTCCCGTCCATTGGCCAGCACGATGCGCGCCCACTGGCCACGGATCTCGGAAATCACGACTTCCGTGCCGGCGGGCAGCGGCTCGGCGAAGCGCGCCGGCGCGTTTCGCGAATCGGCCGCGCGCGCGATCGTATCGGGCGCCGTCAGCACGCCGCTTCCATCGACGCCCGCGAGACCCTCCGAGACGATGAGCACTGCCCAGAGCAGCAGCGGAAAGATCGCGAACCCCCGCAGGATTCCGCTCCCGGTCGCGAACGCGGTTCCGAGCATCGCCGCCGTGATCAGGAACACGATCGCGCCCGTGCCGTGACGCTCAGCGGCCGACATCGCGTGCTGCCAGGCGAGAAAGCTGTCGAGGAAGCCGCCGCTTTCCGGTCGCGGAACCCAAGACGGCAGAAGGGTGCGAGCGTGCACCAGGTTCTGCGCGGCCTGACGCTGGTCGGGGTCGAGCGCGAGCGCACGGCGGTAGGCGAGCACGGCGGCGCCGAGATTTTCGGCCTGCAGCGCCGAGGTGCCGAGATTCGTCCACAGCTGGGGCCCGGCGTCGCCTTCGCGCGCAGCCGCCGCGAACAGTCTCTCCGCACGCGCGAACGCCGCTGCGCGATCGGCGACGACGCTGGTCTCCTGTGCGCTGCGATACGCTTCGAGCGCCTGTTCCAGCGTCGGGCTACCGGCTGCACCGGCCGGGTGTGCGGCAACCAGCAGCGCGAACACGCCCGCCGATACGACTTCGCAGAGACGCCGCCAGGGAATCATCGCGCCAGCTCCACGATTCTGTCCGCTATGGAAACCGCCTCGTTGCGCAGCGCTTCGGTCAGCCCGGCCTCCGCGCCGCCGGGCGCAAACGCCATCTCGTCGAGACCCGCGAGCACACCGTCCAGATCCGCGGGCCGCGTTCGTGCATCGACGATCGCGAGCGCCGACATGCGGCGAAGCGCGTCGGCGACCTGCTTGGCGCTGCGATCGAAGGCGATGTGGCCGCGCAGCGCGCGCAGTTCCTTGCGCAGCGCCTCCTTGACCGGATCGATGCTGCGGCGGCGGCGCACGAAGAGTCCCGCGCCGATCGCGAGCAAGCCGGCGCCGTAGCCGCTCCACACGACTGCTGGCGACCCGAGCAGCGACGCCGCAGGCGAGCGAAGGCGTCCGATGTCCGTCTCGATGGAGAGGTCGGCGCCGGTCAGTGTGAAGGTCGGCCGTGCGGCGGCCGCCCTGAACTCCGGCTTCTTCGCCTCTTCCGGTTGCGAATCCGCAGGCGCGGCGCTGACGACATCGCCCGCCCCGACGACAATAGCGGTGCGCACCGACAGCGCGATCGGCTGCGTACGCGTGGTCTCGAACTTGCCGCTCGACGGATCGAACCACGAGTATTCGATCGGGGGAATCGCGCGCACAGCCGGATCGATCACGCGCACCGTCACCTCGAAGCGCTTGCCGTGGTCGTCGACGATGCCGGCGGTGTCGCCGTCGGGAAGCCGG
>Ga0247727_10014812_pt1 | contig 12893 bp, 13 predicted proteins | sample WisWelCaveWW1625_FD_202498 | JGI IMG/M metagenome (GOLD analysis project Ga0247727, IMG submission 202498) | Biofilm microbial communities from Wishing Well Cave, Virginia, United States - WW16-25 | ecosystem: Environmental > Aquatic > Deep subsurface > Groundwater > Cave microbial mat | place...
AGACCTGCGAATGCTACTTCATTTCCAATATCAACGGCGAGCCGAACGCGAAGGACAACAACGGCTTCATCACGAAACTGGACCGGGACGGCAAAGTCATCGCGGCGCAGTTCATCCACGGCGGGGACGGCACGACGGTGCTCCACGCGCCCAAAGGCATGGCGGTCGTCAATCAACTCCTGTATGTCGCCGACCTGGACGCGCTCCGTGCTTTCGATGTCAAAACCGGCAAGCCTGTGGCCACCGTCTCGTTTACCGGACAGCCGGGTCCGATTGCGCTGGTGGATGTGGCCGCAGACCGACAGGGGCTGCTCTACGCCTCCGACATGGACGCCAATGTCATTTACCGGATTGACTCTGCAAAGCAGCATGCTGTCTCCGTGCTGGTACGCGATGCCGCGCTGGCCGGCCCGCGCGGGCTGGCCGTGCACCCGAAAACCGGGCGGCTGATTGCCGTCAGTTGGCACAAGGGCAGCATCGTCGAGATCGCCTCTGACGGCGCGATCACCGAACTGGTCTCCAATGGATTTTTCTCGTCCCGTTTCCGCAATCTTGACGGCGTGGATTTCGACACCTGGGGCAACATGTACGTATCGGACTTCACCGCCGGCAAGATCTGGCGGATGCGCCCAGACCGTCACTTCAACGTGATCGCCGAATATCTGCCGACCCCGGCCGATATCAGCGTGGACCGCGCGAAGAATCTGATTCTTGTCCCGTATCTCTACGGGAACGCCGCCGAGATCAACGGGCTTGAATCGCCGTTTAAATCCGGCAAGCAAAAGCGCACCCTTTCGGACTATGGCTTCACCGGTTCCAGGCCGCCTCAGGAAAATTCTGGTGGCAAATGAGCAAGTGCGTCTATTGTCATGAACGAAAAGGGAAGCGTGCCTGCCCGGCACTCAATGGACTGATCTGCAGCCAATGTTGCGGCGAGCACCGCATGACGCGCATTGCCTGCCCCTCCGACTGCCAATACCTGGACTCCAGCAGTGATTACCAGCAGAAGCGGTCCGGCGAGCGGTTCGCGCAGGCGCGCAAGGAGTTCTACAAAGACCTCTTCACGCTGGGCGACGACAAGGCCGCCGCGTTGTTCAACTTCATCGAGACGATGACGTTCGGGTATTTTTGCAACCGGCGGGACGGGCAGGACGCGGAAGTCATCACCGCGATTCAGTCGCTCCGGCGGAATCTCAGCCCACTGCACATCCCGGCAACCATGGCGTCGGTCTTTGCGGAACATCTAAAAAAGCAGTACGAGGTCTTCAGCAAGCAGCAGGGCCAGCCCGTGCCGGATACCGCCATGGCAACCGAGGTGCTGGACCGTGCCATGAAATTTGTGACGGAATACTCAGGCGGCGGGCTGCAATCGTCCCGCTTTCTCAACGGGCTGACCGGCTACATCCGCGCCTACCATCCGCAGGTCGCCGAACATCTGGCCAAACAGCAAGACAGTGGCCGCATTGTTCTTCCCGGCCAGTTCACTCCCGCACCCTCCCCACCAACGCAGCACACCCACGGCCCCGACTGCGGCCATCGCTACCACTGAGAAGCGTCATCCGTTATTCGTCACTCGTTATCCGTAAAAAACAGGGCGGGAGTCTTTCTTGCCGTTTAAGGCAAGCCGAAGACTCCCGCCCATCACTCCCCCTCTTTGACGGCAGGCGACGTGGCCGGCTCGCAACTGCGCGCGTCCAACGAGGGCCTTCTGAGGCCGCGCGTTGCGCGAGCACGCGAGTCAACCAGGGAGCCTCCCCCCCGTCCGCGCTCCGGGAGCACAGGGATCGGCCAGGCGCGACTGCTACGCTACTCCACTATCGTTACCGTCATCTCCACTCGCTGCAACGGCAGATCTCTATTATCCCTCGGCTGCTGCACGATCTTGTCCGCCACGCCCATTCCCTTCACCACCTGGCCAAACACCGTGTATTGGTGGTCGAGGAAAAATGAGTTCTCCACCACAACATAGAACTGCGAACCGGCGCTGTTCGGATCGTTGGCCCGTGCCATGGAGACGATGCCGCGCTTATGCTGGACGTCGTTGAACTCCGCATTCACGTTGTAGCCCGGCCCGCCCATGCCGTAGGCCGCCTTGTTCGTCTGATCCTTGGTATTTGGATCGCCGCCCTGGATCATGAAGCCTGGAATCACGCGATGGAAAATAGTGCCGTTGTAGAAGCTGGACTTGGCCAGCTTGATGAAATTCGCCACATGGTTCGGCGCCTTGTCCGGGAAAAACTCGATTTCGATCTCGCCGAACTTGGTATTGATGATCGCCCGGGGACCCTTGGCCGGAGCCTTGTCCTTGTCCGCCGCCAGGCTTGTCCCTGCCGCGAAGAACAGAACAGCCATCACCAGAGCCACATGCATCGCCGCTTTGAAATATCCTCTCATCATCTTTCCTCCTCCCTTCATGCTCTCCACTTTTTACCTTTCATTTTTCACTTTTTATCCGCTCCAGCGCTTCCTGCGCCGCTGCCTGTTCCGCCTCTTTCTTGCTCCGTCCCGTCCCCCGCCCCAACGCCTTGCCATGCACCAGCACCTGCACGTCGAACGTTTTCTGGTGGTCCGGGCCCGATTCCTTCGCCATCACGTACTGCGGGACGCAGTCATGTTGTTGCTGGCACCATTCCTGAAGCTGCGTCTTGGAGTCGCCGGAGAGCACCCCGCCCGCATCGTGGCTCGCGGCCTCTCCCAGTTCCTGCGCAAACGCTCTGAGGGTAAAACTCCGCGCCGCATCCAGCCCCCCATCCAGATAGACCGCTGCCAGGACGGCCTCCAGTGTATTGGCGAGAATGGATTCCTTGTCGCGCCCCTGGGTGCGTTCCTCGCCGCGTCCCAGCCGCAGCAGCTTGCCGAGATCGAGCCGGCGGGCGGCGCGAGCCAGCGTCACCTCGCTCACCAGACGGGAGCGCAACTTCGACAGCGCCCCCTCGGTCGAATCGGGCAATGCGGCCGCAACATGCTCGCTGATGATCAGCGCCAGGACAGCGTCGCCGAGAAACTCCAACCGCTCGTTGTCTGTCGAGCCCTGACCCTTGATTTCATTGACGTAGGAGGTGTGCGTCAGCGCTTCGCCGAGCAGACTGGGATTGCGAAAGGTATAGCCGATCGCCTGTTGCGCCTCATCAAGTGGAGTCCGCGCCATGGTCTGCCGGGTCATGGGTGGAAGAACGGAACGACTTATGCGGTCACGCGCTTGAACAGCAGGCACGCGTTCACGCCGCCAAAGCCGAACGAATTGGAGAGCGCCACCGTGACCGACGCCGGACGCGCTTTCCCCGGAATATAGTCGAGGTCGCATTCGGGATCGGGATGGTCGAGATTGATCGTCGGCGGTAGCAGGTTGTGGTGAATCGCAAGGGCACTGAAGACCGCTTCGATCCCGCCGGCGGCCCCGAGCAGATGGCCGGTCATGGACTTGGTCGAGCTGACAGGAATGCGCCGGGCCTGCTCCCCGAAGACCTGCTTGATCGCTCTGGTTTCGATCGCATCGGCCATCGTGGACGTGCCGTGGGCGTTGATGTAGCCGACCTCGTTCTTGGAAATCCCGGCGTCCTTGATCGCCAGCTCCATGCAACGGACGGCCCCCTCGCCGTTTTCCGATGGCGCCGTGATGTGATAGGCGTCGCTGTTCATGCCGTAGCCGATCAGCTCCGCATAGATTCTGGCTCCGCGCCGTTTGGCGTGCTCCAACTCCTCGATCACCAGCACGCCCGCCCCCTCGCCCAGCACGAATCCGTCCCGATCCTTGTCGAACGGCCGGCTGGCTTTGGTCGGCGCATCATTCCGCGTGGAGAGGGCGCGTGATGCCGCAAACCCGGCGACGCCGAGTGGGGTGATCGCCGCCTCCGCTCCACCCGCGACCATGACATCCGCTTCGTTCAACTGAATCAGCCGGAACGCATCCCCGATACAATGGTTGCCGGTAGCACAAGCCGTCACGGCGCAGGAGTTCGGCCCTTTGGCGCCCAACCGGATCGCCACCTGGCCGGATGCCAGATTGATGATGGTCATGGGGATAAAGAACGGCGAGACGCGGTCGGGGCCTTTGTCCTGCAGCACCTTCCCGTAATGCTCGATCGAGCCCAGCCCGCCGATGCCGGACCCGATGTAGACGCCGGCACGCGTGGCCTCTTCCGGCGCAATCTTCAGACCGGCATCATCCACCGCCATCAGGCTCGCGCCGACGGCGTAATGGATGAACGTATCCATCTTTTTGATTTCTTTTTTCTCGATGAAGGCGGCGGGATCGAAGCCCTTCACTTCTCCCGCGATCTGCGAGGCGTACCCGGTGGGATCGAACCGCGTGATGCGGCTGATGCCGGACTGCCCTTCGCAGAGCGCCTTCCAGGTGGGAGCCACGCCGATCCCGAGAGGCGTGATCAGCCCCAGCCCCGTCACCACCACCCGACGTCTGCCGTGCTCCGTCATAGACCGCACCGGCCCGACTTACATCTTTTCCTTGATGTAGTCGATGGCCTTGCCGACTGTGAGAATCTTTTCGGCATCCTCATCGGGGATTTCGATATCGAACGCTTCCTCGAAGGCCATGACCAGCTCGACCGTATCCAGGGAGTCCGCTCCCAGATCGTCCACAAACTTGGCGTCCGGAACAACCTCGTCCTCTTCGACGCCGAGATTTTCCGCGACGATCTTTTTCACTTTTTCTTCTACTTTGCCGTCTGCTGCCATGCGTCCTACACCTCCCCTCGTGCTATTCGCACTATGCCATGTGCATGCCGCCATTGACATGCAACACGTGACCTGTAATGTACCCCGCCTCGTCCGAGGCCAGAAACTTTACCGCCTCCGCCACGTCGGACGGCTGCCCCAGCCGCCCCAGCGGAATCTGCTTGGATAATGTCTCCTTGACCTCGGCCGACAAGTGCTGTGTCATTGCCGTGTCGATGAAGCCCGGCGCCACGGCGTTGACCGTCACGGCCCGGCTGGCATATTCCCGCGCCACCGTTTTCGTGAACCCGATCACGGCCGCCTTGGACGCCGCATAGTTGGCCTGGCCGGCATTGCCGATCACGCCCACGATCGAGGCGATGTTGACGATCCGCCCGGACCGCTGCTTGCTCATCGGCTGGAGCGCCGCCTTGGTGCAGTTGAACGTGCCGTTCAGGTTAACTTGAAGGACGAGGTTCCAGTCCTCTTCCTTCATGCGGAGCAGCAACCCGTCCCGCGTGATACCGGCATTGTTGACCAGGATATCCACCTTGCCCCATTCCTTCACGACCTGATCCACCATCGCCTTGGCATCGTCCCAGTTTGCAACGTTGACCTTGATGTTCAGGGCCCGCCGCCCCATCTTGGTGATGGCCGTCACGGTATCCTGCGATCGGCCCGGATCCAGATCGGCCACCGCCACATCGGCGCCGGCATGAGCCAGTGCTTCAGCGATGGCCCGGCCGATTCCCTGCGCCGCGCCCGTCACAATGGCTGTTTTACCCGCTAACGACATCTGCAATGCCTCGTGATGAGTAACGCGTGATCAGTGACGAGTGAAGGTTTCCGAAAAACCCCTCACGCCTCACGCCTCACGCCTAACGCGTTCAGTGTCGCCTCGAGCGACGCCGGATCCTGCACGTTCAGCGTTTTGGCCTCCGGCACGATGCGTTTGATCAACCCGCTTAGCACGGTGCCGGGCCCGACTTCAATAAAGGTCGTCACGCCCATGCCATGCATCGTCTTGACCGAGTCTTCCCACAAGACCGACGACGGCAGTTGCCGGATCAGGGAGGTCTTCACCTCCGCCGCCGTCCATAAAGCCTTCGCCTCGGCATTGTTGATCAATGGCGCGTTCAGATCCGACCAGGCGGTCGCTTCGACGTCCTTTGCCAGCCGGTCCGCCGCGGATTGCATCAGCGGCGTATGCACCGGCACGCTCACCGGAAGCGGGATGGCCTTCCTGGCCCCCCTGGCCTTGGCGACCTCGATCGCCTTTTCGACCGCCGCCTTTTCTCCCGCGATCACGACCTGCCCGGGAGAGTTGAAGTTCGCCGCCGCGACCACGCCGACCGAGGAGGCTTCGCGGCAGGCTTCGCGTACGGCATCCGGCGCCAGGCCCAGGATTGCCGCGACCAGCCCGCTGCCCGGCGGCACCGCTTCGGCCATGTAGCGGCCCCGTTTCTGCACCAGCGCAGCCGCCGCTTTAAATGTCACTCCGCCGGCCGCCACCAGCGCGGAATATTCACCCAGACTGTGCCCGGCCACCGCCACCGGCTTGAGCCCGGCCGGCTCCAACACTTGAAACGCCGCGATGCTAGCGGTCAGCAGCGCAGGCTGCGTGTACTCCGTTAAGTTCAAGCGCTCAGCCGGTCCGTTAAAACACAACTCGGCTACATCGTAGCCGAGCACTGCCGACGCGTCCTTATAGATGTCTTGCGCATCGGGATGCGCATCGTAGAACGCGCGTCCCATCCCGACCGACTGCGACCCCTGGCCGGGAAATACCAGACCTATTCCGGAAACCATAACGCCGTATGATATGGGGGAATTATCGTCACAATGTCAACCGGAAAAAACGTCGTTCGTCATTCGTGAAGCGTCGTTCGTAAGAGTCTTGCGAGATACGCTTCACGCTTCACGTTTTACCATCGCATCAGGGACGTGGCCCAGGTCAGCCCGCTTCCGAACGCCGCCATCATGACAAGATTCCCCTTTTTGATCCGCCCCGCGCGGACCGCTTCATCCAGCGCAATGGGGATCGAAGCCGCCGACGTGTTGCCGTACCGGTCCACGTTCAGCACGACTTTTTCCATCGGCAGTTCCAAACGGCTCGCGACGGCCTTGATGATCCGCGCATTGGCCTGGTGCGGTACATAGACGTCGAGGTCTGCCACCGTCAGCCCGTTCGCCTTCAGCGCCTCGCGGGCGGATTCTTCCAGCGTCTTGACCGCTACCTTGAAGGTTTCGTTCCCCTTCATCTTGATGTACTGCAGCTTGTCGGCCAGCATTTTTTCGGTCGGCGGCATCCGGGAGCCGCCGCCCGGCACGCAGATCAGATTCCAGAGCGACCCGTCGGAATGCAGATGCGAGGACAGAATCCCCCGATCCTCCTTCGTGGCGCTGAGCACGGCCGCGCCGGCCCCGTCGCCGAACAGGATACAGGTGTTGCGGTCCTTCCAATTGGTGATCGAGGACATGACTTCGGAGCCGATCACCAGCACATGGCGCAGGCCGGTTTTCACATAGGCGTCGCCGACCGCCAGCGCATAGACAAACCCGCAGCAGGCCGCACCGATATCGCAGGCCGCCGCCTTGGTCGCGCCCAGGCGATATTGAATGAGGCAGGCTGTGGACGGCAGCGGCGCATCCCCTGTGCACGTCGCAACCAGGATCATGTCCAGATCGGAGGCCGCCACGCCGGCGGCTTCCAGCGCGCGTTCGGCGGCCCTGGTGCCGAGGTCGGAGCAGGCTTCTCCCGGCGCGGCAAGGCGGCGCTCGCGAATGCCGGTACGCTCGACAATCCATTCGTCCGACGTCTTGACCATCCGTTCGAGGTCGGCATTGGTCAGCACGCGCTCCGGCGCGTAGGAGCCGGTGCCGGCAATTCTCGCCCTCACGCCGATTCCCCCTGCGCAGCCGGGCGGTTCCCCGCAATACTCTCTTCGATGTCGCGGCGGATGTTTTCGATCACGCGCCCGTCCACCATCAGCTTGGCCTGCCGGATCGCGTTCTTGATGGCCTTGGCCGAGGACCGGCCGTGGGCGATGACGCTGACGCCATTCACCCCCAGCAGGGGCGCGCCGCCGAATTCGGCATAATCGGTTTTGCGCTTGAGCGCGAGCAGCGGAGCCGCAATGAACGGGTAGGAGAGCCGCCCCAGAAACGACCCCGCAATTTCCTTCATCAGCAGCTTCTTGATCGTTTCCGCCAGCCCTTCGGAGATTTTCAGCGCCACGTTGCCGATGAACCCGTCGCACACGATCACGTCGGCCGCGCCGCTGTAGACGTCCCGCCCTTCCACGTTGCCGATGAAATTAATCGTGCTGCCCTTGAGCAGTTTCAGCGCCTCTTTCGTCATCTCGTTCCCCTTGCTGTCTTCCTCGCCGATGCTCAGGAGGCCGACGCGGGGAGCGGACTTCTCGTAGAGGTCCTTGGCGTACTCGTGCCCCATGATGCCGAATTGGAGCAACTGGCTGGCCGTGCAATCCACGTTGGCGCCCACGTCCAGCATGACGGCGGTTCCCGTCAGGGTCGGCAGCGTCGTCGCGATCGCCGGCCGCTCCACGCCTTTGATCCGATCGAGGAGGAAAATTGCCGACACGACGCTGGCACCGGTGTTCCCGGCGCTGACGACGGCCTGCGCCTCCCCGGATTGAACCAGCTCCGTGGCGATCCAGATTGAGGAGTCCCGCTTTTTTCTGGCGACCAGCGCCGGCGACTCGTGCATGCCGACGACTTGCGGGGCATGGTGGACGGTGATGCGGGGGTCGGTGCAGTTGAGGCGACGGAGTTGCTCCTGAAGCTGGGGCTCGTCACCCACCAGAATGACGCTGACGCCGAGTTCCGTGGCCGCCTGGATGGCGCCTTCGACCGCAGGAGCGGGTCCATGGTCCCCGCCCATCGCATCAACGGCGATTTTCATGGGGTGTCGCGCGAACTCTGAACCCTAGGATTCTTCAACCGCGATGACTTGCGTGCCTTTGTAGGTTCCGCAATTCAGGCAGGTCTGGTGCGGAGGTTTCAGTTCGTGGCACTGCGGGCATGCGGACAAATTGGGCCCCGCGGATTTCTTTCTCCGCCACTGAGCCCGCCGCTTGTCGCGACGCGCTTTGGAGTGTCGATGTTTTGGATTGGGCATGGTCGTTCCTCACTTCATCTTCGTGGTTCGTTTCGATTGTGGCTGTATCGGCATCGTCTCGCGTAATTTCTTCAGCACGGCAAACGGCGACTGAATCCGTTCTTCCCGGCAGTCGCACCGGCGCACGTTCAAATCCTGCCCGCAGACCGGGCAAAGCCCCCGGCACTCGTCGTGACAGAGCGGCTGCATCGGCTCTGCCAGAATCACGTGCTCCCGCAGCATGTCGGTTAATTTGATCTCCTCACCCGTATAGACATAGCCCTCGTCATCCGTGTCTTCATCTTCGCCAGACCGCTCCGACGACTCCCGGCCGGCCGGCTTGCTCTTCAGATCCGTGTCGCTGTGGTACTCCCCGACCACCGGAATCCACAGCGCGTCGTCATACTCTTTCAGGCACCGGACGCACTGCCGGCGCGCGGTTCCGCTCAGCGTTCCGGTCACGTGCACCGTGGCGCCGGCCTTGATGGCATTCAGCGACATGGCCAGCCCGCCGGGAATCCGGACGTCCTCCGGACCCAGCGTCAGGTCGTCCGCCTGCACGTCGCAGGAAAGACTCAGCCCCTCGTGCGGAATCTCGATGAGGTGGAGGACCGGCAAGGCCATGGGCATCACCGCGAGGCCCGTTGCTGGAATGCGATCGATATACACAGAACCGCCCGCCAAGTCAAACCGGGCCTATCGCCCCGGTTAGTACTCTTCCGCAAACGACAGCATGGCGATCGTACGCGCCCGCTTGATCGCGATCGTCAGGTCGCGCTGATGCCCCAGGCAGTTGCCGGAGACCCGGCGCGGGACGATCCGGCCCCGTTCCGTCAGAAAGTTCCGCAAGAGGCCGATGTCCTTAAAATCGATCGGCGTCTTGTCCACGCAAAAACGGCATTGCCGCCGCCGTTGAAATAATCTTCCGCCTCCTCGTTCCACGCGCTCTCCTCCTGGTCCAAAAAGTCCGAACTCGCCCGCATTATTCATGCGGCTTCTACTGCAACCGCCGATACGCCGCTACGACAAGCCTGGCCGCTCTTGGCGCGCCCAGGCGGGCGGGCTCGCCGGTCGGTCAGTCAACAGCCTGTTCAAGGCTGCCTCCCTTCCTCCCGGCTCCACACGTCCGTCTCGCAGTCGTCTCAGCGGTTTCGTCACGAACCCTCATAAATCATAAATAATGCGGGCTACCCCTGCGGTTCTTCCTCAAGCCCGGCGGCTTCATCCGTCGCGCCATGCTCGCCGCCACTCGCTTCCTGGCGCTTCGGCAGGAACGTGACGGTCTGCGCCACCACCTCGTGCTTGCTGCGCTTCTGCCCGTCTTCCGTTTCCCAGCGCCGCTGCTGCAGCCGGCCGTCCACGATGACGCCGTTGCCCTTGCTGAGATACTGCCCGCAATGCTCGGCCTGCTTGCCGAACACCACAATATCCACGAAGCAGACTTCTTCCTTCAACTCTTCGGCCTGACGATACTTTCGGTTCACCGCCAGCCCGAAATTGGCCACCGGCGTGCCGTTCGGCGTATAGCGCAGCTCAGGATTCTTCGTCAGATTGCCGATCAGAATGATTTTATTAAACCCGGTCACGCTCGAACTCCCTGGGTTGTGCCTGTCCCATCGGCGCCGCCGCCGGCTTTGGAGCCGGTGGATGTTCTAGGCGGACGGTCAGAAACTTCAGCACGGAGTCCTCAAGCCGGTAGGCATGCTCTAACTCGCCCACGACGTTCCCCGCCGCCTTGAAATGCAGATAGACGAAGGTCCCGCGACGCTCCCGCTTGATCTCGTAGGCCAGCTTCTTCTTGCCCCAGTTCTCGAGAATGAGCAGCGGGGCGCCCGCCTTCTCCAGCAGGCCCTTCATTTTTTCGATCAGTTTATTGGTGTCGTCGTCGGAGAGCGACGGACGAATGATAAAAATAGACTCGTAGAGCTGCATGCAGTCTCCTCTCGGATAAAAGCCCCGGATCATGGTCCGGAGCGAGGGATAAGTTTTGAACCCAGACTATCTCTGAACGGACGGCACGCTAACACAGCGCTAAACGGGCTGTCAAACATGACACGAGGGAACGAGCTGGCGACCCGGTCTCCCTTCGTGCTCGCGCAACGCGCGGCCTCAGAAGGCCCTCGTTGGACGCGCGCAGTTGAAGGGAGACCGGGCCGCCGCTCGATAAGAAAAGAGCTCCCCTACAAATAAAAAAAATAGAAAGGCGACAGGCCGCTTCCAAGCCTGTCGCCTTTAACGCTTCGCCACGTTCAGTGGGCCATTCCAATAGCGCTTGTCTACAAACCTTGAATGCCCAAGTTTTCTTCCTTCTTCGACGATCCCGCCCCGCCACTCCAATTCCACTTGAGTTTCATGCGTGCGGTCAGACAACCAATCACTTCGGCGCGTCCTGGGCGCAGCGAAAGCCCACATATTTGCCCCCGTAATTCGGGTCCCAAGGGATCCGAATCCAGGTTACCAAGTAGGAGCCCTTATCGGAGGGGCCCCAAGTCCCGCCACGGATCACCTTGGACGAAAGGCTGACATCAATGGGATGATAACGCGCACTGGTCCATTCCCAGACATTTCCCGCCATTTGGTAGATCCCGTAAGGACTCTTGCCGGCTTCATAACTGCTTACTGACGCCAGGGTGCTATAGCCCTTCCAGTCTTCCCTTCCATCCTTGTAGGTGGTCAAGGCACCGTCCGGCTCGTTATTTCCCCAGGGGTACTTCCGTCCGTCCGTCCCGCGTGCGGCCTTTTCCCATTCCTGCTCAGCCGGCAGGCGCTTGCCATAGTGCCGGCAGTAGGCATCGGCATCGTGCCACGTGACTCCGATCACGGGTCGGTCGCCGTCATTGACCAGACTGACTTCGTTCCATTTCTCCGGTGCCGCTCGACCCGTCGCCTGCATGAAGGCGGCATAGAACTTGGTCGTCACTTCGTACTTGTCCATGTAGAAGGACGGCAACGACAGGCGTTCGTTCTTGTCCCCGTACAAAAACTCCCCCGCCGGAACCAGCAGCATCGGCGCGCCGTCCTTGCCGACAATCTGGTTGCCGCTCGGTTGCAACGAGGCATAGGGTTTTGCTGAAGCCAATTGCGCTGGGCTCGAGGGTTCGGATTTCGGCGCGTCCTGGGCGCAGCGGAACCCTATATTGGTGTGTAGGTACGCCGGGTCGAGGCCGCTGAGCCGAAACGACGGTGCGGTGTAGTCCCGCCACACGGAGCGTAGGGCAAATGCTTTGGAGAACCACGACCCGCCACGGATCACTTTTAACTCGCCGCTCTTGATGCCGTCCGCACTGTAATCCGAGCTTGTCCACTCCCAGACGTTGCCGGCCATGTCGTGTATGCCGTATGGACTCTTGCCTGCGTCATGCTGACCGACTGGGTAGAGAGTGCGATAGCCGTCCCATTTCTGTTTGGACGGTCCGCTGTATACATCAAACTGCGCATGGCTGAGGGTCGGTTCCTCATTACCCCAAGGGTACTTCCGTCCATCCGTTCCCCGCGCCGCCTTCTCCCACTCCTGCTCCGTCGGCAACCGCTTGCCGTAGTAGCGGCAATAGGCATCGGCGTCGTGCCAATCTACCCCAACTACGGGTTTGATGTCGTCGAGCAACTGTGTGACTTCATTCCATCTCTCCGGTGCCGTTCGACCCGTCGCTTGCATGAAAGCTGCGTAGAGCTTCGTCGTTATTTCATACTTGTCCATGTAGAAAGCCGACAGCGACCGTCGTTCATTTTTCTCACCGTACAGAAATTCACCCGCCGGCACCAAGACCATCGGCACGCCGTCTTTGCCGGTGATCTCCTTGCTTGATGGCTGGGACGGTGAATAGGCCGGCGCTTTGGCGACCTCGATCGGCTTGGGGGTCTCCGGCGCAGGCTTGGCCATCTGCTGCTTGAGCGCATCCAGCTCCTGTTTGAGTTTCGCGACCTCATCGGATGACCCGCCCGCTGCTACCGTGGCCGCCGGCTTGGCCGAGACCGCCCGGGCGAGGGGGAGCGCATCCCGCTTTCCGAGTCGCTCCGCTCCGGGCAGCAACACCGGCGTTTGTTCGCGGTTAAGCTCCTCCACCGCCGTATGGGCGACACGGTCGCGGACGAAGGGAGT
>Ga0247727_10014813_pt1 | contig 12893 bp, 7 predicted proteins | sample WisWelCaveWW1625_FD_202498 | JGI IMG/M metagenome (GOLD analysis project Ga0247727, IMG submission 202498) | Biofilm microbial communities from Wishing Well Cave, Virginia, United States - WW16-25 | ecosystem: Environmental > Aquatic > Deep subsurface > Groundwater > Cave microbial mat | place...
CGATACAGCAGCCGGTAGGCGCGCTTGATCTCCTGCCGGATCGCCGGGGCCACTCCGGCCCGGCGCATCCCCACCACGTTCAGCCCCCGGATGATCACTGGCCGACCCGCGCCGAGCATGTAGGGCGGCACGTCTTTGATGACCACCGAGAGCCCGCCGACCATGGCGAGCCGCCCGATGCGGCTGAACTGGTGCACAGCGACCATGCCGGAGAGGAAGGCTTCGTGTTCCACCGCGCAGTAGCCAGCAAGCGTCGCGAGGTTCGCCAGGATCGCGCGGCTGCCGATGTGGCCGTTGTGGCCGACGTGCGCGTTGGCCATGAAGAAATTGTCATCCCCGATCACCGTGGCGGTGCCCTCCTTCGTGCCCCGGTGGATCGTCACGTACTCCCGGATCGTGTTGCCAGAGCCGATGCGGGTGAACGTGGTGCCGCCGGCGAACGCCAGATCCTGTGGCAGATGCCCGATGACCGCGCCCATGTGGAGCTGGTTCTCATCGCCCAGCGTCGTGCCGGGACCGACGTAGACGTTCATCCACAGCCGGTTGCGGTGCCCAAGCGCCGCGCCGTCCTCAAGCACGCAGCCGGGCCCGATGTCGTTGCCCTGGCCCATCTGGACGTTCTTGCCGACGATCGCTGTGGGATGGATGGTGTTACTCATGGGCCCTCATGCGTCGCGGCGGCAGCACCACGACGAATTCGCCTTTCGGTGGATGCTGAGAAAAATGGCTCGCGATCTCGCTCATGGGTCCGCGCTTGGTCTCTTCGAACTTCTTGGTCAACTCGCGGCTCACCGCAACCGGGATGTTGCCAAAAACGTCCTGGATTTCGCCGAGCAGCTTGAGCATGCGATGCGGGCCCTCGTAAAGGATGACGCTCCGTTCTTCCTGGCGCAGGGCTTCAAGCCGTTTCCGTCGGGCTCCAGGCTTCACTGGTAGGAAACCTTCGAACACGAACCGGTCCGTCGGGAATCCCGACAGCACCACCGCCGTTAGCGCCGCAGAAGGGCCCGGCAGCACTTCAACCGGGATGCCGGCAGCAATCGTGGCATGGATCAGCGGCACGCCCGGGTCGGAGATGCCGGGCAGCCCGGCGTCGGAGATCAGCGCGATGCGCTTGCCCTCGTGCAACTGTTGGATCAGGCGGTCGGCTTTGCCCGGCCCACTGTAGCTGTGGTAGCTCGTCGTCAGCGCGGTGATGCCGTGCGCCTTGAGCAAGATCCCCGTGTGTCGGGTATCCTCGCACGCGATCAGGTCGACGGACTTCAGCGTCTCGATTGCCCGCAGCGTGATGTCCTGCAAATTCCCAATGGGCGTCGCGACTATGTAAAGAGTACCGCTCATCGCTGTGATTAAGTGATTGGGTAATTAGGTGATAACAACCGGTTTTCTCCGAATCACGTAATCACTTAATCACCTAATCACACCGCAGCGTCTTCGTTCACTCGACGGTGACGCTCTTCGCAAGATTTGGAGGCTGGTCGATGTCGCAGCCGTTGGCGTCCGCCACGTAGTAGGCGAAGAGCTGCAGCGGAATCGCCACGAGCACGGGCGAGAGAAACTCGTCCGTCTTCGGCACGGTGATCAGGCTCTCCGCGTGGCGCCTGATCGCCGTGTCGCCTTCCGAGGCGATCACGATGCACTCGCCCTTGCGCGCGCGCACCTCTTCGATGTTCGAGATCACCTTCTCATAGACCGGCGACTGCGTGGCGATGAACACCACGGGCCAGCCCTTGCGGATGAGCGAAATGGGGCCGTGCTTCATCTCACCGGCGGCGTAGCCTTCCGCGTGAATCAGCGGGCAGATCTCCTTGAGCTTCAGCGCGCCTTCCAAGGCGCTGGGGTAGTTGTACCGCCTGCCGAGATAGTAGAAGTTGCGGCAGGCGGCATAGGTGGCCGCGACGGCCTTCACGGCGGGTTCGACGGCGAGCGCCTGGTCGACCAGGCGCGGCAAATGCGCCAGCCCCTGCAGCAGCCGCCGCCATTGAGCGCCGGGGATCCGGTTGCGCCGCTTGGCCAGGTACAGGGTGAGGAGTGCCAGCGCCGTGACTTGGCAGGTATAGGCCTTGGTGGAGGCGACGGCGATTTCCGGTCCCGCGTGCGTATAGAGCACCCCGTCCGCCTCACGGGCGATGGAAGAGCCCATGACGTTGCAGACCGCCAGCACCTTGGCCCCCTGCTCTTTCGCCAGGCGCACGCCCGCCAGCGTATCCGCGGTCTCGCCTGATTGAGTGATGGCGATCACGGTCGTCTGCCGGTCGAGCATCGGGCCGCGGTAGCGAAATTCGCTCGCCAGATCCACGTCGACCGGGATGCGGGCGAACTCCTCCAGCATGTACTGGCCGACCAGCCCGGCGTGATACGCGGTGCCGCAGGAGATGATGACAAACTTCTCCTCATGGCTAAGCGTGTTCAGGAAGCGCGTGGTGCGCCGATCGAAGACCACGCGGTTGCGATCGGCGTCCAGGCGGTTGAACAGCGTTTGCTCGATCGCCGATGGCTGCTCATGGATTTCCTTCAGCATGAAATGGGGGTAGCCCCCCTTGCGCGCCGACGAGAGGTCCCAGGAGATCGTGGTCGGCTTGCGGCGGATCGGCTTGCCATCCAGCGTGACGAGACGCGGGCCCTCGGCGCTCAGCTCGACGACGTCGAGGTCATTGAGATACACCACCCGCTTGGTGCGGCCCAGAATGGCGGGCACATCGCTGGCAAACAGCGACTCGCCCTTGCCGACCGCCACGATGAGCGGGCTGCCGTTTCGCGCGCCGAAGATGCGCTCCGGCGTATCCGCCGAAAGCAGGCACACCGCGTAGGAGCCTCGCAGTTGCTTCAGCGCGGCGCGAAACGCGCGCTCCACCGGCAGGCGCTTGGCCAGCTCTTCGATCAGGTGCGCAATGACTTCGGTATCGGTTTTCGAACGGAATCGGTGGCCCTGTTTCAGCAGTTGGTCTTTGAGCTCGGCGTAGTTCTCGATGATCCCGTTGTGGACAATCGCCAGCTTCCCGGAGCAGTCGGTGTGCGGATGGGCGTTGGCCTCGGTCGGCTCGCCGTGCGTGGCCCAGCGCGTATGCCCCACGCCAACTCGGCCCTTGATCGGCTGCTGGGCCAGGGCTTCGGCCAGGACCTTGAGCTTGCCCACGCGGCGGCGCACCTCGAGGCCTTTGCTGTTGATGACCGCGACCCCCGCCGAGTCATAGCCCCGGTACTCCAGGCGACTGAGGGCGTCGAGGAGCGCCTCGGTGACGTGGGGCTTGCCGATATAGCCAACGATGCCGCACATCGAGCTACCGTGGACCGTGAGCCGTGAACCGCACATCCCACACGCGCGCGTTCGCCATCTTAGTGTCTCCGATCATAGACAATGCGGCCGCCGACAATGGTCAGGAGCACCTGAAACCGCTGGTCGAAGGCGACGAGGTCGGCGCGCTTGCCGACGTCCAGCGTGCCTCGTGAGCGCGCAAGGCCGAGCAGCTTGGCCGGCACGTCGCTGGCCATCCGCACGGCGTCCTCCAGCGAGGCGCCGGCGAGCCTGACCGCGTTGCGCACCGCCCCGATCATCGTCAAGCGGCTGCCGGCCAGCGCTCCTCGCCGCGTATAGTACGCGCCCCCGCGCAGCACCACGTCCCAGCCCTGACGGCGGATCGAGTCGGTCACCAGGGCAACGCCCGCGGCCCCCTTCGCCCGAAGGAGCAGCCGCAGCGCATCGGGGCTGACGTGCACCCCGTCCGCGATGACCATGGCCGTCAGCCGCGGATCGGCCAGTGCCACGTCGAGCAGCGACGGCGCCCGACGGTGCAGCGGCCGCATGCCGTTGAACACGTGCGTCACCGCTGCAGCGCCCGCGTCGACCGCGCGACGCGCCGTCGGGGCATCCGCCGCGCTGTGTCCCAGCGACGCGACCACCCCGTGCCGCCGGCACCATCGGAGGGCCTCCAGGGCGCCGGGAAGCTCCGGTGCGATCGTGATCAGCTTCAGCCGGCCGCGCGCCGCAGCCGCGAGGCAGCCAATCTCGGCCGCCGTGGGGCGCCGCATGCCGCGTCGCGGCAGCGCGCCCCCGCGCGACGGATTGACGAACGGCCCCTCCAGATGGATGCCGAGGCACTCAGCCCCCGGCACGCGGGCGGCCGCTGCGCGCTCCGCGACGGCGCGCAGCAGCTCGTCAGCCGGCGCCGGCCCCAGCGTGGTCAAAAACGCCGTGGTCCCATGCCCGGCGGCGTCCCGCGCAACCATCTCGGGCTTTCCCCACACGTGCAAGTCAACGAACCCGGGCGCTAGATAGGCACCCCGCACGCCAATCTGCCGGCCGCTCAGGGGCCGCGCGCGAATGGCGGCAATGCGTCCCGCGATGACGTGGACGGCGCCGTGACACATCCCACGCGGCGTAACGAGCTTGCCATGGACCAGCCAGTAGTTCTCCGCGGAAATCTAAATGTCCCCGGCGGGAATTGAACCCGCATCATCAGCTCGAAAGGCTGGTGTCCTGACCGTTGGACGACGGGGACACGCGCTCATTTCTTTCTCGCTTTCGCCTTGGCTTTGGTCTTCGCCTTGGCTTTGGCCTGGGGGGCCTTTCCCCCTTTCGGCGCTTCAGGCTCCGCGGCCTTGGCCGAGGGCGCCGGCGGAAGCACTGCCGGCGCGGCGGCGGGCGGCTCGCCGGCCTCCTCTTTCTCCTTCGGCACCACCGCCGCAACGGAGGCGACCCGGTCTTTGCCTTTGATGCTGATGAGCCGCACGCCCTGCGTGGCGCGGCCGGTCGAGCGCACGTCCTTCACCGGGCAGCGCACCATCATGCCCTCGTGCGAAATCAACATCACCTCATCCTGATCCGACACCGTCTTGGCGCCAATGACCTCGCCGTTTCTGCTGGTCACTGTGATGTTGATGATGCCCTTCCCGCCGCGGCTCTGCAATCGGTACTCCTCGATCGGCGAGCGCTTCCCGAAGCCCAGCTCCGTCACCGTCAGCAGCTCCGCTTTCGGCTGGACGACGGCCATCGACACGACCGTGTCCTTCTTGTCCAGGCGGATCCCGTGCACGCCGCGGCTCGCCCGGCCCACCTCGCGCGCCTGCTCTTCCGGAAACCGAATCGCCTTGCCCTGCCGGGTGATCAGCAGAATCTCGCGCTTGCCGTCGGTCACTTCCACTTCGATCAGCTCGTCGCCTTGCTCCAGCGTGATCGCGATAATGCCCGCTTTGCGCGGGTTGGCGTAGGCGTCGAGCTTTGTCTTCTTGATCGTGCCCTGCTTCGTCGCCATGATGAGGAACGCCTCGGCCGCGAACGCCTTGACGGCGACGAACGTCGAGAGCCGCTCGTCCTTCTGCAGATTCAGCAGGTTGATGATCGCGGTGCCCTTCGCGTAGCGGCTGGCCTGCGGCACCTCGTGCACCTTCAGCCAATAGCAGCGCCCCTGGTTGGTGAAGAAGAGCAGCGTCTCGTGCGTGGAGGCCACGAAGAGATGCTCAACAAAATCCTCTTCCTTCGTCTCCATCGCCGTCACACCCACCCCGCCACGCCGCTGCTTGCGGTAGGCGGAGACGGGCAGCCGTTTGATGTAGCCCGCGTGGCTGATGGTGAGCACGACGTCCTCTTCCGCGATCAAGTCCTCGATTTTGAAATCCGTGACCTCGCCCAGGATCTCGGTGCGCCGCTCATCGCCGAAGCGCTTCTTGACCTCCTGCAGCTCCTCCTGAATGAGTCCCAGCACCTTTTTCTCGCTCTTGAGGAGCATTTGGTAGTAGTCGATCTTCTTGAACAGCTCCTTGTACTCCGCCTCGAGCTTGTCCCGCTCTAGCGCCGTCAGCCGCTGGAGCTGCATCTCGAGGATGGCCTGCGCCTGCCGCTCGGTCAGCTTGAACTGCTTGACGAGCGCCCCCTTCGCTTCGGCGGGGCTCTTCGACTGCTTGATCGTCTTGATGATCGCGTCGATGTGGTCGACCGCGATGCGCAGCCCCTCGAGGATGTGCGCCCGCTCCTGGGCTTTCGCCAGCTCGAATTTCGTGCGGCGGATGACGACTTCCTTGCGGTAGTCGACGAACGTCTGCAGCATCCCCTTTAGATTCAGCACCCGCGGCCGGCCCTCGACGATCGCCAGCATGATGACGCCGAAGGTCGTCTCCATCTGCGTGTGCTTGGAGAGTTGGTTGAGGACGATCTGGTCGTTCGCGTCGCGCTTCAGCTCGATCATGATGCGCATGCCGTCCTTGTCGGACTCATCGCGCAGGTCGGAGATGCCATCGACCGTCTTCTCCTGCACCAGCTTCGCGATCGCCTCCAGCAGCGTCGCCTTGTTGACCTGATACGGCAGCTCCGTGATGACGAGGGCTTGGCGGTTGCCCTTCAGCTGCTCGACCTGGGCCTTGGCCCGCACGCGCAGCGATCCGCGTCCGGTCGTGTAGGCGTCCTTGATGCCATCGCGTCCGCAGATGATCGCACCCGTCGGAAAGTCCGGGCCTTTCACCTGCCGCATGAGTGCCGCGAGCTCGACCGCCGGGTCATCGATGAGCGCGCAGACTGCGTCGATCACCTCGCCCAGGTTGTGCGGCGGAATGTTCGTCGCCATGCCGACGGCGATGCCGCTGGAGCCGTTGATGAGCAGGTTGGGGATGCGCGCCGGCAGCACCTTGGGTTCGCGCAGCGAGCCGTCAAAGTTCGGCGCGAAGTCCACCGTATCTTTATCCAAGTCGACCAGGAGTTCGTTTGCGATCGGTTGGAGCCGCACCTCGCTGTAGCGCATGGCGGCCGCGGAATCTCCATCCACGCTCCCAAAATTTCCCTGTCCGTCGACGAGCGGGTAGCGCATCGAAAAGTCTTGGACCATGCGAACGAGTGCGTCGTAGACCGCTACGTCCCCATGGGGGTGGAATTTTCCAAGACAATTGTGTACCACCATGCCGTTTGCGATGAACTGGTGCTCGCCTTCAACCTGGATGTCATAGGTCGGCTCGGCCGCATGTCGTATGACCGACGCAACTTTGAAAAAGTACAGCCCGTCTCGCTCGACACCATCCACAAATGCGCTCAGCGGTGATCCGATGCGCCGGAGTTTCTCGGCAATCCCCCACTCGGCGATCTGGGATTTCCGGAGCGGCACCTGACGCAGGTCGCTGCAATAACGGATCTTCGTTCCATCCGGATACGCGATTCCCTGCCGGAATTTGGTCCCGTCGGCACCTTGATACCAACCGCTACCGAGGTGGTGGGCGCTGAGCTCTCCAAAAATCTTCTCTCCAGCCCCTGGAATGGTGTCGTGCTCGGTTTTCTTGAACCGCGCCCTGGTGACGCGTAGCAACCGCGCGCGCTTGGTCGGATTGGCGACTTCCAGGCACCGGGCGAGCCGCAAGGCGTTTGAGCCGCGAATCTCCAAATAATGGAATCTCCTCCGCGCAATAACCGCCCGGCCGTTGACCATGGACGGCGTGGTCTCCGGTAACGCGCACAGCCGCCGCGAGAACACGCCATTATGCTGCAACAAGAGGGCCAGTTGGCTGATGAGCTCCTCAGAAGTTGACCCATAATGGATCGTGTTGCGCTGTGGGTGCACGCTACCGTCGCCGTCCATCAAGCCGCTGACGAACGCCCAGACCGTCTGGCGTGGTGCTTTGAACACGACCTCTGGAATTCGTTTGGTCCATGCATCCCACCCGACAATGCCAAAGTTGACGGCAAGAAATTGCGCAAACGCATCCCGGCTGATCCGAACCTGGTATCCGATCCGCCGCTGCGGCCCATCAGCGGTTTTGAGCATGTACCGCTTGCGCTCAAGCGGCGCCGCCAGCGCAAACTGGTTGCGCAGTGTTGTGGCGATCCGCTCAATAACAGCTCGAGTATTCGAGTAAAACCCGACGCGCCCGCGTTTCTTCTCAATCCATCCGTCCGAGAGCCAAAACCCGAGCAGATATGCTAGCGGTTCGTCGAATCGATCCGGATCCTCCGCCCGTATCCGCTGAAGAGCCGGAGGCTTGTTCAGCTCAGGATACGCGGCGCGAACTACGACGTAATCGGAGGCGGCAAGTGCACGGGCCTCTTTCCAACCAAACGTCAGCTCCGACGTTAACACCCGAAATTGCTGCGCCGGAGTGGCGACGTTTCGCGTGCCATTCTCAAGGACCACCTCGAGTAATGGCTGCGGTGGCATCTCGTAGAGTTGTGTGACTTGCCGCACGCCGTGTTCGGTATATACCTCATCACCCCGTTCAACATCCTGAATAGGAACTAGTCCGTGACGGGCCAGCACGAGGGTATTCTTCACAAAGCATTCCCCTACGATGCGCGCGCTTTTCTTGTAGGGTTTGCCAGGATCGAGACCGAGTTCCTGCATGGAAAACAGAATCCGCCGATGCACTGGCTTGAGCCCGTCGCGCACGTCCGGCAGCGCGCGTCCGACGATGACGCTCATGGCGTAGGAGAGGTACGACTGCTTGATCTCCTCCTCGATTTCCCGCGGCACGATCTTCTCGCCAAGCGTGTACACGGTTATCTCTCCTTCCGTGAGTGTTTACTTCGAGAGCTGCGCTTCAGTTCCTTGGACTTTCTCGATGTTACAAACAAAATACCCTCGCCACCAGAAGAACACTAACAGAAATATAACGAACCCTTCCGACAGGAGAGCCACCAGCAGCCCTGCGCCTTCGTTCACCAGTAGCCCCCCAATAACCGCCACGAGAACAACCCCGCATAGCGGGAGGACGCCGCGGTTGCGATCGTCAGCGCGCAGCTTCGTTCCGCACAGGCAGGTCCACTGACCACGCGACAGCACTGACCAATACGAGTATTCCGTCCCGCATTTGGGACAGGCCTTGTTACCGGCTTTGCGATACGGCTGCGCCGTCAGATATCTAACTCCTTGACTTCGAGGGCGTGCTCCTCAATGAATTGCTTCCTCGGTTCGACCTGGTCGCCCATCAGTGTGGTGAACACCGATTCGGCTTCCACCGCGTCCTCGAGCATCACCTTGAGGATCGTCCGCTTCGCCGGATCCATCGTCGTTTCCCAGAGCTGGGTTGGGTTCATCTCGCCAAGCCCCTTGTAGCGCTGGATCGTCATGCCCTGCCGGCCCTCGTCTTCGACGGCGAGCAGGACCTCGCGCAACCCGCCGAAGCTCCGGTCCTTCTGTCCATCGGAGAGCTTGAACGCGACCTTGCCGTCCTGCGGCAGGTATTCCTCGAGTGAGATGTCGAGCTTGTCCAGCTTCTTGCACAGCTCCTCGATCTCGGAGGCCTCAAACAGTTCGATGAACTTCGTCTGGGCATCGCCGGTGGCTTTCTCCAGCTCCTCCAGGCTCAGGTCATGTTTCTGCGCAAACTTCGCCAGCTCCCCGTCGTCATACAGGAAGTGCTCGCTGCCGTTGAGGCGCAGGAAGTAGATGGGCAGGCCGCGTTTCTTGTCGCGCTGCGTAAAGTAGGCCGCGGGGCTGATGCGGTAGCGGCCCAGCGCCCTGACCATCGGTTCCATCTCGGCGAGCGTTTTGAGCAGCTCCAAGAGTCCCTTGTCCTTCCATGTCCGCTTGCTCTTCAGGTGGGTGAGTGATTGCCCCTCGGCGCCCAGCTCCAGCAGCATCGCGGACATTTGCGCATCGGTTTCGATGTGCTCCTCGCGCTTGCCCCGCTTGATCTTGTACAGCGGCGGTTGGGCGATGTAGATGTGGCCCGCCTCAATCAGCTTCGGCATCTGCCGGTAGAAGAGCGTCAGTAGCAGCGTGCGGATATGATTGCCGTCGACGTCGGCGTCGGCCATCAACAAAATCTTGTGGTAGCGCAGCTTCGCCAGGTCGAACTCGCTGCCCACGCCGCAGCCGAGCGCCGTGATGATCGTGCGGATCTCCTCGTTCGTGAGGATTTTCTCCAGGCGCGCCTTCTCGACGTTGAGGATCTTCCCCTTGATCGGCAAAATCGCCTGAAACCGCCGGTCGCGCCCTTGCTTCGCTGAGCCCCCAGCCGAATCGCCTTCCACCACGTACAACTCACACAACGCCGCATCGCGCTCGGAGCAATCCGCGAGCTTGCCGGGCAGCGCGCTCGACTCCAGCAGCCCCTTGCGGCGGACGAGTTCGCGCTCATGCCGCGCGCGTTCCCTCGCCCGCGCCTCAATCAAACACTTCTCCGCGATCTTGCCCGCGACCGAGGGGTGCTCCTCGAAGAAGGCCGAGAGCTTCTCGTTGCAGATCGAGGCGACGATGCCCTCGACCTCCGGGCTGCCGAGCTTCGCCTTCGTCTGCCCCTCGAACTGCGGCTGCGGCACCTTCACGCTGACGACCGCCGTGAGCCCCGCACGCGAGTCCTCGCTTTCGATCTTCAGGTCGTCGCCCTTGAAGAGGTTCTTCCCCTTGCAGTAGGCGTTGATGGTGCGCGTCAGCGACGACTTGAAGCCCGACAGGTGGGTGCCGCCGTCGACGGTGTTGATGTTGTTGGCGAAGGCGAAGAGGTTCTCGGCGTAGCCGTCGTTGTACTGCAGCGCGATCTCCACCCCCACGTGCTCGCGCGCGTCCTCGAAATAGATGGCGTTGTGCAGCGGGTTCTTGTTCTTGTTGAGGTGCGCCACGAACTCCTTGATGCCCCCCTCGAACTGAAACGCGGCCTCCTTGTCGCTGCGCTCGTCCTTGAGCTTGATGGAGAGCCCCTTGTTGAGGAAGGCCAGCTCCCGCAGCCGGTTGGTCAGCGTCTCGAAGCTGTACGCGAGGCCGGCCTTGAAGATGTCCTTGTCGGCCTTGAACGTGATCCGCGTGCCGGTGCCGGCGGCCTTGCCCACGACGGTGATCGGCGAGGCGGTCTTGCCGCGCTGGTAGCGTTGGCGGTACATCTTCCCGTCGCGCTTGACCTCTGCCTCCAGCCACTCCGACAGCGCGTTGACGACGGAGACCCCGACGCCGTGCAGGCCGCCCGCCACCTTGTAGGTCTTGCTGTCGAACTTGCCGCCCGCGTGCAGCTTGGTGAGGACGACCTCCAGCGCCGATTTCTTCTCCGTCTTATGGGTATCCACGGGAATCCCGCGCCCGTCGTCGATCACCGTGACGGAGCTGTCGCGGTGGATGACGACCTCCACGCGCTTGGCGTGGCCGGCCATCGCCTCATCGATGGAGTTATCGACGACCTCCTCCACCAGATGGTGCAGCCCGCGCGCGCCGGTGTCCCCGATGTACATGGCGGGGCGCCGGCGCACCGCCTCGAGCCCTTCCAGCACCTGGATGCTGCTGGCGTTATACGACGACGGCTCGACGCCGCTCTGTCGTAGCTCCGCCCCCATTGGGGTCTCCCTGGGATTGGAATGTTTCGCTCGCTTCATGGTGGCGCTCGCCATGCGGCTCCTTGGCGTCGAAGAAGTGTTTTGGCTCTCGTCAGCGTCCGGTATAGGCTGTTGTCTTTCAGCACCACGTGGCTGCGGACTTTTCGTTGCCGGACGCTCAGCACCGCCACGATGTCTCCTGCCCACAGCGCCCGTTCCCGATCGATCACGTACGGCATCCGCCCGGGCGAATCACGATGTCCTCAACCGCGTACTCCCGCACGGTCCGGCGGAGCTTCTCTAGCAATTGCGGCCGCTGGTAGCGCAGCGCAAATCCGTCTCCTGGCCGGTCCGTCTCCACCACCAGCTGCCTGCGCCGCAGGCTCACCGGCCGCGTATGGCCCGCCAGCGGCTGACCGACCAGCGACGCCCATCGCGCCTGGATCATGGACAGCGCTCCGTGTCGCTCACGGGCCTGTTTCAGCACGCCCGCCACCACGGCTTCGATCTGGTGCGGTCGCCCCATCGATGGCTGCGGCTTTAGGCGACCTTCATCGGCAGCACGAGATAGGTAAATCCCGGCTGCCGGATGACCGCGGGCCGATCGGCGCCCGCCAATTCGATGTGGACCTCCTCCGCGTCCATCGTCTTGAGCACGTCGAGCCAGAACTCCGGGTTGAACGCGATCGTCAGGGCGTCGCCGTGGTAGGTCACCGGGAGCTCTTCCCGCGCGCTGCCGAGATCCGCCGACTCTTTCGAGACCACGAGGCGGCTTGGTGTGACATCGAAGAGGACTGCCTGGGAGGCCGCCGTCGTCATCAGGCTGGTCCGTCGCACCGCATTCATCAGCGTCTGGCGGTCGCAGATCATCACGTGTTTCGACGGCGCGGGGATGACTTTCTCGTAGTTCGGAAACTGCCCCTCAATGAGCCGCGTCACAATGGTGACCTGGCCGAATCGAAGGCTGATCTGGTTGTCCTTCAGCGGCGCGATGGCGACGTCATCCATCTCCTCATCCTGAAGCAGTCGGCCAAGCTCACGGATAGTCTTGGCGGGAATCACCGCCTCAAAGGAGTACTTGCTCGGTTCTCCGGTGGGGGCGCTCGCCAGGGCGAGTCGGCGGCCATCGGTTGCGACGATGGTCAGGAGGTTCTTCTGGTTGGCGAGCAGTGCGCCGTTCAAAATAAACCGCGTTTCTTCCATGGACATTGCGTGGGCTGTTTTGGCCACCAAGGCTTTCAGCGCGGCCTGTGGAATCGTCACGCGTCCCTGCTCCTCGGTCGGCGGAAGGATGGGAAAGTCTTCGGCTGGCAACCCCGGAAGACGAAACGCTGACGCGCCGCAGTTGAGGGTTGCGGTGTGGTTTTTCTTGGCCTCCAACACCACCATCTCCTCCGGCAGCTCACGCACGATGGTGGTGAGTTTTCGCGCAGGAAGAGCCACCGCTCCCTGCTCTAGCGGTTGTGTAAGTGGAAATCGGCATTGAATTCCCACATCCAGGTCGGTTGTGGTGAGGGTGAGTTCCTCGCCTTTGACTTCCAAGAGCACGTTCCCAAGAATTGGCAACGTGCTTCGCTCATTCACAGCATGCTCAACAATTTGGAGTGTTTTGAGGAGGGCGGGTTGTGGGATTGTTACGCGCATGACGTCTCCGGTTACTACGTTATTCGTTCTCTAT